>VNIW01000087.1_pt1 | contig 58086 bp, 69 predicted proteins | sample 7248591 | NCBI WGS metagenome assembly VNIW01 (sample SAMN12251776, study PRJNA551026) | human skin metagenome | isolation source: skin samples from patients infected with Netherton Syndrome | host: Homo sapiens | place: France:Paris | reverse complement strand
CATACTCCTTTATATTATAAATTAATAATTAGATAATATCATAAATGAAAATAGAAATGTTACTGATGTGTATTACTAACAGGCGTTGACTAATTCTTTTAATATTTTATAATTGAAAATGAATATCAATTAAAAAACAAAAGGATGATATTATGAAAAGATTAATTGGAATTTTATTATGTAATTTATTTATTTTGACTGCGTGTTCAGCATCTGTCGATAAAACAAGTAACTCGACAAAGACTACAGACTATAAAATTGAAAATGGTGAAACACTGAAAGTACCAGAGAAACCTAAAAGAGTTGCTGTATTAACTGGATTTTATGTTGGTGATTTTATAAAGTTAGGAATCAAACCAATTGCTGTTTCAGATATAACTAAAGATTCTTCAATTTTAAAACCTTATTTAAAAGGGGTTGATTATATTGGAGAAAATGATGTTGAAAGAGTTGCTAAAGCAAAACCAGATTTAATTGTTGTAGATGCTATGGATAAAAATATAAAAAAATACCAAAAAATAGCGCCAACAATCCCATATACATACAATAAATACAATCATAAAGAAATATTAAAAGAAATAGGCAAGTTGACTAATAATGAAGATAAAGCTAAAAAATGGATTGAAGAGTGGGACGATAAAACTAGAAAAGATAAAAAAGAAATTCAAAGTAAAATTGGTCAAGCAACAGCATCTGTGTTTGAACCAGATGAAAAGCAAATATACATATATAACTCTACATGGGGTCGTGGTTTGGATATTGTTCATGATGCATTCGGTATGCCAATGACAAAGCAATATAAAGATAAATTACAAGAAGATAAAAAAGGCTATGCTTCCATTTCAAAAGAAAATATTAGTAAATATGCTGGTGATTATATATTTTTAAGTAAACCTTCGTACGGAAAATTTGATTTTGAAAAAACACATACATGGCAGAATATTGAAGCTGTAAAAAAAGGACATGTAATTTCATATAAAGCAGAAGATTATTGGTTCACAGATCCTATTACATTAGAACATTTGAGAAGTAAATTAAAAAAAGAAATTTTAAATAAAAAATAATAGAAATAAGTTGTAAAAATTTTCTTATGCATTGGTACTAATGTTTTTAAGGAGTGATTAAATGAAGCAACTGGTTGGAATTCCCGAATCAATGTTAATTCCTTTGATAGCTCGAGCAAAAGAGTACGAAAACGAAAAACCAATAATAAAAGACGCACTATCTAAAAAAATATTTGATGGTTTAGATGATATGTACAAAAATGTTACATGTGATGACATGTCTCAAATTGGAATTAGTATACGTACTGTGATAATAGATTGTGTTACTAAGAGGCTTATCAAGGATAATAAAGATTTAATCGTGGTCAATATAGGTTGTGGCTTAGATACAAGGTTTCAAAGATTTAATAAAGAAAAAATATCATGGATAGATTTAGATGTACCAGAATCAATAGAAATACGAAAAACATTTTTTAAAGAAAGTAATAGTTATAAGATGATATCTAAATCTATGCTAGATTACAGTTGGATTGATGATGTCAAAAATTATAAATTTTTTAATAGTAAGTCAGATATATTGTTTATTATTGAAGGTGTATTGATGTATTTTGATGAGAGTGTAATGACTCAATTATTGGACACTATTATCAAAAAGATGGGAGATCATAATTTGACATTTGCGATTGAATTTTGCTCAAAAACAATTGCGAATAATACAAAGAGACATCAATCGGTATCAAAGTTATCCTCACAACCTGTTTTTAAATATGGTTACAATGATTTAAAAAAATTGAATGAAATTTTACCAAATACAATAAGAGTAATACATGAATATAATTATTTTGACTATTATAAGAATCGATGGGGCTTATTTGGATATTGTAGATTTATACCTTATTTAAAAAAAAGGTTAAACAATAAAATAGTACTTATGAAATATAAAGTTCCAAAGAGACAGAGACATTAAGTTCTTAGACAATGTAAAAAAGCTGATTTCTATAAATTATTTGATAGAAATCAGCTTTTTTCAAATGTATTTGATAATTTACAGCTCGTTGAGCTGCTGTTTTCTAGGGATTTATGTCCCATTCCTTTTACGAGAAGGTTTTTACGAGTTTTATGTAACTATTAGAAGCTATCTTTTTATATGACCATTAGTCAATATATGTATGACAAATCAGCACAATAATTTCAGTTTTACATCACTTAATCAATGAAAATGTGCTTGTTGATATTTGAATATTTACATTCAAACAATATTCATCGTTATTTCTATCAACTTAAAATTCGCAATAAAAAACTGCCAGCACGCGAATAGGGCAGCTGACAGCATCGTTCTTATTTCTCTTTTAAATATTGAATGGAAGCTTCTTTAAAAATATCAATATATTTCAGATACATATCTTTTTCAATATATTCATCGATTTGATGTGCCATTAATGGATTACCTGGTCCAAAAATGGCTAAATCAACATTGTCCTTATTATCTCCTAAGAAACTAGAGGCATCTGTTGCACCTACAAGCGCTGAAACAAATATTTCGTCTTGTTCTACATAACTAGAAGCTACATCTTTAATCGTAGTAATTAATTTGCTATTTTTATCGCTTGTTACAGGTCGGTGATTGCTTGGAATATCGAGTGAAAGCTTATTGCTATCCACATCATTAATGATATTTTGGAAAAACGATTCTATAAAGTCGTTATCATACTCAGGAACTGGTCTTACGTTAAATTCAAGTGAAGCTTCATCTGGTACAGAGTTAAATTGTTTGCCGCCATTTATAATCGAACATACAGCTGTAAGACCAGATGCATAATTTGCATCCTCTTCAGAAATTTCTTTTCCAATCAATGATTTGAACATAGGCGCAACATCTAATTCATGTTTAGTATCTTGTTGTTTAAGCTCTGAATATTTTTCTTTAAATAGATTATAAAATTCAAGCAGTGTATCAATTGCATTGTCACCAATAAATGGAACTGAGCTATGGACAGCTTTACCAGTTGCAGTTACTTTACATGACATAGACCCCTTATGTGCATAATAAATTCCAGATCCAGTTGGTTCAGCAATAATTAAGCCATCGACATCGTCTAAATAGCCTTTATCAGCTAATAATTTGGCACCTTCTTGTTCTTTCTCTTCGCCAGCAGTAGCTAGTAATCTTATCGTTCCTTGAGGCAATTGATTTTGTTCTTTTAATTCAATGAGTGTGATGACCAAAGCCATCAGACCGCCTTTCATATCCGTTGTGCCTCGACCGTATAATTTGCCAGCTTTTTCTGTGAGTTGAAAAGGGGGATAAGTCCAATTATCTTGATTTCCTGCATCAACAACATCCATATGACCACTCAATGCGAGTATAGGTGAGCCGTTACCGATTTCTGCAACGATATTGGCGCGGTGTTCATTAACTTTCAAAATTTCAGATTTAATATCGTACTTGTCGAATAAATCTTTTAAATAATTACAAACGTCTATTTCATTATTATTTTCAGTTTGTAGTTCAACAATATCTGCTAGTAATTGAATTTTTTCTTTTTCACTAAAAGTTGTCATTAAGCTCACACCTTTTCAAAGTAGTATATATATTTATATAAACATAATTTTTATTCTTAAACATAATTTAAAATGCAGAAAGTAGCGTGTTATTTGATTTCGTTCTATGAAATTAACTGTCTAGTATCAACGATCTTATTAACACTGATATCGGGTATGCTTAATTTTATAGTAAATTGTATGAGAAAGATGCAGGATATTATTTAGCTAATAATTATATATAAATTTCAAATCGATGGTTATTAACTACTAAATAAAAATATTTGCTAAATTAATGACTTTGTACACACATTATTTTTAAAGAGGATAAAGTATTTAATAATATTAACAAAATCATTTAATAAATAGTTAAATATATATTCTCTATTTTTGTGATATTATTCACATGTCGATACATATCAACAAATATCAATCATACGAAAGAAGGTTATAACAATGAAAAATAAAAAACGTGTTTTAATAGCGTCATCATTATCATGTGCAATTTTATTGTTATCAGCAGCAACGACTCAAGCAAATTCAGCTCATAAAGACTCGCAAGACCAAAATAAGAAAGAACATGTTGATAAGTCTCAACAAAAAGAGAAACGTAATGTTACTAATAAAGATAAAAATTCAACAGTACCTGATGATATTGGGAAAAACGGTAAAATCACAAAACGAACTGAAACTGTATATGATGAGAAAACAAATATACTCCAAAATTTACAATTCGACTTTATCGATGATCCAACTTATGACAAGAATGTATTACTTGTTAAAAAACAAGGCTCAATTCATTCAAATTTAAAGTTTGAATCTCATAAAGAAGAAAAAAATTCAAATTGGTTAAAGTATCCAAGTGAGTACCATGTAGATTTTCAAGTAAAAAGAAATCGTAAAACTGAAATATTAGACCAATTGCCGAAAAATAAAATTTCAACTGCGAAAGTAGACAGTACATTTTCATATAGCTCAGGTGGTAAATTCGATTCAACGAAAGGTATTGGACGAACTTCATCAAATAGCTACTCCAAAACGATTAGTTATAATCAGCAAAATTATGACACAATTGCCAGCGGTAAAAATAATAACTGGCATGTACACTGGTCAGTTATTGCGAATGACTTGAAGTATGGTGGAGAAGTGAAAAATAGAAATGATGAATTATTATTCTATAGAAATACGAGAATTGCTACTGTTGAAAACCCTGAACTAAGCTTTGCTTCAAAATATAGATACCCAGCATTAGTAAGAAGTGGCTTTAATCCAGAATTTTTAACTTATTTATCTAATGAAAAGTCAAATGAGAAAACGCAATTTGAAGTAACATACACACGAAATCAAGATATTTTGAAAAACAGACCTGGAATACATTATGCACCTCCAATTTTAGAAAAAAATAAAGATGGTCAAAGGTTAATTGTCACTTATGAAGTTGATTGGAAAAATAAAACAGTTAAAGTCGTTGATAAATATTCTGATGACAATAAACCTTATAAAGAAGGATAATATTGAAAGGGCGGATTACTAATGATTAAACAATTATACAAAAACATCACAATTTGTAGTTTAGCAATATCTACTGCATTAACTGTATTTCCGGCAACTTCTTATGCAAAAATTAATTCTGAAATTAAAGCTGTTTCTGAGAAGAATCTTGATGGTGATACTAAAATGTATACACGTACAGCTACAACAAGTGATAGTCAAAAAAATATTACTCAAAGCTTACAATTTAATTTCTTAACTGAACCTAATTATGATAAAGAAACAGTATTTATTAAAGCAAAAGGTACAATTGGTAGTGGTTTGAGAATTTTAGACCCAAATGGTTATTGGAATAGTACATTAAGATGGCCTGGATCTTATTCAGTTTCAATTCAAAATGTTGATGACAACAACAATACAAATGTGACTGACTTTGCACCAAAAAATCAGGATGAATCAAGAGAAGTTAAATATACGTATGGTTATAAAACAGGTGGAGATTTTTCGATTAATCGTGGAGGCTTAACTGGAAATATTACAAAAGAGAGTAATTATTCAGAGACGATTAGTTATCAACAACCATCATATCGTACATTACTTGATCAATCTACGTCACATAAAGGTGTAGGTTGGAAAGTAGAAGCACATTTGATAAATAATATGGGACATGACCATACGAGACAATTAACTAATGATAGTGATAATAGAACTAAAAGTGAAATCTTTTCTTTAACACGAAATGGAAATTTATGGGCGAAAGATAATTTTACTCCTAAGAATAAGATGCCTGTAACTGTTTCTGAAGGGTTTAATCCAGAATTTTTAGCTGTTATGTCACATGATAAAAAAGATGAAGGTAAATCAAAATTTGTTGTTCATTATAAAAGATCAATGGATGAGTTTAAAATAGATTGGAATCGTCATGGTTTCTGGGGCTATTGGTCTGGTGAAAACCATGTAGATAAAAAAGAAGAAAAATTATCAGCATTATATGAAGTTGATTGGAAGACACATAATGTGAAGTTTGTAAAAGTACTTAATGATAATGAAAAGAAATAAGTAATAAAAGTTGCCTGCTACATAGAATGTAGTAGGTAACTTTTATTTATATTTGAATAGATAGATTTATTATGATGTGCAGTGTATGAATCTTGTTTGAGTGTAGAGTAAAGACTTGTATTAATGAAAAATTAAAATTGTTAAGATGATTTTATTAAAATGTAAGTCAATTCAAATTTTAACAATATAACTCGCTTCGACCTTTTAGAACGAAGCGAGTTATTAGTTAGTTGAGCACTATTTACTATAGGCTTTGATTGGATAATGATCTGAAAAATCATTGTAAACGTAGTAATATGGGAACGCATATACATCCCATGGCTTAGGTTTTTCAGTCACAACTTCATTGACTAATTGTTTTGGTTGTTTATGATCTTTATCTGTAAATATATAGTCTAAATGTTCTGGTTTACCATTAGGGTAATTATATTTCGCAATTGAATTTGATTGAGGGTCCCATGTGCTATTATGACCTGCATATAGAACATCATTTACATTCAAGTTTTTAAGCATATCTTTGAACTCTGGAGTGCCTTTATTAACATTAAGGTCACCACCTATATATACCGTTTCATCTTTAGGGATATTTTTCTTTTTAACAAAGTCACTGATTTCTTTCATTTGTTCAGCTCTAATTTTTCGATCATGTCCAGCACCACAACGTGAATCTTCAGATTGTGTATGTGTACCGATAACGTGAACGTTCTTACCATTTTTCTCTATTTTTGTATAAACAAAGCCTTTGTTGCTATCATTATCGAATCCACAACCGCTTTTGAAAACATGCTGGATTTTTTCTTTAATAGGATATTTACTTACAATCGCTACGCCACCATCTTCTGCAACAGTTGATGAGTAGCTACCTTCAGTTTTGTCCCACCCTGATTGAGAACGGCCGAGTACAGGTGTTTGATAAGGATATTCTTTTTTCACATTACTTAATAATTTGTCTGATGCACCATTATCAAATGCTTCATTGAATATTACGACATCATTATTTTTAATATAAGAAGATTGTCCGATTAAATCAGCGCGTTTATATTGCCCCCAGTTTGGATACATAGAAACCTTGTAACAACAGTATTTATTGGGTTTGGAGTCCCTAATGGGTCCCTAAATTACATACTTTCTAAAATTTTAGTTGTTTTTTTGTCCTCTTCATTAAATTTTTCTTCTAACAAATGAGAATACACGGATGTAGTTATTGCTATATTTTTATGACCTAATCTTTTAGAAATGTAATGTATAGATACACCTTTTGCTAGTAAATAAGAACAATGAGTGTGTCTTAATGCGTGCGATGTAATAATTGGTATATTATTGACTCTACAGGCTGATTTCAAAGCATTATTGATAGCCTGAAGGTTAATTATAGATCCGGCTTCTTTGAAAATGTAACCATCATAGCTAATTGCAAATGTACTTATGACGTCCATAATGTGTTTCATATCAGATTTAGCGATACTGATATATCTAGGGGAAGTATCGGTTTTTCGCTCGTCAATAAATATAGTGTTTTTCACTTGGTTGATATGCTCAATCTTTATATTTCTTGCACCACTGACACGACAACCCGTACAAATCATTATGAATAGCGCTAATGATGAACGAGTTCTCTTCTTTCTGACGTGATCTTTTAGTATTTCATATTCAGTTACCGAGATGAATTTTTCTTGTTCTGACTTCGTAGGTTTTCCGGCTTTATAATTAACTTTATAAGCGGGGTTTTTAAAAATAAGTCCATCATATAATGCGTCATCTAAAGCTGACCGAATAGCACCGTTTGTTTTTCTTATAGTTTCTTTTGCGTGTTCTTTTGAATGGTCGTTTATGAATTTCTGATAAACTTGTCTATTTATCTTTGATAACTCCATTTTACCTATTTTATGTTTTTGTATATGTTGTAATGCATTTCTATAATGACGGTAGGTATTTTCTTTAACAACAGGTTGTTTATACGTTTTAATCCAATTTTCGAAGTATTCTTCAAGAGTTATATAGTTATCTATATTAAAACCACTTCTTAACTCATTTAACTTGTCTAGTCCAGCAGAATTAGCTTCACGCTTTGTTCTAAAACCTTTCTTACGGTATCTTTTTCCTTCATGCTTAAACTCATATTGCCATTTTTTACCATCGTAACAACGTGTTTTCATGTGTTCCCTCCTCAAAATTGGCAAAAAATAATAAGGGTAGGCGAGCTACCCGAAATTTCGCATTATAGATAGGTTAGTGACAAAATACATTTTTCGTCTAGATTAACCGTGCCTCTTAGATTATTAATATTTTCGTTTAGATGTTTTTCAGAAACTTTAGCAACTTCATAATCGTTCATGTAAAGTGTTTGGTTTTTTATTGTATAATTAAGTAATTCATAATCTTTGTATACTTCTTTTACTTTATCTATATCAACATTTTCAAGAACAAGTTTTTTTATGTTATTATAATTAAAGTTTTCCATTGTTTTCCTCCTATAATAGCTTATCTGCAATCATCACAGCTAATAAATCGTTTTGTCTTATTGCTTCTAATTTTAAGTTGAATATTTGTGTGACATATTTATCTGAGTCTCTAGGTACTTTATTAATTGTTTTAGAAAAGTTGTTTAACCATTCGATTTTATCTTCATATTTCATTTTACTATTTGCAAAATTCTTTTTCTGACCGTGTCTTAAAAGTCTAGTTGTATACTTCCCGGCAAGTTGGTGTCTTTTTTCTTGGTTTTTATAAATTGGACTTTTATAAATAGCTTTATAAATTTCGTTTATAGTAGCAAAATATTGATTTCCTGTACTTTTATTTACTGACAAATGATTGCTAGACTCGAAATCGTTGACTACAATATAGTATTCATAGTCGGTTTTTATCGAGTAATTTTTCGAATTCATCAAAAATTCTATAGTAAATAATTGGTCTTCAGCAGTTTTAGAGAATGTTTTGAATTTTATCTTGTTTTTATCTATAACACTTTTTTTAAACATTTTTAGTACTGATAAAGCATAAAAAATACTATTATCAATAATATCAGCTTTCGCTACATTTCCTTTCTCAAATATAGCTTTAGGAACACTTCTTCCTTTACCTTCAACTCCATATTTTCCAATTATTAAATCGCTATTATTTTCTTTGCCGTAATTATATAAATCTTCTAGTGCTCTTTCGTGAAGTAAATCATCAGAATCTAAAAAGAATACATATTCAGCTTTGCTCATTTTTAAGCCTGTATTTCTAGGTACGCTAGCATTTCCACTATTCTTTTTTAATTGTTTAAAACGAACTAATCCTTTATATTTTTTTATAACATTCAAAGTCTCACCATTGTCATTTGAATGATCATCAATAATAATTAATTCGTAATCAGTACTCTTCATTGTTTGATTTAATACAGAACTAATGGTTCTATGTAATTTTTCGCCGTTATTGAATGTTGGCATTATAACACTTACTTTTTTCATTTTCATTTCTCCTTTGCTTACTTTATATATTAAAGCGCCACATAGGCGCTATTAATCAATACGTTTTCACACTAGTAGGCGTTTTTTTGTTTAGTAAAATCATAATGAATCTTCTTTGGTTAACTTATCGCCATCTAATTTTTGTGAAATAAATTCCAAGTATTTACGCGCATTATGTGACGATAAATCTTTAGGTAACTCATAAGTGAATGGTTGATTACCACTAGTTAAAACTTCATATACTATAGTTTCTTTTTTTATTTTGCAATTTTTTATTTTCATTATAAACTTCCTTTCAAACACTGCTGAAATAGACGTCTTTTTCAAATAAGCATGATTAATACTTCAATTCTTTAATCCACATATATTTAAAAGTGAGGTAGTAGGTAATAAATATAAGACTTAAAGTTAAGATTGCTTTTTTCATGTTTCATAATTAAAACCTCTGTAAATTTAAGGTTAGTATTATGAAATAATGGATTGGTTTATTCTTTAGTACTAACTTCGTAGTAAATTATATAGTTCGCTAAATTGTATTTATCTACTATATTTTTGGAATAAACAATTTCCTTTTCTTTCTTCAGTAAATTATAAAAATCTACATCATTTTCGTTAGCTGATTCTATTTTGGTGATATCAGATTGTCTAACGATTCTTTTAGATCTGTCAAGGTATATAAATTTCCCTGATTTAGAATTAGTCTTTTTATTCACACCGACGTAAATTGAAAGTAATATACTTTTTCCAAAAACAGCATCGCTGTGATTATGGTTTTCATCTTCTATAACTAAGAATACATGTTTTTTTGTAAAAATTTTTTTGATCATCGTTATTATTCCTTTATTAAATTTATTAAGTCTTCTTCATTTAAAAATTGAATTTTTGCACCATTTCCAACATATTCTCGAGCTTTTCGTTGTTTTGAAACTAGTCCGTTCACATCTTTATATTTATCATCTTGAACACCTTCGACTAAAATATCTGTTTTTGCAGTTACGTCACTTCTGATATAAGCTCCTTTCTTTCTAGTTAATATCATTAAATCTTGTTTTTCAGTGTCAAAATTACCTGTAAAAACAACATTTTTATCTTTTAAAATAGGGATTACACTTTCCACTTCTATTTTATTAATCTCAGATATTTTCATATGAATTTTTTGAAATCCTGAATCGAAAAGTTTAGTTGGAGAGTTAGAATATTTGCTAAATCTAATGTATTGCTTAGGCATATAATGTATTAATTTTAATACACTATAATGCTGATTGTTTTTAGCGAGTGATATCAACATCTTCGATAAAGCTAGCACGTCAAATTTAGCAGAATGTAATTTTTCTTTATCGATATCATATAAGCTACACAAATTTTCTAATTTAAAACTAGAGATTGCGTGGAAGCTTCTAAAGATATTTATACTATCGACATACATGAAGTTTGGAACAGGTAAGTCATAATAATTATTAGTATTTTTTAATACTGAAATATCAAAAAGTGCATTATGAGCAATAATTAAATGTGATTCTTTTAAAAGATAGAGAATTTCTTGGTAAATATCTGGATATTTAGGTGCTTTTAATATGACATCTTCAGGTATTTTATGTATTTTAGCGTTTTTCAAGTTATATCTATTATTAGGAGGATTAATATAAGATGAATAAACTTTTACTATTGATAAATCCTTAATTAAAGATACAGCAACTTCGCAAGGGCTGTTCATATGTTCATTCATAGTTTCAAAGTCTAAGACTGCAATATCATATTTTTTCATTTGCAAGTGCTCCTTTTATAAAATAACTTTTCCAATTAACCTCACACTTTCATTTCTATAAAAGTGTAGATCGTCGTAATCTTTATTTAGTGAAACTAGAGTCAATCTATCATCTTCAACAAAGACTTTCTTAACATACGCTTCTTCTTCAATGATGAATATACCAATTTGTCCATTCTTTATATTGTGAGTTTTCTCCACAAATATGATTTCGCCATCTTTAAACATAGGTTCCATAGAATCACCATTTACTTTTAACGCTAAATCGTGTGTGGGGATAGGTCCTTTAACCATTTCAGTAAATAGCGTTTCATCGTGTAAACGTTCTCCTACACCAGCAGAGACGCAACCATTGACGTTAACTGGAGTTTTCTCCTGTTTATATGAATTAATATCTACAACGTTATCTCCTTTAGAATTCTGTTCTTCCAATTGTTCATTTGCATAGTTAAGTACGTTTTCTTGGCGGGGAGGTGTGAGTTTGTTGTATATGGAAGTGATGTCGTTATCGTCTTTGTATGTAGTATCTATGTCGCTTTTACCAACCTCGAAAACATCAGCTATCCTTTGTATAACGCCGTGAGAGGGGTTGGAACGTAAATTTAAATAATCGCTTAAAGTAGATGGTTTTATGTTAATGAGTTCAGCAAGTTTCTTTTGAGACATATTTGAATCGTTGAGAAATTTTCTAATGTTTTTGGCTATAATAATATTTCTTTCTTTGTTCATATTACTTACCTCCTTTTTTTCTTATTATACGAAATTTTCATATCATAGTAAAGTTTTTTACGAAAAAAACGTATTTAATGTTGACAATACGAAAATTTCGTATTATATTAGGTTTACGAAAGGCGGTGACAACATGAAAACATTAAAAGAGTTGAGGACTGATTACGGATTGACTCAAAAAGAGTTAGGAGATTTATTTAAGGTCTCATCACGTACAATTCAAAATATGGAAAAAGACTCTACAAACATTAAAGATAGTTTACTTTCTAAGTATATGAGTGCTTTTAATGTTAAATATGATGATATTTTTTTAGGTAATGAATACGAAAATTTCGTATTTACGAACGATAAAAAGAAATCAATTATTTTAGCATTTAAAGAAAAACAAACATCTTAATAGGAGGAATAACAAATGAACATTCAAGAAGCAACGAAGCTAGCGATGGAGAAAGGAATAAGTATAAGGAGAGAGAATCAAGATGTGTATGGGATATTACCAACTAATTTGCAGCGTTATCAATGCCTAGTCGTATCTAGACACTATAAGAAAAAAAGACAAACCGCCGCCGGAAGGTGGCAGCCTAGCGCAGACGATTTAATAGCAGATGATTGGATTTTAGATTATTAATTTTTTCAAATCTCTAATTAAACCCATAAGTGTTTTGTAATCTTTTTTGGATTCTGATTCTGAGTAGGCGATACCTTCTCGAGAAAGAGCCATCTCAAGAAAACCGCCATCTTCAGCAGAAGCAATTACAAAATCTCTATGCTTTAATTCAAGAACTGCATCGATATAGTCTTCAAAATTAAAACCTAAAAAGAAAGCGTTAAATGAGGATTCATCACTACCGAAATAAGATGCAGAATGTTTAGACATACCTTCGTCAATTCTACCAAGGTAAATTGAATAAAGTTGTAAAAGGACAAATTTAGCTTCATCAGTCATAAGTCATTCACCTCCTTAATAGGAGTATAGCAGAAAGGAGCACAAACAATATGCAAGCATTACAAACAAAATCGAACATAGGCGAAATGTTCAACATACAAGAAAAAGAAAATGGAGAAATCGCAATCAGCGGTCGAGAACTTCATCAAGCATTAGAGGTTAAGACTCCATACAAAAAATGGTTTGAAAGAATGAGTGATTACGGATTTGAAGAAAATATCGATTATATAGTCACGGACATTTTTGTCCATAACCCACTAGGAGGTCGTCAGAATCAAACTGACCACGCACTCACACTAGACACTGCAAAAGAGATTGCAATGATTCAACGTAGTGAACCTGGCAAACGTGCAAGACAATACTTCATCCAAGTTGAAAAAGCATGGAATAGCCCAGAAATGATTATGCAACGTGCTTTAAAAATTGCTAACAACACAATCAATCAATTAGAAACAAAGATTGAACGTGATAAACCAAAAATTGTATTTGCAGATGCAGTAGCTACTACTAAGACATCAATTTTAGTTGGAGAGTTAGCAAAGATCATTAAACAAAACGGTATAAACATCGGGCAACGCAGATTGTTTGAGTGGTTACGTCAAAACGGATTCCTTATTAAACGCAAGGGTGTGGATTATAACATGCCTACACAGTATTCAATGGAACGTGAGTTATTCGAAATTAAAGAAACATCAATCACACATTCGGACGGTCACACATCAATTAGTAAGACGCCAAAAGTAACAGGCAAAGGACAACAATACTTTGTTAATAAGTTTTTAGGAGAAAAACAAACATCTTAATAGGAGGAACGAACAATGCAAGCTCAAAACAAAAAAGTCATCTATTACTACTATGACGAAGAATGTAATAGACGACCCGTTAATATTCAATACAACGATGGCTACGACTTAATGATAGACCAGCGTTTTATTGAAATGACGCTTGAAAGACATCCGCATTTAAAAAATAACTTTTATGGATTAATAGATGGAAAAGAATTTAAGTTAGATTAAATTTTTGTGTTAGATAATTAAAAGCTAATTTGCTTAGCAATGTTACGGACATACTAGTGGTTTTGTTTGCGACTTTTTTAACTTCTTTCCAAGTGTGATTGTCTCGGATATTATCTAAAAATTCATGCCCTGACCAAGTTATATCGTTAATTGTATAACCATAAATATGTCCATCTTCCCAACCGAATTTAACACTAACATACTTTGCTTCTTCCAGTTTTAATAATGCATACATTACAGTTTCAAAATCATATTTTCCAAATACAACATTATCTTTGAAATTGTATTCGGTGAGCGGTTCACCAATCTTTTTATTAGTTTCAATTTCTAACAAAAGATGTCTAACACAATCATGATCTAATTTCATACTTATCACTACCTTAGGTTGATAACAACATTATACACGAAAGGAAAGATAGAAATGCCACATATTTTAAACGTAACAGTTCCAATACCTGAAACACACGTGCTTATCACAAAAGATGAATATGAAGAGTTAATAGCTTACTCATTAGACCCTGTATGGAACATGAGCGACTTAAAGAAGAAATTAAAAATTGCATCTGATGAAACAATCAAAGACAGGTTATTATTTCACCCTAGACTCGAAAAAGAGTTAAGAGCACAAGGTATCGTACATTATCCTGATGAGAATTTTAATCGTTGGAGGTTTAACGCAAGAAGGATGCATAAGTTTGTAGATGAACATTTTAATGAGATTTACAAAGGAGGGCACAACAAATGAGTAAAACTTATAAAAGCTACCTAGTAGCAGTACTATGCTTCACAGTCTTAGCGATTGTACTTATGCCGTTTCTATACTTCACTACAGCATGGTCAATTGCAGGATTCGCAAGTATCGCAACATTCATATTCTATAAGGAATACTTTTATGAAGAATAAAAAAACTGCTACTTGCGCCAACAAGTAACAGTAACAAACATTTAAGAAATAAAATTCAAGTTAAATATAAAACGAAAAACGGAGGAAGTCAACCATGACTAAAAATTATAAAGACATGACGCAGGAAGAAATAAAAGACTTATTATCTGAAAAAACGGCAGAATTGTATGAATTAGCGAAAGAAATTAAGGGAGAAAGTAAATTTGATATTTTGCTTTTCTCATCAATAGGAGTTATCGACGGAGATTATTTAGCAGGTTCAAGTTCTGTGATTGGTCATACTTTTGATCTTGCTTACTTATTGGATAGCACTAAGAGTTATAAAGATATTGTCAATGTTCTCCAAATGTGTAAATCACAAAAAATTCTCGGTATAGATGACGACAAGGAGGACTAAAACAATGTATTACAAAACGGGTGACGTATGTCGAAAAATATTTAATGTAGATGGCTTTGATTTTCAATTAAGAGTTAAGAAGCGAGCATATAGTGTCGAAATAGTCGTTTTAGATCATGAAGGAAATTCAATTGACGGGCTACTAGTTTCTGACGAGAACGATCTATACACAGCTTTAGATATTTTGAAACAAAGTATTTATGAATGGATTGAAAATAACACAGATGAACAGGACAGACTAATTAACTTAGTCATGAAATGGTAGGTATAAGCATGAGAGATACAGAAAGAAATATATTGAATATTTTTAAGACGTTATTCGACGAATATACTTTGTCAAACCAACGAGCATTATTGGAAATTGAACGTAATCATCACGGATACTTATCGATTAATTTCTTGCACTATCACGACAGTTACAAAACAAACAATAAGCTTGTGCAGATACATGAAATCAATCCAGACAGCCATGAACGAATAAAAAATTTAATTATCGAGGTGCTAAGAGGTCATCGGAAGATTAAAAAAGGAGCATGAGGAAAGATATGAAAATAAATAAGTTAACTATATCGAACTTTGCTGGAATCAAAGAAGAAAAATTTAACTTTGACGGTAAAGATGCAAAAATATACGGCAATAATGCGACTGGCAAGACTACAACAGCAACCGCATTACAATGGCTGCTTTTCGATAAGGGTTTAGACGGTTCAACCAAATCATTTAACCCTGTACCTTTAAACGAAAAAAACGAAGAAAATTATGAGTTAATTCCGACTGTTTTCGCAGAATTTGAAATCGACGGAAAAATTACGACTTTTAAAAAAGAGTCACATCCTAAGTACACAATAAATCAAAAAACGAATCGCAAGGAATACTCACGAAGTCGAACGAAGAAACAATATATCAATGATGAATCAATAAAAGTAAAGGATTATAAAGCTCGTATTGATGAACTGATTGATGAAGATGTATTCAAGTTAATTACGAACCCTCAAGCATTTAACTTACTAGATTGGAAGAAACGAAGAAGTTTGTTGTTTGAAATCGCTAAACCAATCAATGATGAGGATGTCATTAAAACAAATGATGATTTTAAAGAACTAAATAATATTCTTGGAGATCACGAAATTGAAACAAAGAAAAAGATTCTTACAGACAAGATAAAACAGATTAACAAAGATATCAAAGATATTCCGATACGTATTAACCAAACGCAACAAAATAAGCAGGATGTACCGGAATTCGATAATGATAGACACACAATCATAAAACAAGAAATTGAGCAACTTGAAAATGAGCGTATAGATATTCAAAACGGTGCAGAAGAAATTAATTTGCGTAACCAATTAGCTGATAAACAATCAGAATTGAAGCGCATAGAAGCTAATAATAGCGCCAGTAATGAGAACAAAATACATGCTTTAACAAATGAGCTACACGTTGAAAATGGAACGGTTGCGAATCTTAAAACAAGATTAAAGCAAAACAAACAACAAATTACACATGAAGAAAATCGACGTAATCAATTATTAGAAAATCATAAAGGATTAAAAAGTGATTTAGAAAAAGCTAAAAATCAAAAATTTGAATATCTTGATGACAATGTATGTAGTTGTTGTGGTCAACAGTTACCAGCTGAACAAGTGAGTGAGGTAAGAGAAAAAGCATTGCAGAAATTCAATGCAAACAAATCGAAAGAATTAGAAACAATACAAACATCTATCAATCACATTATTTCAGAGGGCAAGAAAATAAAGCCAATTATCGAGAAATTAGAGGATGACAACAATAATTTACAAATTAAAATCAACGAAGCAGAAGAGCGTTCAGCAAGAATACAAAACAAAATTAATAAGTTGAAAATAACTCACGTTGACGTTACGCAAACTGACGAATACAAAGCAGTAATGTTAGAGATAAATGAGATTAATCAAAAACGCTCTAACATCAGGAAAACTATTCAAGATAAAGTTTCAGGAATAGATGACAAAATAAGCGAACTTACTCAAGAAAAATCAGAAATTGAAGTGTCAATATCAATCGAAAAATCAAATAAACATCTAGATGATGTTATTTCTGAATTAAGAAATGAAGAAGACAGATTATTGGATGAAAAAGAAAAGTATTCACATGACCTTTATATCTTAAAAGAATTTACAACAACAAAAGTCAAAATGCTTACTGAAAACATCAATAACGAATTTGATATTGCTGAATTTAAGCTATTCAATACCTTAGTTAACGGCGAATTAGAAGAAACATGTTCAACAACGGTTAATGGTGTCGAGTATGACAGCGGTTTAAATAACGCCTCAAGAATTAATGTTGGCTTAGATATCATCAACACACTATCAAAACATTTTAAAGTTACAGCGCCAATATTTATTGATAATGCTGAATCAGTAACAGAGCTTATCAAAACAGAATCACAACAAATTCAATTGATAGTAAATGAACAAGATAAAAAATTAAGAATGGAGACTATATAAAATGACGAATGAATTACTATTAAAAAACAATAAAATGGGCGACAACGTTCTATCTAGAGTTAAGACATTAGAAGCACAAGGAGATTTACAGTTTCCTGCAAACTATTCGCCTGAGAATGCAATGAAGTCAGCAATGTTACAACTGCAAGAATTAAAAGGATCTAAAAAAGATGGTTATAAACCAGCGCTGGAATTTGCAACTTCAACCAGCATAGCAAACGCCTTAATGGACATGGTTGTACAAGGTTTAAATCCTGCTAAGAATCAAGGCTATTTCATTATGTATGGCGATAAGGTTCAATTCCAAAGAAGTTACCACGGAACAATGGCAGTAACTAAACGTGTAGCAGGCGCAGAAGAAATTAATGCAGAAGTCATATTTGAAGGTGACGAAGTTAAGTATAAAACTAAAAACGGAAAAATTGTTGAACTTGAACATACACAGTCTTTTGGTAACAGAAACACACAAAACATTATCGGTGCATATGCAACAGTTGTATTTAAAGATGAAAGTAGAAATTACACTGAAATCATGACATTTGAAGAGATTGAAGAAGCGTGGAAGCAATCACAAATGGTTTATAACGGTGTATTTAAAGAAGACGGTACACACAGAAGATTCCCTCAAGAAATGGCTAAAAAGACTGTAATAAACCGTGCATGTAAAAAGATTTTAAACAGCACGGATGACGCTAGTCTTTTATCAAATCAAATTAAAGAATCTGAACAACGTCAACGCAAAGAAGTATTGGATGCAGAAGTTGAAGAAAATGCAAATCAAGAACAATTGGATTTTGAACCACCAGTTTTTGAAGAAGCACAATACACAGAATTAGAAAATGAAAAACCTATTGATGTATCTGACTTTGAAGAAATAAAAGAACCTGCAACAGAAAAAGAAAGCGAAGAAGAGCCATTTTAATTGAAACAATAGCAACTGGTTCAAGTGGTAACTGCTACGTCTTAAATGATGGACGTACTACGTTACTGCTTGAGGCAGGAATAAAATTTGAACGTGTTCAAAAGCATTTCAAATATAAAACAAGACATATAGCAGGGTGTCTTATCACACACGAACATGGTGATCATGCAAAGTACACAAAGCAGTTTGTCGACAATGGTGTAATCAGCTATATGACTGCTGGAACACAACGAGCTATGGATTTTGAAAGTCATCGCTTATGCACGATTAAGGCAAAGCAAGAGCTACGAATTGGTACGTGGTCAATTTTACCATTTGACATTGAACATGATGCTAACGAGCCTGTGGCTTTCTTATTACAAAGCACATTAGGTTATAAGGTCCTGTATGTTACTGATACGAAGTATCTGAAATACAAATTTAACGGCATTACGCACATGATGTTAGAAGTTAATTATATCTATGAACAAATGCAAGAAAACATAAAAAACGGCAGTGTACACAGCGCATTAGCAAACAGAATTATGGAGTCTCATTTTAGCTTAGAACATGCTATCGGAATGTTGAAAGCAAATGATTTAACTAGACTCGAAGAAATACATTTAATTCATTTAAGTAGTCAAAATTCAAATGCAAAATACATTAAAAGTGAAATACAAAAAGTGACGGGCGCGCCCGTTTATGTTGGAGGTTTATAAATGCTAAACAGAACAATATTAGTTGGTCGTTTAACTAGAGACCCAGAATTAAGAACCACTCAAAGTGGTGTAAATGTAGCATCATTCACATTAGCAGTTAACCGCACATTTACGAATGCACAAGGAGAGCGCGAGGCAGACTTTATTAATATCATCGTATTTAAAAAACAAGCAGAGAACGTTAATAAATACCTATCTAAAGGATCGTTGGCGGGCGTAGATGGTAGGTTACAAACGCGGAACTATGAAAATAAGGAAGGTCAACGTGTATACGTTACGGAAGTTATTGCTGATAGTATTCAATTTTTAGAACCGAAAAACTCAAATGACACTCAACAAGATTTATATCAACAACAAGTACAACAAACACGTGGACAATCGCAATATTCAAATAACAAACCAGTAAAAGATAATCCGTTTGCGAATGCAAATGGTCCGATTGAAATAGATGACAATGATTTACCATTCTAATTTAACCGGTTTGAAAGTGAGGTGTGTATATGACTGGTTGGATAAGTATTGATCGCTCAATTCAAAATCATTGGCTATTTAAAGAAAAGAGAACATTTTCAAAGTTTGAAGCATGGATATATTTACTCATGGAAGCGAATCATTCAAAGGCAAAAGTGCCTATTGGAAACCAAATTGTAACCGTAGAAAGAGGACAAAGATTAACATCGATTTTGACCTTGTCTGACCTTTTTAACTGGTCACGATTTAAAGTGAAAACCTTCCTTGACTTACTCGAGAGTGATGGAATGTTAGAAGTCAAAACAACATCAAAATATACCCTTATAACCATTGTCAATTATGACTTTTATCAAAGTGAGCAGGGCAGGAACCAACATCAAAACGACATCAAACCAACATCAAAACAACATCAGTCAAACATCAACCCAACATCAAAACAACATCAAACCAACACAAACAATAATGATAATAAAGATAATAATGAAAAGAATGTGAATAATGAGAAGAAGACAACCGCCTTCGACTTCTTCCAAGATAACGGATTCGGTTTCATAACTTCTTACAATTTAGACGATTTAAATTATTATCTTGATTCATTTGAAAATGATTCAGATGAAATAGTTACCGCATCACTTAAAATCGCTAAAGACAGAAACAAAGTTACTTGGGGATATGCTAAAAGCATTTTGAATACATGGCTTAATGCAAACTTGAAATCTATTGAACAAGTACGTGCATTTGAAAAGCAACAACTTGAAAGCAAAAAACAAAATTATAAACCTTTCGTTAAACAATCAAAAGAAAAAACACCCAAATGGCTCACAGACAGCACGAGAGAAACGAAAACGCCGGAAGTAGATGAAAACCTTGAGAAAGACAGAGAAGCTTTTATTAAGCGTCTAAATAGCAAATGGGAGTGATTGAAAATGGATGCATTTGATAAATACTATCTATTTGATCATGACGGCAACAAAATGTTTTCAGTTACACCACATTTTAAAGATGGTCGGCATTTAGTTGTTGGAATAAAAGAAACAAAATTTAATGGTCGTCGTTGGTATTTAGACGATTATGAATTAAATACACTTATTGATAATGAACAAATGGAGTTAGGACACTAAACAAGCTTATTTGAATATATATGAGGGATTACATGGAGATAGAAATTAAATTTAATGAAGTGTTTAATGCGCCGATGGGGTCGCCTCGTCCACGCTTTCGTAATACAGGTAGATTTGTTCAAACTTACATGCCAACGTCTTACACAAAGCATAAAGCGTATATACAAGGGCAAATGCCTAAGTTAAATCTAGAGCGCGCACTAAAAATCGAATTAGACTTTTACTTTCCATTGCTTAAATCATGGTCGAAGAAAAAGAAAAGCGAAATGGTTGGGCAGTATAAAGTGACTAAGCCGGATATCGACAACTTAATTAAAACGGTATTAGATGCTTGTAATGGCCATGTATGGAAAGACGATAACCAAATTACAGAAATAACTAGCTCAAAGCGTTATGGAATTGAGCCCAAAATAATCATACGAATAGAAGAAATATAAGAGGTGGATAAAATGGCGAGAAAAGCAAGGATTGTAACAATAAATGATAAACCTTATAGGTTCAGTAAATTTGAAATGGAATTAATAGAAAGTCACGGTATAACCGCTGGAATGGTTTCTAAGAGAGTAAAAGACGGTTGGGAACTACATGAAGCAATGGACGCACCAGAAGGTACGCGTTTAAGCGAGTACAGAGAAAAGAAAACAATAGAAAGACTGGAACAAGCTAGACTCGAACGCAAATTGGAAAGAAAGCGAAAGAGAGAGGCTGAGCTAAGAAGAAAGAAGCCACACTTGTTTAATGTACCTCAGAAACATTCACGTGATCCGTACTGGTTTGATAATACTTATAACCAAATGTTCAAGAAATGGAGTGAAGCATAATGAGTGTAATCAGTAACAGAAAAGTAGATATGAATGAAATACAAGACAATGTTAAGCAACCAGCGCACTACACATACGGCGACATTGAAATTATAGATTTTATCGAACAGGTTACGGCGCAGTATCCACCACAATTAGCATTTGCAATAGGTAATGCAATCAAATATCTATCTAGAGCACCGTTGAAAAACGGACACGAGGATTTAGCAAAGGCGAAGTTTTATGTCCAAAGAGCTTTTGACTTGTGGGAGCAATGACTATGACATATAACGCGCGCAAAGAATACTTAAACCAATTTTTCGGATCTAAGAGATATCTGTATCAGGATAACGAACGAGTGGCACATATCCATGTAGTGAATGGCACTTATTACTTTCACGGGCATATCGTGCCAGGTTGGCAAAGCGTTAAAAAGACATTTGATACTGCTGAAGAGCTCGAAATATATATAAAGCAACATGGTTTGGAATACGAGGAACAGAAGCAACTAACTTTATTTTAGAGGAGATGGAAATGATGAATAATCGTGAACAAATTGAACAATCCGTTATAAGTGCTAGTGCGTATAACGGCAATGACACAGAGGGATTGCTAAAAGAGATTGAGGACGTGTATAAGAAAGCGCGAGCATTTGATGAAATACTTGATGGAATGACAAATGCTATTCAACATTCAGTTAAAGAAGGTATTGAACTTGATGAAGCAGTAGGAATTATGGCAGGTCAAGTTATCTATAAATATGAGGAGGAACAAGGAAAATGACTAACACATTAACAATTGATCAGTTACAAGAGTTATTACAAATACAAAAGAAGTTCGACGATAGAATACCGACTAGAAATTTAAATGACACAGTAGCTAGTATGATTATTGAATTTGCGGAGTGGGTTAACACACTTGAGTTTTTTAAAAATTGGAAGAAACAACCAGGTAAGCCATTAGATACACAATTAGATGAGATTGCTGATTACTTAGCTTTCAGTTTGCAATTAACTTTGACTATTGTTGATGAAGAAGATTTGGAAGAAACTACTGAGGTTATGGTTGATTTGATTGAAAATGAAGTTACTTTACCTAAACTACATTCAGTTTATTTTGTTCATGTAATGCATACACTAACAGAACAATTTGTAAAAGGTATTGATAATAGTATTGTACAAGTTTTAATAATGCCTTTTTTGTACGCCAATACTTACTATACAATCGACCAACTCATTGACGCATACAAAAAGAAAATGAAAAGGAACCACGAAAGACAAGATGGAACAGCAGACGCAGGAAAAGGATACGTGTAAAGACATCTTGGATCGAGTCAAGGAGGTTTTGGGGAAGTGAGCGACATGTTAGAAATATTTTTAATAGGGTTTGGCGTTTATCTCTTTTATCGCATAGCAATTATTTTTCTTAAGAGTAAAAAGACTATACACACAAACATATATGAAATGTTAATGCTTGCTACTATCTTTATGATATCTACAATTGCTTATAAACATCAAAAGACGCATATCTTAATAGCATTTTTAGTAATGTTTTTTATGAGTAAGCTCAAACAAGTTCAAGGGAGCTATGAGGAATGACACAATACTTAGTCACAACATTCAAAGATTCAACAGGACAACCACATGAACATTTTACTACTGCTAGAGATAATCAGACGTTTACAGTTGTTGAGGCAGAGAGTAAAGAAGAAGCTGAGCGCAAATACGAGGCACAAGTTAAAAGAGGTGCAGTTATTAAATTAGGGCAGTTGTTTGAAAATATAAGGGAGTGTGGGAAATGATTAAGCAAATACTAAGATTATTATTCTTACTAGCAATGTACGAGTTAGGTAAGTATGTAACTGAGCAAGTATATATTATGATGACAGCTAATGATGATGTAGAGGCGCCGAGTGATTACGTCTTTCGAGCGGAGGTAAGTGAGTGATGTGGATTACTATGACTATTGTATTTGCTATATTGCTATTAGTTTGTATCAGTATTAATAGTGATCATGCAAGAGAGATACAAGCACTCAGATATATGAATGATTATCTACTTGATGAAGTAGTTAAAACTAAAGGATACAACGGGTTAGAAGAATACAGGATTGAATTGAAGCGAATAAATAACGATATTAAAAAGTAATTTATATTATCGGAGGTATTGCATTGAATGATAAAGATTGAGAAACACGATATCAAAAAGCTTGAAGAATACATTCAGCACATCGATAACTATCGAAGAGAGTTGAAGATGCGAGAATATGAATTACTTGAAAGTCATGAACCAGATAATGCGGGAGCTGGCAAAAGTAATTTGCCGGGTAATCCGATTGAACGATGTGCAATAAAGAAGTTTAGTGATAACAGGTACAATACATTAAGAAATATAGTTAACGGTGTAGATAGATTGATAGATGAAAGTGATGAGGATACGCTTGAGTTATTAAGGTTTAGATATTGGGATTGTCCTATTGGTTGTTATGAATGGGAAGATATAGCACATTACTTTGGTACAAGTAAGACAAGTATATTACGTAGAAGGAATGCACTGATCGATAAGTTAGCAAAGTATATTGGTTATGTGTAGCGGACTTTTACCCTATGTAAGTCCGCATTAAAACAGTTTATTATGTTAGTATCAGATTAATATTTAAGGTTATTAAATGCTAATACGACGCATGAACAAGAGGCGCATTACTATGTGATGTGTCTTTTTATTTATGAGGTATGAACATGTTCAAACTAATTGTAAATACATTACTACACATCAAGTATAGATGCGTCTTGATACTACTTAAGTTATATAAGGTGAAACATTATGATGACTAAAGACGAACGTATACGATTCTATAAGTCTAAAGAATGGCAAACAACAAGAAAAAGAGTACTAGAAAGAGATAATTATGAATGTCAACAATGTAAGAGAGACGGCAAGTTAACGACATATGACAAAAGCAAACATAAGTCGTTGGATGTAGATCATATATTATCGCTAGAACATCATCCGGAGTTTGCTCATGACTTAAACAATTTAGAAACACTGTGTATTAAATGTCACAACAAAAAAGAAAAGAGATTTATAAAAAAAGAAAATAAATGGAAAGACGAAAAATGGTAAATACCCCCGGGTCAAAAAAATCAAAAGCGATCAAAATACTTGGGGAACGGGGAGGGGCTCGACTTCGCGATAATTTTAAAAATCCATGTATAACCCCCCTCTTATAACCATTTTAAGGCAGGTGATGAAATGGAGATTATAGTTGATGAAAACTTAGTGCTTAAAGAAAAAGAAAGGCTGCAAGTATTATATAAAGACATACCTAGCAATAAATTAAAAGTAGTTGATGGTTTAATTATTCAAGCAGCAAGGCTACGTGTAATGCTTGATTACATGTGGGAAGACATAAAAGAAAAAGGTGACTATGATTTATTTACTCAATCTGAAAAGGCGCCACCATATGAAAGGGAAAGACCAGTAGCCAAACTATTTAATGCTAGAGATGCTGCATATCAAAAAATAATCAAACAATTATCGGATTTATTGCCCGAAGAGAAAGAAGACACAGAAACGCCATCTGATGATTACCTATGATTAGTAATAAATACGTTGATGAATATATAAATTTGTGGAAACAAGGAAAGATAATTTTAAATAAAGAAAGAATTGATCTCTTTAATTATCTACAAAAACATATATATTCACGAGATGATGTATATTTTGATGAACAGAAAATCGAGGATTGTATCAAATTTATTGAAAAATGGTATTTTCCAACATTACCATTTCAAAGGTTTATCATAGCTAATATATTTCTTATAGATAAAAATACAGATGAAGCTTTCTTTACAGAATTTGCTATTTTCATGGGACGTGGAGGCGGGAAAAACGGTCTAATAAGTGCTATTAGTGATTTTCTTTCTACGCCCTTACACGGAGTTAAAGAATATCACATCTCCATTGTTGCTAATAGTGAAGATCAAGCAAAAACATCGTTTGATGAAATCAGAACCGTTTTAATGGATAACAAACGAAATAAGACGGGTAAAACGCCAAAAGCTCCTTATGAAGTTAGTAAAGCAAAAATAATAAACCGTGCAACTAAATCGGTTATTCGATATAACACATCAAACACAAAAACCAAAGACGGTGGACGTGAGGGGTGTGTTATTTTTGATGAAATTCATTATTTCTTTGGTCCTGAAATGGTAAACGTCAAACGTGGTGGATTAGGTAAAAAGAAAAATAGAAGAACGTTTTATATAAGTACTGATGGTTTTGTTAGAGAGGGTTATATCGATGCAATGAAGCACAAAATTGCAAGTGTATTAAGTGGCAAGGTTAAAAATAGTAGATTGTTTGCTTTTTATTGTAAGTTAGACGATCCAAAAGAAGTTGATGACAGACAGACGTGGGAAAAGGCGAACCCAATGTTACATAAACCGTTATCAGAATACGCTAAAACACTGCTAAGCACGATTGAAGAAGAATATAACGATTTACCATTCAACCGTTCAAATAAGCCCGAATTCATGACTAAGCGAATGAATTTGCCTGAAGTTGACCTTGAAAAAGTAATAGCACCATGGAAAGAAATACTAGCGACTAATAGAGAGATACCAAATTTAGATAATCAAATGTGTATTGGTGGTTTAGACTTTGCAAACATTCGAGATTTTGCAAGTGTAGGGCTATTATTCCGAAAAAACGATGATTACATTTGGTTAGGACATTCGTTTGTAAGACAAGGGTTTTTGGATGATGTCAAATTAGAACCTCCTATTAAAGAATGGGAAAAAATGGGATTATTGACCATTGTCGATGATGATGTCATTGAAATTGAATATATAGTTGATTGGTTTTTAAAGGCTAGAGAAAAATATGGGCTTGAAAAAGTCATAGCTGATAATTATAGAACTGATATTGTAAGACGTGCGTTTGAGGATGCTGGCATAAAACTTGAAGTACTTAGAAATCCAAAAGCAATACATGGATTACTTGCACCACGTATCGATACAATGTTTGCGAAACATAACGTAATATATGGAGACAATCCTTTGATGCGTTGGTTTACTAATAATGTTGCAGTAAAGGTTAAACCCGATGGTAATAAAGAATATATTAAAAAAGATGAAAATAGAAGAAAAACCGATGGGTTCATGGCTTTTGTTCACGCATTATATAGAGCAGACGATATAGTAGACAAAGACATGTCTAAAGCGCTTGATGCATTAATGAGTATAGATTTCTAATAGAGGAGGTGAGACATGAGTATTCTAGAAAAGATATTTAAAACTAGGAAAGATATAACATATATGCTTGATTTAGATATGATAGAAGATCTATCACAACAAGCGTATGTGAAACGTTTAGCGATTGATAGTTGTATTGAATTTGTTGCGCGAGCTGTCGCTCAAAGTCATTTTAAAGTATTGGAAGGTAATAGAATTCAAAAGAATGATGTTTACTACAAGTTAAATATAAAACCAAATACTGACTTATCAAGCGATAGTTTTTGGCAACAAGTTATATATAAACTAATTTATGATAACGAGGTTTTAATCGTAGTAAGTGACAGCAAAGAATTACTTATCGCAGATAGCTTTTACAGAGAAGAGTACGCTTTGTATGATGATATATTCAAAGATGTAACGGTTAAAGATTATACTTATCAACGTACTTTCACAATGCAAGAGGTCATATATTTAAAGTACAACAACAATAAAGTGACACACTTTGTAGAAAGTCTATTCGAAGATTACGGGAAAATATTCGGAAGAATGATAGGTGCACAATTAAAAAACTATCAAATAAGAGGGATTTTGAAATCTGCCTCTAGCGCATATGACGAAAAGAATATAGAAAAATTACAAGCGTTCACAAATAAATTATTCAATACTTTTAATAAAAATCAACTAGCAATCGCGCCTTTGATAGAAGGTTTTGATTATGAGGAATTATCTAATGGTGGTAAGAATAGTAACATGCCTTTTTCTGAATTGAGTGAGCTAATGAGAGATGCAATAAAAAATGTTGCGTTGATGATTGGTATACCTCCAGGTTTGATTTACGGAGAAACAGCTGATTTGGAAAAAAACACGCTTGTATTTGAGAAGTTCTGTTTAACACCTTTATTAAAAAAGATTCAGAACGAATTAAACGCGAAACTCATAACACAAAGCATGTATTTGAAAGATACAAGAATAGAAATTGTCGGTGTGAATAAAAAAGACCCACTTCAATATGCTGAAGCAATTGACAAACTTGTAAGTTCTGGTTCATTTACAAGGAATGAGGTGCGGATTATGTTAGGTGAAGAACCATCAGACAATCCTGAATTAGACGAATACCTGATTACTAAAAACTACGAAAAAGCTAACAGTGGTGAAAATGATGAAAAAGAAAAAGATGAAAACACTTTGAAAGGTGGTGATGAAGATGAAAGCGGAGATTAAAGGCGTCATCGTTTCCAACGAAGATAAATGGGTTTACGAAATGCTTGGTATGGATTCGACTTGTCCTAAAGATGTTTTAACACAACTAGAATTTAGTGATGAAGATGTTGATATTATAATTAACTCAAATGGTGGTAACCTAGTAGCTGGTAGTGAAATATATACACATTTAAGAGCTCATAAAGGCAAAGTGAATGTTCGTATCACAGCAATAGCAGCAAGTGCGGCATCGCTTATCGCAATGGCTGGTGACCACATCGAAATGAGTCCGGTTGCTAGAATGATGATTCACAATCCTTCAAGTATTGCGCAAGGAGAAGCGAAAGATCTAAATCATGCTGCAGAAACATTAGAACATGTTGGTCAAATAATGGCTGAGGCATATGCGGTTAGAGCTGGTAAAAACAAACAAGAACTTGTAGAAATGATGGCTAGGGAAACGTGGCTAAATGCTGATGAAGCCATTGAACAAGGTTTTGCGGATAGTAAAATGTTTGAAAACGACAATATGCAAATTGTAGCAAGCAATACACAAGTGTTATCGAAAGATGTATTAAATCGTGTAACAGCTTTGGTAAGTAAAACGCCAGAGGTTAACATTGATATTGACGCAATAGCAAATTAAGTAATTGAAAAAATAAATATGAAAGAAAAGGGATCAGAAATCGATGTTGCAGATAGTAAAGTATCAGCAAATGGATTTTCAAGATTCCTTTTTTAATACAAAAAATAGGAGGTCATAAAATGACTATAAATTTATCGGAAACATTCGCAAATGCGAAAAACGAATTTATTAATGCAGTAAACAACGGTGAACCGCAAGAAAGACAAAATGAATTGTACGGTGACATGATTAACCAACTATTTGAAGAAACTAAATTACAAGCAAAAGCAGAAGCTGAAAGAGTTTCTAGTTTACCTAAATCAGCACAATCTTTGAGTGCAAACCAAAGAAGTTTCTTCATGGATATCAATAAAAACGTTAACTATAAAGAAGAAAAACTTTTGCCAGAAGAAACAATTGATAGAATTTTTGAAGATTTGACGACGAATCATCCGTTATTAGCTGATTTAGGTATTAAAAACACTGGTTTGCGTTTGAAGTTCTTAAAATCTGAAACTTCTGGCGTAGCCGTTTGGGGTAAAATCTATGGTGAAATTAAAGGTCAATTAGATGCTGCGTTCAGTGAAGAAACAGCAATTCAAAATAAATTGACAGCGTTTGTTGTTTTACCAAAAGATTTAAATGATTTTGGTCCTGCGTGGATTGAAAGATTTGTTCGTGTTCAAATCGAAGAAGCATTTGCAGTGGCGCTTGAAACTGCGTTCTTAAAAGGTACTGGTAAAGACCAACCAATCGGCTTAAACCGTCAAGTACAAAAAGGTGTATCGGTAACTGAGGGTGCTTATCCAGAGAAAGAAGAACAAGGTACGCTTACATTTGCTAATCCGCGCGCTACGGTTAATGAATTGACGCAAGTGTTTAAATACCACTCAACTAACGAGAAAGGTAAATCAGTAGCGGTTAAAGGTAATGTAACAATGGTTGTTAATCCGTCCGATGCTTTTGAGGTTCAAGCACAGTATACACATTTAAATGCAAATGGCGTATATGTTACTGCTTTACCATTTAATTTGAATGTTATCGAGTCTACAGTCCAAGAAGCAGGTAAGGTTTTAACGTACGTTAAAGGTTTATATGATGGTTATTTAGCTGGTGGTATTAATGTTCAGAAATTTAAAGAAACACTTGCGTTAGATGATATGGATTTATACACTGCAAAACAATTTGCTTACGGCAAAGCGAAAGATAATAAAGTTGCTGCTGTTTGGAAATTAGATTTAAAAGGACATAAGCCAGCTTTAGAAGGTACCGAAGAAACACTATAAAATTTTATGAGGTGATAAAATGGTGAAATTTAAAGTTGTTAGAGCTTTTAAAGACATAGAGCACAATCAACACAAGTACAAAGTAGGGGAGTTGTATCCAGCTGAAGGGTATAACAATCCTCGTGTTGAATTGTTGACAAATCAAATCAAAAATAAGTACGACAAAGTTTATATCGTACCTTTAGATAAGCTGACAAAACAAGAATTATTAGAACTATGCGAATCATTACAAAAAAAAGCGTCTAGTTCAATGGTTAAAAGTGAAATCGTCGACTTATTGAATGGTGAAGACAATGACGATTGATGATTTGCTTGTCAAATTTAAATCACTTGAAAAGATTGACCATAATTCAGAGGATGAGTACTTAAAGCAGTTGTTAAAAATGTCGTACGAGCGTATAAAAAATCAGTGCGGAGTTTTTGAATTAGAGAATTTAATAGGTCAAGAATTGATACTTATACGCGCTAGATATGCTTATCAAGATTTATTAGAACACTTCAACGATAATTACAGACCTGAAATAATAGATTTTTCGTTATCTCTAATGGAGGTATCAGAAGATGAAGAAAGTGTTTAAAAAACCTAGAATTACAACTAAACGTTTAAATACTCGTGTTCATTTTTATAAGTATACTGAAAATAATGGTCCAGAAGCTGGAGAAAAAGAAGAAAAATTATTATATAGCTGTTGGGCGAGTATTGATGGTGTCTGGTTACGTGAATTAGAACAAGCTATCTCAAACGGAACCCAAAATGACATTAAATTGTATATTCGTGATCCGCAAGGTGATTATTTACCCAGTGAAGAACATTATCTTGAAATTGAATCAAGATATTTCAAAAATCGTTTGAATATAAAGCAAGTATCACCAGATTTGGATAATAAAGACTTTATTATGATTCGTGGAGGATATAGTTCATGAGTGTGAAAGTGATAGGTGATAAAGCATTAGAAAGAGAATTAGAAAAACGTTTTGGCATAAAAGAGATGGTAAAAGTTCAAGATAAGGCGTTAATAGCTGGTGCTAAGGTAATTGTTGAAGAAGTAAAAAAACAACTAAAGCCCTCAAAAGATACGGGAGCATTAATTAATGAGGTAAGTTTTAGTAAACCTGAATGGATAAACGGAAAACGTACAATTACTGTTCATTGGCGAGGTTCTAAAGACCGTTATAAAATCGTACATTTAATTGAATATGGACACGTTCAAAAAGGAACAGGTAAATTTATCAAACCTAAAGCTATGGGCGGTGTTAATAGAGCAATAAGACAAGGGCAAAATAAGTATTTTGAGACGCTAAAAAGGGAGTTGAAAAAATTGTGATTGATATTTTGTACAAAGTTCATGAAGTGATTAGTCAAGACAGAATTATTAGAGAGCACGTAAATATCAATAATATTAAGTTCAATAAATACCCTAATGTAAAAGATACTGATGTACCTTTTATTGTTATTGACGATATCGACGACCCAATACCTACAACTTATACTGACGGAGATGAGTGTGCATATAGTTATATTGTCCAAATAGATGTTTTTGTTAAGTACAATGATGAATATAATGCGAGAATCATAAGAAATAAGATATCTAATCGCATTCAAAAGTTATTATGGTCTGAACTAAAAATGGGAAATGTTTCAAATGGAAAAACGGAATATATAGAAGAATTTAAAACATATAGAAGCTCTCGCGTTTACGAGGGCATTTTTTATAAGGAGGAAAATTAAATGGCAGTAAAACATGCAAGTGCGCCAAAGGCGTATATTAACATTACTGGTTTAGGTTTCGCTAAATTAACGAAAGAAGGCGCGGAATTAAAATATAGTGATATTACAAAAACAAGAGGATTACAAAAAATTGGTGTTGAAACTGGTGGAGAACTAAAAACAGCTTATGCTGATGGCGGTCCAATTGAATCAGGGAATACAGACGGAGAAGGTAAAATCTCATTACAAATGCATGCGTTCCCTAAAGAGATTCGCAAAATTGTTTTTAATGAAGATTATGATGAAGATGGCGTTTACGAAGAGAAACAAGGTAAACAAAACAATTACGTAGCTGTATGGTTCAGACAAGAGCGTAGAGACGGTACATTTAGAACAGTTTTATTACCTAAAGTTATGTTTACAAATCCTAAAATCGATGGAGAAACGGCTGAGAAAGATTGGGATTTCTCAAGTGAAGAGGTTGAAGGTGAGGCACTTTTCCCTTTAGTTGATAATAAAAAGTCAGTACGTAAGTATATCTTTGATTCAGCTAACATGACAAATCATGATGGAGACGGTGAAAAAGGCGAAGAGGCTTTCTTAAAGAAAATTTTAGGCGAAGAATATACTGGAAACGTGACAGAGGGTAACGAAGAAACTTTGTAACAAAACCGGCTTCATCGGAAACTGCGGTAAAGTCGGTTAATATACCAGATAGCATTAAAACACTTAAAGTTGGCGACACATACGATTTAAATGTTGTAGTAGAGCCATCTAATCAAAGTAAGTTATTGAAATACACAACAGATCAAACGAATATTGTATCAATCAATAGTGATGGTCAAGTTACTGCGGAAGCACAAGGCATTGCTACGGTTAAAGCAACAGTTGGTAATATGAGTGACACTATAACAATAAATGTAGAAGCATAAGAGGGGGCAACCCCTCTATTTTATTTGAAAATAAGGAGAGTATTATAAAATGGCAAAATTAAAACGTAACATTATTCAATTAGTAGAAGACCCGAAAGCAAATGAAATTAAATTACAAACGTACTTAACACCACACTTCATTTCATTTGAAATTGTATACGAAGCAATGGATTTAATCGATGATATTGAGGACGAAAATAGCACGATGAAACCAAGAGAAATCGCTGACAGATTGATGGATATGGTTGTAAAAATTTACGATAACCAATTCACAGTTAAAGACCTAAAAGAACGTATGCATGCACCTGATGGAATGAATGCACTTCGTGAACAAGTGATTTTCATTACTCAAGGTCAGCAAACTGAGGAAACTAGAAATTTTATCCAGAACATGAAATAAAGCCTGAAGATTTAACATATAAAGCAATGTTGAAAAATATGGATACTCTCATGATGGACTTAATTGAAAATGGTAAAGACGCTAACGAAGTTTTAAAAATGCCATTTCATTATGTACTTTCCATATATCAAAATAAAAACAATGACATTTCTGAAGAAAAAGCAGAGGCTTTAATTGATGCGTTTTAACCTTAACCGTTTGGTTAGGGTTATTTTTTTGAACTTTTTTAGAAAGGAGGTAAAAAATGGGAGAAAGAATAAAAGGTTTATCTATAGGTTTGGATTTAGATGCAGCAAATTTAAATAGATCATTTGCAGAAATCAAACGAAACTTTAAAACTTTAAATTCTGACTTAAAGTTAACCGGTAACAACTTCAAATATACCGAAAAATCAACTCATAGTTACAAACAAAGGATTAAAGAACTTGATGGAACTATCACAGGTTATAAGAAAAACGTTGATGATTTAGCCAAGCAATATGGCAAGGTATCTCAAGAACAGGGCGAAAACAGCGCGGAAGCTCAAAAATTACGACAAGAATATAACAAACAAGCAAATGAGCTGAATTTTTTAGAAAAAGAACTAGAAAAAACAACAACTGAGTTTGAAGAGTTCAAAAAAGCTCAAGTTGAAGCTCAAAGAATGGCAGAAAGTGGCTGGGGAAAAACCAGTAAAGTTTTTGAAAGTATGGGACCTAAATTAACAAAAATGGGTGATGGTTTAAAATCCATTGGTAAAGGTTTGATGATTGGTGTAACTGCACCTGTTTTAGGTATTGCAGCAGCATCAGGAAAAGCTTTTGCAGAAGTTGATAAAGGTTTAGATACAGTTACCCAAGCAACAGGAGCAACCGGCGGAGAGCTTAAGAAGTTGCAGAATTCATTTAAAGATGTTTATGGCAACTTTCCAGAAGACGCTGAGACTGTAGGCGGTGTTTTAGGGGAAGTTAACACAAGGTTAGGTTTCACTGGCAAAGAACTTGAGAGTGCCACAGAGTCATTCTTGAAATTTAGTCACATAACAGGTTCTGACGGCGTACAAGCCGTTCAATTAATTACGCGTGCAATGGGTGATGCAGGTATTGAAGCTGATGAGTATCAAAGTGTACTTGATATGGTAGCGAAAGCAGCACAGGCTAGCGGTATAAGTGTTGATACATTAGCTGATAGCATTACTAAATACGGTGCTCCAATGAGGGCTATGGGCTTTGAGATGAAAGAATCAATCGCTTTATTCTCTCAATGGGAGAAATCAGGTGTTAATACTGAAATAGCCTTCAGTGGTTTGAAAAAAGCTATATCCAATTGGGGTAAAGCGGGTAAAGACCCAAGAGAAGAATTTAAGAAGACATTAGCAGAAATTGAAAGGACACCGGATATAGCTAGCGCAACAAGTTTAGCGATTGAAGCATTTGGTGCAAAAGCAGGTCCTGATTTAGCAGATGCTATTAAAGGCGGTCGCTTTAGTTACCAAGAGTTCTTAAAAACTATCGAAGATTCGCAAGGAACGGTCAATCAGACATTTAAAGATTCTGAAAGTGGCTCCGAAAGATTTAAAGTAGCAATGAATAAACTTAAATTAGTAGGTGCTGATGTATGGGCTTCTATTGAAAGTGCGTTTGCTCCAGTCATGGAAGAATTAATCAAAAAGCTATCTGTAGCAGTTGATTGGTTTTCAAGTTTAAGTGATGGATCTAAAAGGTCGATTGTTATATTCGGTGGTATTGCTGCTGCAATTGGTCCTGTAGTTTTTGGATTAGGTGCATTCATAAGCACAGTTGGCAACGCAGTAACTGTATTAGCTCCATTATTAGCTAGTATTGCAAAGGCTGGTGGATTGATTAGTTTTTTATCGACTAAAGTACCTATATTAGGAACTGTCTTCACAGCTTTAACTGGTCCAATTGGCATTGTATTAGGTGTATTGGCTGGTTTAGCAGTCGCATTTACAATTGCTTATAAGAAATCTGAAACATTTAGAAATTTTGTTAATGGTGCAATTGAAAGTGTTAAACAAACATTTAGTAATTTTATTCAATTTATTCAACCTTTCATTGATTCTGTTAAAAACATCTTTAAACAAGCGATATCAGCAATAGTTGATTTTGCTAAAGATATTTGGAGTCAAATCAATGGATTCTTTAATGAAAATGGAATTTCCATTGTTCAAGCACTTCAAAATATATGCAACTTTATTAAAGCGATATTTGAATTTATTTTAAATTTTGTAATTAAACCAATTATGTTCGCAATCTGGCAAGTGATGCAATTTATTTGGCCGGCGGTTAAAGCCTTGATTGTCAGCACTTGGGAAAATATCAAAGGTGTAATACAAGGGGCTATTAATATTATTTTGGGTATTATCAAAGTGTTCTCTAGTCTTTTCACAGGAAACTGGCGAGGCGTTTGGGACGGCATTGTAATGATACTGAAAGGTACTGTGCAGTTAATTTGGAATTTAATTCAATTATGGTTTGTAGGCAAAATACTTGGCGTTGTTAGGTACTTTGGCGGATTGCTAAAAGGTTTAATAACTATTATATGGGTTGCTATAATAGGCGTTTTCAAGAAATCATTATCGGCAATTTGGAATGCAACAAAAAGTATTTTTGGTTTCTTATTCAATAGTGTTAAATCTATTTTCACTAATATGAAAAACTGGTTATCTAGTACGTGGAATAATATCAAAAGCAATACCGTCGGCAAGGCTCATTCGTTATTTACGGGTGTAAGGTCTAAATTCACAAGTTTATGGAATGCGACGAAAGATATATTTATTAAATTAAGAAATTGGATGTCAAACATCTGGAACTCTATTAAAGATAACACTGTAGGTATAGCTGGTCGCTTATGGGATAGAGTGCGTAACATCTTTGGAAGCATGCGTGACGGTTTAAAATCTATCATTGGTAAAATTAAAGATCATATCGGTGGTATGGTAGACGCTGTTAAAAGAGGTCTTAATAAATTAATTGAAGGTTTAAACTGGGTCGGTGGTAAGTTGGGTATGGACAAAATACCGAAGTTACACACTGGTACTGAACATACGCATACTACTACAAGATTAGTTAAGAACGGTAAGATTGCGCGGGATACGTTCGCTACGGTTGGGGATAAAGGACGTGGAAATGGTCCGAATGGTTTCAGAAATGAAATGATTGAATTCCCTAATGGCAAACGGGTACTTACGCCTAATACAGATACGACAGCGTACTTACCTAAAGGTTCAAAAGTATATAACGGCGCACAAACTTATTCAATGTTAAATGGAACGCTTCCAAGATTTAGCATAGGTACTATGTGGAAAGATATTAAATCCGGTGCATCATCGGCATTTAACTGGACAAAAGATCAAATAGGTAAAGGTACCAAATGGCTTGGCGATAAAGTTGGCGATGTTTTAGATTTTATTGAAAATCCAGGCAAACTTTTAAATTATATACTTGAAGCTTTTGGAATTGATTTCAATTCTTTAACTAAAAGTATGGGAATTGCAGGCGACATAACAAAAGCTGCATGGTCTAAGATTAAGAAAAGTGCTACTGATTGGATAAAAGAAAATTTAGAAGCTATGGGCGGTGGCGATTTAGTCGGCGGAATATTAGACCCTGACAAAATTAATTATCATTATGGACGTACCGCAGCTTATACCGCTGCAACTGGAAGACCATTTCATGAAGGTGTCGATTTTCCATTTGTATATCAAGAAGTTAGAACGCCGATGGGTGGCAGACTTACAAGAATGCCATTTATGTCTGGTGGTTATGGTAATTATGTAAAAATTACTAGTGGCGTTATCGATATGCTATTTGCGCATTTGAAAAACTTTAGCAAATCACCACCTAGTGGCACGATGGTAAAGCCCGGTGATGTTGTTGGTTTAACTGGTAATACCGGATTTAGTACAGGACCACATTTACATTTTGAAATGAGGAGAAATGGACGACATTTTGACCCTGAACCATATTTAAGGAATGCTAAGAAAAAAGGAAGATTATCAATAGGTGGTGGCGGTGCTACTTCTGGAAGTGGCGCAACTTATGCCAGTCGAGTAATCCGACAAGCGCAAAGTATTTTAGGTGGTCGTTATAAAGGTAAGTGGATTCATGACCAAATGATGCGCGTTGCAAAACGTGAAAGTAACTACCAGTCAAATGCAGTGAATAACTGGGATATAAATGCTCAAAGAGGAGACCCATCAAGAGGATTATTCCAAATCATCGGCTCAACTTTTAGAGCAAACGCTAAACGTGGATATACTAACTTTAATAATCCGGTTCATCAAGGTATTTCAGCAATGCAGTACATTGTTAGACGCTACGGTTGGGATGGATTTAAGCGTGCGGGTGATTACGCATATGCTACAGGCGGAAAAGTTTTTGATGGTTGGTATAACTTAGGTGAAGACGGTCATCCAGAATGGGTTATTCCAACAGATCCAGCTCGTAGAAATGATGCAATGAAGATGTTACATTATGCAGCTGCGGAAGTTAGAGGGAAAAACGCAAGTAAGAATAAACGACCTAGTCAATTATCTAGTGTAAATGGGTTTGATGACCCAAGCTTATTATTGAAAATGATTGAACAACAGCAACAACAAATAGCTTTATTACTGAAGATAGCGCAATCTAACGATGTGATTGCAGATAAAGATTATCAGCCGATTATTGACGAATACGCTTTTGATAAAAAGGTGAACGCGTCTATAGAAAAGCGAGAAAGGCAAGAATCAACAAAAGTAAAGTTTAGAAAAGGAGGAATTGCTATTCAATGATAGACACTATTAAAGTGAACAACAAAACAATTCCTTGGTTGTATGTCGAAAGAGGGTTTGAAATACCCTCTTTTAATTATGTTTTAAAAACAGAAAATGTAGATGGACGTTCGGGGTCTATATATAAAGGGCGTAGGCTTGAATCTTATAGTTTTGATATACCTTTGGTGGTACGTAATGACTATTTATCTCACAACGGCATTAAAACACATGATGACGTCTTGAATGAATTAGTAAAGTTTTTTAACTACGAGGAACAAGTTAAATTACAATTCAAATCTAAAGATTGGTACTGGAACGCTTATTTTGAAGGACCAATAAAGCTGCACAAAGAATTTGCAATACCTGTTAAGTTCACTATCAAAGTAGTACTAACAGACCCTTACAAATATTCAGTAACAGGAAATAAAAATACTGCGATTTCAGACCAAGTTTCAGTTGTAAATAGTGGGACTGCTGACACTCCTTTAATTGTTGAAGCCCGAGCAATTAAACCATCTAGTTACTTTATGATTACTAAAAATGATGAAGATTATTTTATGGTTGGTGATGATGAGGTAACCAAAGAAGTTAAGGATTACATGCCTCCTGTTTATCATAGTGAGTTTCGTGATTTCAAAGGTTGGACTAAGATGATTACTGAAGATATTCCAAGTAATGACTTAGGTGGTAAGGTCGGCGGTGACTTTGTGATATCCAATCTTGGCGAAGGATATAAAGCAACTAATTTTCCTGATGCAAAAGGTTGGGTTGGTGCTGGCACGAAACGAGGGCTCCCTAAAGCGATGACAGATTTTCAAATTACCTATAAATGTATTGTTGAACAAAAAGGTAAAGGTGCCGGAAGAACAGCACAACATATTTATGATAGTGATGGTAAGTTACTTGCTTCTATTGGTTATGAAAATAAATATCATGATAGAAAAATAGGACATATTGTTGTTACGTTGTATAACCAAAAAGGAGACCCCAAAAAGATATACGACTATCAGAATAAACCGATAATGTATAACTTGGACAGAATCGTTGTTTATATGCGGCTCAGAAGAGTAGGTAATAAATTTTCTATTAAAACTTGGAAATTTGATCACATTAAAGACCCAGATAGACGTAAACCTATTGATATGGATGAGAAAGAGTGGATAGATGGCGGTAAGTTTTATCAGCGTCCAGCTTCTATCATAGCTATCTATAGTGCGAAGTATAACGGTTATAAGTGGATGGAGATGAATGGATTAGGTTCATTCAATACGGAGATTCTACCGAAACCGAAAGGCGCAAGGGATGTCATTATACAAAAAGGTGATTTAGTGAAAATAGATATGCAAGCAAAAAGTGTTGTCATCAATGAGGAACCAATGTTGAGCGAGAAATCGTTTGGAAGTAATTATTTCAATGTTGATTCTGGGTACAGTGAATTAATCATACAACCTGAAAACGTCTTTGATACGACGGTTAAATGGCAAGATAGATATTTATAGAAAGGAGATGAGAGTGTGATACATGTTTTAGATTTTAACGACAAGATTATAGATTTCCTTTCTACTGATGACCCTTCCTTAGTTAGAGCGATTCATAAACGTAATGTTAATGACAATTCAGAAATGCTTGAACTGCTCATATCATCAGAAAGAGCTGAAAAGTTCCGTGAACGACATCGTGTTATTATAAGGGATTCAAACAAACAATGGCGTGAATTTATTATTAACTGGGTTCAAGATACGATGGACGGCTACACAGAGATAGAATGTATAGCGTCTTATCTTGCTGATATAACAACAGCTAAACCGTATGCACCAGGCAAATTTGAGAAAAAGACAACTTCAGAAGCATTGAAAGATGTGTTGAGCGATACAGGTTGGGAAGTTTCTGAACAAACCGAATACGATGGCTTACGTACTACGTCATGGACTTCTTATCAAACTAGATATGAAGTTTTAAAGCAATTATGTACAACCTATAAAATGGTATTGGATTTTTATATAGAGCTTAGTTCTAATACCGTCAAAGGTAGATATGTGGTACTCAAAAAGAAAAACAGCTTATTCAAAGGTAAAGAAATTGAGTATGGTAAAGATTTGGTTGGGTTAACTAGGAAGATTGATATGTCAGAAATCAAAACAGCATTAATTGCTGTGGGACCTGAAAATGACAAAGGGAAGCGTTTAGAGCTAGTTGTGACAGATGACGAAGCGCAAAGTCAATTCAACCTACCTATGCGCTATATTTGGGGGATATATGAACCACAATCAGATGATCAAAATATGAATGAAACACGATTAAGTTCTTTAGCCAAAACAGAGTTAAATAAACGTAAGTCGGCAGTTATGTCATATGAGATTACTTCTACTGATTTGGAAGTTACGTATCCGCACGAGATTATATCAATTGGCGATACAGTCAGAGTAAAACATAGAGATTTTAACCCGCCATTGTATGTAGAGGCAGAAGTTATTGCTGAAGAATATAACATAATTTCAGAAAATAGCACATATACATTCGGTCAACCTAAAGAGTTCAAAGAATCAGAATTACGAGAAGAGTTTAACAAGCGATTAAACCTAATACACCAAAAATTAAACGACAATATTAGCAATATCAACACTATAGTTAAAGATGTTGTAGATGGTGAATTAGAATACTTTGAACGCAAAATACACAAAAGTGATACACCGCCAGAAAATCCAGTCAATGATATGCTTTGGTATGATACAAGTAACCCTGATGTTGCTGTCTTGCGTAGATATTGGAATGGTCGATGGATTGAAGCAACACCAAATGATGTTGAAAAATTAGGTGGTATAACAAGAGAGAAAGCGCTATTCAGTGAATTAAACAATATTTTTATTAATTTATCTATACAACACGCTAGTCTTTTGTCAGAAGCTACAGAATTACTGAATAGCGAGTACTTAGTAGATAATGATTTGAAAGCGGACTTACAAGCAAGTTTAGACGCTGTGATTGATGTTTATAATCAAATTAAAAATAATTTAGAATCTATGACACCCGAAACTGCAACGATTGGTCGGTTGGTAGATACACAAGCTTTATTTCTTGAGTATAGAAAGAAATTACAAGATGTTTATACAGATGTAGAAGATGTCAAAATCGCCATTTCAGATAGATTTAAATTATTACAGTCACAATACACTGATGAAAAATATAAAGAAGCGTTGGAAATAATAGCAACAAAATTTGGTTTAACGGTGAATGAAGATTTGCAGTTAGTCGGAGAACCTAATGTTGTTAAATCAGCTATTGAAGCAGCTAGAGAATCCACAAAAGAACAATTACGTGACTATGTAAAAACATCGGACTATAAAACAGACAAAGACGGTATTGTTGAACGTTTAGATACTGCTGAAGCTGAGAGAACGACTTTAAAAGGTGAAATCAAAGATAAAGTTACGTTAAACGAATATCGAAACGGATTGGAAGAACAAAAACAATATACTGATGACCAGTTAAGTGATTTGTCCAATAATCCTGAGATTAAAGCAAGTATTGAACAAGCAAATCAAGAAGCGCAAGAAGCTTTAAAATCATACATTGATGCTCAAGATGATCTTAAAGAGAAGGAATCGCAAGCGTATGCTGATGGTAAAATTTCGGAAGAAGAGCAACGCGCTATACAAGATGCTCAAGCTAAACTTGAAGAGGCAAAACAAAACGCAGAACTAAAGGCTAGAAACGCTGAAAAGAAAGCTAATGCTTATACAGACAACAAGGTCAAAGAAAGCACAGATGCACAGAGGAAAACATTGACTCGCTATGGTTCTCAAATTATACAAAATGGTAAGGAAATCAAATTAAGAACTACTAAAGAAGAGTTTAATGCTTCTAAAAGAACACTATCAAGATTGTTAGCAGACATCACTGTAAATGCTATGAAAGGCATCTATTTAAGGTATGACGAAAATGGGGCGATTACTTCACATACTATTGATAAAGATGGCGTGAAAATTAGTGGCGATAAAGTTGATATAACAGCGAATAGAGAATTTAATGTAGTCGCAAATAATATTAATAACAAAGTTGGTAAAAATGACATTGTTAATAGCCTAAACTTATCAAATGAAGGTCTTGACATCAATGTGAATAGAATTGGTATTAAAGGCGGAAATGCTAACCGTTATGTACAAGTTCAAAATGATTTTATTGAACTTGGCGGAATCGTACAACGAACTTGGAAAGGCAAACGATCAACCGATGATATATTCACACGTCTTAAAGATGGACATCTAAGGTTTAGAAATAATACCGCAGGCGGTTCACTTTATATGTCACATTTTGGTATTTCAACATATATTGATGGAGAAGGCGAAGACGGAGGTTCATCCGGTACTATTCAATGGTGGGATAAAACTTACAGTGATAGTGGTATGAATGGCATAACAATCAATTCTTATGGCGGTGTAGTCGCTTTAACATCTGACTACAATCGAATTATTATCGATTCATATGCTTCAGCTAATATTGAAAGTAGAGAAGCGCCGATATATTTATCTCCGAACACCAAAAATAAACCTGGTTTAAACCGATTCGCATTCACATTATCAAACGCTGATAGTGCATACGAAACTGACGGTTATATCATGTTTGGTTCAGATGAAAACTATAAGTACGGTGCTGGATTAAGATTTTCTAAACGTAGCAATAAAGGATTGGTTCAAGTCGTTAATGGTGACTATGCTACAGGCGGAGACACTACAATTGAATCAGGTATGGGCAAATTCAACTTAGTTAAACGAAGAGATGGAAATAGTTACGTTAGCATTCAAAGTTATGATTTATTGGCGGTAGGTTCTGATAATGCTGGCGATAGAGTCGCTTCTAATTCTATTTATAAGCGTACTTATTCAGCACCTGCTAACTTACACATTACTTCTGCTGGAACAATTGGGCGTGCTACTTCTGCCAAAAAGTATAAAATTTCAATCGAAAACCAATACATCAATGAAGACGATCAGTTCAGTCATTCAAAAGAGATTTTAAAGCTTCCAATTCGTACATGGTTTGACAAATATGAATCGGAAATAATGGCTAAAGAATTGGAAAGTGGTAAAAAGTTATCTGATGATACTTTTAAACTTAGTCGACATACTGGCTTAATAGCGGAAGAGGTTGAAGAATTAGGATTTAATGAATTTGTTATTTATGATGACAACGGAGAAATCGAAGGTATCGCATACGATAGACTTTGGGTTCATTTAATACCTATTATTAAAAACCAGCAATCAAAAATCGAAAAACTGGAGGAATTAATAAATGAATGATAGCAATCAAGGTTTACAAGCCAATCCACAATATACAATTCACTATTTATCGCAAGAAATCACAAGACTAACACAAGAAAATGCAATGTTAAAAGCATATATACAAGAACAAAATGAAAAAAGCAAAAGTGCTGAGGAAGAGTAATCCTTGGCACTATTTTTATACAAAAATTTAAGGAGGTCATTTAATATGGCAAATGAAATTATCAAAAAAACAGAGAGATTTATTTTAGTACAAATTGACAAAGAGGGAACAGAGCGCGTTTTGTATCAAGATTTTGTAGGCAGTTTTACAACGTCCGATTCAGCAAGTTATGCACAAGATTTTAAATCTGAGGAAAACGCTAAAAAGATTGCTGAAACTTTAAATCTTTTATATCAATTAACAGGCAATCAAAACGGTGTGAAAGTTGTGAAAGAAGTTGTGGATAGAACTGACTTGTCATCTGATAAATCAGTTGATAGCGAAACAATGTAACTATACTAAGTTATGAGCATTACGCTCATAGCTTTCTTAGAAAGTAGGTGTAGTTTTGGATGATATTCAGAAAATAAAAAAAGAGCTTTCTGAATTAGTTGAACGTGTTGATGATGTTGAAATACTAGCAAACGAAACAGCTGATCATGTGCTTGAACTTAGAGAGGAACATAAGCAACATCATAATGAACTAAGAGAATCTCATAAAGAACTTAAAGATAAGCAAGATAAAGTTGTAGATGAGAATTTAGAGCAAACAAAGATATTAAACAGAATTGAAGAAAGATATCAAACGCAAGTAGATGTTGCGCAAAAAAATGAAGAAAAGACACTCGCCCAAAATAAATGGCTCGTAGGTGCCATATGGGCGCTTGTAACAATTGTTATGATTGCAGTCATTACTGCATCAATTACTGCGTTATTACCTTAAGGGAGGTGGACATAATGAGTTGGGCAAGATGGTTATCATGTTATTTGTATGGTCGTAAATGTAAATAATGTTTTTGGTCAGTGCATCGGCACTGGCTTTTTATTTTGATTGAAAAGAGGTACGTACATGGTATTACACAGCTCAAAAGACAGGAAGCATACTGCAAGTGAAGTTGGGAAGTGTTGTCAATACCAAGTAAGTAAGATATCTGAAATGTATAATAGAGTAAAAATGAAATCTTTTTATTATATTATAGACAAGTATAAAAAAGGTATAGTAATATATGTATGTATAAGTAAATAATGATCATTCCATAATTATTGTATATAACTAATAATTACTCCAACAAAAATAATCTATTATACAAAAATTTCGGATAATAACAAGTTTATATGGAATTATGCTTTAGAGGTGAGTAAAATAAAAAAAACAACATTTATACTACTTTCATTTATTGCCCCAACGTTGATAACAAGTCCATTTGTAAATTGTAGCGAGAAAAGCGAAGAAATAAATGGAAAAGATTTACAAAAAAAGTCTGAATTGCAGGGAACTGCTTTAAGCAATCTTAGACAAACCTATTATCATAATGGAAGTGCTATAATTGAAAATAAAGAGAGTAATGATCAATTTTTAAAGAACACTATATTGTTTAATGATTTTTTTACAGGTCATCAATGGTATAATGATTTATTAGTAGACCTTGGTTCAAAAGACACCGCCAATATATACAAAGGGAAAAAAGTGGATTTATATGGTGTTTATTATGGTTATCAATGTACTGGGGGTACACCATTCAAAACAGCTTGTATGTATGGCGGTGTAACGTTACATGATAATAATCAATTGGAGGAAGAAAAGAAAGTACCGATTAACTTATGGATAGATGGTAAACAAAATACAGTACCTTTGGGAACGGTTAAAACTAATAAAAAAGAAGTAACTGTTCAGGAGCTAGACCTTCAGTCAAGACATTATTTACATGAAACATATAATTTATATAACACAGATGCATTTAATGGAAAAATACAAAGAGGATTAATTGAGTTTCACCCTTCTTCTGGTGATTCGGTTGGTTATGATTTATTTGGTGCTCAAGGACAATATCCAGATACACAGTTGAGGATATATAGAGATAATAAAACGATTAAGTCTAAAAATATGCATATTGATATATATTTATATACAACTTGAGTGAAATTTTGGCTGAAAAAATTTAAAATCTATAAAAAGTACCATAAGTTATTTTATTACTATACTTAAAACATTCACTTTTTTACTGCTGTTTGTAAGTTTTATAAAAAATTTCTATAGATAGTTTTGAACAAAGCGAGAATAATCTGAAAGTATACAAGCAGTAAAAAAAGTATATGTGCTATAATATGCTTTGAGCAAGTTGGATAGATGGTGGCTATCTGAGTATAAGGAGGTGGTGCCTATGGTGGCATTACTGAAATCTTTAGAAAGGAGACGCCTAATGATTACAATTAGTACCATGTTGCAGTTTGGTTTATTCCTTATTGCATTGATAGGTCTAGTAATCAAGCTTATTGAATTAAGCAATAAAAAATAACCATCGCTAACTTTGGCTGGTTTCGATGGTTAAATGGTTATTAATTTAATCTTTAATCTAAAATAGCCACCGTCTTTTTAACGGGCTCACTAGGGTAACATGTTTGCGCATGTTGCCCTTTTTCTATATATAAATTAACACACCATAATATAAATATCAAATAGACGGCTTATTAGTCGTCTTTTTATTTTGGATAAAAGGAGATAAGAATATGATTAATTGGAAAATTAGAATGAAACAAAAATCATTTTGGGTAGCGATATTGTCAGCTATCTTTTTATTTGCTCAAAACATCGCCAAAGCTATTGGGTATGATATTCAAGTTTATACAGAGCAATTAACAGACGGTTTAAACGCTATATTAGGATTTTTAGTATTAACTGGTGTGATTCAAGACCCGACTACTAAAGGTATAGGTGATAGCCACCAAGCTTTAGAATATGAAGAACCAAGAAGAAAATACTAGGAGGTAAAATAATGAAAACATACAGTGAAGCAAGAGCAAGGTTACGTTGGTATCAAGGTAGATATATTGATTTTGACGGTTGGTATGGTTACCAATGTGCAGATTTAGCAGTTGATTACATTTATTGGTTGTTAGAAATTAGAATGTGGGGAAATGCAAAAGATGCAATCAATAACGATTTTAAAAACATGGCAACAGTATATGAAAACACACCATCGTTTGTTCCACAAATAGGTGATGTGGCTGTATTTACCAAAGGAATATATAAACAATACGGTCATATTGGTTTAGTGTTTAATGGTGGTAATACAAATCAATTTTTAATTTTGGAACAAAACTATGACGGTAACGCAAATACGCCTGCAAAGTTACGTTGGGATAATTATTACGGCTGTACTCACTTTATTAGACCTAAGTATAAAAGTGAGGGCTTAATGAATAAGATCACAAATAAAATTAACCCACCTGCTCAAAAAGCAGTCGGTAAATCTGCAAGTAAAATAACAGTTGGAAGTAAAGCACCTTATAACCTTAAATGGTCAAAAGGTGCTTATTTTAATGCGAAAATCGACGGCTTAGGTGCTACTTCAGCCACTAGATACGGTGATAATCGTACTAACTATAGATTCGATGTTGGACAGGCTGTATACGCGCCTGGAACATTAATATATGTGTTTGAAATTATAGATGGTTGGTGTCGCATTTATTGGAACAATCATAATGAGTGGATATGGCATGAGAGATTGATTGTGAAAGAAGCATTTTAATTCTTAGGTTAAAATGTTAAATATTTGTTAATTATTTTTTAATGTAAGTTTAGTTTATTTTAATATTTTCTTGATTTTTAATATTTTCTCAATATAAAATGAAGTTGTTGATATTTATCATCTTAAATAAGTGTGTTAGCTATAAAAAGAGATGAATAAAAACAAATATATTATATTTGGAGGAAGCGCCATGCTCAAAAGAAGTTTATTATTTTTAACTGTTTTATTGTTATTATTCTCATTTTCTTCAATTACTAATGAGGTAAGTGCATCAAGTTCATTCGACAAAGGAAAATATAAAAAAGGCGATGACGCGAGTTATTTTGAACCAACAGGCCCGTATTTGATGGTAAATGTGACTGGAGTTGATAGTAAAGGAAATGAATTGCTATCCCCTCATTATGTCGAGTTTCCTATTAAACCTGGGACTACACTTACAAAAGAAAAAATTGAATACTATGTCGAATGGGCATTAGATGCGACAGCATATAAAGAGTTTAGAGTAGTTGAATTAGATCCAAGCGCAAAGATCGAAGTCACTTATTATGATAAGAATAAGAAAAAAGAAGAAACGAAGTCTTTCCCTATAACAGAAAAAGGTTTTGTTGTCCCAGATTTATCAGAGCATATTAAAAACCCTGGATTCAACTTAATTACAAAGGTTGTTATAGAAAAGAAATAAAACAAAATAGTTGTTTATTATAGAAAGCAATGTCTTGATTGAATATGTGTAGTGAAAATTATCTTTCATCAAATTCTCATTCATGCACGAATGGTTCTTCCCCACCTAATCAGATATTAGGTGACTTATGGGGAGAAATCAGTTAGGATGAAAAAGTGGATAATCCTTTTTTAGGCAGGTACTTCGGTACTTGCCTATTTTTTTATGTTATAATCTTTCTAGACGTATTCAAAGGACGTCTTTTTAGATTGTATGTTATAGCTAGCCTTCCGGTTAATTTTTTGTTATGATGTGTTACACATGCATCAACTATTTACATCCTTGTTCACCCAAGCATGTCACTGGGTGTTTTTTCTTATGATAGAGAGCATAGTTTTCATACTACTCCCCCGTAGTATATATGACTTTAGCATTCCCGTATAATAGTTTACGGGGTGCTTTTTATGTTATAATTAATTGTATATAGTAGGAGTGAACTATATAGCCTGTTAAGTGGCCTAGTAACCTAACACTTATCCTGGCAATTGATACCCTTTTTGCCCTTCACTCGATAAATATATCTCAACAACATAGAAATATTACAGTCGCTACACCGCATCTTAAATGGTGTGGTTATTTTTATTGGAAGTGTGTATCAGGTATCAGTAATGTTAAAACACCAGCTAAAAATGAAAAGAATTCACCAGTGCCAGCAGGTTATACACTCGATAAAAACAATGACCGTATAAAAAAGAGACTGGTTATTACACAGTTGCCAATGTTAAAGGTAATAACGTGAGGGATGGCTATTCAACTAATTCAAGAATTACAGGTGTATTACCCAATAACGCAACGATCAAATATGACGGCGCATATTGCATTAATGGCTATAGATGGATTACTTATATTGCTAATAGTGGACAACGTCGTTATATAGCGACAGGAGAGGTAGACAAGGCAGGTAATAGAATAAGCGGTTTTGGTAAGTTTAGTGCAGTTTGATAATTAGATATATAAAGGTTTGGCAAGTTATGAAATGTCTGCCAAACCTTTATATAAAAAAGAAATATCTACCTTTTAATTTATGTAACTACTATTAGTATGCATATTCATTAGTTTTACCAGGACCATTAATTACATAAGATGATTTAGACTCTCCTTTTTTAAAGAAGTATGTTTTATACATTTTACCTAGTAACTCAACATTTTTTCTATCTTCAGCAAGTGGTGTATTCAGATATACTGTATAGTAACCTTTATTTTCAGTTAAAATAACCATTTTTTCAAATTGAGCAGTATTTTTTGTGCCTTTCTCTAAATAATTTCTCAAACGTTCATCTAATTTTCCTAGCGTTGTAGGAAGACCACTATTTTTAAATGATTCTTTATAAGCTTTTTCTTTCTCTAACATTTTCTTATTTGATTCTATTTCTTCATTTGTAGGAAACGGTTCAAAAGTAAAAGCTTTCGCTGAATGATGGTGTGTACTGATTCCTGCCGTTAAAAAACTTAATGCTAAAACTGTTGTTGCTAATTTCTTTTTCATAATGATGTTAATTCTCCTTAAATTCTATATTTAAATTTATAGTTAGTTTTGCGAAATTCCTAAAATGAGTTTAATCTAATCGACGAAATATATTAATTAACTTGAAATTAATAAAAGATTAATTATTTTTAACTAAAAATTAAAGTTCAATTAGTGTTTTGATGAATTTGGTCTTGATAAATTGAAATGATCTAAAAAACGCTATAATTTTTCTATTAATAGTAATTAATATGTGTTATATTTATCTTAGACACAGCAATGTGTTCAAATTTTCATCTATTCATAAGCTAGCCTTCGGGCTAGTTTTTTTGTGCTATATATTTGTTTTAATTAAATAAAATTAGATAATGCAATAGTAGCCATTTTATGTTAATATTACCTTGGGCGTTTTCAAGGAGCGCCTTTCATTTTTTATGTATTGCTCCTTTTCGGGCTAGTTTATTAAATTTATTTTTGCGCTTTCCAAATCAATGTATATGTGTTATATTGTTTATGGGAAGTAGGTAAGCATTTCGGTGCTTACCTTTTTTTGTTTTTCTATAAATACAATAAGGTATGTCAATTTGATAATTTATTAATTTTCATTTAATAAGAAGATCTATATAGTTAATGAATAATTAATGTACTTTTTTTTAGTTAGTCATTAAAATAAATTAGTACTAATTACTAAGGAGAATAAAAAATGAAAATTAGAAAATCTATACTTGCGGGAACTTTAGCAATCGTTTTAGCATCACCACTAGTAACTAATCTAGATAAAAATGAGGCACAAGCTAGCACAAGCTTGCCAACATCGAATGAATATCAAAACGAAAAGTTAGCTAATGAATTAAAATCGTTATTAGATGAACTAAATGTTAATGAATTAGCTACTGGAAGTTTAAACACTTATTATAAGCGAACTATAAAAATTTCAGGTCTAAAAGCAATGTATGCTCTTAAGTCAAAAGACTTTAAGAAAATGTCAGAAGCAAAATATCAACTTCAAAAGATTTATAACGAAATTGACGAAGCACTAAAAAGTAAATATTAAAAAAACCACCCTTTTACGGGTGGTTTTAATTTTCTAGATAATATAAAAGTGTTCATAAATAAAACAGTATAGGCAAACAATAAAGTATTGAAAAAAGTAAGTTTAATATGAAAATTGTTAAATGAACGACATCTTTTGTTTTTATAAATATCAAGAAAATAATCAAACTCAAAATAAATAACGTAACTGTAGTCATAGGCGTCCATACATAATCAGCATTAGTCATTAAGAATGGTGCAGCCATTATGAAAAAATTTATAATGCAGATGAAATAGACAATTAGACTATAAATTAGGTAAATAACAATACACACCCTTCATAAATAAATAAATAATTTAAATCCTATATATTTTAACAAAAGTAAAACACAGAAGTGTAGAAAATAAAAAATATTGGTAAATAAAATCAATAAGTTTAACCAATATGTTGCTCGCTTCATACCGTATATTGCAACAAAAATTCCGATCAAGAAAAATATAGCCCCTATGATAAAACAGAAATCCGATGCTGAACTATTAAAAAATGAGGTGTTTAGAGTTAGAAAATGAGTTAATGAGTTGACTATAACTAATAAGATATTAATTATATTTGTATGGTTCTTCACATGATACCTCCAAGTAAAAAAATCTAATTAATAAAGTGAATGCTTGATGAACAAGCAGTTATTCCAAACAGAATCAATAAGAAAAGTAGAATCAACATGCTAATGCCCCATAAACAACCCTTTTCACTTTCTCTATTATTAATTTCTTGACTTCTTTTAAAGATATTATTACTTTTACATTCTTTAGTTGTTTTAAATTTCACGTTTTTATTACTTCCTTTTGTCTAAAAGTTTACAATGAATTTTTGATTATAATAATATATTCAAAATAGTACTATCTAGTTTGATATGTCAAGCAATATTATTATAAAATTGGAATTCTGAGTTGTCTACTCTAATTTATTATATTTACCTATAAAAATACACCTCAAAAAATAGATTTTTCAGTCTAGCTTTTGGGGTGTACATTCCACACAAACATGTGATTATTTTGATGTTTCTATTAAACTTGTAATTTTAAATTTAAAGTCCCTAAAAAGTCCCTAAAATTTTATTTTATATGAGGTATTATTGATAATGATAAAGTTATAAACCTTGATATTATGCTGTTTTACTTTTTGAATGATAAGTAATTTTATGTTAAAAGTCTCCAGTTTGGATACAAAACGGTCGATAACATATAAACGTTATGACTAACTAACTTCAAATCAGTATCATCTTTCTTAGATTCGGCTTTGGCACTATTGTCAGTAAGTGCACCAACTAATAATAAATTTGCTAATGCAAGTGTTGCAACTTTTTTTAGTGAATTGGATTTTGTTTTTTTCACCATCATTATCACTCCTTTTATATAGCTTACAACAAAATAGATGCAAAATTGATTAACTAAATTTAAATTAATTATTAAATCGAATTTATATTTTTAAGTAAATGTTTTTTGAGTATAAAGATGCTGTAAATATAATTGACAAATGTAATCGGAATTAAGAAATGAAGATTGTTATGACATTTAAGTTTGAAACTTGGTATAAACAAAATCAAACAACATTTTAGGTATTGTAAATTAGTTAGTTAATCAAAATTAAAAGAACTTTTAACAGTGTTAAAAAATTATTGTTAAAGATAATTTATTATTAATATTCAGTTAATTCAAAAAATAGAGAAAGTCTGGCTATAATAAAGTTGCAATCACGAATTACATAAAAAAGGAGAGATAATTTATGAAATTTAAGTCATTGATTACAACAACATTAGCATTAGGCGTTATAGCATCAACAGGAGCAAACTTTAATACTAACGAAGCATCTGCCGCAGCTAAGCCATTAGATAAATCATCAAGTACATTACACCATGGACATTCTAACATCCAGATTCCATATACAATTACTGTGAACGGCACAAGCCAAAACATTTTATCAAGCTTAACATTTAATAAGAATCAAAATATTAGTTATAAAGATATAGAGAATAAAGTTAAATCAGTTTTATACTTTAATAGAGGTATTAGTGATATCGATTTAAGACTTTCAAAGCAAGCGGAATATACGGTTCATTTTAAAAATGGAACAAAAAGAGTTATCGATTTGAAATCAGGTATCTACACAGCTGACTTAATCAATACAAGTGACATTAAAGCTATCAGTGTTAACGTAGATACTAAAAAGCAACCTAAAGATAAAGCTAAAGCAAATGTTCAAGTGCCATATACAATCACAGTGAACGGCACAAGCCAAAACATTTTATCAAACCTAACATTTAATAAAAATCAAAATATTAGTTACAAAGATTTAGAGGGTAAAGTTAAATCAGTTTTAGAATCAAATAGAGGTATTACTGATGTTGATTTAAGACTTTCGAAGCAAGCGAAATATACAGTTAATTTTAAAAATGGAACGAAGAAAGTTATAGATTTGAAATCAGGTATTTACACAGCGAATTTAATCAATTCAAGTGATATTAAAAGTATCAATATTAACGTAGATACAAAAAAACATATCGAAAATAAAGCTAAAAGAAACTATCAAGTTCCATATTCAATTAATCTAAATGGTACATCTACAAACATTTTATCGAATCTTTCATTTTCAAATAAACCTTGGACAAATTACAAAAATTTAACTAGTCAAATAAAATCAGTACTGAAGCATGATAGAGGTATTAGTGAACAAGATTTAAAATATGCTAAGAAAGCTTATTATACTGTTTATTTTAAAAATGGTGGTAAAAGAATCTTACAGTTAAATTCAAAAAATTACACAGCAAACTTAGTTCATGCGAAAGATGTTAAGAGAATTGAAATTACTGTTAAAACAGGAACTAAAGCGAAAGCAGACAGATATGTACCATACACAATTGCAGTAAATGGCACATCAACACCAATTTTATCAAAACTAAAAATTTCGAATAAACAATTAATTAGTTACAAATATTTAAACGACAAAGTGAAATCTGTATTAAAAAGTGAAAGAGGTATCAGTGATCTTGACTTAAAATTTGCGAAACAAGCAAAATATACAGTATATTTCAAAAATGGAAAGAAACAAGTAGTGAATTTAAAATCAGACATCTTTACACCTAATTTATTTAGTGCCAAAGATATTAAAAAGATAGATATTGATGTTAAAACAGGGTCAAAAGCGAAAGCGGATAGCTATGTACCATATACAATTGCAGTAAATGGCACATCAACACCAATTTTATCAAAACTAAAAATTTCGAATAAACAATTAATTAGTTACAAATATTTAAACGACAAAGTGAAATCTGTATTAAAAAGTGAAAGAGGTATCAGTGATCTTGACTTAAAATTTGCGAAACAAGCAAAATATACAGTATATTTCAAAAATGGAAAGAAACAAGTAGTGAATTTAAAATCAGACATCTTTACACCTAATTTATTTAGTGCCAAAGATATTAAAAAGATAGATATTGATGTAAAACAATACACTAAATCAAAAAAAAATAAATAAATCTAATAATGTGAAATTCCCAGTAACAATAAATAAATTTGAAAACATAGTTTCAAATGAATTTGTGTTCTATAATGCAAGCAAAATTACAATTAATGATTTAAGTATAAAACTTAAATCAGCAATTGCAAATGATCAAGGGATAACTAAACATGACATAGGACTTGCTGAACGCGCAGTGTATAAAGTGTATTTTAAAAATGGTTCGTCAAAATATGTAGACTTAAAAACTGAGTATAAAGATGAAAGAGTATTTAAAGCAACTGACATTAAAAAGGTAGATATTGAACTTAAATTCTAATCTTTAATTTTATAATAAGGCATCTCACAATCGTGGGGTGCCTTTTACATTTGTAGAGATGTGATGCTTGAATGTTTGAAGTGATTTGCCAAAAGTTATATAAATTGGTTCTATAATAAATCGGACTGATAGAAAAAGTTTTTTACTTTTCATCTGTCCGATTTTTTGATTTTGTTAGGAGAGATGTATAAAACTAATTAGGTATAGTGTTTGACAAGTTGCTGAATAAAATATATCTTATGATACTTTGAAAGAAGGAATAATTTTAAAAATAAAAAACCAATAATCCGAGTCATACTCATCAGATTATTGGTTGAAATTAATTATCTTAAGTCATCAATCGCTTTAGCAATTGAATCAAATACATGTGGGATATCTTCTTTTTCTACACAGCTAAACGCAATACGAATATCTGTTGCATTAAGTGCAATAACACCAATTGAATATTTTTCAATTAAATGTTTACGAAGTTCTTCAGGGTCAACATCATGAACTTTTATTGCCATAAAGTATCCAGAGTTAAAGTCATAGGCTTGCCAATGTGAATGATATTGATCAGCATAGACAACTTCCTTAGTGACTTCATAGCGTTCTTTTAATGTTTGAATATTTTGTTCGATTTCTTTATCGAATTGTTTATTATTTTTTAATACATGCTTAACAGCGCTTTGTGTTGGAAGAGGTCCACTAGAAATGTTACTTCGTATAAGACCTTTTACTTTGGCTTCTAATACTTCTTTAGTTGTTTGATCAGACGTTCCAAATGTCATAAACCCAACACGGAATCCCCATGCGAAAAATTCTTTTGTTGCACCATCTAAACGAACAGGTAATATTGCATTTGAATTTAAATTAGATAATGCAGTAAATAATGATTGAGTATACACATCTTCATAGAATAAACCATAGTATGCGTCATCCACAACAGCTATAACTTTTGTACCTTTATCAGCTAATGCTTTAATTGCATCGACGATGGTAGTCACTTCTTTATGCGTAGGTGTGTAACCTGTCGGATTATTAGGATAATTTAAAATCATAATGACTTTATCTTTATTGTATGATTGTAAAGCTTCTACAAGTGAATCAGTAGTATAATGCCCGTCTTTATCAAAGATAGGATATGTTTGAAGGTTTGCACCATTTCTCGTATTGAAAACAAGTTTGTAATTACCCCAATTATGATCTGGTAACAAGATAGTGTCACCTTGATTTACAAATAAATCGCCAACTAAAGATAAACCATGTGTTAATGCATTCGTAACAATTGGTAGTGACATGTTGTCGATTGATAGCTCTGGATTGTCACGCAACATTTTTTGTTGCCATAAATCACGTAATTCTTCGATGCCTTGTGGTGGCGCATAAGGGAATATTTCATCTGGAGTTAAATCATTAAACATTGCATCTAAAGATGATGCAAACATTTTTCCGTCTTTGTTTGTCGCCATACCTATAGTTGCATTATATGTTGTACTCTTTGCTTCAGCAGATTGAGATAAAATGCCTTTTGGATAAAACATATTTTGACCTAAGTCAGATAACATTGCAAAGGCAGTTGCATTTGACTGTTGAAGTTGTTCATTTAAGCTTTGGGCTAAAGGATTCATTATTGCTTAACCTCTCTTTAAAAAAATTGTATGCCTATATATTATCTTCAATTATACCAAAGATAAAGTGTTGTTGGTGAATTAACGAATAATATGTAAAATCTGCTGCCAAAATACGAACATATGTTCTGTTTTTATGTTAGAATAGGTGTAGGTCATCCTTCAGTATGATACTTTAGTCGAACGGAGGTGTAGTGTAATGATGTGGTGGCAAGAAGGGATGATGACACTTATTACAGGTGGCTTACTAATTATTTTTCGACTTTGGTTAGAACTGAAATGGAAAAATAAAAAATGATCCTACACACATAAATAACCCCAAGTCTGCTGGTACCAGACTTGGGGTTGTGTAGTATAATTCTGTGGATACACTTAAATAATATCATTGAACACAATATATCGCAATCAATAATCATTTTGATTGAATGGTTTTGTTGCGCTATTTTAGTTGAAAGTGATTAGTACCTTGAACTTTTGAAATTCAATAACTTATTAAAAAAATTTATATTTGTTATAATGTCGATGTTGAGGTGAAATAAATTGAAACATCTAACAAAAATATTTGTAGTACTTGCAATTATTTTATTTATTATTGGTTATTATTTACAAGCAACTAATCATGAAAGCCAAGGTATAAAATTATTATTAGCAGCGATTATGTTTATGATTTGTGCTTTTATAAGTAGAAGTAATGATCGACGTAAAAATAGTAAATAGAATTGACTGTTTAAAACGATTGTTTATGTTGACGCTACGGTTGTCACGTAGAGATTAAAGACATTCGTTTTAGCAGTCTTTTTTATTGAAGTAGACAATGCAAGATTAAATGGTAGTGTCATTTCATTTTATTCAACTGCTAGTAATACAATACTCAGTGTTATTTCTGAAGACTGGTTGATAATGAGACATGCATATTTACAAAACTGTGTATATTGTGTATATTGTATATATACAGAAAGTGATAGGGGGACGTTGATGAAAATAATTTTAAAAAACAATAGTGATTTTCCGATTTATGAACAGATTAAGCAACAAGTAAAACAAAATATTTTAAAGGGACATGTTGCTCCTGGAGAGCATTTGCCGTCAATGAGAGAACTTGCCAAAGATCTTCAAGTAAGTTTGATTACTACCAAACGTGCTTATGAAGATTTAGAGAAAGACGGTTTTGTTACAACAATTAGAGGAAAAGGGACCTTTGTTAAGGAGCAAGATAGTTCTATTTTAAAAGAGAAACAATTTTTTACCATTGAAAATTTGGTTAAAGAATTGGTTAATGAAGCGCAAGCCATCGAAATGTCACTTGAGGAACTTCAAGATATTTTAACGTTCATTTATGAGGAGGAATCATCATGAATGCCATAGAATTAAGTAATGTTAATTATTCAAGTGATCAGTTTAATTTAAAGAATATCTCTTTCAAAGTTCCTCAAGGATTCGTCACTGGTTTTATTGGTAGAAATGGCGCTGGTAAAACCACAATAATAAGGTTAATTATGGATTTGTATCAACCACAAACTGGTGTTATTAGAGTATTAGAAGAGGATATGGCTCTCAATCCGATAGAGTTAAAGAATAGAATTGGGTTTGTTTACTCTGAAAATTATTTTAATGAGAGATGGACTACGAAGCAACTTGAAAAAATGATTGCCCCTTTTTATCGTAAATGGGACCATCAAGTATTTGAATTTTATCTTGAAAAGTTCGATTTACCAATCAATAAATCAATAAAAACATTTTCGACTGGGATGAAAATGAAATTATCACTAGCAGTTGCATTTTCACATCATGCTGAATTGTATATTTTTGATGAGCCTACTTCAGGTCTTGATCCCTTAGCTAGAAATGAGCTATTGGAGATAATTCAGCAAGAATTAATTGATGAAAATAAAACAATATTCATGTCGACACACATTATCTCAGATTTAGAAAAAATAGCTGATTATATCATTCACTTAAGTGACGGTGAAGTTATCTTAAATGGTTCAAAAGAACAACTGTTACAAAGATATCAAGTTGTGAGTGGTGCTATTGAGGACCTTGATGATGAATTAGCATCTCTACTTATTTATGAAGAACATAAGCGTACGGGATTTATAGGATTAACAGAACATGCGCAAGTATTTAAAGAAATTTTAGGTCATAAAGTGAATATCATTACACCTTCTATTGAGAACTTAATGGTTTATCTTGAAAAGAGAAAACCTAAATATCATGAAAACATCAAATTGATGGAAGAAGGTTTTTAAATGAAGGCATTGTTAATTAGGAATTTTAAATTACGACGATATACACTTATCATCTATGTTCTATTATTAACCTTATATCCTTTTTATATAATGCTTGACTCAACAAAGTTCTTTTACCTATTGCAATCTTTTATAAGTCCAACAATATTGATTATTTGGATTTTAGATGCTGGTCACTTATTTAGACTCAATCGTAGATTAGGTGGTAATGA
>VNIW01000082.1_pt1 | contig 61776 bp, 44 predicted proteins | sample 7248591 | NCBI WGS metagenome assembly VNIW01 (sample SAMN12251776, study PRJNA551026) | human skin metagenome | isolation source: skin samples from patients infected with Netherton Syndrome | host: Homo sapiens | place: France:Paris | reverse complement strand
ACCCACGTATGAAAGAACGTAAAAAACCAGGTCTTAAAAAAGCACGTCGTTCTCCACAATTCTCAAAACGTTAATTGTTGGAAGAAATATACAAAACACCTCGATATTATGTCGAGGTGTTTTTTGTGGAAAAATTCAGTATATTGTGTCTTGATATTTAACCAATCTTTCTAGGATTAACTTGAGAGGTATATATAAAACATATTACACTATACTATTACGAAAAAGATTTCTGGAGGAACTACTGTTTGACGTTTTAAAACTCCATCTAACAGTCTTTTAAAGAGAGATATATGATGTGTTCGTATACCTATTACAAAAGTAGGAAAATCAAATTATATTATTACAGTCAATGTGGCCGATGTTGATTTTGGCAATATAGTCATAAGAAATAATCATATGAACCACAGTATTAATAGTTTTAACTTTTGCTAGTAAAGTGAATCAAAATTGGTTATGGAATAATAACAAGTGAAATGGTTCGCTCTTTGTTATTCGTATTTTGTTTTTCATTGTAATATTTATTAATTAAACAGTTAAGATCGGACTGGAAATTTTCAAATTCACTGTTTTCTAAATTTAGTTTTGAAATAGAAAAGGTAGCTTTATCATCCTTATTAATTGTTTTATGATAATTTTGATAAGATTGTAATACATACATAAAATAATAAGTAACAAAGTCTATTTTTTTACTGTAATTCGCTTGAGTCCACTCTGTTTCATCAATTTTATAGCCTTTAGAGTTTATTGCATAATAGTTTTCTTCACTAGAACGTAATTTTTTGGTCTTTACAATTTTTAATAATTGTTCTTCAAACATAGCATTTACATGTCTATACAGTGTTGCTTGAGGCACATCTTCTAATAATTCATTGAGTTGCATAATAGAAAGTCCTTCTGGTTTATCGATTAATGTTAATGCGATTTTAAAACGTGTTTGATTTTTAAATAAACTGAATTCCATACATAACACCTCACTTTATACATAATAATTGATTTTTAAATAAATGTACAGTAACATTATCATTATCAATAATGATAATGGAGGGTGAAAATGAATACTGATATTAACGTCTTAAAAGAAATAGACTGGGGGACTATTATGCCAATATTAATACCAATATTGGTTTTACATGTAGTACTTTTAATAATTGCCCTAATCGATTTATATAGACGAAGAAAAATTGTTAATTATCCTATTGCTTGGGCAATCGCAATTTTGTTGTTTAATACTATTGGACCTATTCTTTATTTGATTATTGGAAGGAGGCTAATAAAAATTGATCGAGATTAAGCATGTGAATAAAATGTTTAGAGGAAGAAAAATACTGAAAAATATTTCTTTTAATATTTCAGAGGGAGAGTGTATTGGATTATTAGGTCCTAATGGTGCTGGGAAAACAACATTGATTAAATGTATTACTGGAATTATTAATTATGAAAAAGGGGAAATTAAATTTAATGGAAAAAATATTTTGAATTTTAAAAATGATATTGGTTATTTATCACAGCACACAGATTTTAAGCAGTGGATGACTTGTGAAGAGTCGTTAAGATTTTTTGGTGGTTTATCAGGTTTAAATAAAACGTATATTGCTCAGAATATTAATGAAATACTAAAAGATGTAGGTCTTCAGAATAAAAATAAATATAAGGTAGAAGAATTATCAGGAGGGATGAAACAGAGATTAGGCATAGCACAGGCTATTTTACATCGTCCAAAGTTTTTGGTCTTAGATGAACCAGTATCAGCTCTTGATCCAGTTGGCAGGAATGAAATCAAAAACCTAATAAAAAAATTGAAAAAATACACAACAGTTCTTATATCCACACATATTCTTGATGATGCAAGTGAATTTTGTGATCGATATATTATTATAAAAGATGGAGAAATCATCGGAAATATAACCAATGAAGATGAGACTGTGAATTACAAAAGTATATATTTAAAAATTTCTTTAAAAGATTCTTATGATCCGGATATTCAATTAACCGACTTATATGATTTACAAAAAGTAAAAGCAGGAGAATATATTGTAACCAGTCGAAAGCCAATTGAAATATCTGAGTTAATTGAAGAACTGGACAAAATTAATATTAAAGTGAATTCAATTGCATATGAAAAGAAAGATTTAGAGAAAATATTTTTAGAGTTGGTGTCTGATATATGAGAAATATATTAATTTTAGGAAAAGTGGAATTATTAGAAGCAGTAAGGAACATTAAATTTATATGGTTAGCAATATTCTTTTCTATTCTTGGATTGACGCAACCTTTAATTGATAATTACATGGAAGTGATTATTAAAAATTTTGGAGGGGTTGATGGGATTATTATGGACCCTAATGCACCTAAACCTCAGGCTAATGAAGTTTTGTTGGCAACGTTTACTGGCCAATTTAATCAGATGGGTTTGATTGTATTGGTCATCAGCTTTATGGGTATGATAGCTGATGAAAAGAAGAGTGGAGTTCTGGGGTTTATATTTACAAGGCCAGTATCTAGTATACAATATATTATTTCAAAGCTTTTTGGAAACTGGATTATTAGTATGATATGTATCTTGATTGGTGCTGGTGTTTCATATTGTTATACTATTTATCTTTTTGATTATTATCCATTTATTAATTTTTTATTTTTTCTCTTATTTTATAGTTTGTGGATTCTTTTTATTGTCAGCGTAACGATATTATTAAGTACTTTTATAAAAAGCTCTATTTTTATAGGTGTGATAACTATCGTAATATCAATGGTATTTATATTATTGGGCAATATTAATAAAACATTTGCTTTATTTTTACCAAGTGGTGCACTTACATTAGCTGAAAGCCAATTTCAAAATATAAATTCTAATTTCTTATTGATAATCGCACCTGTTATTTATATTGTTGCCTTAGTATATGCATCTAAAGTCATTATCAAGAAATTCTAAGGAGGTATAGAAATGTTATCCATTCAAAATTTAAGTAAAACGTATAAAGGTTCTGATAAAGGTGTTAAGAATTTATCATTAGAATTATATGAAGGTGATATATGTGCTTTTATTGGAGCAAATGGTGCTGGGAAAACGACAACGATTAAATCAATTGTTGGAATACATACATTTGATCATGGAGAAGTGAAATTGTTCAATATAAATCTAAAAGATAATCCAGAGTATTATAAATCTTTCATTGGTTATTCACCAGATACGCCTGATTTGTACAATAATATGACGGGGAAAGCATATATTGAACTAATAGCGGCGCTTTATAAAATGGAGAACATAGAACTTGAAGAGAAATTAAGTTACCTAATAAAAGAATTAAAATTTGAAAGTGCCATTTATGATTTGGTTTCTAGTTATTCTCATGGAATGAAGCAGAGGTTAGTGCTTATTTCATTATTAATGCATGATCCTAAATTAATTATTTTGGATGAACCATTTGTTGGCTTGGATCCAAATGCTATTGATTTTTTAGTGAATGAAATTAGAAGACGAGCCAGTGAAGGAGCAATTATTTTATACTCTACACACGTACTTGAAGTTGCTGAAAAATTATGTAATAAACTTGTTATTTTAGATCATGGTAAAGCTGTAGTAAATGATACAATGGAAAGTATTCTTAAAAAAGCACCATTAAATGAAATATTTAAGGATGTGACTTCTGATGAATAATCTTAAATTGTTATTTTTATTTCGATTAAAAAATCAAACGCAATTATCTAATTTGAAAAGCAATAATAAAGAAGTAAGAAAGCATTCTATTTACACTATCACAGGATATATTACTGCATTTATAATGTTTTTAGGATATATAGTTTTCATTGCAATAGATTTAAGTTTAAATAATAATATCCATGAATTTTTTGTATTATTAACATCCATTTTATTTTGGCTATTTGGTATATGGAATATACTTAGCGGATTCGATAATGTCATAGAAGGGAAGGATGGTGAATTTATTTATAGTCTGCCAATAAAAAACTGGCAAGCAAAACTGTTTTATTTATTAAGTAAATATTTGATTCATATTACTTTGACTTTTACCATTTTTATTCTAAGTGTCGTCTTCGTAATACCTTTGTTATCTCATTTATTGTCAGTAATTCTTATGATTATTTTATTAAGTTTTATTGTTCCTCTTCTAGCTACAAATATACCTTTTATAATTTCCATATTAGTAAGAAATATACTAATATTTATCAAGTTACGTAATAATATAACAGAGTCAATTTTTACATTATTCGCATTTATAGCTCCGTTAATTTATTTTATCTTTAACTCTGAAATGGTTGGTTATAAAGAATGGTTTATAAATACATCTATTTTACGGTACCCGCTTAACAAGATGACTAGCTCTCCTTTTTTATTTAATATGTTTTTGTTAATTGTTATTACCTTTATTACAACGTTCATAGTTATTTATATGCTGATTAATTTTCATGATTCCCTTAGAAATCAAACAAATAAGCGAAAGAAAAAAAAGAAATGGGAATACGGTATTTAAAATAAATTCACCAGTATTCAGTTTAATAATAAAGGAATTTAAATTATATTTTTCCTCTTTAACTTATGTTAGTAATACAATCATAACTCCAGTAGTTATTGTTATACTAAATATAAGTATTCTAATTGGAATAATACCCAGTATTGATTCAATTTCTTATGATTTACTAGGATTTACTATTAGTTCTCAGCAAATATATGTACTTATTGTCTTTACTTTTGTAATTCTTACTACTACAACTTCTTGTAGCATTTCTTTTGAAGGAAAGAGTATTTGGATTATGTTAGTGGCTCCTATTAATATTAAGAAAATAGCGATTGGAAAAATATTAGTTAATATACTTTTATTTTTACCAGGTATTGTTTTAACTTCTATTGTGTTCTATACAGTATTTCATGCAGGTATATTTTATTTAATTATAATCAGTACGTTGTTAGTATCTACCCTCACTTTGATAAGTATTATTGGGTTTTTAGTAAATTTACGGTTCCCATCCTATAACTGGAGTTCTGAAATGGAAGTTGTTAAACAAAGTAAAGGAACTATTGTAACTGCAATAATAAGTATGATAATTATTCCGATAGTTATTGCATTTGTTCTAATAAATAACTCATTGCTGACTTTATTGGTAATTTTTATAGAAATGGCAGTGATTATAATTATGTTTAAAAAAATTACAGCAGATAGTTTAATTTTAAAATAATAAAGTATGTAATAAGAAATACAATGTAAATGTAGTATAAAATCCGCAATAGAATATTCTTATTATTAGAAGATTAGTTGACAAAATATTTTATTCTTTATCTTTAGAGATGTAATAGACACAATAAAGAAAAATCAATATTTAAAAAAATATTCGCTTAATATAGTTGACATATTAATTAAATAGATTAAGATAAAAGTGACTAGAAAAATTTATTTAGTCATAAATGAATAGGGGTATTAATATGGCATTCTCTAAGATTGAAAAAGAAAATATTAAGAAAAATTTATTAGAAAATTGTGAAAAGCATTGGTCAAAATACGGTTATAAAAAAACAAATATTAATGACTTGTGCCAAATTTCTGGAATATCAAAAGGTTCTTTTTATAATTTTTTTGATTCGAAGGAGGCATTATTTTATGAAGTCATCATAAGTGCACACAATAAGTTAGTGAAAATTACAGAGGACGGTTTAAAAAAATGTATGACTAAATATGATTTTGCTAATTTTTTGAAACTGTTATATCAGGAATATACAAAATTAGATTTTTTAAATGAGACATCACAACAGGATTTTATCAAATTTTTAAATAAACTAGATGTAAAAAAACAAAAAAAATTAATGGAAAATGTACACTATGATCTTCGTAATGAAATTAGGAAATCAAATTTGAAATATAAAGTTGATGAAAATTTAGGGATTTCTGCCTTAGGATATATCTTTACTCCTTTATCAAAAGAAGAGTTAGATATATATAATGAAAATGGAACAATCGAGTTTTTAATTGACATAACCGTTGATAGGATTTTTGAATAAGTTTTAGTTAAAGGAGGTCAATCAGATGGAATTAATTAAATCATCCTATATGACACAAGCTTCTATGGAAGAAGAACAACTTTATTTGATATGGAATAAATCATCTGTGACTAGATCGTTATATACGGAAACATGGTGTTTTAAATTACTAATTGAATGTGACAAAAATAAACTTGTGAAAGCACTTTGTCAAATTTTTGAAGAAAATGATATTCTAAAATCAAATTTCATATTTAAAAATAATCGTGTATATAAATACGTAAATCATACGAATCCTGTTGTGATAACTGAAAAAGTGAAAGAGACAAATTTATATCAGTTTATAAATAAATACAAAACGGAAGAGTTTGATTTAAATAATGACGTCCTATGTCAGTTTTATATTTTAATAGATAATGAAATGAATAGCACTTATCTTATTATAAACCACCACCACATTGTATCAGATGCTCAAACAAAAAATTTAATACTTCGAAGGTTAAAAGAGATACTAGATCCAAGTAGGGTTACTGAAAAAATTCATCATGAATTATCTACTAATTATCAAGAACACTTAAAGCCATTAAAAAAGCTCAAACAAGATAAATACATACAAAAAGCACTTGATATACCTCGTCGTATTAAGCCTCATAGAATTTCACAAACTAAATTTACTGGCTATACTAAGAATTTAAAACTAAATAATGAAAAGTTCCAAGAATTAGTAACATATTGTAACATAAATAAAATTTCAAAATACACTTTTTTTCTAACTACTTTTTATTACACTTTACTTCATATTACCGGTGAGGATTATTTCAGATTAGGTATACCTTTCTCTACTCGAAATAATAGTGAGGATTTTAAAAAAATGGGATATTTTGTGAATATATTGCCTTTATATATTCAGGATAGTATTTATGATAAAGGTTATACCTGGTTAGATAGGTTTAAACTTGTTCAAAAAGAAATATTTAAAACATTTGAATATAAGAATGCACGTTATCGGGATTTAACTACATTCTTTGATTCGCCATTAAACAGAATGCAAGATGTAGTTTTTAGCTACCAAGAAACAGATAAGAATGTTTCGGACATTTTTTATGAGATTAATACAAATCAAACAGGAGCAAAGTTTGAATTGACTGGCAACGTTAAAGTTTTAGGAAATGAAGCGTTTTTGGAAATCGAGTTCTCTGATGAAATATTTAATGAAGAAGAATCGAAATTTTTGATTGATACTTATAAAAGTATAATTGATAAAGCTTTAAAAGGTAATGATTTTGAAAATAGAGGAAGTAATGATAGCTTAATTCAAGGTAAAAAAGTTAGTCTAGAAAAAAATAATAATCTTTATAAAGAATTTAGAAATATAGCATTTAACGAAAAATATAAGCACAAAATAGCAATTATGTCAAAACAATATCAAATTACTTATTTCGAATTAAATACATTGGTCGATAAACTAGTAAATGCAATGTTAAATTATAAAATTTCTCAGGATGACAGGATAGCTATTTTTTTAGATAGAGGAATTAAGAATATTGCATTAATGATAGCTTTAGCTAAAATGAATATTCCTTTTTTACATTTAAATAATAACTATCCTGAAGAAAGAATTAAATATATCTTAGATGATTTTAATGCAAAATATGTTATTACAGATAATGCAAATCATTTAAAAATAAGTGAGAAACAAAAAGTTTTAGATAGAAATTTATTCATTTATGATAATTTGAATTACAATAAAAACTCTTGTTTTAGGGAAGATGAAAACTGTCTGGAGGTATTTTATACATCTGGTACAACTGGTTTTCCTAAAGGTGTTAAAATAACTCATAAAAATGTTTTCAATTTTACCCGGAATTTTGAAGCATATGGTTTAAATGATAAGGATGTCTTTACTCACTGCAGTTCTTTATCATTTGATGCTTCTACATTTGAAATATGGATGTCTTTACTTAATGGATGTAGTTTATTAGTGGTTCCCGATCCAATAATTGATATTGAAAATTGGAATTTTGAGGAATTACAATTAAAACCTACTATTTCTTTTTTAACAACATCGTTGTTTTATTCTATGATTGATAATGAGTCAATACAATTGTTCAAAGATCATAGGAAAATTTTTATTGGTGGAGAAAAAGCTTTAGCAAAACATATTAAAAAAGCAATTAAAAACTTAGAGAATGTTAGTATTGTTAATGGTTATGGTCCAACTGAAAATACTACTTTTACGACTACAATGGAATTTAATAATTCATTCTTTTCTAACGTTCCTATTGGAAAACCTGGAGTCAATGTGAAAATCGGCGTTGTAAATAAAAGAAATATGCTTCTACCACATAATTGCGAAGGCGAAATAGTAATTGGTGGTGAAAATCTTAGTTCAGGATACTTAAATGAAAATATTACAAAAGAAAAATTTGTGACGATTGATGAAGTGACTGACAAGTTATATAAAAGTGGTGATATTGGTTATATTTCAAGTGATTCAACGCTTAATTATATTAGCAGAATAGATAGCCAAATTAAACTGAGAGGATACAGAATAGAGTTATCTGAGATTGAAGAAAATCTACTTAAGCATGATTTAGTGTCAAATTGTGTTACTGAAGTTATCAATAATTTATTAGTATTAGTTTATGAAGGTCAACTAAAGACTAATAAGGCTAAAGAGTTTTTAACTAATGTATTGCCAAATTATATGGTGCCAAATCAAATTATTCATACCGATAAGATTCCATTAACGTTAAATGGCAAATTAGATAAATCAATTATAGAAAAGTTTTATATAGAAAACAGTGATAATATTCCGGCCACTAAAGAAGAAAAAATGATTATGGAAGTAATAAAAGATGCCACGCATAGTCAAAGTGTTAGTACGGAAACTAATTTATATGAAATTGGTATAGACTCCATTAAATCGATGCAAATTTGTTCTAAATTAAGAAATAAAGGTTATAACATTACTATGAGCGAATTTATGGACTGCCAAAATATTAAAAGTTTAGGAGAATTTTTTAAAAAAGAAAATAATAAAGAGGTACGCCAAAATAATCAGATTTGGAATTCAAATGAACTTAGTCCAATTCAGAAATGGTTTTTTGAAACACAGAAAGAAGACATATCTCATTGGAATCAAAGTGCTTTAATTGAATTAAAAAACATAAAAGAAGAAAAGGATATTATTAATTGCTTAAAACAACTTATCGAATTACACCCTATATTGAAATCACGATTTATTTTAGATAACGGTGTCTATAGGCAAGTCATAGATAAAAGAAAATATGAGATAAATTCAGAGAAAGTACAGAGTTTAAGTGAATTTAATAACTTATTAAATATTGGGCAATCATCACTAAATATTCACAAAGGTATATACAATTTTAAAATAATATATTATCAAAATCAAGTATATATTCACTTTATTATACATCATTTAGTGATTGACGGGGTATCATGGAGAATTATTTTAAATGATTTCTCTGAATTATTAGAAGGTAATAATAAGTATAATTATGAATCGAGTAACTTTGATAGTTGGGTAAAATATATAAAAAATTATGAAGATGGGCTATCAGAAAATTATTTTTCGGAATGGAAGAATCAGATTAATAATAACAAAAAGTGTAAATATAAAGATTTAAAAGATTATGACATAGCATTGAGTAAAGAGGAAACTGAAGTTATAATTCGATTCGCGAATCAGAAGAACCATGGAAACATGGAGGCTGTTCTTATTGCAGTTATTGCACATACTCTAAGTAAAAATAATATCATACCCCAAAAATCTATTTTACTATTAGAAGGCCATGGTAGACCAAAAGAAAAGAATGAGTTTATTAATACAATGGGCTGGTTCACAAATATATATCCAATGAAGATAGAACTAAATGATGATATTAAAATATCAGCTCAAAAGATCTTTTTTAATCAAATAAAAATCCCTAATAAAGGAATCGGCTATCAAAGATATTTTGATTTGAATTTTTGTCATGATTGGAGTTTTAACTTTTTGGGTGATATGACATTTAATGACTATCCTGAGTTTAAGATAGTAGATATTTTTTCAGAAAATGACTTTTCTCCAAACAGTCAGGCTTTATCAAATCTGCATGTAGATGTTATTTTAAATAATCAAGAATTAAGTATTAAATTTAAATATAATAAAAAACTATATAATAGTTCGGATTTTAAAAAAGTGGAAATGGAATTTCAAGATTCACTATATTTGTTGAAAGATGCTCAAAATGGTCAAATATATCCAATTAATCGAACTCAAGAAGCAATGATAATGGATTATTATCAAAATCCCAAAAGTGGAAATTACATTATTCAATGGGAATCTGAAACCAAAAACTTGGAAGTAGAAAAAATCTTAAGTGCAATTAGAGAATTGCTTCGAAAAGTAGAACCTTTAAGGGTGTCTTTTTCTGAGATAGATGGAGAATGGTATCAGAAGGTTAATGAACTTGATGATTTTGGATTAAATCAGCTTATAAAAATTTTTGACTTTAGTAACAATAGCAACTCAAATAATCTTATAAATAATCTGCTTATAAGTCAAAGACACATACCGTTTGATATTCAGAGAGGACCATTAATAAGGTTTCTTATTGTTAAACTTGAAAATGGTTATAAAATAATTATGGAAAATCATCATTTAATTATTGATGGTTGGAGTATGTCAACAATCTTTAATTATTTCAATAAATTATATGATAATGATAAAAAACTCAGAGATATTAACATTCTTCAGGATAGATTAATTAGTAATACTAAGCCAAAAAATCTAGATGAGTTTAAAGATATTTTTGAAAAATATGAACCTATTAACTTACCTAAGATTTCTAATGAAGGTTTAGAGGAAGAAACAATCTATATAGAAAAAAGTGATAAACATTATAGTTTTTTAGAAAGTAACAGTTTAACACCAAATAATTATTTTCTATTACTCTGGTCTCTGACATTGAAATATTTATTTGGTAAGAACGATATCTTGTTTGGAGTGACAACATCTGGTAGAAGTAAATTTCATAGTAATGAGATAGATGGAGTTGGTATATTTGTAACCACTCTACCATTCAGAATTGATTTTAGAGATTGCCAAACAATAAAAGAAGATTTAATTCCAATAATTAAAGATAAAATGAATTCTATTTTAGAAAATGATTTTATTACATGGAAAGATATAATAATGGAATCAAATATAGATAATGAAATTCAGATTGGTTATGTATTTGAAAACTATCCCAAAGTACAAACAAATGGAATTTTTTCATTTGATACTTCAAAAGGACATGAACAGGTTAATTTTTTGTTGGCATTATCTGTGATTGATATGAAACATAATTATAAAATAGATATAAAATTAGATGAGAAGTTTGTTAATAAAGACATGTTGCATAGCTGTAAAATATTGCTTAAACAAATTAATCTGTTTTTAGAAAATCAGATTAATGAAGTGAGTGAAATTTCAAATAAATTACTTAGCAATACTTCACTTTATCCGCAAGTAAGGGTTATTACGGAAATTAATGAGACTGTTTCGAGTGTATTAATACAACAGTTTTTAAAATATAATAATAAATTGTTGATAAAAAGCAAAGAAAAAGAATACACCTATAATGATGTATACAATATTGTTCGAAATATTATTAATCGTACTGAACTATCAGATAGTGATGTAGTTGCGGTGATGACAAAAGATAGAACAAAAATGACTTTATATGCAATTGCATGTTTCATATCCGGAGCAACTTATATACCTATAACAGAGGAAATTAATAAAAATAGAATTGAAATGATGATTAATAATGCCGGAGTAAATTGTTTGTTTAATGGCGATGGTTCCTTTAGTCGATTGGAAGGTACTTCAACAACTTCACTTGATGATATAGCTTATATCATTTATACATCAGGATCGTCTGGGGTACCAAAAGGAGTAAAAGTTTCAAAGTATAATCTTACTAACCTCTTAAAAGCATTGGCTAGGGAACATATAGCTAACGAGTCAGATATTTGGTATCAAAATATAGTGATGAATTTTGATCCATCCATATTCGATCTTCTAATGCCTATTATTAGTGGATGTTCAATGTATATTCCTGAGAAAAGATTATACGCTACTGAAATCGAATATTTGCTCGAAAAAGAGAAAATTACAATTTTTTCGATGACTCCTTCGCTTGCTAAAAATTTAGAACTGAAAAATAATAGCAGTTTGAGGGTAATGATTATAGGTGGAGAAAAATTAACTAAAAATGATATTGAAAATTTACCCAAAAAAATAGAAATAATTAATATGTATGGTCCAACGGAGTCAACTATTATTTCGAATATGTTTCGAATAAACAGCGAAAATATAAATGATTATCTCCATTATCCAATAGGCAAACCTATAAGTAGTTTGAATGGCTTTACAATATCACCCGATAAACAAATACTGCCGTTTGGAGTTGTAGGAGAATATGTGTTAAAAGGTTCTACAGTTACTCAAGGGTATACAGATAAACATTTAAATAGTAATTTTCTGATTGAAAATAACAGGAAAAATCATTTTAATACAAAAGACCTTGTTTATATTCAATCAAATTATCTAACCCATTATATTAATCGGTTAGATAATCAAATTAAACTTAGGGGTTATAGAATTGAGCTAGGAGATATAGAATCAGCGTTAAATAAGATAATGCCTAGTAACTCCTATAAATTGATTTTTAGTAATAATAAGGATTTAATTTTAGCTTATACTGCGAACTACAATGAGGAAGAAATACACGTATTTTTGAAGAGAAATTTACCTAGTTATGCCGTTCCTAATTTCATCAAATATATCGAAGATTTTCCGATAACAATTAATGGGAAAATAGATTTCAAAGAAATTGAAAGTATAGTAAAAAGAGAGTTGAATTTTAATATCGATATCAATCAATATAATGACGATATTTTAGAATTTTTAACACTATGCTCTGATACATTGGAAATAGGGAAAATCGATTTAAATGATAATTTCTTCAGTGTTGGAGGTGATTCAATTAAAGGTATGAAGCTGATTAGAGCATTAAATAGGGAATATGGAGTTGAAATGAAAATAAAGGAATTGTTTAAAGCCAGTAACTTTAGCGAAATTTATTTACTATTAAGGAGGGATAAAAGTGGTAAATAAACTTTATGAATTGAGTCCACAGCAGAAAGGTATTTGGTCAAGAATCCAACAATATAGAGAAAATAATGAATACCTAATTCCTTTAGTCATTCAACTTGATGAAGGTATAAAAAAAGAAGATGTTGAATCAGCACTTAATGAAATTATTAAAAGTAATTCTGCTTTAAGGGTAGAAATAATGATGGGGAAATTCCCGAAACAATTGATTCATGAAAAAGTAAATATTGAATTAAGAAATATAAATTTAATAGATAATGAAAATGATTTTGAATATCAAATAAAAAAATATATCGAAGAACCAATGTCTCTATACCAAAAATTATGCGATTTTAAATTATTTCAACATAAGAAAAAAAACTTTCTAGTTTGTAAATTCCATCACATTATTTTCGATGGTCATTCAGGAAAAATATTTAAAGAAGAATTAGAAAGGCAACTGTCTTTTAAAAAAATATATGTATAAAAAATAACACTTTTTATGAGAGCTATTTAAATAAAGCATGTGATCAAATTGTTTTGGAGGAAGATAAAAAATATTGGAACAAGATTTTTAATAGTGAGATTGATGATTATTTCATGATTAATAATAAAGAAGGAAACGAAAGGATTGAATATGAGAATGAACTAAGTGTAAGTTTAAATAATTTAAAAGAGCATTCACATCAACTAAAACAAAGTTTATTTTCAACACTCTTAGGTTTATTTCGTCTCTATGCATCTAAACATTTTAATAAAGAAACATTGTCTATCGCAATACCTGTCTCTTCTAGACGTTCGGAACAAGATTATAAAACTATAGGGTACATTACGCAGGTATTTCCCCATGTAATGAAGGTGGAGAAACAGAAAAATTATGAAGATTTACAAGAATATTCTAATCAATTGCTTTATGAACTTTTAGAGCATTCTGATCTTTCAATTATTGAATTATCTAATTTAAGCAAAAGTGCTTCCAAGAATATTGAGGACTATTATAAATGTATATTTGATATTGTCGAAGAAGAATCCTATTTAGATAATAAAGTAAGAATGTGGAATTTACAATCAGAGTACCCATGGATAGTTAAAGTTATCATTAGAGATCAGCAAGTGTTTTTGAATTCCAATTTTAAAAAAGAACTTTTCCCATTTTGGAAGATTAGGGATTTTCATGAAGGATTTAACTTCTTTATTAACAATATTATTAGTGAATCTGGAAGTTATTTTAAAAAAAATGTTGGTATGCCAATAAAAGAATTAAATAAAATTATAAATATAAGTAACTTTGCAGCTTCTAAAAAAGACATTAATTATAATAAATCGAAATTAGACGTAAAAACCTTAATGTATAATACGGCGATAATAAGTGGAAGCGAAAAAATTTCTTATAAACAATTAGAAGAAGATTCAATCAAATTTTCTGGATTTATTAGGAATAGGAATTTGAAAGTGGGGGCAAAATGCCTCGTTTATATGAATGATACTCTTGAAGCTGTTAGAATTTTCTATTGCTTACAGAAAAACAATTGTTGTTTTATACCGGTTTCTAATGACACACCTTTAAATAGAGTTAAGCTTATAATTGAAGAATCAAACCCGCTCCTTATTTTTTCAGACATTTTAGATGGAAGTGAAACAGATAAAATATTAGTGAGTAAATTAAATAAATGTCATTGTTTGAGCCCAAACACAATAATTAGAGGTACTGATGAGAACTATTCACCTGGCACATCATATATTATATTTACTTCTGGATCAACTGATAAGCCGAAAGGTGTAATGATTACTTATAAGAATTTGTCTGGATTAATTACTCAATACAAAAGTTTATTTGATATTCAAAAAGGAGATAGAGTTGCTCAAATAGCCAGTTTGAATTTTGATGCTAGTATATTTGAAATGACATTAGCCTTTTCAACATTTTCTGTATTGATTATCTTTAACAATAATGGAGGTTATGAGAACTTCAATCAGTTTATTATAGATAATAGTATTACCCATTTTTTAATGACACCTGATTATTATGCTCTACTAGACTTTAGTAAATGTAATTCATTAAAAAATATAATTGTTGGTGGAGATGAATTTAAGTTTAATGATACTGTACCTGAAAATGTTAAGATATTTAATGCCTATGGACCAACTGAATCAACAGTTATGTGTTTAATAAAGTTAATGACAAAAAAAGTAAAAACCTCAAACTTAGGTAAACCAATATTAAACTCAGGAGTTATTTTATTAAACAATAATGGAGAGATAATAAATCGTCATGTTGTCGGTGAAATTTGTATTACTGGACAATCAGTATTTCTTGGTTATTTAGACAAAAATAAAAATTATAAGCTAGAAAAAATAACATTGAATAATGAGGACTATACAATATACCGTACTGGAGATTTAGCTTATTATGATGAAAATTATGATATACACTTCTTTAGCAGGAGTTCCAATTTTGTGAAGATAAGAGGTTATAGAATAAATCCTAATGAAGTAACTTCTGCAATAATAAATCTTCGTGAAGTTAATAATGCAGTTACACTGGTATTAAATGGACAACTCATAGCTTATTATATTGGAGATGTAGATGCGATTGAAATAAGAAAAAAAATAAAAAACATTCTTCCAAATTATATGGTTCCAACAACTATTCATAAGCTAGATGCATTTCCTATGACAATTAATGGGAAAATAGATAGTAAAAAGTTGAAAGAAATAAACACTGAAAAATGTAGTCTAAATAGTTATGAAACAACCGATAGTAGGGATACAGGATTTATGAATATTGTTATGAAAGTGTTTCAAAATAAAAAACTAAGTAAAAATGATAACTTTTATGATGTTGGTGGGGATTCTATTTTGAGTATTAAACTTGCCAGTGAATTACAGGATAATGGATTTAATATTTCTTCAGTAGAAATAATGAAGTCAAATGATTTTAATGAATTATTTCAAAAAAATATACAACATAATTCAAAATTTAATCAAGATCCTGTTTTTGGAAAAATCAATTTATTCCCAATGCAGAAATGGTTTTTTTCTCAAGAATTTCATAATATTCATCATTGGAATCAATCAAATGAATTTGAAATATTTGGTCAATTCGATGAATTAGATTTTCAAACAATTTATTATTCAATTAGGGAGAAACACGATGCAATTAGGAGTTATTTTCAAAGAATTAATATGGAATATTGCTGGTTGGTTAAAGAAAATAATTTAGAGGATTCAAAAAAAGAAATTCAATATGTTGATAGCAGTCATTTTAATATTAATAACATAAATGAATTAAAAAGAAACCTTCACAAAACAATAAATATTTTTGATGGACCATTATCTGCAATAAAGATTATCAAAATAAATGAAACGCATTTTAAGGTGCTGTGGGTTATGCATCATTTAATATGTGATAACATTAGCTGGTTAATTTTAAAAAGGGATTTCATACGTGCAATTAATTGCTTGAACAATAATAAGAAAATAACTTTATATCCCAAATCTTCGAGTATAGAAGATTGGGGAAAATATATAATAAAACAGCCTCGGTTTTCAAATGATATAAATTCAAATAAAAATTCATCAAAACACAAATATGAAACTAAAAAAATAAATATTGTAGAAGATGATTATAAAAAAGTTAAAGAATATTATCAAAAACATAATTTGTCTGAAGAAAATTTCCTATTATTACTTTTTGCAAAGGTACTGAGTGAACAAATGGGAAGAGAAAAGATTTTGATTAATAAAGAATTAAGTGGCAGAAATTATTTGCCAGAAAAATATTCTCTTGATCAAACTGTCGGTTGGTTTACAAAAACTTGTCCTGTTGAAGTAGATTGTACTGTACCTTATAAAAGCTTTGTATCTACAAATATCTTTAACATTGAAAAGCAAACAAGTTTTTTTAATGAATATTTTTTTTCACAACCTGTTAGTGGACCGGAAATATCATTTAACTTTTTAGGCGAATTATCAAAAGAGTTAGATGTAAATGCCATGCAATCATTCAATGATATAGGTGAGTATGATTTTCCGGACAAAATAGCTTTTAATGTATTAAAGAGAGAAAATGAATATTCAGTGTTTATTATTTATCAAAGTGACATGTTTCAATATTTTGAAAAAATAAGTGAGAATTTATCAAGCTTGATAAATCTTTTAACTAAAATGGAGAGACAGAATGTATTCGGTATCTCTGAAGATTCTTTGAAAGTTTTAAGCGATTTATTTTAAAAGAATGGGGTGTTAATATGAAAGCTATAGCTGCATATCCTATGACTGAAGTGCAAAAAGGAATAGCGTATGAATGTTATTTAAATAAAGACAGAGAATTTTATATTAGTCAAATGACAATAGAGCTTTACTATGAAAATATAGAGATTTATAAAGCTGCTTGGGAAAAAATTATTGACAAATATGAAACCTTCAAAACGGCATTTTATTTTGGAGAAATGAAAGATGATGTTCAGGTAGTTAATAATCATATTGATTTCAAATGGGAAGTGTTAACTGATTACAATGGTAGTATAGAAAGTATTGAAGAAAAAGAAAGAAAAAGATTATCAGATATAAAGAAACCCACACTTATTCGTTTTAAACATATTAATAATAATCAGAAAAACTATTTGATTATTACTTTCCATCATATTATTTTAGATGGATGGAGTTTGTCTATAGTCTTGAATGATGTGAATAGACTTTATTATCAATTATTTAATGAAGAAAAATCATATATTTATAATAATACTGAATTCAGTGAATTTATTCAAAATAAATTAACTGCTAACAATGAAAAATCGAATCAATATTTTCAAAATTTACTTACTGATTTTCCTGGATTTAGTTTCCCTTCTCTTACACCAATAGAAAAAGAAGGTTTTGAAACAATAAATAAAATACTCACTCTAGATATGAAAGTCATTAAGAATTTTTGCAAGAAATATAAAATTTCGCTATCTTCACTTTTTAGCTCAGTTTGGTCTTTAGTTGTCTCAGCTTATACAGGTAAAAGTGATATTTTACTGAATAAAACGCATTCTGGACGGGATAGCAAAAAAAAAGAACAAATTGTTGGGTTACTTATTGAAAATTACCCGTCACGATATAAAATTTACGATGATGAGATTCTTACAGATTTCATTGAAAATAATCATATTACTGATATTGAAACAAGAGAAAAGCAAGAATTTTCAATGTACCAAACAAAAAAATATTTATCAGATATTGGGGTTAATGAATACACAAATTGTGCTTTTGTATATGAAAACTATCCCGTAAATGAAAGTAAATCTTATAAAATATTAAACACATTTGAAAAGCAGTCAAGCGAATTAACTTTATCTGCTGGAGTAATGAATGATCAAGTTTTAGTAAAAATGATGTTTTCATTAGAATTAATAAACAAAGATATAGCATCGGCCTTAATAGAATCCTATACAGTTTTGTTAAGCGAAGTTTTAAAAGATGAGAAACAAACTATCAGTGAAGTGATTAATAAAATTAGATTAAGTAAGGCTTTCGGAGAGGTACTTCCTGTCCCTAAAGATATTCCATTAATAACTCATATTGAGGAGAGAGTGCAAGGGAAAAATGATAACATTGCATTTTACTATAACGATAATGAAATAAACTATAATACTTTAATTAATGAGACAAAAAGATATTCATCCTTATTAAACGATTTAGAGCTTTCCTATGGAGAAACAGTTGCTATTGATTGTGATAGAGCTCCGTATGCAATATGTTTAATGCTTGCATTAGAACAGCATGGCATTCCATTTGTATATTTAGATTCCAAAAATACTAGTGAGAGAAATCGATTTATACTTAATGATTCAAATGCATCTTATCTTTTCTATGATAAAAAAAGCCGGAATATATAAGTGATATTAAAATTCGGGGAATAAGTATTAGCAGTAAAAATTCATTCAACTTTAAAGGGTCTAACGAGTATTTGACAAAAAACAAAAGAGAAGATTATTTTCAAATAATATATACATCTGGTACTACGGGCAACCCAAAAGGAATAAAAATAACTACGAACAATATCTTTGCCTTGTCAATCAATAATGGATTTTACGATGTTAAAGAAGGAGATATTTTTACTCAAGCTTCTTCATTAGCATTTGATGCATGCTTTTTTGAAATTTGGTTACCCCTTTTAAATAATGGGTCAATTGCTTTTATTCCGGATCCAGTTTTTGATGTACTAAGCTGGAAAGAAGTGCTGAATAAATATAATATTACGGCCTCTTGGTTTACTTCGAGCTTATTTAATGTATTTATTGATCTAGATCCGTATTTATTTTCAAAAATAAGTAATGTATTTGTTGGTGGTGAAGCACTCTCAAGAGGGCATGTTTTGAAAGCCCTTTCAGTTAACCCTAATACTAATTTTTTTAATGGCTATGGACCGACAGAAAATACAACATTTACTACGACATATAAGATACCAACAGATTATAGTGAAAGATCAGCAATTTCAATTGGAAGCTTATTAGCTAATTCAGAAGCGGTTGTTGTTGATGATTCTAATCGAATTGTACCGATATATTCTCAAGGAGAGCTATTGGTTCGTGGGAAAGGGTTATCAAAAGGTTATGTGGAAAACAAAGTTAATGATAATAAAAACTTCTTAGTAGAAATTAATGAGCAAACTTATTACAGAACAGGTGACATTGTAAGCTTTGATGGCCAGCGATTCCATTATATTGATAGAAAAGATAGCCAAGTAAAAATTAATGGGTATAGGGTAGAAGTATTAGAGATTGAAAATAGAATCAAAGAGATAATTGGAGTCAAAAATGCAAAAGTTATGATTGGAGAAGATAAACTGATTACTCTTTTTTATACAGGTGGTATTTCAAAAAGAGAATTAAAGAGTACTTTAGCTAACAAGTTCCCTAGTTATATGAATCCTAAACTTGTATATCAGATAAAGACCATGCCTCTAACTCTTAACGGAAAAATTGATAAAGATAAACTTTTAACTATAAAGAATGATAATGGCCAAGAAAATTTATCTGAAATAAAAGTTGTGGCTCCAAAATTGAGTGATATTATTTTAAAATATACAGATTCTAAAAATATAGAAAGTGATGCTAGCTTTCATGATTTGGGTATTGATTCCATGAAAACAATCAGATTGAATAAAGAATTAAACAAAATTTTTAATTTGGAAGTATCATTAAAAGAGTTTGTTCAGTTTAAAACAATTAATGATGTTCAAGAGTATTATATGTACGATATTGAAAATGAATTCAAGCAATCAAACGGCAAATATTTAGGTTTTGCAACAAACATGCAAAAGTCCATGTACTATTACCAATTAGAGCATCCGGAAAATACAATGTTTAATATTCCTTATGTTAGAAAAATCCTTAAAACAGATATGAAAGTTTCAGATTTAAATAATAAAGTAAAACAAGTAATAGGTGATCACAATATATTTAACTCAGCACTTATTGAAGATAAAAATAGCGATTTAATATGGGTAACTCAAAAGAAAAATTTTGAGATAGAACATATTTTTGTGCCGGGACAATTCGATAAGAATAAAATTATAACTTATTTAAATCATTCATTCAATTTAAGTGATGGCTTAGAACCTTTAATAAAAGTAACTTTAATTGAAGAAAAAAGCTATATTTATTTAATTTTTGTAGTTCACCATATTATATTTGATGGTATCTCTCTGGAGAAATTTATCTCTATGATATTCGACGATGAACATTTAGACAATACTAATAACTACTTTCAATATTTGAGTACAAAACAAGATGAAAAAAAGTATAAAAAGGATAAAGAATTTTGGATGGAAAAAGTAGTTAATATAGAGAATTATTTGCGCTTTTATAAAAAGGAATTTAATCATCAAGGAGAAATGCAATATTTTGATATTCCAGAAGAATTAGGCGTACTTATAGAATTGTTCTCACAAAAAAATAATATATCAAAATTTAATCTTTGCTTGAAGTTATATAGTCAATTCTTATTAAACTATTTTAATGAAGATGCTGTATATGTTGGAACTCCATTAAATAAGAGGACGGAAGAATATAAAAATACGATTGGTTTATTTATAGAATTTTTGCCTGTCTTGGATAAAAAAAGTAACATCAATACATTTAAAGAAGATGTGCAAAACTTTAAATTAGAACTATTCGATTTATATGATCATAGTGATATAGAATTTCAGGATATAAATAACATACAAGCAACAAGAAATAATTACGAACCTATAACACAAACAACTTTTGCTATGCAAACTTTTTCTGAAAAACATAGCAATGAATTCTATGATGATCTAATTATAAAAAATCACAAATACTCACAGTTTCCATTATCATTAACTATTTATGAATTTACAAATTGTTTGAAGTTACAAGTTGATTATGCTACTGAATTGTTTACTAGCCAAGAAATTAAATCTCTTATAGATTTATTCTTAATATGGTCAAAAGAGGTATTACTTAAATCAGACATTTGTGTATCAGATATAATTATTAGAGAAACTAAAAAAGAAATAATACCATTACCTACTGAAAATCAAGAAGAATTTAGGTTTGAACAAATAATATATTTAGTAAATGAAAATAATTACGATATACAGATATTAGATGAAAATTCAAATGAAATACCTGAAAATGAAATAGCTAATGTATTTTTAATAAAATTAAAAGTAGAAAGTTCTAATCAAAAAATGACTGAAAATATTAATAAAGTTCATAAATGTCGTTTTTCAGACTCAAGAGATTTAAATAAATCAATGTTAAATACAAGGCTAAAGGGATTTAAAAGTGGAGAATCAATATTTATAAAAGATAATGACGATCAAACATTTAAAGATATAATTCCGTTTTTAAATTGTAATATGAAGAAAAATAATGTAAATGAAAGTAGTTTTAAATTAAATGAGCTAATTCTGAGTGATGTTAAAGAAGCATTTAAAAAGGTATTTAAGATTAAAAATATAAATAATGATGATTCATTTCTTAAATTAGGTGGGGATTCAATCAAGAATATCCAGATTATCTCAGCCTTAAGGAAGAAAAATTACGTTTTATCTACAAATGATTTATTAAATAATCCAAGTGTTTCCCTCTTAACGAAGCATTTACAGAAAAACATAAAAAATAATAATATGGCGGTTAATTATAAATATCTACAAAAATTCAAATTGAATATAATGCAGCAATGGTTCATGAAAAAAGATAAAAAGAATTTTCATCATTTTAACCAATCATTTTTTGAAAACATCAATATTGATGTAACTAAAGATGAATTATTAAAAGCTTTTAAATCTCTGTATTCATCACATGCAATGTTGCGTGCTGTAATTCTAGAAGAGAGAGGAGAATTATTTAATTATATTCAGGAAATTGAAAATTTAAAATATGAGCAAATATTTATTGAATGTAAGAACGAAAAGGAATTCTATAATAAAGCTAAACAAGCTGACTTTTCACTGGATATATACAATGGACCAACATCAAAAATATTATATTTTTTTAATAATCAAAAGAATTGTGTAGGTGTTTATTTTGTTTGTCATCATATGTTTGTTGATACATTTTCAATAAATATAATTAGAAATGAAATTAATGATTTTTTATTGTATACAAAGAGAGCAACAGGAGATATTTCTAATACTGAACTTTTGAATAAAAAAATACAAAACCTACCTAGTATTAATACCATAACAAATCAGAAGAATTTAATTTATTCTTCAAAATCAGGAGTAATTTCAAGGAATATTTCGATAGAAAATAGCAAATATTCACAAGTGAATTTTCCTAAAATACTTGCAAGCAGTATTATTAAAGAAATTTTGACTGATGAGTCTTTGAAACTTGACATTGCTGTTGAAAAGGATTCAAGACTTTCAGAATCTTTAAAAGATTTTAATCTATCCGATACTGTTGGGTGGTACACTGAAATATATAATTTAGATATACAACCAGCTATTTCAGTGGAAGAAGTATACTTAATATTGCAAAAAGAAAGTGATTATAAATTTCATCATAAGATTAATAGCCAAGTATTTTTAAATGTTGTAAATCTTGAAGAAGCCCATGAATATAATGAATTTTTTATATTTGAAGAAATTCAATCAATTGCTGAAGAAAATATACAATCAATGCCGCCAACAATAAATATTATTAAGCAGGGCTCGAACTTGATGGTAAGCGTAATGAATATCAAAAACTGTGAAGAACACCTTTTAAATGCGATTCATGAATTTAATTGTTATATTCAAAATGTAAATTATTTAAGGTATTTTGCTGATTTAAAAGTAATTGGTAACCCAATTATCCCTTTTAAAGAGTATGCTGAACTAATTAATCAAAAAGAAATTGAAGAAATATATCCTTTGTTTCCATTACAAGAAGAAATGCTGTATTCATCTGTTGGAGATTATTCACAAAGTTATATTAATGAAATTTCTTGGACCACTAAAACTAATATGTCTGATATTATAGAGTCTTTTTCCAAAGTTCACCGAAAATATCAAGCTTTGAGAACTAAGTTTTGGATTTCAGATAATGGCTCAGTGTATCAGGTAATTAAAAGTTCTTTTGATGAGTTACCGATTAAAATTATAGATTTAAAATATGTAGATTCGAATGAGATAATTGAGAAGATGAATGAAATTAAAGAAAGAATCATTGGAAAATTAAGAGACTTTAAAAATGGTGTAACTCATTATCTTTTAATCATAACTACTCCAAATAATAATAAAAGAATTGTTTGGTTATTCAATCATATTTTATTCGATGGTTGGAGTTTATCGATTCTTATTAATGAAATGTGGAATAAAAAGACTATACTTGGAATCAATGAAGTTTCAAACAGGGACTATGTACTTTGGCTAAATCAAAATAAAGAAACCATTTCTGAGTCAACTGATTTTCAATCACTATTAAGTGAATTCAATGGAGTTTGTAGCAATCTGTTTAATAACAGGGATTTATTACAAAGTTCTAGAGAAGTAAATAGGGAAGTTAGAATTACTTTAGAAAAAGAGCTAACTAATGAAATTTACAAATATGCCAAACATAATGATATAAAAGTTGCTCAAATATTTAACTATCTATGGGGATATATTATTAGCCATCTATCTAAAAAATCTAAAGTAACTTTTGGTCTAGTCGACTCTGGCCGTGAAATAAATGTACCAGATATAGAAAATAAAGTTGGACTATTTATTAAGACATTGCCAATACTTTTTAGCAGAGATGAAGATAAAACAATAATCAATGAGATTAAAAAACTAGAAGAGGTTAAATCTAATATTTTTGCAAATGTAATAAGCATAAGTAAATTAAAACAAAAACTTAACATTCCAAGTTGGCAATTACTTTATGATACGCTTCTTGTAATTGAAAATTTTCCAGAAGTTGAAGAACAACCAGACAGTATTCAAGACTTTTATGCTAGTGAACAATCGAATATGCCATTAAGTATGAGTGTAGGGTTATCAAGTGATATTGTTTTTAAATTAGTATATTCCAGTTCACTTATTTCAGAAGAAGCTATAGAAAAAATAAGTAGTATATTTAAAGATTTGCTAAAACAAGTATGCTCTCTAAAATATGTACTTAGAGTCAATGATTTGTTAGTACCTGATATTGAGATTAAACTTTCAAATGAAAATGTTGACGAAATCAATTCAGTAAAAAAAGATACAAATAAAAATAACAAGATTTGTGAAGAAGAAATTATCAATCTGTGGGAAGAAATTTTAGGTACACACAGCGTTTCAACTAATGATGATTTCTTTGAAAGTGGTGGCGATTCGTTAAAGCTTTCTAAATTAGTATTTTTATTAAATGAGAAAATGGGATTAAAAATGGATGTTATTAGCTTCTTTCAAGACCCAACAATTCAAAACATTTTAAACAATGCAAACAGTTTAGGCAAGCAGTCAAAAAAAGTAATGAAGGGTGATGATATAGAGTTACCTAAATTGCCCTCTACTGAAATCTTAAAAGTAGAAAATAGTAATAATCATGTTTTTATTACAGGAACAACGGGATTGCTAGGGAGCGAATTGTTATATCAACACCTTATAAAAGGATTTAGTGTTTATACAGTTATTAGAGCAGAATGTTCAAAATCAGCAAGAAATAGAGTGTTAAAACAGCTCAAAAAAATATCAGGAAAAATAGAGAAGCTACCCTTAGAAAATTTACATGTGGTTGTTGGGGATATTTCAAAAGAATTTTTCGGAATGTCACAAGAAGAATATGATAAATTATCAAAAACTTGTTCAGTTATTTATAATTGTGCTAGCAACGTGAATTTTATGGCTCCCTATAAGGAAGCATATAAGTCCAATGTTATTGGCGTTGAAAATATAATGAAATTTGCCAATAATAAATTAGTTAAGAAGGTCAACCATATATCGACATTGTCTGTAGTTGGACATGATTATTATTTAATTGAAAATTTGGATGAGGCGCCAATAAGTTATATTAAAACGAAAATACAAGCAGAAAAATTATTGAGAAAATACCGTACAATAAGGAATGGTGTACAAATTTCAAGAGTAGGTCGTTTAAATGGTAACTCTCGTAATAAAATGAGCCCAAGTAAAGATTTGTTTTGGAGATTGATTTTATCCATTGCTCAGATTGGATGTTGTCCTCAAGAATTTTTAGAACAGCAAACAGATTTAACACCTGTGGATGAGGTAGCTAAATGCTTAATGAATTCGAATGCTTCTCATAATGAAAATCAAATTATAAATTATTTTACGAAATCAATGATTTCATTTGGTGAATGTATTCGTATTATTGAAGAGATTATCGATAAAAAAATTAGAAAAGTTTCATTAGAAGATTGGATATTTGAAGCAGAAAATTCGAAGGATAATCATATAAAAATATTAATCCCACTATTTAAAGAAAATATCTTTTATGATTCTGGAGTAAAGGCAATTAAAAATTCAAGTTCTGAAGATATAGGTTATCAAATTAACTACAATATAAATTGCAGTATAAGTTATGATTCACTTTATAAATATATCTATAATGCCTTAGAAAGTGAGAGGTTATTATGACAAATATTCAAGTTCTAGCATTTCCTTATGCGTGTGGCTCACTAGATAGTTATTCAAAATTATGCCATATTGATGGAATAGATTTAATAAAGTATGAATTACCAGGTAGACGTTCTAGAATATCTGAGAAATTGGATTCATTAAATTCAGTCATGATAGAGGTTTGTAATGTGATTAATTTTAATTCTCCATATGTCATTTTTGGTCATAGTATGGGGGGATATTTAGCAAATGAATTATGTAGGTTTATTGAGATTAATAAGCTCCATAAACCTCGGAAAGTCATTATTAGTGGGCAATGCCCTGTTGACAACAATAATGATAGCCTAGAAGAATATAATGAACTATCTTTGGATAATACGAAAACTTATATATCATTGTTTAATGGAACTCCTCAAGAAATAATTAATAATAAAGAACTAATGGAATTCTATGGTGAAATATTTTATCAGGATATGCAGTTTATCAATCAATATAAAATGAATAATAGTTCTAAAAAGGTAAAGTCTAATGTTGAAGTTTGGTATAGTGATCAAGATATTCATGTAAAAGAAGAAAATATTATGAAATGGAAGGATTACGCTGTAAATTCATGCAATTTTAAAAAGTTTAAAGGAGATCACTTTTTTATCAATAATATATTTCAAGATCCGAAGTTAACTTTCGAACTCTTGTGTTGCTAATTTATATCTTAAGCTTAGCTAGAAGGAGAGAATTTATATGTCTAAATTGCATTTAAATGAATTATATAAAAAATATAACAATACTCAAAAGCTGATAGAATCAAGTAAAAAGCTTCATGAGTTCTTATTGGACAATGTGAAGAAACATCCAGATAAGATTGCAGTTAGAAACAAAAAAGAAAGTATTACTTATGAACAGCTATACAATAAAATGATTGAGGTAACTAACTTATTTGATTTTAATAATCAGCCAATTGCAATAATGGGATATAAAAATATAGATGTAGTTGGACAAATTTTAGGAGTCTTGAATTCAGGCAATTTCTTTATACCAATTAATCCAGCTTCGCCAGATGAAAGGATAAATTATATTTTAGATAAAACACAAGCGAAAGCGTTCATTGACTGCAAGAACACCTATTTTTTACATGATAAAGTAAATGTCGTCAATACTATTAAACCATTAGTTGGGGATGATTCCCTTGCTTATGTGATTTTTACTTCGGGAACTACTGGAATGCCAAAAGGAGTCATAGAATCTCATTATCAAGTTGTGAACACCATCTTCGATTTAATTGAAAGATTTGATTTAGATGATACTGATTATTTTTTAAATCTATCATCCCTATCATTTGATTTAAGCATTTTTGATATATTTGCCTCAATAATTGTTGGAGGGACATTGCATTTAGTTGAAGATCCTAGAGATTTTAATGAAATTAATATGATTCTTTCAAAATATCCAGTAACGATTTGGAATTCCGTACCTAACTTAATGTATCTTTATTTAAACTCCAATAAAGTTATAGAGAATAAATTAAAACATTGTTTACTAAGTGGAGATTTTATTTCAGTAGGATTAGCTAAACTTTTTTATAAAGAATTACCCAATGTGAATTTGCATAGTTTAGGAGGAGCAACTGAGGGTACTATTTGGTCAATTACTTATAATGTTATGAAAAATGAGGTAAATCAATTGAAATATATTCCCTACGGGTATCCTTTAACCAACCAAACGATATATATATTAAATAATGAACATGATTTTTGTGATGTAGGGGAAGTTGGAGAAATTGCTATTGGTGGAATGGGAGTAGCCCATGGGTATATAAATGACCAGTTTAAAACTAGTAAATCGTTTATACATCATCCTAGATTGGGATATATTTATCTAACTGGTGACTTAGGTATCTATACGGAACATAATTATATTAAAATACTTGGTAGGAAGAATGATGATTTTAAAGTTAATGGTTATCGATTGAGTTTAAGCGAAATTTCCAATAAGTTTAATAAGTGTTTCAATACTGAAAGCCGTATTCTTTTAACAAAAGATACTCCTAAAAAGATGATTATTGCATATGAAGGCGAAATTTCGTCAGATAAAAATGAAATATTAAAAAAATTATCTAACTATTTATTACCTTACGAAATGCCCAATTATGTATTTAAGGTAGAAAGATTTCCTATCACAATTAATGGAAAAACTGATTATAATAAGTTATTTGATATCTACATGGAGCAGCGTCACTTTATACGTAAGAATAAAGATAGTACCGATGATGTGAGTACTGAGCTAAGAAAGATGTTATCTTTGGAACTTGATGTGACAAATATTCAATCTACAGATACTTTGTTAGATTTTGGAGTTGATTCCATTCAAATGATGAGGATTAAGATTTGGATTGAAAATAAAATTGGGCGAGAATTAGAAATGATTGAACTGTATGAAAATAACTCAGTGAAAGAGTTAGAAACTCTATTAACTGAAAGGTGAAACTATAATGCTGATGATTTATATTTATGAAAATAAGAAAAGTGTATTTTCTACAATAGAGACCAAGTTACTTAATTTTATACAGGAAGAAGATTTTATACAGGAAGAAGATTTGAACAAAATCGCCGCTTTATATTACGATAGAGATAAACTAAATTTGCTATATAGTAGATTAGTGGTTTTGTATGGAATGTATAAGCTTAGAGGTATTTCTCCTAATGATGTAAATATATTAAAAGAAAAATACGGTAAACCGTATATTGAGAATAATAACATTTACTTTAATATATCACATTCTGGTAAAGTTGTTTATGTTGCATTTTATGAACATGGTGAAGTAGGAATTGACGTTGAAGAATTAAATGACGTTCCTAATGAAATTATTGAATATTGCTTTCATGAAGAAGAAAAAAAATTAATGAAAAGAGCTAAAAAACGTGAATATAAGAGGCGATTTTATGATATTTGGACAAAAAAAGAAGCATATTTAAAGAAAAAAGGTACTGGTATTTCAGATAATTTAAAAAAAGTAAATGTAACTAAAAAATATGATTTTATTACTTTTGAATGGAATAATTACTATTGTTCGGTTACTGCTGACGGTTTAAAAACATATAGTATTAAAATCATTCAGTTTGAGGAACTAATTCATTTTTTAAAGTCATTTTCTAGTTTTTAAATAGAATTTGAACTAAGAGGCTGTTTTTTAAATAGGACAATTCATTTAAGTTATGGAAGTTAAGTGACGGATGCTTAACTTCTTTTTAAATTAAGATGTGAATAGTCTTGAACCTATGAGCATTCTAAAACACAAATTATCATATATTCCATAGTCAAAAGATAATCTTTTTATTATCTGAATTTTATGTTTAATTATCTCTATAGACCGTTGTAAAGTCTTGAATAATTGATTATATTTCAATTAAGGTTATTATCTGTTTTAATGTTCTAATTATTGTAAGGATCTTTGTACAAAATAGCTGATAAATTAATAGAAAATAAAATTTTAAGTAACTAATTTGTTTGATTTTCTTTTAATAACTTTCTTAATCCATAAACTTTTTATAATTCAATGTATAAGAAAAAGATTGCAATAATTTTTGTATTGATTATAAAGGATTTTATCTGTCTTTCTGAATCGATTTATAATACAAATCACCGACATATTGAGATCTCTATGTAATAAATTGGATTGTATGAAAACAAACTAGATTTATCTTAGTATGTCTGAATAATTGCTAATTTAGATATATAAAGTTCATACACATCAATTGTTATAGCTCTAACTTTTAGTCTAATCATTAATGGATATCGATAGAAATGTTCTTTTAATGATTTAAGTTTATAATTAGCAGCCACATCTACGTTGCGGTATGTCTGTTACATGAATAAAGGCTTATTACCTCTTTTATTTATATTAATCACTTAGTAATTATAGAGATAATTGCGTTATTTTTATATTCAAAATTTAAAAATCGGACTAGTGATTTATTATAGAATTGAAAAAATGAAAATTTTGAATAGTGGTTTTTGTTGTGAAAAATAAAAGTTTATTTCATATTCGTATAACTTTCTAGTCTTTTAAAGACAATGTCACAAACAATCATTTCCACTTTGTCTAAACTAATTATCTATTATGGTATTTTGAAAGTAGCTCATAGAACTCTCATTTGTCTTTTGGTATCGTTACATAATTTTCACACAATTAAGAACGCTTTCACGGACAACGCGTGTTAATCATGCTGTCACCATTTACAAAAATTTGGTAAAACATTTTCGCTTATTGCTAGGATCTGCTCAAATCCTAAACATCTTTGTCGGATTATGCTCTATACAATTGATACTTTTTAACTAGTAGTCTAAACTATTAGTAATTTAAATCATTTGAATACTATATTTATGATTAATGGAATCGAGAAGGGGTTTTAACCATGGAAAAACCAGTAGCACATCTATTTAAATTAGAAGTCAGTAATCACGATATAGAGGTATTTCATCAAGCAGGTGTGAATAACTTATCAACTTCTTATCAAAATGAGGATGGTACACTGGCAATGTACGCTAGTAAAATAACAGAAAATCCTAATCAATTTATTGTTTTTGAGGTATATAAAGATGAATATGCTTATCAACAACATTTAAATTCTTCCCAATATCAAGAGTTTACTAATCAAGTTGGAACGAAGTTGACGCAACAAAAAGCATTTGAGGTAGAGCCAATCTTTTTAAAAGAGAAATTAGCATCATCGAAATGGATTGGTGCAGAACATTTCTGCTTAAAATTTGCACAAATTTTAGTAAAAGAAAATGAAGAATTAAATTTTAAAGAAAGTGTATTAAAAAATATGAAGGCTTCAATCATTGCAGAAGATGATGTACTTGCCATGTATGCACTTCAGGATCGTAATAATTCTCAACGATTCTATTTTTATGAAGTTTACAACGATGAAAAAGCATATAATATCCACTGTAATACGTCTCATTTTAAAACGTATATCAATGAAACAGAAGGAGCGTTAGTTAATAAAGTTTTGGTAGACTTACAAAATGATGTTATGGTCACAAAGGGAAGTTTAACATATCTTCAATAGATTGAAAGGTAAATCGTCAATACCCTGAAAAAACGCGAATTAGTCAAAATATAGCGTTAAATATAACATAAATGGTGCCCCAATAAAGATATACTACGAACAAGGAAAGTTGCAAATCGGGGCACCAACAAATAGAATTTAAACTGAGACTGGGACATCATTATGTTTTAAGTTATGAACTCTATATTGGCAGTAGTTGACTGGATTAAAAATACGCTTATACCAAGCTTTTTCAATCCTAGTCAACCTTGCCGGGGCGGGACTAAGAATTCATTATGAATTCTGTCCCGCTCCCTTTTAGCTGATCTTTAGTACGTCTTTTACTACCTTTGTCATATCATCATGGATGACTAAATCAGCACGATGATCATACGGTGTAGCATCTCTATTAATAATGACTAAGTTATCTCCTGTAAAATTTGATATAAATCCAGCAGCAGGTTGGACTACTAAAGAAGAACCTAATACGATTACTGTATCTGCTTCTTGGATTTTGTTTAATGCACTAAATACAGCAGATTGATCTAACATTTCACCGTATAGCACGATGTCAGGCCGAATGGCTTTACCACAATCTTCACAGTATATTAAATCGTGTTCTATGACATATGATTTAGTATATTTTTTTCCACAATTCAAACAATAAAAACGATTGAGTGTGCCATGTATTTCGTCTATATTTTTACTGCCTGCATCTTCGTGTAAGCCATCTATATTTTGAGTAATCACACCGAGGGATTTACCTTTATTTTCTAACTCTGCAATCCAATAATGAACTGGGTTGGGTGTTTTATCTGCAAAAAGTAATCGCTGATGAACGAAATTCATAAAACCTTTAGGATCGTCTTCAAAATAATTAATACTTAGCAAATACTCTGGAGCGTATCCATCTTTTGAAACATCGTCATATAATCCCCCTGAAGATCGAAAATCAGGTATGCCACTTGCTACTGATACGCCGGCTCCTGTAAAAAAGACAATACGTTGCGATGTATTAATAATTTCCTTCAATTGTTCTATTTGTTGTTTCAATATAAACACCTCTATAAATCATATTGATCATTTATCTTCAATATTTAATTATACTATAGATATACTAAAGTTTAAAAAGTGTTGTTATTATTAATTCCATACATCTGATATACTTAGATTGCTGGAGAGTTCGTTATTATCTTAAAATATGTATTCAAAATTTATAAAATTCACTAATATCAGGATGTGAAAGGATATCTATGAATAAATATGATCGCTTAGATGAAATTACTAAGATAGTTAATAAAAAAGGAACAGTTAGAACAAATGAAATCGTCGAAGATTTAAATGTATCTGATATGACCGTTCGACGAGATCTTGCTGAACTGGAAGAAAAAGGGGTATTGACTAAGATACATGGTGGTGCTCGCAGCAACTCAGTATTCCAGTTTAAAGAAAAATCACATCAAGAAAAGCATGCACAAAATATAGAACAAAAAAAAGAAGTTGCCCAAAAGGCTGTGTCACTAATTGAAGAAAGTGATACGATATTTTTAGGACCAGGAACAACAATAGAGTTATTGGCCAATATTATGGAAAAAGAATATCTAACTGTAATTACAAACTGTTTGCCAGTATTTAAAATTTTATTTGAAAAACGATCGCTTCACTTTAATGTATATTTATTAGGAGGCGAAATGAGAGAGCTCACAGAATCTTTTGTTGGTGAAATGGCAAATACGCTACTTAAGACAAAACGTTTTAGTAAAATGTTTTTTAGTTGTAATGCGATAAAAGGTTCAAACGTTTTAACATCAACTATTGATGAGGCTTATACACAGCAAATTGCACTAAATCATTCTGTAGAAAAGTACTTGCTTATAGATGATTCCAAGATAGATAAAGAGGATTTCACCCAAATGTGTGATTTAACTGAGCTAACAGCAGTAATTATCAATCAAAGTGATGATGAAAAAATAGAAAAACTAAAAAAATACACAGAAGTAATTCATTAACCAACTAATTAACTGAGACAAGGTTGTTCAATTTGACAATCTTGTCTTTATTTTTTGGATACGAAAAGGATGTTTGAAATACAGTCAAAATCGAAATTGTCAAACATAATTCAAACAATAAATGTTGATTTTATGTTTATTTATGTTTATAATTTAAACATAGAGAGTTTGAAAGCGCTTTTGTAAAAATAGATAATACTCGCGAAATTTATTAAAAAAGGAGAATCATTATGACTGTAATTATTGGTTCAGATGTAGACGGTAAACGTTTGAAAGATGTAGTCAAAGCATTTTTAATTGAACAAAATCACGATGTGGTAGATGTAACAGAAGGTAAAGATTTAGATTTTGTTGATGCAACATTGGCTGTTATAAACGAAGTTCAAAAAAACGACGACAATCTAGGTATCGCTATAGACAAATTCGGAGCAGGTAGTTTTATGGTAGCTACTAAAGTTAAAGGTATGATTGCTGCGGAAGTATCTGATGAACGTTCTGCGTATATGACTAGAGGCCATAACAATGCGCGTATGATTACTATGGGAGCAGAAATCGTTGGTGATACGTTAGCTAAAAATGTTGCTAAAGAATTTGTTAATGGCCATTATGATGGTGGTCGTCATCAAATCCGTGTAGATATGTTAAATAAAATGTGCTAATAGGAGGAATTAATAATGAAAATTGCAATCGGATGTGACCATATCGTTACTGATGTAAAAATGGAACTTTCTAAACATTTAAAAGAAGAAGGTTATGAAGTATTAGATGTAGGAACTTATGATTTTACACGTACACATTATCCTATCTTTGGTAAAAAAGTAGGCGAAGCAGTTACGAGTGGTGAAGCAGACTTAGGCGTTTGTATTTGTGGTACGGGTGTTGGTATTAGCAATGCTGCGAATAAAGTTCCAGGCGTTAGAACTGCTTTAGTAAGAGATATGACATCTGCATTATATTCAAAAGAAGAATTAAATGCCAATGTAGTTAGCTTTGGTGGCGCAATTATTGGTAAATTATTATTGTTTGATATTGTAGATGCTTTTATCAAAGCGGAATATAAACCAACAGAAGAAAATAAAAAACTTATTGCAAAAATTGAACATTTAGAAGCTCATAATGATAACCAATCGGATCCTCATTTCTTCGATGAATTTTTAGAAAAATGGAAACAAGGTGTATATCACGATTAAGGGTGGTTAACAATGATACTAACATTAACTTTAAACCCTTCAGTAGATATTTCATATCACTTAGACCAGTTTAAATTAGACACAGTAAATCGTGTGAGTCAAATTGGTAAAACTGCTGGAGGAAAAGGACTTAACGTTACACGTGTTTTAAGTGAGCTTGGTGATGAGGTCTTAGCTAGTGGTTTGCTTGGTGGTGAATTAGGTACATTTATCGAAAGTCAACTTGATTCCAATCAAATTCAACGTAACTTTTATCACATTCAAGGTCAAACAAGAAATTGTATCGCCATATTACATGAGGGACAACAGACTGAAATTTTAGAACAAGGACCTACAGTAAGCACAGATGAAGCAGCAGAGTTTAAAACATATTTAGAAACACAGTTGTTAAATCGAGCACAAGTCGTTGCGATGTCAGGTAGTTTACCAAAAGGACTTGAAACGAGTTATTATGCTGACATAGTAGCATTGGCAGCGGCACGAGATATTCCTACAATTGTAGATAGTTCCGGTGCATCATTGGAAAGCGTGTTAAATGCTCAAGTTAAACCAACAGTAATTAAACCTAACATTGATGAACTCAATCAATTAATTAACTTAAATATTTCAGAAGATGTTCATGAATTAAAAGTTGCACTAGAACAACCTATTTTTGAAGGAATAGAGTGGATTATCGTGTCATTAGGTAGTAAAGGTGCTTTTGCAAAACATCATCATAAATATTATAGAGTGAATATTCCAACAATAGAGGTAGTAAATCCAGTAGGTTCTGGAGACTCTACAGTAGCAGGTATTGCTTCAGCTTTACTGCACCATGAATCTGATGAAGATTTGCTAAAAAAAGCGAACACGCTTGGCATGCTCAATGCACAAGAAAAGCAAACAGGACATATCAATATCGCGCATTACGATCAATTATATCAACAAATTAAAGTTGTAGAGGTGTAAAAAATGACTAAATCAACACAAAAAGTAGCTTCAATTGAAAAACTTAGCAATGAACAAGGTATTATTTCAGCGCTTGCTTTTGACCAACGTGGTGCATTAAAACGTATGATGGCAGAACATCAAACTGAAACGCCATCAGTAGAACAAATTGAACGTTTAAAATCACTTGTATCAGAAGAATTAACGCAATATGCATCATCAATACTTTTAGACCCAGAATACGGTCTTCCAGCTTCTGAAGTGCGCAACAAATCTTGTGGTTTATTGTTAGCTTATGAAAAAACAGGATATGACGTCAATGCAAAAGGACGTTTACCAGATTGCTTGGTTGAATGGTCAGCAAAACGCTTAAAAGAACAAGGTGCAGATGCTGTGAAATTCTTGCTTTATTATGATGTGGATGATGATGAAGCAATTAATGTTCAAAAACAAGCATATATCGAACGTATTGGTTCAGAGTGTGTTGCAGAAGATATTCCATTCTTCTTAGAAGTTTTATCTTATGATGATAAGATTGCTGATAATAAAAGTGCTGAATTCGCTAAAGTAAAACCACATAAAGTTAATGAAGCGATGAAATTATTCTCACAAGAACGTTTTAATGTAGATGTGTTGAAAGTTGAAGTTCCAGTCAACATGAACTATGTTGAGGGATTTGCTCAAGGAGAAGTTGTTTATAGCAAAGAAGAAGCAGCACAATACTTTAAAGAACAAGATGCAGCAACAAACTTACCATATATCTATTTAAGTGCAGGTGTTTCTGCAGAATTATTCCAAGAAACATTAAAATTCGCACATGATGCAGGCGCAAACTTTAATGGCGTTCTATGTGGTCGTGCAACATGGGCTGGTTCAGTTAAAGTTTATATTGAACAAGGTGAAGAAGCGGCTCGTGAATGGTTACGTACAACAGGATTTAAAAATATAGATGATTTAAATAAAGTGTTAGCAACTACTGCAACATCTTGGAAACAGTAATTTGTGAGGTGGAAGATTAATGAATAGAGAAGAAGTTCAATTACTTGGCTTTGAAATCGTAGCTTATGCAGGAGATGCTAGATCAAAATTGTTAGAAGCACTTACTGCAGCACAAAATGGGAAATTTGACCAAGCTGAAAGCTTAGTTGAGGAAGCAAACACGTGTATTGCTAATGCACATAAAGCACAAACAAGCTTACTTGCAAAAGAAGCGCAAGGAGATGATATTGCCTATAGTGTCACAATGATGCATGGTCAAGACCATTTAATGACGACATTATTATTAAAAGATTTAATGAAACATCTAATTGAATTGTACAGAAGAGGGTGAAGACCTTGATGAATAAACTAATTGAGCAAATCGAGAAGGGCAAGCCTTTTTTTGAAAAGATATCACGTAATATTTATTTAAGAGCCATTCGTGATGGATTCATTGCGGCGATACCTGTAATTTTGTTTTCTAGTATTTTTATTTTAATTGCATACGTTCCTAACGTTTTTGGTTTCTTTTGGAGTAAGACTGTTGAAGGTATGCTTATGAAACCTTATAACTACACGATGGGGATTGTAGGTTTCTTAGTAGCCGGCACGACTGCGAAATCGTTGACGGATTCATTTAACCGTAAATTGGAGAAAACGAATCAAATTAACTTTATTTCAACAATGATGGCAGCGATGTGTGGATTCTTATTTTTAGCGGCTGATCCTGCCAAAGATGGTGGATTTTTAAGTGGTTTTATGGGAACAAAAGGGTTATTAACAGCCTTTATTTCTGCCTTTGTGACAGTTATTGTTTATAATTTCTTTATTAAACGTAACATCACAATTAAAATGCCGAAAGAAGTGCCACCAAATATTTCGCAAGTATTTAAAGACATTTTCCCTTTATCTGCAGTTATCTTAATTTTATATGGCTTAGATTTACTCTCAAGAGCAACAATTCATGCCAATGTTGCCAATTCTGTGTTAAAAGTGTTTGAGCCATTGTTCACTGCTGCAGACGGTTGGGTAGGTGTAACAATTATCTTTGGTGCATTTGCATTCTTCTGGTTTGTAGGTATTCACGGTCCTTCTATAGTTGAACCGGCAATTGCAGCGATTACGTATGCAAACCTTGAAGCCAACTTGCATTTATTACAAGCTGGTGAGCATGCAGACAAAGTGATTACACCAGGGACACAAATGTTCGTGGTAACTATGGGTGGTACAGGTGCCACATTAGTTGTACCATTTATGTTTATGTGGTTAACAAAATCAAAACGAAATAAAGCAATTGGTCGAGCATCAGTAGTGCCTACTTTCTTTGGTGTAAATGAACCTATTTTATTTGGTGCGCCATTAGTCTTGAATCCAGTATTCTTTATACCGTTTATATTTGCGCCAATTGTTAACGTATGGATTTTCAAATTTTTTGTTGATGTCATTGGCATGAATAGTTTTAGTATATTTTTACCTTGGACAACACCTGGTCCTTTAGGTATCGTGATGGGTACCGGTTTTGCTTTTTGGTCGTTCGTTTTAGCGATTGTATTAATCGTAGTCGATGTCATTATTTATTATCCGTTTGTGAAAGTATATGATGAGCAAATTTTAGAAGAAGAACTAGGCAATAAAGAAGCAAATACAGAATTACAAGAAAAAGTATCAGCTAACTTTGATACTAAAAAAGCAGACGCAATTTTAGCAACTGCTGGAGCAAGTGAAGTAACAGCAAGTGAGGAAACACATCAAGCTGATGTCGCACAAACGAATAACATTAATGAAGAAACCAATGTGTTAGTGTTATGTGCTGGTGGAGGTACAAGTGGTTTATTAGCTAATGCTTTAAATAAAGCAGCTGAAGAATACAATGTGCCAGTAAAAGCAGCAGCAGGTGGTTACGGTGCACATATGGATATTATGAAAGATTATCAGTTAATTATTTTAGCACCTCAAGTAGCTTCAAACTATGAAGATATTAAACAAGACACTGATAGATTAGGTATTAAACTTGCGAAAACGCAAGGGGTAGAATATATCAATTTAACACGAGATGGGCAAGCAGCTTTAGAATTCGTTCAGAAACAATTTGAAAAATAATTAGGAGATGAATGTATAATGAAGAAATTACCAGAAGATTTTATTTTCGGTGGCGCAACTGCTGCATATCAAGCTGAAGGTGCAACGCAAGCAGACGGTAAAGGTCGTGTTGCCTGGGATACGTATTTAGAAGAAAATTATTGGTATACGGCAGAACCTGCTAGTGACTTTTATCATCGCTATCCTGTAGATTTAGAATTAAGTGAAAAATTCGGAGTGAATGGGATAAGAATTTCAATAGCATGGTCACGTATCTTTCCAGATGGCTATGGCGAAGTAAACCAAAAGGGTGTAGCATTCTATCATAATTTATTTAAAGAATGTCATAAACGTCATGTTGAACCATTTGTGACATTACACCATTTTGATACTCCAGAAACATTGCATAAAGATGGTGATTTCTTAAATCGTAACACGATTGATTATTTTGTTGACTATGCCAAATTCTGTTTTGAAGAATTTTCAGAAGTTAACTTTTGGACAACGTTCAATGAAATTGGACCTATCGGCGATGGTCAATATTTAGTTGGTAAGTTCCCTCCAGGTATTAAATATGATTTTGCAAAGGTCTTCCAATCACATCACAATATGATGGTAGCTCATGCAAAAGCAGTTAAATTATTCAAAGATAATGGCTATTCTGGAGAGATTGGTGTTGTACATGCATTACCAACAAAATACCCATATGATCCTACTAATCCTGAAGATGTAAAGGCTGCTGAATTAGAAGACATTATTCATAACAAGTTTATTTTAGATGCAACTTATTTAGGTCATTACTCACGTGAAACTAGAGAAGGTGTGCAACACATCCTCTCTGTAAACGGAGGAAAGCTTGATATATCTGATGAAGATTTACGTACATTAGATGCTGCCAAAGATTTAAATGACTTCTTAGGTATCAATTACTATATGAGTGATTGGATGAGAGGTTATGATGGAGAATCTGAAATTACACACAATGCTACAGGTGATAAAGGTGGCTCTAAATATCAACTTAAAGGCGTAGGACAACGTGAGTTTGATGTTGATGTACCAAGAACGGACTGGGATTGGATGATTTATCCTAAAGGTTTATATGATCAAATTATGCGTGTAGTTAAAGAATATCCGAATTACCATAAAATCTATATCACAGAAAATGGCTTAGGTTATAAAGATGAATTTATAGAATCTGAAAAAACTGTGCATGATGATGCGCGTATCGATTATGTTAAACAACACTTAGAAGTAATAGCCGACGCTATCCGTGATGGTGCTAATGTTAAAGGTTATTTCATTTGGTCATTGATGGATGTATTCTCTTGGTCAAATGGTTATGAAAAACGCTATGGTTTATTCTATGTCGATTTCGAAACGCAAGAACGTTATCCTAAAAAAAGTGCTTATTGGTATAAAGAATTAGCTGAATCAAAAGAAATAAAATAACTAATATGATTAAGAACACTCATCCAATTAATTTGTGATGGGTGTTTTTTATTCTGTAAAACATAAAATGCTATTATAGAAAAGGCAATATATTGAAGTAGTAGATATTTTAAAGTCAAAGGTAATTCATCTAGTCATAGACATCAGTATATGAGTTTTTTTCATGGCAATTTTTACTAACTTAGGTATACTGAATACAAAATAATTGGATGTGGTATAATCAATGAAATTTCAAAAAACAGGTTTACTCATAGCAATATTAACGTTGATGTTATTTTTAACTTATGGATGTCAATCATCCTCACAATCAAAACAAAATAGTTCAAGTTATAATCATTCGCATACAGCAACATTATTTTTGCATGGTTATGGTGGCAGTGCAAATTCAGAGAAATATATGGTGCAACAAGCTGTAAATCATGGTGTGACCAATCAAGTCATAACAGCAATTGTAGACAAGAATGGAGATATTACGTTTAAAGGAAAGTTAGCTAAAAATGCAATTAATCCAATTGTGAAAATAGAATTAAAAGATAATAAAAATGGTAATGTTAAGCAAAATGCAAGTCATATCAAAAATGTGTTAACTAAATTAAAAAACGACTTTCATATTAAGCAGTACAATTTTGTCGCGCATTCTATGGGAAACTTATCTTTTGCTTATTTTATGAAATTATATGGTCAAGATACGCAATTACCTCAACTTAATAAAGAAGTAAACATTGCGGGAACATTTAATGGTGTTTTAAATCTTAATGAAAAGGTAAACGAAATTAGTGTTGATAAAAATGGGAAGCCGAGTAAAATGACAGAGAATTATCAACAATTACTTGGTCTCAAAAATAACTATAAAGACAAACAGATTGATGTATTAAATATTTACGGTGATATCCAAGATGGTACGCACTCTGATGGTCGCGTATCTAACAGTTCTTCAAAGTCATTAAAATATTTATTGGCTGACAGTCCCAAATCTTATAAAGAGTCACAATACACTGGTGCTACGGCGCAACATAGTCAACTTCACGAAAATAACAAAGTTGCCAATGAAATAATCCAATTTTTATGGAAGAAATCATAGAATTACTGGATATACCTAACTTTAAAAGCAATGAAATTGAGCTATTGGCGTTTGACTACTATACTTGAAAGAAAGAGAGAAAGGGTGCTTTGTCATGAAAAATGAACAAATTGTATTAAATCAATATCCTGAAGGAATACCTAATGATCAAACATTCAAATATGAAAATATTGATGTTCAAACGCCTAAAAATGGTGAGCTTCAAATTGAATCATTATATATTTCTGTTGACCCGTATATGCGAGGCAGAATGACACCTTCAGATTCCTATGTACAACCTTTTAAATTAAATCAACCAATTATTGGTCATGTTTTGGCAAGAGTTGTCGTGTCCGAGAGTGATGACTTTACAAAAGGTGATATTGTTATTGGGATGTTACCTTGGAAAAGATTTCATACGCTACCAAGTAATCAAGTGAATAAAGTACCATCAACAGATGTGCCATTAGAATTATATTTAAGTACACTGGGTATGACTGGTCAAACAGCTTATCATGGATTACTGGATATTGGTCAACCTAAAGCTGGAGAAACCGTTGTAGTATCTGCTGCATCTGGTGCTGTCGGAGCAGTTGTTGGTCAAATTTCTAAGATTAAAGGTGCTCGAGTGGTTGGTATAGCAGGAGGTACTAAAAAGGTTAATTATTTAACAGAAACACTTGGTTTTGATGCAGGTATTGATTATAAAAAAGACGATTTTGCTGAGGCATTAGCATCAGCGCTTCCAGATGGTGTTGACGTTTATTTTGAAAATGTAGGTGGTGCGATTAGTGATGAAGTATTTAAACATTTAAACCGTTTTGCTCGTATTCCGGTTTGTGGGGCTATATCATCTTATAATCATCCAGAAAGGGATATTGGTCCACGTATTCAAGGAACATTAATAAAAAAACAAGCTATGATGAGAGGCTTTTTAGTTGCAGAATTTTCGGATACATTTAAAGAAGCAAGTGAACAATTAGCACAATGGGTTAAAGAAGGTAAAATTAAAACTGAAGTTTCCATTGCGCATGGTTTCCATGAAATACCTACAGCATTTAAAAACTTATTTACCGGAGATAACTTTGGTAAACAAATCGTAAAAGTTTCTGAGTAACTTAGAAAAACTTTGAGGTGAATGAAATGAAGGCAATTATAGCAAATAGACCCTTTGAATTAAGTGAAGGTAATTTTTTCTATGAAACAGACATTAATATGCCGGTATTAAATGCACACGATGTCTTAGTAAAAGTAGAAGCAATAAGTGTTAATCCAGTAGATGGGAAAACACGTATCAGACCTATTAATGGTCAACAGCGTATTTTAGGATATGATGCCGTAGGTAAAGTTGAAGCTGTAGGACAGTCGGTTTCAATGTTTGATATTGGAGATGTCGTATTCTATGCAGGCACATCATCAAGACCCGGTGCAAATGCTGAATATCATGCTGTAGATGAGCGTCTAATAGCTAAAGCACCAAAAAATATTTCTGCCCAAGCGAGTGCAAGCTTGCCATTAACGGCAATTACAGCATCAGAAGTACTTTTTGATGTATTTAACATTGCTACTGATCCTGAGCTTAATCAACATAAGACAATATTAATTATTAACGGTGCAGGTGGTGTCGGTAGTATTGCAACACAAATTGCTAAAGCATATGGTTTAAAAGTTATAACTACGGCATCTCGACCAGAATCTATTCAATGGTCATTAAAGATGGGTGCGGATATCGTATTAAATCATCATGATGATTTAGTGCAACAATTGCACAGTGAACATGGTGAATTTGTAGATTTTATTTTTTGTACATACGATACTGATATGTATTACAATACGATGATTGAACTTGTAAAACCGCTTGGAAAGATAGCAACCATTGTGGCATTTAAAGAAAAGCAAGATTTAAATGCATTAAAGCCCAAAAGTCTTACGTTAACACATGAATTTATGTTTGCGAGACCAGTATTTAATACAGATGATATGATTAAGCATCAAGAGTATCTGACAGATGTTGCAAAGAAAATAGAAGCGGGTATCTATCAACCTACAACAACAAAAGTTATTGAGGGCTTATCAGCTGAGCATTTATATGATGCGCATCAAATTATTGAAAGCAATCAAATGATAGGAAAACTTGTGATTAAGCTATAAGAGGCTTTGAATATATTAATCCATTGAAATGACAAAAGAGGGACGAGGACAGCATGCATTATGAATTTGTAGTCCCGCCTCGGCTAGATTGACTAGGATTGAAAAAAGCTTGGTATCAGCGTATTTTCCATCCTAGTCAACTACAATATTTAGTTCATAGCTTAAAAAATAAATTTGTTTTGGGCTGTTTGGAACCATGAAGTGTTAGACGCAAATCCTAATGCTTCATGGTATTTTTTTGAACAAAAAAAGGAATGTTTTTTAATAACCATTATCAAGCATTTAATCTCTAAATATAAATGATTTGTGTGTTCTAAAACGGCAGACAATATAAGCCTAATCAAAATATTTATCATATTGTCATTAATATTTAGTAATAAAAGGTTTTCAAATCAAAAAATTGGGAATAATCATAAGGTGGAAATAAATTACTCTTAATAATAAATTTAGAAAAATGTTTTTATAGAATGTATTAATGTTTTTTAAATTTAATTAAGGGTAAACCATAATAAATAATTCATACAACAATAGCTAAGGAGGTGCTTTGAGGTGAAAAGATTGAAAAATTTCATCCTCGGCCTATTAATAGTGGTTATTGTTGGCTTCCTCTTGTTTATGTATATACAAGATAGTCGTATTTCAGAATATCAAGACTATTTCTTACAATTCAATTGGTTCCAACCACTATTAATTGGATTAGCTGCGTTTTTAATATTGATTGGTTTAATTTTAGTATTTAGCATTTTTAAACCAACCTATAGAAAACCTGGCTTATATAAAGATTTTGATGATGGTCATGTATACATCTCAAGAAAAGCAATTGAACGCACAGCTTATGACACTCTAAAAAATTATGACCAAGTTAGACAACCTAATGTGATTACAAAGCTATATAACAAAAAAGACAAATCTTATATCGATGTTAAAACGGATTTCTTAGTACCGAATGATGTTCAGGCAACTTCTTTAGTTGAAGGTATTCGTTCAGACATTAAGCAAAACATTGAATATTTTGCCGAAATTCCAGTAAGAAAATTAGAAGTAAATGTGAGAGACCAAAAAACATCTGGTCCTCGCGTATTGTAAGGGAGGGATAATATGGCTGACAATAATAATCATAATGGACAAGATTCTAGCCAACACATTATTAATATGATTAAAGCATATAAATGGCGTATCATTGGATTCTTTGCCTTTTTACTCATAGCAATTTTATTCCTAACTTTAGGATTCTGGAAGACAATTTTAATCATTGTCTTATGTTTAATAGGTATTGGCATTGGGTATATTAAAGACCGTACTCAAGATTTTATGAATTTTTTAAATAGATGGAGTTAACAAAATAAACGAAGTGAAAAAATTCATCAATTATTAAATCAAATAAAATTAAAAGGAGAATGACTATGACTGTAGATAATAACAAAGCTAAACAAGCATATGATAATCAAACGGGTGTTAACGAAAAAGAAAGACAAGAGCAACAAAAACAAGCACAACAAAATCAAGAACCACAATTTGAAAATAAATTAACATTTTCCGATGAAGTTGTTGAAAAAATTGCCGGAATTGCAGCTCGTGAAGTCAAAGGTATTCTAGATATGAAAGGTGGCATTGCTGATAGTTTCTCTAATGCGTTCTCAAGTGGAAACAATGTTACTACTGGCGTATCAGTTGAAGTTGGAGAAAAACAAGCAGCTGTAGATTTAAAAGTTATTCTAGAATATGGTGAATCTGCACCTAAAATTTTCCGTAAAGTCACTGATTTAGTTAAAGAACAAGTAAAATATATTACTGGTTTAGACGTTGTTGAAGTGAATATGCAAGTTGATGACGTTATGACTAAAAAAGAATGGCAACAAAAAAATGAAAAAAACAATGATAACAATAATAAAGAGAGACAAGGCTTACAATAAGTTATCATTAAATAAATAATATTACGCGCTTCGATAGGTAAAATCGAAGCGCGTTTTTGTGTACAAAAAATTTGGTGTGATTACTTCAATACTTGATATGAAAAAATTTTACAAATAAGCATTTTATTTGTATAATCCATGTTAGTGATAATGATAATTATTATCAATTGAACAATTGATATACATAGATAAAACTATAATGAAGTAAATGGATGGAGGCAGGGCATGATAAAACATCACATTAAGGTGCGTGCTGATAAAAATATCCAATTTCGACTTATGAATACTTTAATCAAAGAACGTCTTTTTGCACAAGGTACTATGATTACAGAAAGCCCTCAGCAACTAGAAATTCAATATCATTGTCATGTACTTTATATGACTGTCATTAGAAAAAGTTCATTTCAACGGTTTGAGTTCACACAAGATATTATTTATCAATGTGGTAATCATAAGAATTCAATCATGTCAGTTGAACAACTGATTGATATATTAAGAGATTCTTTTAGTATAAAAATATCTACAAAACTTTCTAAAGAATTTATCCATAGCAGAGATTGTTTAATTGAAAGTTATAAACATTTTGAACATCGACACGATGTAATTACTCAAAGTATGACGTTTGCTAGATTACCAGAGGCATTAAATTTTTTTACTTGGTTACAGCATTTAGCTGATAATGGTGTCACGCAAGATTTGATGTATTCTGAAAGTTTAGTGACTGAAGGGCTAACGCTTCATCCGCTTGAGAAAATGAAATTACCTATGTCCATAGAGGCAGTAAAAAAATATACGGCAGAATTTGAAAAAACAATTCATTTACCGATAATGCTCGTGCATCAAGATAAAATCAAGACAGCTACAATAAATAACGATAGTCAGTTTATTCTAAATCAAGTTATTCCTCAATATCGAAGTAAACTTAAGCGCTATATTGAACCGTTGGGTCTTAAATTGGATCGCTATCGAGTTATGATTGTCCATCCATGGCAATATAAGCATGTCATTGCAAAATTTTTTGAATCATGGGTTAGTGAAAACTGGTTGTTGCCAACGCCTTTAACAATTGAAGCTAAAGCTACTGAATCATTTAAGACATTAGATTTAATACATCAACCGTATCAAGTTGAAGTATCAGTTGATGTTCGAGATATTCATTCAATTCGTAGAGATTGTTTTATAACTATGGAAGATGCACCAAAAATAACTCAAATTTTGCAACATATCTTTAAGGATGATTCTGACTTAGAAGTTACATGTAAGCCTTTTGTATCACATGTAAAGGCAGATATTGAACATTCAAGCCAATTAGCTTGTAGTGTCAATCAGAAGCCAGCTATCTTTGAACCAGGATCTACTATTGTTTCTTCAAGTTTAGTTAATACTAATCCGGTTGATCAACATACAGTTATTGATAGCTATTTAGAATGGCTTGGTAACGGCGTCACACAAGAAAGTGTGATACATCTTATTTCTTCATATAGTGATACTTTATTGACGCCATTAATTAATGTTATCCAAGATTATGGGGTAGCATTAGATGCTAGCATGCAAAATATCATTGTACATTTAGGCAATGATTATCAAATGAAATTTATTTTTAGAGATATAAATGGAATAAGTATTCATATGCCATCACTATGTCAACAATTCTCAGATTTAAGACTGACGCATCATGATATATACAGTGCTTCAATCGAAGAAGTTGTCGCTAACTTACAACGAACGGTTATACAGTATCATCTTGCAGAATTAGTTCATCATTTTACACAATATGAAGGTATTACAGAACATGGTTTATACGGCATTGTTCAGCAAGTGATTTATACGGCAATAGATGACACTAGACCACATGCAGATATTTTAAAAAAGGTGTTTTTTGGAGCGAAAGTTAAAGATCATTCCTCATTTCAACAATACCTATATCCTGAACTTGCACGTGAAAAATGTATAGAATTTGATAATCCATTAGAAAGTGAGGTGTAGCTCATGCCTAAATTGAATATTAATTTAGCTAAAATTAAATATAATGCTCAAGTATTGCAGTCTTTTTTAGCTTCAAAAGATATTAACTTTACACCAGTTGTCACAGCGATTGCAGGTGATCGTGAAATTTTGAAGGTTTTGAAGCAAGTAGGATTAACTGAAATAGCAGATTCAAGGTTAGCTAATATTCAGCGATTTGGTGATCCAGATGTAAATTTTATCCTGTTGAAATCCCATGCAGAAGACTGTGATAAAGAGATTATTCAGCATGTTAAGATAAGTGTTCAAACAGAACTAACGTCAATATATCGTTTAAATGAGGTTGCACAGACCTTAGGGACTACGCATCAAATTGTGTTGATGGTGGACTGGAAAGATGGACGTGAAGGTGTTTTAACCTATGATGTGTTGCAATATTTACATGAAATTATGTCTTTAAAACATATCAAAGTTATTGGCTTGGCATTTAATTTTATGAGTTTTAAATCTGAGGCACCTAGTGATGATGATATTTTTACGATGAATCAATTTATTTGTGCGGTAGAGAAAGAACTTGGATATCGTTTAAAACTTATCTCTGGGGGCAATTCCAGTATGTTGCCACAATTAATGTATAATGACTTAGGAAAAATTAATGACCTACGCATTGGTGATACATTATTTAGGGGTGAAAATACTACGTCAGGTCAGCCTATGCCTAATTTATATCAACATGCGATTACGTTAGAAGCGCAAATTATCGAAATTAAGCCAAGAGTAAATATGGAGACAAAGCAGTCATATTTACAAGCTATCGTCAATATTGGTTATATAGATACAGTGACTAACAACATTCAACCGATGGATAAAGAATTGAAAATTATAGGTGCATCAAGCGACTATTTAATGATTGACTTAAATAATCAAGATGGCTATCAATTAGGTGATACCATAACCTTTACTTTAGGTCATGAAGCACTAACCCAGTCAATGTATATGCGCCATTTAGAAAAGAATTATGTAAATGATGACCTTATAAATGCGTTAATTGCAAATTTTGATAAAAATACGATGCGACAATGTCATCAACACCATCAACATCTAAAAAATTAAGAAGCAGACCAATAAAGGATATGATTGGTATAAATTGTGATAATTAGTTTGATTGTCATATGTTTAAGAACATAAACAGTAACAGAAACTGTTATATTAAGACTTATATCTGTAAATAATGTAACGGATTAATGTTGAAGTTTCCATTGTTAGTTGTTGACTGGATTGAAAATAAGCTTATACCAAATTTTTTCAATCCTAGTCAACCTTGTCGGGGCGGGACTACGAATTCATTATGAATTCTGTCCCGCTCAGTATTTTTCTAGGAATTCTGTCCCAGACTGTTTTACCAGAATCTATGCTTGACTTATCCTTGTTTCAGTCTTTAATCAATAGGAAATATTTTAGATAAAATAAATAACATTTGTATTTACACAACATATTTTCTCTATATAAATTTTAATAAAATTAGGTTGACATTGATAATCGTTATCAATACACTATATAATGTAAATACTATAATTAAGGAGTGACATGGAATGAAGGCTTGGAAATACATAAGTATCATTGGGCTACTGTTTTTATTAGTAACTGCTGCTGCTTGTGGCAATGTCAGTGATAATGGATCAAGTAGTTCTAATAAAAAATCGTCTTCAAAAGATACGATTGAAGTTAAAACAGAACAAGGTAATGTCAAGGTCCCTAAAGATGCAAAACGTGTAGTAGTCCTAGAATACTCATTCATTGACGCACTTGCTGCTTTAGATGTTAAACCGGTGGGTGTGGCAGATGATAACAAACCAAATCGCATAATCAAACCATTACGTGATAAAATCAAAGGCTATACATCAGTAGGGACACGTAAACAGCCTAATTTAGAAGAAATTAGTAAAACAAAACCCGATGTAATTATTGCTGATAGTCAGCGTCATAAAGGTATTTATAAAGAATTAAATAAAATTGCACCAACAGTGATGTTGAAAAGCTTTGATGGGGACTATAAAGAAAACATAAACGCTTATAAAACGATTGCCAAAGCATTGAATAAAGAAAAACAAGGTCAAAAACGCTTAGACAAACATAATAAATTAATGGCAGAATATAAAAAGCAAATCAAATTTGACAAAAATGAAAAAGTATTACCTGCTGTTGCATCTAAATCAGGTTTACTAGCACACCCTAGTAGCTCATATGTTGGACAACTTTTAGGTGAGTTAGGTTTCAAAGAAGCACTAAATGATGATGTAACGAAAGGTTTAAGTAAATATTTACAAGGACCATATTTGAAATTAAATTCAGAAACACTTGCAGATGTTAATCCACAAAGAATGTTTATCATGACAGATAAAGCAAGTCCAGAAGAACCATCATATAAAGAATTCCAAAAAGATCCAGTCTGGAAAAAATTAGATGCAGTTAAACATAATCGTGTTGATGTTGTAGATAGAGACTTATGGGCACGTGCACGTGGTTTAATTTCTTCAGAACAAATGGCGAAAGAAATTGTAGATTTATCAACGAAAGAGCAAAAGTAAGGTGGTAAGGAAAGACTATGACAAAACTATCTAGTCAATCCGCTATCGAAAAACAAAACAAGAAACGCACTATGCTCACCTATGTGGTGAGCTTGTGCTTTCTTTTTATTTGTATCTACTTTAATTTAGCGGTTGGATCATCCAAAATACATTTTCACGATGTGATAGATTATTTTTTTACGACACATGAATCAAGAGCTACATTTTTAATTCATAATGTAAGAATGCCTCGAATGATTGGGGGCTTAATTATAGGTGGTGCATTGGCACTCGCAGGTTTGCTAATGCAGGCAATGACTAGAAATCCGCTAGCTTCACCTCAAATTTTCGGCGTGAACGCAGGCGCTTCATTTGTTGTTGTATTAGTAACAGTATTAGTGCCTTCATTAGGAAATTTTGCGACACCATTAGCATTTTTAGGCGCATTTTTAGGTGGTTTAACGGTATATGTTTTATCCGGATCGACACGTCAAATCACACCCGTTAAACTAGCGCTTGCTGGAATGGCAATTCATCTCTTTTTTAGCAGCTTAACGCAAGGTATCATTTTATTAAATGAAGATTCAAACGATACAGTAATGTTTTGGCTTGTAGGTTCATTAAATGGTTTAAAATGGACGCAATTATTGGCAGTTGTTCCATGGATTATTGTTGCGGTGGTTGTTACATTGATGATTAGTAGACAGCTTAGTATTATGGAGCTAGGAGATGACATCGCCAAAGGATTGGGTCAAAAAACACAGTTAGTTCGCATTATAGCTGGTTTATTAATCGTTGTACTTGCAGGTACGTCTGTGTCTATTGTTGGGCCAATCGGATTTATCGGATTAATTGTACCTCATATTGTTAAACACTATGTAGGACAAAATTATTCAGTATTAATTCCTTTAACGTTTATCATTGGTGCCGATTTATTACTGCTTTCCGATGTACTAAGTAGACTTATTACATTTCCATTTGAGTCTCCAGTAGGTATTGTGACGTCGTTTGTCGGCGCTATATACTTCCTATTATTTACGTTAAAAGGGGTGAAAAGAATTGACTAAAAAAGTACTAATTCGACGTTATACTTTTGTGCTGATTGTGCTATTGATTGCATTTGTCAGTAGCTTATGTGTCGGTTCTACTATGTTTTCACCCATTTATGCGTTAAAACATATGTTCACTTTTGATGACTTTATTTTAAATGAATATCGTATTCCAAGAACATTATTAGGTTTACTCGTTGGCTGCAGTCTAGCGATTTCAGGTGCGATAATTCAAGGTGTAGTTAGAAATCCGTTAGCATCTCCAGATGTTATCGGTATCTCTAAAGGTGCAAGTTTAGCTGCGGTTATACTTATAATGGTTTTTCCATCAGCACCCTTGTTTTTATTACCAGTGAGTTCATTTATCGGTGCGCTATGTATTAGTTTGATTTTGTCTATTCTCATATCTAGATTTAATGTAAAAGGGTCTAGTTTAGCACTTATTGGATTAGCAATTGGTGCGATTTGTACAGCAATTGTACAGTTTCTACTAATACGAAATCCTATGGATGCAAATAATGCTTTATTATGGCTAACTGGTAGCTTATATGGGCATACGATTGAAAATGTATTGGCGATTTTTCCATGGTTTATCATTGCAATTCCACTGATTTTAATTTTAAGTTATCAACTTGATATTTTAAATTTGGGAGATCAGTTGGCAATCGCATTAGGTGCCAAAGTAAAAGGTTTAAAAATGACATTACTGATATTATCTGTAGTTCTTGCAGGTGCATCGATTTCAGTAGTGGGTGGTATTAGTTTTCTAGGATTAATTGCACCGCATATTGCGCGTTCAATTGTCGGACAACGCTATTTGCATATTGTTTTGATGTCTGGTCTTATAGGTGCAGCACTTATTTTATTCAGTGATGCTTTAGCCAGAGGCATACATCCACCTTTAGATATCCCAGTAGGTGTCATAATAGCAATTATTGGCGTGCCATATTTCCTATTTTTATTGAAAAAATTATAATCACTTAAGAGATTGAAATAGTATTTAGCAATTTGTAATATCTAATGTTTAACATTTATGGATGTAACAATTTGTGACATATTATTTCAATCTTTTTTTAGGTATTGAAGATTTAGGTAAAATAAGATATAGTTTATTAATACGAAAAATTTCATAAAAATGCATTTACAAAAATTATTAATTGCTTTATGGGGATTGTTTAGACTCTAAATGCAAAATGAATGTATATAGTAGACACAATATATAAATAGAAAAGGTGTTTAAATGGAAGGTTATTCGAAGAAAGAAATTATTAGAGGTCGCGCAAAGTTTATTGTGATGTCCATCATAGGTATCATTTTATTTTTAATTCCAGTACCAGTTGTACAAGATGGTCAAAAAACCACAACGTTACCGGTTGCTTATTTAGCAGGCGCACTTAAATCTCTATTAGGAGAGGCCATGCCGCTAATCATCTTGTTTATTGTTACGCTTTCTGGGATATTATCTATTTTATGTTCTACATTCTATAAGAATAAATTGAATCCAGAAGGGTTAATGTACAGTGCTTTTAATGTTAAATGGGGCTGGCTTATATTAAGAGTATTAGCAGTATGTTTTGTCTGGATGACTTATTTTAAATTTGGCTCTCATGTGATTTATTCAAATGAAACAGGTGGATTAATATTTTCCGATTTATTACCTACATTGGTTGCAGTTTTTTTCTTTGCAGCATTATTTTTACCATTTTTAATGGACTATGGCTTGTTAGAATTTTTAGGGCCTGTGTTTAGACCGGTCATGAGACCATTGTTTACTTTACCTGGTCGTTCAACAGTAGATAACTTGGCCTCATTTATTGGAGATGGTACTGTGGGAGTGCTCATTACCAGTAAACAATATGAAAAAGGTATTTACTCAAAAAGAGAGGCAACTGTAATTTCAACAACGTTTAGTGTTGTTTCTATTACATTTGCAATTGTTATAGCTGGAACGGTTGGTATGGAATCTAGGTTCTTATTATTTTATTCATCTGTCATACTTTCATGTTTAATTGCAGCTGTTATTATGCCAAGAATTTGGCCGTTAAACACAATTCCAGATGAATATGCTAAAGATACGAACGGTTCAATTCATGATGAAGATTTGCCAGAGGGTAAAAGTGCTTTAGGCTATGGCTTAGAAGAAGCGACGAAAGTAGGTTTAAACGCGCCTGGTTTTATTAATTTTTTCAAATCTGGCTTTAAAACGGTTATTGATATGTGGTTTGTTGTACTTCCGGTGGTTATGGCAATCGGAACAATAGCGACTATAATTGCTAATTACACACCGGTATTTGAATTTATTGGAAAACCATTTATTCCATTATTAAATATTTTACAAATTCCGGAAGCTGCTGCAGCATCACAAACCTTGATAATTGGTTTCGCGGATATGTTTTTACCTTCAATATTAATTCAAGGTGCTCATAGTGAAATAACTCGATTTGTCGTAGGTGCTTTAAGTATTTCTCAACTTATCTATTTATCTGAGGTTGGCGGTGTTATTTTAGGTTCTAAAATACCAGTAAGTGTAGGGAAGTTATTTATGATTTTCTTAATAAGAACATTGATTACGTTACCAATTATTTCTTTAATGGCACATTTATTTTTATAATAAAATGAGTTATAAAAATTGTAAAAGCATACGTAAAAAAGCTGATAAGGCTTTAACTACGTATGCTTTTTTTATGAATGGAAGTTATTTATTAAATTAACGTAAAATGAGGGGAGCGGGACAGAATTCATTATGAATTCGTAGCCCCGCCCCGTCAACTGCTGCCATATAGTTCATAGTCTAAAACATAATGATGTCTCAGACTGCTCTAAATGCTTCTATGCTAATTTATAAAATGTTATTTTGTAAGTTCGTTATAAACTTTTTGATCGTTATGTGTATAAATAATATATTCGTGATCGTTAGTATCTATAATAACGCGATTTGTTTTACCGAATGTAGATCCAATGCGAGAAATATTTTTCTCATCTAATTCAGGAACAGCATGTATATCTTGGTCTTGTGAAATGTTTTTAATATCTTGTGTTGGAATTTTAATATCTGCAACACGCCATTGAATTCTAACTTCATTATTATCTTTTTTTACTGTCATTGCCATTATAGAACACTTCCTTTTAACAATTTGTAATTTAATAATAATGCAAATTGCAATCGTTTTCAAGTATTTATGTGATACTTTTTTAAATTTGTGACATACTAATTATATGAGCGAAAGTATGTTCGCTTTTAGGGTCAAATTATGCTATTATATTTGAAAGAAAAGGGAGTGTGAACTATGACGGGAAAGACACATGCATCGTGTGGTCTTTTAGTAGGAGCATGGACAACACAGTATTATCAAACAGATATATTTACTACTGTTACTGTCATGTGTTTAGCTACAATGGCAAGTTTATTGCCAGATATATGCCATATGAGAAGTAAAATTGGAAGAAGATTAAAATTAATAAGTTTTATAATAAGATTACTTTTTGGTCATCGCACTTTCACACACTCGCTTATATTCGTTTTTTTAATTGCATCTGCGCTTGTCTTAATTCATAGTCCATTGTATTATTTAGTTTCAATTATCGGGGGATTGCTATCTCATGTTATACTAGATATGTTAACACCTAGAGGAGTTCAATTATTTTATCCACTTCCTCAGAATATTCACTTTCCAATTACCGTGAAAACAGGGGGATGGATGGATTTATCACTGGCTACTGCGTTAACAGTCGGTGCAGCATATACTTTATTTCAACCCGCATTTGAGGATTTTTTCTTTTATATAGGAAAATACTTTGCATGAGCTAGGGACATCATTATGTTTTAAGTTATGAACTAAATCTTGGTAGTAGTTGACTAAGATTGAAAATACGCTAATACTAAGCTTTTTTCAATGCAAGTCAACCTTGCCAGGGCAGCACAACAAATTCATAATGGATTCTGTTCCGCTTCCAAAGCGTTTTATATTATGATGTGATTTGAAATGAATATAAATTATTATTGACAATGTTGTAATCAATAGCAGCATTTGATATGTAATTTACATAAGGAGCGTATTAGCATTTTGGATAAAAATAAACTTGAAAAATATAATCAAGCACATTTATGTGAATATGAAAAATTAATGAGTAATAATGAAAAAGAGCAATTAGAGGAGAAGGTTGATTCATTAGATTTGGCTGAAATACAAGCATTATATCAAGATCTATATGTTAATCGACGACAAATAGATGATATTAATGATATTTCAGAGATTAATTATGTAAATCAAGCAGCTATGAATGATAAAGATAAACATGCATATGAGCAAAAAGGTATAGAAGCAATAAGAAATGGTGAGTTTGCGGTATTATTAATGGCTGGGGGACAAGGCACAAGGTTAGGTTATCAAGGTCCTAAAGGTTCTTTTGAAATTAAAGGAATAAGTCTATTTGAATTGCAAGCACGTCAATTATTGAAATTACAACATCAAACTGGACATTTAATTCACTGGTATATCATGACAAGTGATATTAATCATGAGGCTACAGTTACATATTTTGAAGATCATCAATTCTTTGGTTTTAATGCTGAAAATGTCCATTTCTTCAAACAAGACAACATGGTAGCGTTGAGTGAGCAAGGTCAGCTGGTTCTTAATAAACAAGGCTATATTATGGAAACACCAAATGGTAATGGGGGGGTGTTTAAATCACTGAAAAAAGCCGGGTATTTAGATCAGATGATGGATAATGGCGTTAAATATATTTTCTTAAATAATATAGATAATGTATTAGTGAAAGTACTTGATCCGCTATTTGCTGGTTTCACTGTTGTGCACGATTTAGACATAACAACTAAATCTATTCAGCCTAAGCAAGGCGAAAGTGTTGGACGTTTAGTTAATAAAGATTGTAAAGATACCGTGCTAGAATATTCAGAGTTAGATGAGCAATTGGCAAATAAGCTTAATAATGCCAATATTGGTATACATGCATTTAAACTTGCTTTTATTAATCAAGCTGTTAACTATGATTTACCTTATCATTTAGCTATTAAAAATTTAAAACAGTTAGATGAAGATTTTGGTATAGTTGAAAAGCCAACGCTTAAATTCGAATTATTTTATTTTGATATATTCCGTTATGCAACAAGCTTTATCACGTTACAAGTTGAACGCGATGAAGAGTTTTCACCGTTGAAGAATAAAGAAGGTAAAGATAGTGTAGCTACAGCGACAGCTGATTTAGAACGAATGAATATTATTTCATAGGACGGTGATATAGAGATGCCTCACATATCAATTAAGAAGTCAAAGGATTCAGTAGTAGAAAGTTTTAAAGACATCATCCCACTAACATTTGGAGAAGAAATAGGTAATGCTGTTTCGCACGGAGTTGCAGCATTTCTGACGTTGCTTATCTTACCTTATGCAGCAGTGCATAGTTATAATGATGGTGGTGCACTACAGTCTTTAAGTGTTTCAATTTTTGTTATTAGCATTTTCTTAATGTTTATATCATCAACCATTTATCACACAATGAAAAATAATAGTATTCATAAATATGTGTTGAGGATTATCGACCACAGTATGATTTATGTTGCAATATCAGGGACGTATACGCCAGTTCTTTTACATGTTGTAGGAGGATGGATTGGCTGGGCCGTATTCACTTTATTATGGGGAACAACCATCTGGGGTATTCTATACAAATCAATTGCGACCCGTGTTAATCCTAAATTAAGCTTAATCGTATATCTTGTAATGGGATGGGTAGGCGTCATTTTTCTTCCTATCATTTTAATGAGAACATCGCTTTGGTTTATTTTATTTATATTTCTAGGTGGAGTTGCGTATTCTATTGGCGCCTGGTTTTATGCTCAAAAGAATAGAAATTATTTTCATATGATATGGCATCTATTTATTGTACTTGCGTCACTTTTCCATTTGATTGCTATCCTCTATTTTATGTAATAAATAATATAAATTAACAGATTGGTGGTCTTAGCATATAGGCCATCAGTCTTATTTTTTATATTTTTAAGAAGATAATTAAGCAGTGATATATACTTTAATTACAAACATTGATAATATATATAGGCAATATTTTGAAAGAAAGGGAGGTATCTAATATGAGATTAAAATCAATTGGTGTGGTTGTTGCCCTGATTTTAACAATGTTTATGGCTGCAATTGAAACTTCGATTATTTCTTTAGCCATGCCTACTATAAGAGAAGACCTCCATGCTGGAAACAATATATCATTAGTTTTTACAATATATTTTGTTGCTCTTGTAATAGCCAATCCTATTGTTGGAGAATTGCTGACTAGATACAAAATTATATACATAGCTGCAACAGGATTATTTTTATTTGGTCTTGGAAGTTTAATGTCTGGCCTTAGTCCAACATTTGCATTTTTAATTACGTCAAGAGCTATTCAAGGACTTGGTGCAGGGGTAATGATGTCATTAACTCAAATTGTGCCAAAATTAGCATTTGAAATTCCTCTAAGATATAAAATTATGGGTATAGTTGGTAGTGTTTGGGGTGTCTCTAGTATTATTGGCCCTGTACTTGGGGGAGGCATTTTAGAATTTGCAACATGGCATTGGCTATTTTTTATTAATATACCTATTGCTATCATTGCTATTATACTTGTCTTTATAACTTACCACTTTCCTAATGAACAGGAAGTTAAAGCGTCTAACTTTGATGTTAAAGGCATTACATTATTTTATATATTTATTTTGTTATTAATGATAGGACTACTTTATCAACATATGATAGTAATAAATATTATAAGTATTCTATTAGCTGTCATTGTATTGTTCGGTTTGTTTAAATTTGAAGCGCAAATAAAGCAACCTTTTTTACCTATTGTTGAATTTAATCGATCAATAACGTTAGTATTTATTACAGACTTTGTTATTGCACTTTCGCTCATGGGCTATAATTTATATATTCCAATCTATTTGCAAGATCATTTGGGATTATCTCCATTGCAAAGTGGTTTCATCATATTTCCTTTATCTGTAGCTTGGATTATTTTGAATTTTAATTTGGCTAAAATTGAAAATTTATGTAGTAGAAAAATGCTGTATATTGGAGCGTTTACAGTGCTACTTGTTGCGAGTATAATTATCTATTTAAATTTAGATTTACCATTGCTCATTGCGACTGCGGTGATTTTTGCTGGTTTAAGCTTTGGATTTGTTTATACAAAGGATAGTGTAATCGTGCAAGAAGAAACAAGTCCTATATATATGAAAAAAATGATGTCATTTTATGCTCTGACTAAAAACTTGGGCTCCTCAGTAGGTTCTTCTTTGATGGGGTACTTATATGCAACGACACATGGATTGTTTGGAGCAAATTTACAGAACATTTTAGGAAGTATTGTTATATTAATGATTATTTTAATGATTTCATGGTCATGGACGTATAAAGAACAGCATGATTAATTTTCATCTGACCGTTTATCTATTATGATAGGCGGTCTTTCCATATCAATAGCTACTAAATAGTGTTAAAATACTATTGTATAATTTTAGGAGGAGGCAGAAAGAATGAAACGATTTAATAACAACATATTAGTAACATTATTAGTTTTTGCTGTCTTTGTTGTCTCCGGAGCAGTATTTTTAACTTTCTTAGGGTTTGGGCTGTTTGGTTTAAGTCGTTTGCTCATATACTTTCATCTAGGAAGTTTTGATTATGATAAAAGTTTCATAGACAATTTAATATATTATGGTAGCTACATTGTTTTTGGTTATTTTATCTTTTTTGCTATAGAACATTTAATGGACTATTTTAGAAAAAAATTACCAGAAAATGATTATTTTAATGGTGGTACCTTTCATCTCATATCATATGTAGTAACAACCATTCTTTTTTACTTTGTCATTCATATTAACTACGCATATATTAAAATAGATTTTTGGGTAATTATGCTCATTATTGGCTTTTTATATATGTGTAAAATTGTCTTTTATCCTGATAGTGAAAATTTAAATAGAAATCAACGTAACTCATAATGTGAGCAAAACCCTTGTTTAATAAGACAGAAATTGGAAAAATAATTAAATAGTTTACTTTGATGAAAGGAAGTAATATGGTGGCTGAATCGATATCTAAACATAAACGAAATATCATTGTAGCAGTAATGTTACTTAGTGCATTCATCGCGATTCTTAACCAAACACTGTTAAATACTGCACTTCCTCACATTATGCGAGAGTTAAATATCAGTGAAAATATAGCACAATGGCTTGTAACGGGGTTTATGCTAGTTAATGGGACAATGATTCCACTGACTGCATACTTGATGGATAGAGTTAAAAGTAAGACTTTATTCATTGCCTCTATGGGAACATTTTTATTAGGTTCTATTATTGCAGCAATTGCACCTAATTTTGCAGTGCTTATGATCGCCCGAGTAGTTCAAGCTATGGGAGCCGGCGTTATCATGCCTTTGATGCAATTCACCTTATTTTCTTTATTTTCAAAAGAAAAAAGAGGTTTTGCCATGGGTTTAGCTGGCTTAGTCATTCAAATGGCACCTGCGATAGGGCCTGCATTTTCGGGATTAATCATCGATAATACGAGTTGGCGTGTGCCATTCATAATAGTTGTGGCTATTTCAGCTGTTATTTTTATTTTCGGATGTAGCGCTTTAACGAGTTATAATGACATTAAATATACGATGTTGGATAAGCGTTCTGTGATATATTCAACACTTGGTTTTGGATTGATATTATATGCATTTAGTAGTGCGGGCAACTTAGGATTTACTAATTTATTAGTCGTAGTTTCATTTGTAATTGGTCTCACGATTGTAGGTATCTTTATTTATAGACAGCTACACATCGATAATCCTATTTTAAACTTGCGCGTATTTAAAAGTAGAGTTTTTACATTTAGTACGATTACTTCTATGATTTTAATGATGACGAATGTCGGTCCTGCATTACTTATTCCATTATATGTGCAAAATAGTTTAGGATTGTCTGCGTTTTTATCAGGTATGGTCATTATGCCTGGCGCAATATTAAATGGTATATTATCTATATTTACTGGAAAGTTTTATGATAAATATGGTCTTAAACCACTCGTTTATACTGGATTTATTCTACTCATACTAGCTACGTTACCATTATGTTTCTTGCAGTATGATTCATCTTATATGTTTCTAGTTATAATCTATGCGTTAAGATTAGTAGCAATCTCTTTACTAATGATGCCAATTAATACCACAGGGATTAACGTGCTCGACAATAAAGATATTTCGCACGGAACAGCTATTATGAATTTTGCACGCGTCATGGCTGGATCCCTGGGGACTGGACTAATGGTAACATTGATGAGTATTGGTGCTAAATGGATACAATCTTCTATTTCTCAAGAAACGAGTAAGGTAGTAGCTCAAAGACAAGCTGTGGCGGCAGGAGTAGATTTAGCATTTATGGTCGTAACTGCTTTCATTATCATTGCATTTATATGCTCATTTTTTATTCAAGAAAAGAAGACTACCAATAGCCGTAAATTATAAAATTTAGCAGTTTGCTCAGTGTAAAGGCTTGAGCTAACTGCTTTTTTTATAATTATAAAACGTTTATACTGAATTCGAATGTTAAAATAATACATAATGAATAGTATTAAAACAACTAAAAGGGGGATTAAAGTTGTTATCAGAAGAAAAAGTAAGCGCGCTCGTTGGTGCAATTAAAGATCCAATACTTAATGTGCCCTTGAGTGAAATCAACGGCATTAAAGAAATAAAAATAAAAGAAGAAATCGAACATGTCAGCGTGAAGGTTGCTATGGCTCAACTTGGTGGAAAAACACAATTAGATCTTCAGATGAAAATTGTCAACACATTGAAAGAAAATGGGGCAAATACAGTAGGAATAAGATTTGAACAATTACCGGACGAAATTGTAGAACAATATCGTGGAACTACTAAAGAGCAACCTAATACAATTGAAGGCTTATTGTCAAAAGATAATCCAGTAGAATTTATTGCCATTGCTTCTGGTAAAGGTGGCGTAGGAAAATCAACCGTAGCTGTAAATCTCGCAGTTGCTTTAGCAAGAGAAGGGAAAAAAGTAGGTCTTGTTGATGCTGATATATATGGTTTTAGTGTCCCCGATATGATGGGAATTGATGAGAAACCGGGCATTGAAGGAAAGACAGTAATTCCAGTCGAAAGATATGGTGTGAAAGTTATCTCAATGGCATTTTTCGTTGAAGAAAATGCACCCGTTATTTGGCGCGGTCCGATGCTTGGAAAGATGCTAACGAATTTCTTTACTGAAGTAAAATGGGGAGAATTAGATTACTTGATTCTAGATTTACCTCCTGGCACCGGAGATGTTGCACTAGATGTCCATACGATGTTACCTTCAAGTAAGGAAATTATAGTAACGACACCACATCCAACTGCTGCATTTGTCGCTGCACGAGCTGGGGCAATGGCAAAGCATACGGAACATTCAATAATCGGTGTTATTGAAAATATGAGTTACTTTGAAAGTAAAGAAACAGGAAATAAAGAGTATGTCTTTGGTAAAGGCGGCGGCATGAAGTTAGCTGATGAACTTAATACACAATTATTAGGCGAATTGCCACTTGAACAGCCATCATGGAATCCTAAAGATTTTTCACCATCCATATATCAACCAGATGATAGACTAGGAAAAATTTATACGTCTATCGCACAAAAGGTGATTGCAAGTACTATAAAATAACGGTGATTATGTATCAATTAAGGTGCACTTTAATTTATTTTTATAAGTGCACCTCTTTCTATTGCATTATTTATAAAAGATGATAGAATATTCATTTGTGAGCTATAATACATCTAACTTTATGCACACATAATTATTTTAATTTATATCGATTTAATGATTGACTTATACAAACAGTCTTGATAAGATATAAAAGTCGTCGAAAAACAATTGTAAAGCAATTTTAAAGAAGATTGAAATGGTGTAAAACTTACCATTGAAAACCTTATAAAATTGAAATATAATAATTTAAGTAAACGACATAAAGCAATTGACTTTTGAAGTTATTGTAAGTATAATAAAAGAGATTGCTTTTAAAATGAACATTGAAAACTGAATGACAATATGTCAATGTTAATTCCAATAATGTAACGAAACGTTACAAAGATTTAATTAGTATTTATGAGCTAATCAAACATCATAATTTTTTATGGAGAGTTTG
>VNIW01000076.1_pt1 | contig 64273 bp, 53 predicted proteins | sample 7248591 | NCBI WGS metagenome assembly VNIW01 (sample SAMN12251776, study PRJNA551026) | human skin metagenome | isolation source: skin samples from patients infected with Netherton Syndrome | host: Homo sapiens | place: France:Paris | reverse complement strand
GGGGCAGCTGGTGTTGCTGAAGCGGCCGAAGCAGACGCAGCTGGGGCGGAATCGGCAGATGCTGGGCGCGCCGCGGAAGGCGCAGGCGTCTGGGAAGGTGCCTTGCGGCGGATTGGCGTGCCGAGGAACGCCTTCGGCCGCGGCTCGGGGAGGGCGCCGTCGGCGTCGGCGACGGAAGCGCGGAGCATGAGGGCAACGTCGGTGACGGCAGGTGCAGCGGACGCTGCTGCAGAACCGGGGGCGTCGGCAAGCGCTTTAACGCCGCCGGTGAACATGACGTTGCAGAATGGACAACCCGTGGCAATCTCCTCCGCGCCGGTGGCGATGGCCTGCTCCGCGCGGAACTCGTTGATGCGGGTGCCTAGCTTTTCCTCCATGAACATGCGCGCGCCGCCAGCGCCACAGCAGAAGGCCTCGTCGCGGTTACGGTCCATCTCACGGAGGGAAACGCCAGTGGCTTCCAGCAGCTCACGCGGCGGATCGAAGACCTTGTTGTGGCGGCCCAAGAAGCACGGATCGTGGTAAGTAATTGGCTTGCGATTTTCCGGCGTACGCGGGATCGGCTTAAGCAAGCCCTCACGCACTAGGCGGTTAAGAAGCTGGGTGTGGTGGAAGACGTCGAAGTGCCCATCGAAGTCTGGGTACTCGTTGCGCAGTGTGTTGAAGCAGTGCGGGCAGGTGGTGATGATCTTGCGCTGGCCTTTCGGAACGCCTTCGAAGGCGTTGTTTAGGGTCTCAACGTTTTGCTGCGCCATCATCTGGAACAGGAACTCGTTGCCAGCGCGGCGCGCGGGATCGCCGGTACAGGTCTCACCAGTGGAAAGCACGCCGAACTTCACGCCCGCCGTGTGCAGCAGGTCCACCACGGCGCGGGTGGTCTTGCGGCCCTGTTCGTCGTAGGCACCGGCGCAGCCGACCCAGAACAGGTACTCCATGTCGGAAAAGTCCGTGGCGTCCTCGCCGATGACAGGCACCTCGATGCCGTCGGCGCGTGCCTCATCAATCCAAGCGCGGCGCTCAGAGTTATTGCGGCCCCACGGGTTGCCCTTGGTCTCAATGTTCTTGAACAGTCCGGTCAACTCAGAGGGGAAGTCGGATTCCGCCAAGACCTTGAAGCGGCGCAGGTCAGCGATGTGGTCGATGTGCTCGATGTCGGTCGGGCACTGGTCCACGCAGGCGCCGCAGTTGGTGCAGGACCAGAGGACGTCGTCGTCAATGGCGTTTGCCATAGCCAGCACGTTGACTCCCTCGTGCGGGTTGTAGTTCTCGACGGCGGCATCGCGCATGTCCATCACGAACTTCTTCGGACTCAGCGGCTTCTCGGTGTTCCACGCCGGGCAAAGGTCTTGGCAGCGGCCGCACTCGGTGCACGAGGTGGTATCGAGCAGCATCTTCCAGCTGCCGGGGGCGATGTCTTCTTCGAGGTCCGGGGTCGGAAGGGAGCCGAGTGCCTTGTCGCCGCTGACGTTGCGTTGGAAGAAGATGTTGAAAAACGCCATGAAGCGGTGCCACATGACGCCCCAGGTGAAGTGGCGCGAAATCAGGAAGATGAAAATCAGGCCGGTAAGCAGCTTGAACAGCGCGAAGAAGGACACCAGCGCCGGTGAGGCGGGAAGCAGCTTGGCCAGGTGGCTGGAAAGGAAATCCGCCCACGGGGAGCCGTGGCCAAACGCCGCGATTTTCGACGCCTTGACCAGCAGCATTCCAAGCCCCTCCAGGAAGACCACGGCCTCGACGATGCGGGCAGGGCCTGGCTGGGAGTTGTAGAAACGGGAGCCGCGCTCAGTGTGTCCATACTTGAGGCGAACGCCGATGAGGAAGCTAATACCCACAACGGTGGCGATACCGAGGACCTCTTCGATGAAGTGATAGACCGACCAATGCGATAGCAGCGGCCAGCCTCGCGACGGCGCGAAGGTCTGGATATAGGCTTCAAACCAGACGAGGATGCCGAAGAGGAACCCCACCATGACTGCCCAGTGTGCCGCGTTGACGAAGGGCCGGCCCTTGAAGTGCGTGTGGCCGAATACTTCCACCACGACCCGCCACAGGCGCTTGCCTAGGTGGTCGAAACGCTGCAGCAGAGTTGGCCCGCCGGAGCGAATGAAAGCGAACATGCCCCATGCGCGGTACGCAAAGTAGCCCCACACGGGGATCGAAACGAGGATGGCTAGCCAACCGAAGACGGCTGTCATTTCACGGACTCCTTATAAAGTTGCGCGCAGATATAAACAGCCTAAACGGTGGGCGCGCAAAGATGGGAGTCGGTATTCATCGCGGTTTCGAACCGAGCCCAGCCGGCAAACGCGAGGCACAGCTTTTCGACGCTCTCGCCGAAAGGCTAGTCTTCCTCGGCGAACTGCGCCTGATTAAGCCGCCAGTAGGCGCCTTCGCGGGCAAGCAGCTCGGCGTGGGTGCCTTGCTCGACGATGCGGCCTTCCTCCATGACGAGGATGAGGTCCGCATCCCGGATGGTGGAAAGACGGTGGGCGATGACGAAGGAGGCGCGGTCGGCGCGCAGCGCATTCATCGCGTGCTGGACGAGCATCTCGGTGCGGGTATCCACAGAGGAGGTGGCCTCGTCGAGGATGAGCAACGCCGGCTGGGCCAGGAAGGCGCGTGCGATGGTGATAAGTTGGCGCTCGCCAGCAGAGATAGCGCCGGCGTCTTGGTCGATGAGTGTGTCGTAGCCATCGGGCAAAGCGCGCACGAAGCGGTCCACGTAGGTGGCCTTTGCGGCTTCGATGACCTCCTCGTCGGTGGCATCTAGGCGGCCGTAGCGGATGTTTTCCATGATGGTGCCCTCAAAGAGCACGGCGTCCTGGAGCACCATGCCCACCTGCGAGCGCAGTTCGGTGCGCGACATTTCGGCGGTGTCATTGCCATCGATGGTGATGGTGCCGGAATTCAGCTCGTAGAAGCGCATGATGAGGTTGACCAGCGTGGTCTTGCCCGCGCCGGTAGGCCCGACGATGGCGGCGGTCTGGCCCGGCTCAACGCGCAGGTTGAGATCCTCGATGAGCGGCTTGTCTTCCGAGTAGGAGAAGTCCACGCTGCGGAACTCCACCAAGCCCCGCGCGCGGCCTTCGAAGTGCGAGGTCGCGGTGTCCGGGCGCTGTTCCTCAGCGTCGAGGAATTCGAAGACGCGCTCGGCGGAAGCAACACCGGATTGGATCTGCTGCATCATGCCGCCCAGCTGGCCCAGCGGCTGGTTGAACTCGCGGGAGTACTGAATGAAGGCCTGCGCGCTACCCAAGGTGAGCTGGCCGTGGGCCACGCGCAGCGCGCCCATCACGGCGATGACCACGTAGGACAGATAAGAGATGAACTGCATGACCGGCATCATCATGCCGGAGAGGAACTGCGCTTGCGATGCAGATTTATAAAGCTCCTCATTGCGCTCATCGAATTCTTCGGTCATGGCGTCCATGCGGCCATAGACCAAGGCGAGGTCGTGCCCGGAGAAGGCCTCTTCCACCTGGCCGTTGAGTTGGCCGGTGGCACGCCACTGGGTGGCGAATTGCCTCTGCGAGCGCGAGCCGATGACACCAATGACGATGCCGGTCAGCGGCAGCGAAAGCAGAGCCACCAGCGCGAGCTGCCAAGACACGGAGAACATCATGACGGTAATTCCCACCACCATGAGCAGGTCGTAGAAGACCTGCGAGACCGCTTGCTGGAGCGCGGTCTGGATATTGTCGGCGTCGTTTGTCGTGCGCGAGAGCAGGTCGCCGCGGGAGTTGGTGTCGAAGTAGTTCAGCGGCAGCGCGTTGACCTTGGCCTGGATGCGTTGGCGCAGGTCATAGACCGCGCGCATCACCAATGAGTTGAGAATATGACCCTGCCACCACTGGAAGAGCGCGGAGACCAAGTACATCGCGATGACGATGGTGATGATGCGGCCCAACTGCGTGAAGTCGATGCCCAGGCCCGGGCGCAGGTCCATGGCGGAAGCCATGTCCGCGAAGGTGTCCTTTCCTTCCGCCCGCAGGCCCTCGATGACCTGCTCCTTGCTGGTGCCCGCCGGCAGCTGTTTGGAAAGCACGCCGGCGAAGATGACGTCGGTTGCCTTGCCCATCACCTTCGGTGCGTAGACCGCGAGGAATACGCAGACGATGTTCATCAATGCGATGATGATAAGCCGCGATTTGAAGGGCATGAGCAGCCCGAACAAGCGCTTCGCGGAAGGCCAGAATGCCTTAGCCTTGCGTGGGGCGTTGCCGGACCAATCGTCCCCGGCGGTCTTGGCTTCGAGTTCGTGGAGCTCTTCTTCGGTCATGCCGTGCGCATCTTGTGCAGTGCTTGCCATTACTGCTCACCTCCTACTGGTGTGGCTTGAGAATCGACGATTTCCTTATAAGTTTCAGAGCTTTCGACCAGCTCGGCGTGGGTGCCACGGGCGACGATGCGGCCGGCTTCCATGACCAGGATTTGGTCGGCGTCCATGATGGAGGACACGCGCTGGGCGACGACCACCATCGTGGCGTCGGCAAGCAGCGGGCTCTCGTGCAGGGCCTGACGTACGTTCGCGTCGGTGACCACGTCAAGGGCAGAGAAGGAGTCGTCAAAGAGCAGCACCTTCGGTCGCGCAACGAGCATGCGCGCGATGGATAGGCGCTGACGCTGGCCGCCGGAGACATTGGTTCCGCCTTGGGAAATGGGCATGTCCAGGCCCTTTTCGTCCCTCTCCACGAAGTTTGCTTGGGCGATGCGCAGCGCTTCCCACAGCTCTTCGTCGGTGGCTTCAGGGCGGCCGAGGCGCAGGTTAGAGGCCACGCTTCCGCTAAACAGGTAGGGCTTTTGCGGCACGAGGGACACGCGCTTGACGATGTCCTGTCGGTCCATGCGGGAGACATCCGCGCCGTCGAGAAGCACTTGGCCCTCGGTGGGCAGATACAAACGCGGAATCAGGTGCAGCAGGGTGGACTTGCCGGAGCCAGTGGAGCCGATGATGGCGGTGGTCTGGCCGGGGCGGGCGGTGAAGGAGATGTCGTGGAGGACCGGGGCGTCGGCGCCGGCGTAGGTGAATGTGACGTCGCGGAACTCGACGACGCCGTCGTTGCGCTCCGGCGTTACGTTCTTCGCAGGCTCGACGATGGAAGGCTCGTGCTCCAGTACCTCGGTGATGCGCTTAGCGCAGATAATGGCGCGGGGCAGCATCATGGCCATGAACGTGCCCATCATGACGGCGGCGAGGATTTGCAGCAGGTATTGCAAGAACGCGGTCAGCGCGCCGACTTCCACAAGGCCCTCATCCACGCGGTGGCCGCCGAACCACAGCACGGCGCCGGTAGCGACGTTGAGGATGACAGTGATGATGGGGAACATCAGGATGAAAATCTGGCCGATCTTCAAGGAAAGTTGCGTGAGATCGTGGTTGGCCTTGGTGAAGCGCTCGGTCTCGTGGGCCTCGCGGACGAAGGCGCGCACGACACGAATGCCCACGATTTGTTCGCGGAGGGTGCCGTTTAGGGAATCGAGTTTGTCCTGCATGCTGCGGAAAAGCGGCATGAGCTTGGCGATGAGCGCGGAAATCACGCCGAGGAGAACCGCCACGGCGACCCAGACCAACCAGGACAATCCGGCATCCTCGCGCACCGCCATGACGATGCCGCCGATGGACATGATGGGTGCGGCCACCATGAAGTCCAACATCATCAGGTAAACCATCTGCACCTGCTGGACGTCGTTCGTGCCGCGCGTGATGAGGGTGGGCGTGCCGTAGTGGCCCATGTCCTCGGCGGAGAAACGAGCGACGCGGCGAAAGACCTCGCTGCGCAGGTCGCGGCCGACGCCCATGGCGGTGCGGGCTCCAAACCACACGGCGGCGACGGCGGTAATGACTTGGGCGAAAGCTACGGCGAGCATGATGCCGCCGGTGTGCCAGATATAGTCGATGTCCACCTTGACCACGCCGTTGTCGATGATGTCAGCGTTGAGCGAGGGCAGATACAAGGTGGCGGCGGTGGATAGTGCTTGGAGCACAATGACTGCAAGCACGAAGCCACCATAGGGTTTTGATCGAGAGACCAGAATGCGAACTAGCTCCACTAGACCGACCTTTACTTAAGAATTGAAATTAACTCGGTCGAGTCTAATGCGAATGTGAAGAATGTGACTAGCCGCGTGCAGGTGGTATCGGCTGAATCACGTTTGAGTGCTAAAAGCAGACTGGCGCAAGTTGCGCGCGGCGGGTGACGGTGGCCCAGTCTTCGGGTTGCTCGGTGGGCTGGCGCAGACGAGGTCCACACACATGCCGGCGCCGATGAGCCTTTCAGCTGTGGATAGCGCCGCCGGGCCATCGCCGACGATTGCGACACGCTGCATGGAAACCTCCTTGATCTATTGTTTATAGACCGTTTTGTCTAATAATCTAGTCCGACCTGTTCAGTTCTGGCAATTTTTATTCTTGCATTGCCCCAAGCTCATCGGACTATTCGCGTGTTCAGCGCGCAATGTCTCCTGCACGAATGCGCCGCCTTGCCTAAAGTGAGTCGGCATGACCCAATCGTTAAACCTGCTGGACGGCGACAAGCCCTACCGCGACCCCAGCATTAGCCCGGAAGGCACGCGCGATACCGCGCCGCTCAACCAAGATATTGCCGCGAAAAACGAGCGCCTTGTCGATGAATGGGCGGACAAGCTCTATGCAGAATCCGCCGAAAACATCATGGCGTGGGCTGCAGAGCACGCGCCGGGCCGGCTGGCAGTGACGATGTCGATGGAAAACACGGTGCTGGCGGAGCTCGCGCACCGCGCACAGCTGGACGCAGACCTGCTCTTTATCGACACTGGCTGGCACTTTCCGGAGACGTTGGCTGTGGCCAACGAGGTTGAGGAGCGCTATGCGGATCTTCCTCTAGTCCGCGTGAAGCCGCTGCTGAGCCCGGAGGAGCAGGACGAAATCTATGGTCCGCGGCTCTATGCACGTGATACCAGCGCATATAACCGTATGCGCAAAGTGGAACCGCTGAACATGGCGATGGACCCATACGTTGGTTGGGTGACCGGTCTGCGCCGCGCGGATTCTGAACATCGCGCCACGGCCCCAGCGCTGAGCCTGGACCAGCACGGAAGGTTAAAGATTTCGCCGATGATTACCTGGGATTTGGAAGATACGGATCGCTATATTGCGGACAATGATCTGATTATCCATCCCTTGACGCTGAAAGGCTATCGCTCTATCGGCTGTGCGCCTTTGACCTTCCCGGTGGGTAAGGGCGAGGACGCTCGTTCCGGCAGGATTTTTGGAGACGGCAAGACAGAATGCGGGTTGCACGAATGACACAGAAAAACACACTTTCGCCCCACTTAAAGGACTTGGAAAATGAGTCCATCCACATCCTGCGCGAGGTAGCAGGCCAGTTCGATAAGGTCGGCCTGCTTTTCTCCGGCGGCAAGGATTCCGTGGTGGTCTTCGAATTGGCGCGCCGTGCTTTTGCGCCGGCGGTGGTGCCTTTCGAGCTTTTGCACGTTGATACCGGGCATAACTTCCCAGAGGTCATCGAATTCCGTGACCGCTTGGTTGCTGAGACCGGTGCGCGCCTGCACGTGGCTAAGGTGCAAGATTGGATTGACCGCGGCGAGCTGCAGGAACGCCCTGATGGTACACGCAATCCGCTGCAGTCGGTGCCGTTGGTTGAAACCATCGCGCAGCGCCAGTACGACGCCGTGCTGGGCGGCGCCCGCCGCGACGAGGAGCGGGCGCGTGCGAAGGAACGCATCTTCTCCATCCGCGATTCCTTTGGCGGCTGGGATCCGCGCCGCCAGCGCCCAGAGCTGTGGGATCTCTACAACGGCGGCAAGATGGCCGGTGAGAACGTGCGCGTTTTCCCAATCTCCAACTGGACCGAGTCTGATATCTGGGAGTACATCGGCGCGCGCGAGCTGCAGCTTCCTTCCATCTATTACTCCCACGAACGCGAGCTGTTCAATCGCAATGGCATGTGGCTGTGCCCGGGCGAGTGGGGTGGCCCGCGCGAGGGCGAGGAGCTTAAAAAGAAGACCGTGCGTTATCGCACCGTGGGCGATATGTCCTGCACTGGCGCCGTTGAATCCACGGCCTCGACCCCGGAGGAAATCCTGGCGGAGATTTCCGTTTCCACCCTGTCCGAGCGCGGCGCGACCCGCGCGGATGACAAACTTTCTGAATCCGCCATGGAAGACCGCAAGAAGGAAGGCTACTTCTGATGACTAATTCTTCACTCGTCGAACGCCTCACCACCCGCGAGACGCTGCGCCTGTGCACTGCGGGTTCTGTGGACGACGGTAAGTCCACGTTTGTTGGCCGCCTTCTTTATGACACCAAGTCTGTGCTGGCGGACCAGGTAGAATCCATGGAACGCTCCTCGGCGGACCGCGGTTTCGACGGCATGGATTTGAGCTTGCTTGTCGACGGCCTGCGTGCCGAGCGCGAGCAGGGCATCACGATCGATGTGGCCTACCGCTACTTTGCGACGGACAAGCGCACCTTCATCTTGGCGGATACCCCGGGCCATGTGCAGTACACGCGCAACACGGTCACCGGCATGTCTACCTCCCAGGCAGTGGTGCTGCTTATCGACGCCCGACACGGCGTCGTCGAGCAGACGCGTCGCCACCTGAACGTGGCTGCGCTGCTGGGCGTGCGCCACGTGATTCTTGCAGTCAACAAGATTGACCTGGTGGATTATGATGAAGCGACGTTCCGCGCGATTGAGGCGGAGTTTGGTGAGATTGCACGTCGCCTGGGAATTACAGATTCCACGGTCATCCCGATTTCCGCGCTGAAGGGCGATAACGTCGTGGAGAAATCCGCGTCGATGCAGTGGTACACCGGCCCGACGGTGCTGGAAACCCTTGAGACCATCCCAGTGGCCGGTGGCCGCGCGGAGGAGCTGGATTTCCGTTTCCCCATTCAGCACGTGATTCGCGAGCATGCCTCTGACTACCGCGGCTACGCGGGATGCATCAAGGCGGGCACGGTTGCGGTCGGTGACGAGGTGACCGCGCCGCATGGTCGGACGACAACGGTCACTCACATCGACACCACCGACGGCGAACTTGGCCCCGACGAGCGCGCGACTGCCGGTGATTCGGTGGTGCTGCGTTTGGCCGATGAAATTGACCTAACTCGTGGTGACCTGCTGGCGGGCAGCGCCCGCCCGGCCGATGTCCGTGAGTTTGCTGCGACTGCGGTGGTGCTCACAGAAAAGGACATCACGCCGGGGCAGATGCTCAAGCTGCGCTATGGAACCTCGCTGGTCAAGGCCCGCGTGGCATCGGTAGACCGCATCCTGGACTTGGATGGTGTGGCTGACGATGAGGCGCCGGAGAAGGCGAGCCTCAACGATATCGCGTACATCACCGTGCAAACGCAGGCTGAGCTGCCTGTTGAGGACTACGCGGCGCGCGGCGCGGTGGGTAACTTCTTGCTCATCGACCAGGCCAATGGCAACACCCTGGCCGCGGGCTTCGTGGGCAAGCGCCTGCGCGGCTAGGGCTTCACTGGTGCAACGGTAGAATTCTTTAATGTGATTGATTACAGCGCCCGCATTCTGTTTGTTGCTGCCGTCGAAAAAGAAGCAGCCGCTCTTCCGGAAGGAACGCCTTTACTCGTTACGGGGATTGGTACTCTGCCTGCGGCAATTTCGCTCACTGAGTACCTCACCGTCGCGCGTGAGGAGGGTACTTTGCCGGAGCGCGTGGTCAACATCGGCACAGTGGGCGCGCTGCGCGATGGTCTGGATGGGGTCTATGAGGTTGACCGCGTGGTCAAACACGACTTCCAACTCAAAGTGTTAAGCGATATCTCCCGCTACCTGCTGCCTGCGGTTATTGAGCTTCCCACGAGCGGCAAGTTCCCGGTTCAGGGCCTGGCCACTGGTGACACGTTTGTTTCTGACACCGCCACTCGTGACCGCTTGGCTGTCGACTCTGGACTTTGTGACATGGAGGGCTACGCCATCGCCGCAGTGTGTCAGCGTTTTGGCGTACCAGTCACCCTGTTGAAGCAAGTATCTGACCCAGCCAACGAGTCCTCCGTTGGCGCCTGGGATGATGCGCTTCCCCGAGCTGCACATGAGCTAGCTGATGCTGTGCGGGAATTGGGCTTTCTACCGCGCTCCTAGCTCGGCGGAATTGGGGCTGGTGCTTTGATGACCCCAAATGGTGAGGAACAAATGGTGAGGTCACGCCACATGCGTCCCAGCAGATAACTGTAGCCGCAGGAGTTGTGGGGCGACCTCACCATTTGGAGAGCGGGTCCGCGAAGAGGACTAAGCGGAAGCCTTCGGCGCAATCATGTTGTAAAGCTCGCGGACCTTGGCGCGTGGGGAATCCGGGTCGAGTTTCTCCACGGAGCGGGCGGCGTCGAGCTCTGGGCTGCTGCCGGAAGCATCGATGTGGGCCTCGGCGTCTTCCTTCTGCTTCTGCAGGCGGGCCTTGCGCTTCGGCTTCGGGGCGCCGGTGACAATCTCCGCCTCGTTCGGGTCAACCTCGCCAGCGCGAATGGAGGTAACCAGCGCCTGGTAACGGAAGGTGACGCCAATGGTCGCCGCCACCGGCACCGCGAGGAATGCGCCGATAATGCCAGCCAGCGCAGAGCCCACCGTGACAGACAGAAGGATGACCGCAGCGTGCAGGCCCATAGCCTTGGACTGCAGGATCGGCTGTAGGACATTGCCCTCAATCTGCTGGACTGCAACGACCACGAGCAGGGCAAGCAGTGCGGTTGTCAGGCCGTGGGAAACCAGGGCCACGATAACGGCGAGGGCACCGGCGGTAATCGCACCGACCAGCGGAATGAAGCTCGCGAAGAAAGTCACGACACCGATGACGAATGCCAGCGGTACCTGCAGGACCATGAGGCCGAGGCCGATGAGAACGGCATCGACAAGCGCGACGGTGGCCTGGGCCTGGATGTAGCCCGAGAGCGTCTTCCAAATGCGGTTGCACAGCTCAGTCAAGTGCCAACCGGCCGGGAATCCGGTGTACTTGCGCATCCACGGTAGGAACTTCTCGCCTTCCTTAATAAAGAAGAAGGTCAGGAAGAGCATGATGACGATGGTCACCACGATGGAGCTGACCGTGGAGAAGCCGCTCATGACGCCGGTGGCGATGTGGGAGGCCTGGCCCTTAACCGCGTTGGTGACATCATCGATGAGTTGCTGAACCTTGGTCTCATCAATATCGACAGGGAGCTTCTCGCCGAGCTTGATGAGCTCATCGATGCCGCCTTGGGCCTGGTGGATTAAGTCCTGGCTCTGGTTTTTCACGGTCGGCGCCATTGCGGCGAAGATGCCGGTGACGATGGCGAAGAAGCCCAGCAGAGTCGTGGCTGCGGCCAGCGCGCCGGGGAAGCGCAGCTTCGTGCGCATCCATGCGGTCACAGGGTAGAGGACCGTGGCGACCAAGATGGCCAGGATGACTGGCAGGAGGCCGGTCCATAGGAACTTCAGTAGGTAACCAGCAATGGCCGCAGCCGCGATGATGAGGATAAATCGACCAGAGGCCTTTGCCAGCGTGCGGAAATCTTTTGCTAGGACCTCCGTCTTCAGGTCCTCGCGAATCGGCTTCGGCGCATCGGAGCCCACGCCCTCGGCGTCATTGCTGACGAGTGGCTGCGGTAGCCGGTGCTCGGCATTCTCAGCGCCCTGTGGGACTGCCACGGAGTCTTTGGCAGATGAGGCAGATGTATCTTTGGAATTCACCTGACCTATCTTGCCATATGAATACATCTGCCCGTCTCCTAAAAGTGCAGGAGACGGGCGATTGCTACGCAGCCACGGTTGGCTGCTGGTAGCGGCTGGGCGCCGGGTTAGCGCTCGATGCCGGCGACGGAGCGGATGATGCCGAAGCGGTGCATGGTCACCGATACGGCCTGTTCCAGCAGGTAAGGCAGCAGCTCACGACGGCCGTCGGCCAGAACTGGCTGGTCAAGAATGACGGAGTTGGACTCCACGGCTGCCTCGCGAGCGGTGTCCGCGACGGCGCCCAGCGTGCGTACACGAGCAGACTCGGCGCGGGAGAGCTCGGATGCGAAGGCGGCATCGGAAAGCTGGCGCACCTCGATGCCCAGGACCGCGAGCTGCTCTGCGACGGCCGGGGTAGCGGAGAACTCCACCTTGGTTCCGGTGACTGCGGCGGCGAGCACCTGGCGGATGACGTCGCGCAGTGCGAAGCCTTCGCCGATGCGCACGCGCAGCTTGTCCAGCAGCGGTACGTAGCGGAAGATGTTCGCCTCCGAAATCAGGCCGGTGCGGTCATGGTCGCGGCCGAATTCTTCCATCCAGGCCAGCTGGTCGAGCTCGGCGGCGCGCCAGAGCCATTCGACGTCGGCGTCGGAAAGCGCGGCGCGGCTTGCCAGGTTACGCAGCTCGTTGGCCACCGCCGTTGGGACGTCGACCTCGCGTGGGCGCAGCTCGCCGTCTGCCCAGGAGCCCATCTGCGGCACGTAGTTCGGGCCGCCTGCCTTGGCGCCTGGGCCCATGACGGACTTCTTCCAGCCTCCGAAGGACTGACGCTGGACAATGGCGCCGGTGATGCCGCGGTTGACGTAGGCGTTGCCGACCTCGACGTTGTCGATCCAGTACTGGATCTCATCGTCGTCGAGGGAGTGGATGCCGCCGGTCAGACCGTAGCCGGTGGAGTTCTGCCACTCGATGGCTTGCTCGAGGGTTTCGGCGTGCATGATGCCGAGCACTGGGCCGAAGCACTCGTTGAGGTGGAACCAGGAGCCCGGCTTCACACCATCGCGGATGCCTGGGGACCACAGGGTGCCTTCCTCGTTGAGCTTTTCCGGCTTGAGCAGCCAGCTCTCGCCTGGCTCCAGCTGGGTAAGGCCGCGCAGTAGCTTCTCGCTTGGTGCCTCGGCCAGGCCGTTCATGGTGGTGGTGATGTCATAGCCTGGGCCTACCTTGAGGGTGCGCACGGCGTCGAGAAGCTGGTCGCGCAGGCGCTCGGAAGTGCCGGCGGCGCCGACGAAGATGACCAGGGAGGAAGCAGAGCACTTCTGACCAGAGTGGCCGAATGCGGAGAGATAAAGATCCGCAATAGCCAGGTCAGGGTCCGCAGCCGGGGTGATGATGAGCGCGTTTTTGCCGGAGGTCTCCGCCATGAGGTTCATCTCTGGACGCCAGGAGCGGAAGAGCTTGCCGGTATCGGATGCGCCGGTCAGGATGACAGCATCGACATCCGCGTGGGAGATGAGAGCCTTGCCTGCTTCGCCCTCATCGGTGAGCACGAGCTGGACGAGGTCGCGGTCGAGGCCGTGCTCCTCCAACGCGGCGTGTACGCACTCGACTGCCACCTTGGCACAGTGGACAACCTGTGGCGCCGGCTTGATGATGACGGCGGAACCCGCAGCTAGGGCGGAGAGCATGCCGCCTACCGGAATAGCGATAGGGAAGTTCCACGGTGGGGTGACCACGGTGACGCGGTTCGGGGTGAACTTAGAGCGTGCCTCATCGAGCAGGCGAGCAGAGTGTGCGTAGTAGACGGCGAAGTCGATGGCCTCAGAGATTTCTGGGTCGGTCTGCGTGATGGTCTTGTTGGCCTCGTAGGCTGCGACGTTGATGAGACGGGAGCGGGTAGCCGCCAGCTTGTCTGCCACGGTCTCGAGGACGGCAGCGCGCTCTGCGCCGGGCTTGGCGCCCCACGCGTCGGCAAGCGAAGAGGCGGTGGCAACTGCCGCGTTCACGGCCTCCGGATCGGTGACCTCGTCGATGCCGTGGTGGCCTGGGTCCTGGCTCAGCAGCTTATGCGCCCACTCGCGGTTGGCTTCCAGGGCTGGGTCGGTGTCCGGCTCGTTGGTGAAGCGGCCACCGCGTGGGGCCTGGCGGCCTTCACCCGCAGCCTCTTCTTCGATGCGGTTCTGGGTGCGCTCTGGGCCGGCGAAGGTCTCCCAGCGGTTTTCTACTGCCGCGCGGAAGTGAGCTTCCTGCTGCTCAATCGGGGTGCCGGCACGCTTGTTGCCACGGGAATCGCGCTCCGGTTCATCCGGCGCGAACAGCGCGTAGAGGAAGTTCTGGCTGGCGGAGTTCTCCTCCAAGCGGCGGACTAGGTAAGACACGGCAACGTCGAAGTCCTCCGCGTGGACGACCGGGGTGTAGAGGATCTGGCGGCCCTCGTAGACCTCGCGGACTGCAGCCTGTTGTGCCGGGGACATGCCCTGCAGCATCTCGGAGTCGAGCATGTGCAGCACGCCGCGGGCGTTGCCGAGCTCGTAGCCCAAAGCGGCGGTGAACAGGTTGTGGGTAGCAACGCCGATACGCACGGAGTCGGCGAACTCCGGGCGCACGATGTAATCCAGCAGGCGGTAGTAGTTCGCATCCACGTCTGCCTTGTCGGTGTAGGTAGCAACCGGCCAGCCATGGACCTCACCCTGGACGTGCTCCATGGACAGGTTCGCGCCCTTCACGATGCGGACCTTGACCTTGGCGCCGCCGGTTGCCACGCGCTCCTTGGCAAACTCCGCTACTTCCTGCAGGGCCTCGAAGGTATCTGGCAGGTAAGCCTGCAAGACGATGCCAGCTTCTAGGTTCTTGAATTCCGGCTCGGAGAGCAGCTCCTTGAACAGGCGGATGGTCAGGTGAAGGTCGTGGTACTCCTCCATATCCAGGTTGATGAATACGTTAGGAGAGCGCTTGACGGCCTCTTCATACAGTGGGCGCAAGCGCTCCTTCAGGCGCTCGACGGAACCATCGATGTCCCATGGGTTGAGCTGGGCCACCATGGAAGAAGCCTTGACGGAAACGTAGGTGACCTTTGGGTTCTTGATCAGGTCGAGCGTGCGCTTTGCACGGGAGCGGGCCTCGTCCTCGCCCAGAACTGCCTCGCCCAGCAGGTTGAGGTTGAGGTGCTCACCGGATTCGGCTGCCTTATCCAGCATCTTGTCCAAGGACTCGGACTCAGCGTCCAAAACGAGGTGGCCTACCATCTGGCGCATGCGCAGGCGTGCCAGCGGCATGACCAGGTTCGGCAAAATGGGGCCAAAGAAACCACCCATGCCAACCAGGGTGCCGTTGATAAGGCCTAGGAAGGCTGGGTCGAATCGCTGGGTGATCTTCTTCAGTGCGTTGGCTGCGACCTTATCGTCTTCCGGGCGCATGACTCGGTCGACGAAGTCCATGGTGAAGGCCACCCCGTCCGGGTTGCGCAATAAGTCTGCGAGTTGTTCTGTGGCCGGGTCCTGCTCGTCGGCGGTGGAGGCGAGCCAGGAGTGGGCTTGGGCCGCGGCGGCGTCGATCAGCACGGCGTCAATGTCGGTGGATTCGGGCACGGGGGTGTGAGCATCGTTAGTCATGGATTACAACCTTTATGGGTCTTAAGGCGCACTGGTGCGGCCTTGCGGAAAGCAGAAATGGCAGACTTTCTAGTCCAACACGGGCGCACACTCTGCGCCGTGCCGTTCAGTCTGTGTGAAAAAGAGGTGCTTATTTAACGCTGGCGTACACAACCGGTGGCCGGTCGGAAGAACGACGCTGCCTAATGAAATGAGCATTCATGTGCGACCACCCTTCTTGTATGTGGGGAGCAGCCAGGCAGCAGCCTGGCCTGATTAGCGAGAAATCGGTGACCGTGATATGGCCCGCCGCACAAAAATCGTAGACGTGTAACCCATCTCGCTTACATGAAAGCTAGCCCCTTAAGTTGGGGTGAGTCAATCCCACAGGTGTTGTTTTGAGGGGAGGTCGCTACCCCCGCGTTAGTGGCTGAGATACTCCGCGAGATCAGCAGCGATCTTCTGTGCGCCCAGAGGTCCTAAGCCGAGAGCCCACGTGTCATCACTGACCTCGATGGCATGGCCATCTTTGACCGCTGGAAGCTGCTGGAAAGCTTCAGTGGCAATGGCAGTGTCTTGGCCGGTGGCGGAAGGATCGCCGTAGCTGCAGTAGAAGATGTAGTCAGCGTCCGCTTGGTCAATGCTCTCCGGTGAGATTTCCGTAGCGAGCTCTTCGATGTCCTGGTTGGCGGGGCGGGCGAGGCCGGCGTCATCAAGCACCGTTCCAATGAGCGAAAGGCGCCCGTAAAGGCGTACCTTGCCTGGCATGAAGCGCAGAATGGTGACGGTGGTGTCTTCGCTAGCCGGCCCGTCCTTAATGGCCTTCTTTACTTCTTCGATTTTCTTGTCATAGTCGGCCATGACTTGTTCCGTGCGTTCTTCCTCGCCGAGGGCTTCCCCGATCAGTCGGAAGTTTTCTTTCCACGTGTATCCGGGTCGAATCGAGAAAACAGTGGGGGCAATGGAATTGAGTTGGTCGTAGTATTTATCCAGGCGCAGCTGCGAGCCGATGATGAGGTCGGGCTGTAGGGAAGCGATTTTTTCCATATTGACTTCGTGGACCGTGCCTACCGTGTCGATGCCGCTTGCTTGGTCGGCCATGTATTCAGGAATGGGGTTCTGACCCTTCGATGTGGTCATGCCGACGGGTTTCATGCCCAGGGCTAGGACGGAGTCGAGTTCACCGCTTTCGAGAACGACTATCCGTTGGGGCTTTTCTTTGAGCTCGGTTGTGCCGCGGGCATGCGTGACTGTGCGGGGGAACTGACCGGGGGCTGCATCGCTGCCGAAGGATCGGGTCTTCTCTCCGGCTCCGGCAAAGCCTTCGCCACCGGTTGCCACGGAGTCATTTCCCGAGGCTGAATTGGAGTTTCCTGATTTTTTCTCTGACGGTGAGGAGGATGGGGTGGAAGTGTCGGCGTTTGAATCGGTGTTTTCGAGGCTGGCGCAGCCAGTGAGTGCCAGTGCTGTGGCAAGACCAACGGCGGTGAGACGGAGGAGCGGAGTGTGGGGGTCGATTTTCTTTTGAAGATGCATAATGGGTAGCCTAACCTAAATTAGGTCAAACTAAGGAAACTTGAGCGTGTGAAGGTTTTAAGTGATGGCGGCGGTGGAACTAGAGGCGAGTGGCCGGAAAACAAATCATCGACGTCTTGGTTGGGTAGTGGCTGCTGGTGTTGCCGTTCTCTGTATCGGTGTGGCGCTATCACTGGCCGTGGGTGCGCGTAGCATACCCTTGAGTGACGTGATATCGGCCCTTCGCGGGCAGCCAAGCATTGCTGCTTCGATCGTGTGGGAGAGGCGACTTCCCCGTACCGTGGTTGCCGTTTGTGCGGGCTGTGCCCTCGCTCTAGCTGGCGCAGTTCTGCAGATTATGACTCGCAATCCGTTGGCAGATACCGGAGTCTTCGGCATCAACGTCGGCGCCAGCTTGGCCGCGGCCATTGCCTTGGGTTGGTGGGGATGGCAGTCTCCTGTAGCTTTTTCTTTCGCAGCCATTATCGGTGCAGCAGTGACTATGCTGCTGGTAACCGCGGTGGGGCGTGGCAGGATGGGAGATGTCGATCCTCTCCGGCTGATACTCGCTGGTGTAGCTATCGGAGCGGTATGTGAAGGCCTTTCTTCAGCTCTCATCCTGGTAGATCCTCACTCTTTCGCACGTATCCGCGCTTGGGTGACGGGCTCTGTTGACGTGGCCTCGTGGGCACCGGTGGCGATTACGTCCGGCGGGTTAGCAGTTGGTGTGGTGCTGCTGATTGTCTTTGCGCGTCACTTGCCGCCCCTTGCTTTGGGGGATGAAGCCGCGGCGAGTCTTGGGATCAACCTCAAGATGACGCGCTTGGGACTTATCGCAGCGGTAACGGTCTTGGCGGCTACGGCCACAGCGGCAGCGGGGGTGATTGTATTTGTTGGCTTGGTTATTCCGCATGTGGTCAGGCTGTGCGGAATTTATGAAGAGCGGGCGCAACTCGCTGCCTCTGCCGTGGTCGGGCCTCTGTTCTTGTTGGGTGCTGACATTGTTGGTCGCTTTCTTATCGCGGCCGAGTTGCCGGCTGGCGTCGCGGTATCGCTCATTGGTGCCCCAGTATTGATTGCGTTGTCCCATCGCGCTGGAAGGAGGTTGTGGTTGTGAGCGTGAGAAGTGTTTTGTCCTTTGCAGGTATTGTGATCGTCGCGCTAGCTATTGCTGCCTATTCGCTCTTCTCGCCTGGTGCCGGGCAGGATAGCGCAGCGTTGTGGTCCGTGGCTACGAATCCCAATAGCACTGACTTTGCGGCCACCGTCGTGTGGCAATGGCGTGCTCCGCGGGTGGTTGCCGCGATTGTCGTAGGAATGTGTTTGGGCATAGCGGGCGCCATCTTTCAGATCCTCACCCACAATCCTCTGGGCTCGCCCGACATCATCGGGTTTAATACCGGTGCCTATACCGGTGTCATCGCGGTATCCTTGGCGGGCTTTAGTTCCGCATTTAATATTGCGCTAGGCGCGTTGGTGGGTGGGACTGTCACTGCGTTACTCATCATGGGGCTTTCATTTGCCGGAAGGCTCACGGGAGCAAGGCTGATTGTGGTGGGGATTGGAGTGACGTTCTTTCTTTCAGCAATAAACAAGTGGCTGATTCTAAGCGGCGAGTTGGAGCAATCCTTAGGTGCGGCGACTTGGGCGGCTGGAACATTGAATGCTGTGTCCTGGGGCTACGTTATCCCCTTGGGGGTGCTCGGAGGCGTGGCGTGCGTCGCTGGGTTGCTGCTGCGTGGCTGGTGCGACGCACTTGCCCTGGGGGATAGCACGGCGAGTTCGTTGGGGTTGAACGTGAATCGTGCACGTGTGGTGATGGTTCTGGTTGGCACAGTTCTTGTCGCTGTATCGACGGCGATAGCGGGCCCAATCTCATTTATCGCCCTCGCGGCCCCTCATATGGCTCGGTTGCTCTCGCGTCCAGACAGGACACCGGTGTTGGCTTCAGGAGTGCTCGGCGCTCTTTTCTTGCTCGCTGCTGACTTAGCGGGGCAGCGCCTATTTTTCCCTATTACTTTGCCCGCCGGCCTTGTAACTGTCTGTGCTGGTGGCATCTACCTTGCGGGTCTGCTGTTGTGGCAATCCCGATTTGCGCGCGTGAAAGGCCGGTAAAAATGAACGAACAAAAAGTGTGTGACGGTGCGCCGAGCGTGCGGGCTGAGGGGTTGAGCATGTCCTATAGGAGAACTGCCCCGTTAATTCTCGACTCGGTGGATGTGTCTTTCCCCGCGGGCAAATTCTCAGCCATCATTGGCCCGAATGGTTGTGGAAAGTCCACCCTGGTGAAGGTGCTTGCGCGGTTAGAAACACCGAGCGCAGGTGCGGTGCATATTGGTCAAGAAGACGCAGCTTTACTCTCGCGGCGAAAATATGCCCAGCGCGTTGCTGTGATGTCGCAGCAATCCGTAGCCCCTGAGGGGATTAATGTCCGAGAATTGGTTGCGCGAGGGCGCTTCGCTCACCAAGGATTTATGGGGTGGAGGAGCCAGGAAGACGAGCGTGCTGTTAGTCGTGCGCTAGCGGAGGTAGGCCTTGAGGAATTGGAAGAGGCCGAGGTGGCGGCGTTGTCAGGTGGTCAGCGTCAACGCGCTTGGCTGGCCATGGCTCTCGCACAGGAAACGCCTGTACTTTTCTTGGATGAGCCAACGAGTGCCTTGGATATTGGGTATCAGCATTCCTTCATGAAGTTGATGAAAGAGCTGGCGGGTAGCAAGACCCTCGTTGCGGTAATTCATGACTTGGCGCATGTGTTGCGTTATGCCGATTACGTCGTGGCGATGAAAGATGGAACGGTGCGGGATGCGGGCGCGCCGCGCGATGTCATTAACCCTGCCCTGATCGAGGATCTTTACGGCTTGGCAGTCCGCGTTGTGAATGCGGACGGAGAGCCAGCAATCGTCCCAGTGGGGTGAGCCGCCAATTGAGCAGCTTCATTTCCCCAGCGTGCTGGCAATAAATAAAAAAGTTGAGTCGATCGGGAACAACTTTGAGTTTGTCCGCGTTGTGTAGGTTGAGTGACCGGCGCTCAGGTTTGGATGACTTTGAGTGTTGCTTCTGTTAGAGTCTCTGACTGGACGCGTCAGAAGTTGAGTCGCGCATTATCAAGTTAAGAACAAACCCAACCAAGCAAGGAGAAAAGATCATGGGACGCGCAGTAGGAATTGACCTCGGTACCACCAACTCGGTCGTATCCGTACTGGAAGGTGGCGAAGCCACCGTTATTGCTAACTCCGAGGGTTCTCGCACCACCCCGTCCGTCGTGGCTTTCGCTAAGAACGGTGAAATCCTCGTCGGCCAGTCCGCGAAGAACCAGGCGGTCACCAACGTTGATCGCACCATCCGCTCCGTCAAGCGCCACATCGGCACCGACTGGACCATCGATATCGATGACAAGAAGTACACCCCGCAGGAGATTTCCGCTCGCACACTGATGAAGCTCAAGCGCGACGCTGAGGCATACCTCGGTGAGGACGTCACCGATGCTGTTATTACCGTCCCGGCATACTTCGAGGACTCCCAGCGTCAGGCCACCAAGGAAGCCGGCCAGATTGCGGGCCTGAACGTTCTGCGTATCGTCAACGAGCCAACCGCAGCTGCACTGGCTTACGGCCTGGAGAAGGGCGAGCAGGAGCAGACCATCCTGGTCTTCGACCTGGGCGGCGGCACCTTCGACGTTTCCCTGCTGGAAATCGGCGACGGCGTCGTTGAGGTTATGGCAACCGCTGGTGACAACCAGCTCGGTGGCGATGACTGGGATCAGCGCATCGTTGACTGGCTCGTTGAGAAGTTCAAGTCCGCTAACGGCATCGACCTGACCAAGGACAAGATGGCCCTGCAGCGTCTGCGCGAGGCTGCTGAGAAGGCAAAGATCGAGCTGTCTTCCTCCCAGTCCGCAAACATCAACCTGCCGTACATCACCGTTGACTCCGAGAAGAACCCGCTCTTCCTGGATGAGACCCTGTCCCGTACCGAGTTCCAGAAGATCACCCAGGATCTGCTGGACCGCACCAAGGCTCCGTTCAACCAGGTCATCAAGGACGCAGGCCTGTCCCTGTCCGAGGTTGACCACGTCGTTCTCGTCGGCGGTTCCACCCGTATGCCGGCTGTTTCCGAGCTGGTCAAGGAACTGACCGGCCGCGAGCCAAACAAGGGCGTTAACCCGGACGAGGTCGTTGCAGTGGGCGCTGCTCTGCAGGCAGGCGTTCTGCGCGGCGAGGTCAAGGACGTGCTGCTTCTCGACGTCACCCCACTGTCCCTCGGCATCGAGACCAAGGGCGGCGTGATGACCAAGCTCATCGAGCGCAACACCACCATTCCGACCAAGAAGTCCGAGACCTTCACCACCGCGGAAGATAACCAGCCTTCCGTTCAGATCCAGGTCTTCCAGGGCGAGCGCGAGATGGCTTCCGCTAACAAGCTGCTCGGCTCCTTCGAGCTCGGTGGCATCGCTCCGGCACCGCGTGGCGTCCCACAGATCGAGGTCACCTTCGACATCGACGCCAACGGCATCGTCTCCGTTTCCGCTAAGGACAAGGGCACCGGCAAGGAAAACACCATCAAGATTCAGGATGGTTCCGGCCTGTCCCAGGAAGAGATCGACCGCATGGTCAAGGACGCTGAGGCACACGCCGAAGAGGATAAGAAGCGCCGCGAGGAGCAGGAGCTGCGTAACCAGGCAGAGTCCACCTCCTACCAGACCCGCAAGTTCCTGGATGAGAACTCCGACAAGGTTTCCGAGGACGTTAAGGCCCAGGTCACCGAGGCTGCCGACGCCGTCGATGAGGCTCTGAAGGGCGATGACATCGAGGCCATCAAGTCCGCAGTTGAGAAGCTGGGCACCGTCTCCCAGGAGATGGGCAAGCAGATCTACGAGGCACAGGCCGCTGAGGCCGGTGCTGAGGGCGCCGCAGCTGGTGCCGAGTCCGACCCAAACGTTGTTGACGCAGAGGTAGTCGACGAAGACGAGACCAAGGATGGCGACAAGTAATGACTCAGAACAGCGGAATGCCGCAAAACCCAGGCGACCCGGACAACACTGATCCAGAGGTAACCTCGGCGGACCGCGCTGAGGCAGCTGCCGCGGAAGCGCAAGAGGCTCAGGCTGCACAGGACGCGCAGGCTGACTCCGCCGACGAGGCAGAACTTGATCCAACTTTGGATGCGGATCTGGAAGCCGCGCTTGCCGACGTCTCCGCAGAAGACGCAGCCGACCAGGCTGAGGCAGCAGCCGACGCTGCCGCTGACCAGGGCAACTCCCTAGAGGCGCAGCTGGCTGAGCGCACCGAGGATCTGCAGCGTCTGAATGCGGAGTACACCAACTACCGCCGCCGCACCGAGCGCGAGCGCCAGGCTGTCATCGAGGCTTCCAAGGCCAAAGTCCTGGCAGAATTCCTGCCTATCCTTGATGACCTAGAGCTCGCACGTCAGCACGGCGACCTCGAGGAGGGCCCACTGAAGGCTATCTCCGACAAGCTCTCCGGCGTGCTGGAGAAGAACCAGCTGCAGCCATTCGGCGAAGAAGGCGACGCCTTCGACCCGGAAATCCATGAGGCTGTGCAGGATCTCTCTAGTGGTGGCGAGCAGGCAGTCGGTACCGTTCTACGCCGTGGCTACAAGGTAGGCGAGAAGCTGGTGCGCACCGCGATGGTAATCATCGCGGATGCACCGGACGCCTCCACGGAGGCCGGCGAGGGCAGTGCTGAATCTGCCGGTTCGGAATCTGCTTCCGAATAGTGCGAGGTGGCGTCAGGGCTTAAACAAACAAATGCCTTGGCGCCATTTCACTGTTTAGTGAACTTAGAACAAATCTTATTTAGTTATATTTTGTCCCCAATAGCCGCCAAAGCTGGCGGTTTCAAGGAAGGAGGGGATGCCCAGTGAGCGCCAAACCCGAATGGGCAGACAAGGATTATTATGCGGATCTGGGGGTCTCCTCGTCCGCTACGCCAGAAGAAATCAAGCGCAGCTACCGCAAGCTAGCGCGCGAAAACCACCCCGATACCAACCCGGATAACCCCGCGGCAGCCGATAAGTTTAAGCGCGCTGCCGAAGCCTATGATGTGCTTTCCGACGCCACGATGCGTAAGGAATACGACCAGTTCAAGGCCATGCTGCGCAACGGCGGTGGGTTTGGACGGATGGGAGGCGCCGGGTTCCCCGGCGGGTTTCGATCTTCGCACATGGGCCAAGGATCTGCGGAAGAATTCGACCTCTCCGACCTCTTCGGAGGAAGAACGCCTGGAGGAGCGGCTCAAGGCGGCGGTTTTGGGGATATCTTCGGTAGCGTTTTCAACCGCGGCGGTAGTGCTGGCCACACAGCTCGGCCGTCGCGGGGGGCCGACGTCGAAACGGAAATAACCCTCGAATTCCGGGAGGCTGCCACCGGCACCACTATCCCGCTGCAGCTAACTGGCGACGCCCCCTGCACCACGTGCCATGGCTCCGGTTCCAAGTCAGGTAAGACGAGCTCCTGCAAGAACTGTAAAGGCACTGGCTTTACCTCTGAGAACCGCGGAACCTTCGGCTTCTCCGCGCCGTGCACTGAGTGTGGCGGCACCGGTCAGAAGATTGAGGATCCATGCGCGGACTGCAATGGTTCCGGCACCGTGCACCGCACGCGCTCTATCACCGTGCGTATTCCGGCAGGCGTCATCGACGGCCAGAAAGTGCGCTTGGCCGGTCAGGGCGAGGCAGGCCCCAATGGCACGCCAGCGGGCGATCTCTTCGTCGCGGTGAAGGTAAAGCCGGACAAGATTTTCACCCGTGAGGGCGACGATTTGCATGTTACGGTGCCGGTTTCCTTCGCGGAATTGGCGTTGGGTGACACCATTACTGTGCCAACCCTGGATTCGCCGGTTCGCGTGAAAGTGCCGGCGGGCACCCCCGATGGCCGTACGCTGCGCGTGCGCAATCGCGGCATCGAGAAGCGCGGCGGCAAGGCCGGCGACCTTCTGGTTACCGTCCAGGTCACCGTCCCGACCCACCTTGATGGCGCCGCCACGAGTGCGCTGCGCACCTACGCGCAGGCGGAGCGCGACTCCGGTTTCGACCCGCGCGCGGGCTGGGAAGGCAACGTCGCCCATGGAAGCGCCGCAGGTAGCGCATAAAAGGAAGGTGCAACGATGAGCAAGGAAAATCAGGCAGGGGCCAACGCGGTCTATGTCATCTCCGTTGCCGCTGAGCTGTCCGGAATGCACGCGCAGACCCTGCGCACCTACGATCGCATCGGCTTGGTCTCGCCCGCCCGTACTCAGGGCGGCGGGCGCCGCTACTCCGACCGTGACATCGAGTTGCTGCGCAAGATCCAGACTTTGTCGCACGACGAGGGCGTTAACCTCGCTGGAATCAAGTCCATCATTGAGCTGACCGAGGAGCGCGACCAGCTAGAGGCCGAGCGCGATGCATTGCTCGCTGAGGTTCAGCAGCTGCGCGAACGGGTTGGTGAACGCCAGCCGCGCGGCGAGCTCGTGCACGTGCCGCGCTCGACGTCAGTGGTCATGTGGACCCCACGCCGCAGCCGCCGGCGCGTCGAAGCCGGCCACGAAGGCTAGCTTTTAGCCTCCACAATCTTTCCGAGACCCCGCAGAAATGCGGGGTCTTTGAAGTATGAGATGTGGTCTCCTGGCAGGCGGTTTGCGCCTGGTAGTGGGGAAGCCCCAAAGTTGGGAGTGCTCGGATCCGGGCCGTGAATGCCACCGCGCGGGCCGGTAACCACGCCGATGGGATCGTGCGCATTCGTTGCGGCCCAGCTGCGTGCCTGAATGTCATCGGCGCTTTCGGCGGTGGTGCCAGGGCTGCCCACGAAGACCACGTCTTCGGCCACGCCGGGCGCCTTCGCGGCTTTTCCTGCCACGACGGAACCATAGGAATAACCCACCACTATCCGCTGTGAGCGGGAAAAGCGTTTGCCTAATGAGCGTTGAAAGCGGCGTAGGTCCTGCGCGCCACGTGCCGCCGGGGAATCGTGGCCTGCCTGTGCGAGGCTGTCTGGTGCGCGGTAGCCAATCCAGGCCACCGCGGGACCGCCCGTTGCACGCGCTACTGCCCGCGCGCGATCGATACTGCTTTGCCAGCCGGACGGATCCGAAGAATGCACCCCGGAGACCACCGTGGAAACGCTCGCCGCGGAAGTGCCCAGCTGGCCGGGATCGACCAGTGCTGCAACGCGACCGGGCCCGGCTTCAAGCAGCTGCACGTCCGGATTGCTCTCCGCTAGCGCGACGGCCTCTGGCGGGGCGGTGCTCATAAGCATCTGGTGGATGGCCTCGATGGGTAGCTCCTCGTAATCCTCCAGATAGCCGCCGCCGGTGGGCAGCTCTGGCGTGCACAGCGCATCTATTTCTCGGGCGCATGCCCAATCCAGGCCGTCGCCCAAAGCATCGAGCGCATTCAGCATCGCGCCTATCTGGCTGCTCCACGGTTCTATCTCATCCATCCGTGCTAGCAGGCGGGTGGCCTCGGCGCGCAATTGTTCGACCCGAGCCAGGATGGGCGCATAGGCGCGAAGAGTCTCTGCCGCAGCCTCCATGCTCTGAGCGGGTAGTTCGAGTTGTTCCGTGGTGTTTGTCAGCTGGGCGCGCGCGGCGTCGGCAAAAGCGCCAATTATTTCTAGGTCATGCCAACTATTGTGTAGTCCTTGTTTGAAAACGTGCAGGTTAGCAGCGCCAGACTGCATTTCTTGAGAGGCTAAATAAAGGCTTAGCGCGCGTCTCACGGCAGCCCTCCGTCCAGCTTGTTGGCTAGGGAGGCATCGATTTTTCTGCTGTGCCTGATGAACTCATCGAGGTCTTGGAGCATGGCGTCGTGTTGCTTAGCGTTAGCGGCAAGCTGACCGTCCCAGTGTTTTGCCACGCGCGCTAGGGCGCTGGCCGTGCGCGGATACTCGGGCGGCGGCGGGGTAGTGAAGCGGTGCCTTTGGCCCATGTGGGAGCGGATGGTGTTGCGTGCGTTGTCAGCGATGTAGAAATCCATACCTCAAGCTTTGTGGGCCAAGTTCAGTAATTTCTAGACCCAATTTCTGATTAGGGCGAAATCTGTGGATAACTCATCGCGACTCGGCTAGTTTGGGGTGTCATGTTGGTAGCAGCAGTGCAAATTTTGACCGGCGGTAACCTCGAGGAGAACCTTGAGCTGGCCGTGGAGAAGATCCGTGAGGCCGCTGAGAATGGTGCGCAACTGATCGTGTTGCCTGAGGCAACGTCCCAGGCCTTCGGGGCTGGCCGCTTAGACGAGCAGGCCCAGGGCCTTGATGGTTCCTTCGTCACCACCATCCGTGCGGTAGCGCAGCAGCTGGGGGTCACCGTCGTGCTTGGCATGTTCAGCCCAGCGGACACCGTTGAGCGTGATGGCAAGACCATCAACCGCGTGAGCAACACCGCGCTCATCGCGGGCCCGGACGTTCTTGGCGGTTACGACAAAATCCACACTTATGACGCCTTCAATTACAAGGAATCCGATACCGTGCGCGCGGGTGAGGCGCTCGTGGCTTTCGACGTCGCGGGCATTACCGTTGGCGTGGCCACCTGTTATGACATCCGCTTCCCAGAGCAGTTCAAGGAGCTGGCTCGCCAGGGCGCGCAGGTAATCGTCGTTCCTACTAGCTGGGCTGACGGTCCCGGCAAGCTGGAGCAGTGGCGTCTGCTCACCGCGGCGCGTGCTCTAGACTCCACCTCTTATATCGTGGCTGCGGGCCAAGCCCGTCCAGGCGGCGCGGAGATGGCTGGCCAAGACTCTGGTCCCACCGGCATTGGCCATTCAGTAGTTGTAGCCCCCGATGGCACCCGCGTAGTCGAGGCCGGCTACGAGCCGGAGATCATCTACGCCGAGATCGACTCCGACCTCGTTGCCCTGACCCGCAAAGCGCTGCCGGTCCTCGAGGCTTAAGTTTGCGTCCACTCCGACTTCTTCCAGGCCGCCCACGCATCCCAGTCCTCCCAGCCGTCTAGGTCTGCGGCGGATGCGGCCCACTCGTGGCCGCGCTGCCAGGATTGGGCGTGGATATTGCCAGCTGGGATGCCGGCTGCTAGGAGGGATTCGCGTGCCACCTCGACTCGGTCGGCGGGGCCTACCAAGATGAAGCGCTTGTCCTTGGCTCCGTCCTTCTCGTGGTCCTTCTCGTGGCGTAGCACCACGGCGATTGGGTCTTGGGATTCGCCGGCGGATTCAGATGCGAAGCCCTCTGCCTGCGGCTGCGCGCCGAGCAGCCAGGGATCCTGCTCGCTGCGGGAGATGTAATGAAACGAAAGCTCAGGCAAGAGGGCCTGTAGATTAGCCTGGAAGTGGGTGTCGTAGTGCTCGCCAGGGGAAGAAGCCACGCTGTAGACGCTAAGGTTCTTCGGCACTTCGCCGGCAGCCAAGCAATCTAGGAGAGCGGCGCGGGCGCCCGCCCATCCCGTGCCGAAGCTTATGAGCGCGGTGGCCTTGCCGTCGTGCAAGTTCGGAAAGTTTCCGGCAGGGTTACCCAGGGTCCACCAATCGCCGGGCTTTGCCTTGGCCAGCATAGAGGAGGCGTCGCCAGCCAGCGCAATGTGGAAGAGCAGCTGGCCCGTAGTGTCCGCCGGATGTGCCGGGGTCAGCATGCGCCAGGTGCCGGGCAGCAGCTGCGAGGTGACGGGAAAATGCTGGCCCGCCTCGTATTCGATGGGTGCACCGGATTCCAGCCGCACCACCGCAGTGTTGCGGTTGGGGTGTTCTACGGCGACTACCTGCGCGCTGTGGGCTGGGGCGATGCCGGCGATGTCGGCAGCATGCGCCGCTTGTGCCATCGTGGTGCACACAGTGTGGATGGCGCGCTTTGCCACCACTAGCTGGTGCTGAGTCAGTCCCAACGCGGTAAACCCCTCGCTTAGGGAGGCCTCGAACTTGGGATAGATCTCTGTGGGGAAGCCGTGGCGGCGGTGCTCCTTGCCCAGCTCGCGGACGCGCTCGATGGTCTCTTCGGGGAGGAATCCGGCGTCGTCAGCCGCGTCCAATATCCACGCCACTGCAGGCGCCAGTGCCGGGTGGGTATCGCGCATGGATAGAGCGAAGATTTGGCGCGACTCCGTGACGGTGGCAAAGAAGTGCTGATGCACCGCATCGCGGTAATCGTCAGCGTGCCTGCGGATGTGTTCGCCCAATTCCTTCATGCTGGCCCATCCTACTTGCCCGCGGCCGCGGGCGATCTGGTTTAGGGAAGCCGCTTCGAGGTGGCTTCTCCGTATGATGAGCGCATGGAGGTCGCACTACCGCACGAAGTTCGTCGAGCGGGCCGTTCGTATCTGGACGCCGCCGATCGGCTGCTGCCTGGAGCGATCACGGGTGTCGTGGTGGGCGGTTCTGTTGCGCTGGGTGCGTATCGCCCGAAGGCCAGCGACATCGACCTGATCGCCACGCTTGATGACGTCTGGCGGGAGCGCTCCGACCTGATCCCACGCCTGCGCGCTCTGCACCTCTCCCAGCTCCCGCGGCTGCTCGGGCGAGCTGTTCGAGGAATGGGCATCAGCGCGTGCTGCAACACCTCGTTCGTGTGGGACTCGGAGATCACGCGCCCTGTGACACAGATCGAGCCGATCGCTTCCCACGTGGGCGAGATCTTCAACCCCAGGGGCGCGTTCGATGTGAATCCCGTGATCTGGCACGAGCTCCAGCACGGCGGCATCGCGCTACGGGGAGGGGACGTCTCGACCTGGGGCCTAGACCCGCAGCCCGACGAGCTCCGGCCATGGACCCTGAACAACCTGCTGGGGTACTGGAAGCCGCTGATGCTGCGCACCGAGAGAGGGCGTGGAGCCCTCGGAGCCGGGAGGGTTCAATGGCGGCTCCTCGGACCTGCGCGGATGCACGCGACGCTCACGACGGGTGAGGTCATCAGCAAGCAGGAGGCCGGAGCGCGTGCTCTCGGATTGTTCCCTCATCACGCACCGATCCTCGGCGTAGCACTTGCTCATCTCAGCGGAGAGAATGCTCCAAGCGCTCCACCGAAAAGCGAATGGCGACGGCTGACTGCCGTCTGCATGCGCGAGATCATCTCCAGGTCGGAGCAGCTTCCGCGCTGAACTTGACGCCACCTTCGGCCTGCTTTTGGCGCTAACTCGCGACGGGTTGGTGGAGCTGGGGATTGAGCCGGAAGGCCAGGTGGCCTACGACTGGAACCTCGCACGATTGTGCGGTTTCCCTTTTCTATGCGGTGCCTAAGTGCTCAGCGAAGCGATTAAACGGCAAGGAAAACTTGAGTCTGCTACGCTCAGGCAGGGAAGAAAAGAAAATTTGAAGTTGAGTGGAACAAACTCAACTTTGGATGCGTTGTTGTAAATATCAGGCAATAAACCTTCTAATAAACAACTTCCAAGGAGGAAGCAATGAGTGCTTTCAACCCCACCACCAAGACCCAAGAGGCCTTACAGCAGGCGCTGCAGACCGCCTCTTCCAACGGCAATCCGGACATTCGCCCGGCGCACCTACTAGCGGCCATCCTTAGCCAAGAAGACGGCATCGCCGCACCGGTCCTCAAGGCCACCGGCGTCGATCCGGAAACCGTGCTCAAGGAGGCGCGCGCTCTTGTGGATTCCTATCCCAAGGCTGAAGGCTCTGGGATGGCGAACCCGAACTTTAACCGCGACGGCCTCAACGTCTTGACCCGCGCGCAGGAGCTCGCAGGTGAATTGGGCGATGAGTACGTCTCCACCGAGGTGCTTCTCGCTGCCATCGCCGGCTCTAAGACTGACGCCGCCGAGCTGCTTACCGGCCGCGGCGCTACCTTTGATGCGCTGAAGGGTGCTTTCCCTTCGGTGCGTGGGGCCGCGAAGGTCACCTCTGAGAATCCAGAGGAGCAGTTCCAGGCGCTGGAGAAGTACGCCACCGACCTAACCGCCCGCGCGCGGGAGGGCAAGATTGACCCGGTTATCGGCCGCGACCAGGAAATTCGCCGCGTCGTGCAGGTGCTTTCCCGCCGCACAAAGAACAACCCAGTCCTTATCGGTGAGCCGGGCGTGGGTAAGACCGCCATCGTGGAGGGTCTGGCCCGCCGCATCGTGGCAGGCGACGTCCCGGAGTCCCTCAAGGGCAAGACCCTGCTGAGCCTCGACTTGGGTTCCATGGTCGCTGGCGCGAAGTACCGCGGCGAGTTCGAGGAGCGCTTGAAGGCAGTGCTGGATGAGATCAAGGCCTCGGAAGGCCAGATCATCACGTTCATCGACGAGCTGCATACCATCGTCGGCGCGGGCGCCACGGGCGAGGGTTCCATGGACGCCGGCAACATGATTAAGCCGATGCTGGCCCGCGGTGAGCTGCGCCTGGTGGGCGCTACCACCTTGGACGAGTACCGCAAGTACATCGAGAAGGACGCCGCTTTGGAGCGCCGCTTCCAGCAGGTCTATGCGGCTGAGCCCTCTGTTGAAGACACTGTTGGCATCCTGCGTGGCCTGAAGGAGCGCTACGAGGTCCACCACGGTGTGCGCATCATGGACTCCGCGCTGGTTTCTGCAGCTGAGCTGTCTAATCGCTACATCACTAACCGCTTCTTGCCGGACAAGGCAATCGACTTGGTTGACGAGGCCGGTTCTCGCCTGCGCATGGAGATTGACTCCTCCCCGCAGGAGATTGACGAGCTGGAGCGCGTCGTGCGCCGCATGGAGATCGAGGAGCTGGCGCTGAAGAAGGAAAAGGACGCCGCCAGCCAGGACCGTCTGAGCAAGCTGCAGCAGGAGCTTGCCGACGAACGCGAAAAGCTCGGGGAGCTCAAGGCTCGTTGGGCCAACGAGAAGAAGGCTATCGATGAAGTCCAGCACGCCAAGGAGGAGTTGGAGGATCTGAAGCGCCAGGCCGAGATTGCCGAGCGCGACGGTGACTACGAGTTGACCTCCGAGCTGCGTTATGGTCGCATTCCCGAGTTGGAGAAGCAGCTTGCCGACGCCGAGGTGCGCGCCAACGCGCAGTCCAACACCATGCTGGTAGAGGAGGTCACCCCAGACACCATCGCTGAGGTGGTTTCCGCGTGGACCGGCATTCCGGCTGGCAAGATGCTGCAGGGTGAGACCCAGAAGCTGCTCAACATGGAGGCCGAGCTGGGCCGCCGCGTGGTGGGTCAGAAAGAAGCGGTCAAGGCCGTCTCCGATGCCGTGCGCCGCGCTCGCGCGGGCGTTGCGGACCCGGATCGTCCGACCGGCTCCTTCCTCTTCCTTGGGCCTACGGGCGTGGGTAAGACGGAGCTGGCCAAGGCTCTGGCGGACTTCCTCTTCGACGATGAGTCCGCGATGGTGCGCATCGACATGTCTGAGTACGGGGAGAAGCACTCCGTAGCTCGCCTCGTCGGTGCCCCTCCGGGATACGTTGGCTACGATGCCGGCGGCCAGCTCACGGAGGCCGTGCGTCGCCGCCCGTACACACTCGTGCTTTTCGACGAAGTGGAAAAGGCGCACCAAGACGTCTTCGACGTTCTGCTGCAGGTCCTCGATGAGGGCCGCCTGACCGACGGCCAGGGCCGCACCGTGGACTTCCGCAATACGGTCATCATCTTGACCTCGAACCTCGGTGCTGGTGGCACCAAGGAGGAGGTCATGGAGGCCGTCAAGCGCAACTTCAAGCCGGAGTTCATCAACCGTCTCGATGACGTCGTGATGTTCGAGTCCCTGTCCTCGGAGCTGCTGGCCGGCATCGTCGACATCCAGCTCGATGCTCTGGCATCGAGGTTGCAAGGGCGCCGCCTGAACCTGCAGGTTTCCGACGCCGCGAAGCTCTGGCTCGCCGAGCGCGGCTACGACCCTGCTTACGGCGCCCGTCCGCTGCGCCGCCTGGTGCAGCAGGCCATCGGTGACCAGCTTGCCCGCCAGCTTTTGGCCGGCGAGGTCATGGACGGCGACACCGTCCACGTTGACGTCGCTGACGGCGGCGAGCACCTGGAGCTCAATAGCAAGCGCGGCTAACCTGCGTAAGAAGCGCCGAATTGCTCATGGCCCTAGAATCTAGAGCCATGAGCAATTTGGTTTCTCCAAGCGAACTCCAGCAATCCATTTACCGCGGCAAGCGCGTCGCACTTCTTGCATCTTTGTGGGCACCAGGTGAGGGTGAGGCATACAACCAGTTCGCCTCCCTGCACATTCCTACCGCGCAGTTCGCCGACGCTGCGCACTCCTTCGTCGGCCTTCCTGGCTCCAAGGTGGGCCGTAACCCGTTGGTGAACCCGGAGCGCTTGAAAGAGAGCTGCGAGGCATGGGGACTGCGTCCCGATTGGGAGATCGTGGTCTATGACGAAGGCCGTGGTCTCTTCGCCGCACGCGCTTGGTGGACCCTGCGCTGGGCGGGCTTTAAGAACGTTCGCATGCTCGATGGTGGCTTGGCTAATTGGCGCCGCCAGGGCTTTGCCACCCTTACGGGCCCAGGCAACCTGGGCCTTGCCACCGAGGTCGAAATCACGCCGGGCTCTATGCCGACTGCCACGATTGAGGACGTTAAGGCCCACGACGGCCTGCTCATCGATACTCGTACGGCAAACCGCTTCGCTGGCCGCCGTGAACACCTCGATCTGAAGGCCGGCCACATCCCCGGTGCAGTGAACCTGCCGGAGCGCAAGTTCCACAACGAAGACAAGACCATCAAGTCTGACGAGGAGATCTTAGAGATCCTCGACAACGCTGGCATCACCAAGGAAAATGTCAAGGACGCCATCGTCTACTCCGGTTCCGGTAACCACTCCGCGCTGACCATCGGCATCCTTGAGGGCCTTGGATTTACCGGCCTGCGCCACTTCGTCGGTGGCTGGTCCCAGTGGTCCGCAGACCCATCCAACCCGGTCGAGCGTGGCGACCGCACGACTGTATAAATAACCTGCGTAAATTAACCAGCGCGCCAGCCTACTCACCCCAAGACTTCCTCCTAAAGCCTACTCACCCCAAGACTTCCTACTAAAGTCTTGGGGTGATGCCTATTCTGATCCTTGCCCTAGTCCTCGCCGCGGCCGGCGTCGCGCTTCTCCTCCTCGACAAGCGCCAGCGCACCAACCAGCTTGACGGCACTACCCCTGTCGAGAGCCTCGAATCGCCAGAGCGCCCCACCGCTGACGAGTCACAGGAAGCCGAAACGTTTGAACAGCACGAGGAAGGACTTGCGTCTGCAGAGAACGCAGTGGAGCAAGAGCCTGCCTCAGTACAAGAGCCTGCCCCAGTAGAGAAGGACCAGGCGGCACCTGAAACAGCTATGGCAGAGCAGCAGGCGGCGCCGGAGCGCAAGAACGAGCACCTGCTGCGTGCGCGTGACTTGGTGCCCGGGTCGCTGCGCCGTGAGCGTAAGGCTTGGGGCGAGCGTCACCAATTCGAGTACACCAAGCAGGATGACTATCTGGCTGATGAATGGATGCGTGGCGCAGCGGCCCTGGGGGCGGCACCGAAGGATATCGTGGCAGGGTTCGTGCATGGTCACGAGATGCTGCTGATGGACTTGGGCGGCATCAACGTTATGGCGATGCGCACCGGTGCGGCATCAGACATCGTGGTGGATTTCCGCCGCATCGGCCTTACAGAAGAACACTTTTCGGAGGACCTGATCAAGGTCGACGACGTTGAAGGATTCGAGATGTTCGCAACCGACGCGGGCGTCGGCAAGCGGCTCATCGATGAGCGCCTAGAAGTTGCCCTTGAGCAGATGCCCGAGGAAGTCACCGCGGCGTGGATGGAATCCGAATGGGTGCTTGCTCAAACCACCAAGCACGCGCGCGGCGTGCAGTGGGATGCCATGCTGGCCCCGCTTGCAAAACTTGCCGATTGCGCCCGTGTTCTGCCGCCGCGTTCGGCCGCGATGCAGGTGCTGCGCGTGGCTGAGCTGGACCCGAGCCGCGAGATCCCTGAGCCGCCGCAGCCCGAGCCGACCGGGCCCACCCTTGTGCCGGACCACGAGGAAATCCAGCGCCCGCACATCCAGCGCCCGGAAGAGCCGGTAGAGCTGCCGAGCCGCACCCGCAGTGAGACCCTCGGCGAGGTTGACCACAGCGCGCTGGGGGCAGACGAAGTCGACGCCATTGCCGACGGCCGCGAGCGCCCCCTGCTCGATAAGGCGCAAGCGCGCATGCGCCGTGATCTCAACGGCCGCTCGACCATCTTCGGCGACGAAGAAGCAAACGAGTAGTCTTAAAGCGATAATCCCGCAAAACATGGCGGGACAAGAAGCGGCATAAGAAACAAAAAGGAGAGCCATGAGCTTGGATGCACAGAAAAAGGCCCGTCTGGCAGAGCTGGTCAAGGAACTGGCTGTTGTACACGGCAAGGTCACCTTGTCCTCCGGTAAGGAGGCTGATTACTACGTTGACCTGCGCCGCACCACCCTTCAGCACGAGGCTTCCCGCCTCATCGGCTCCTTGCTGCGCGAGCTGACCGCGGACTGGGACTACGTGGCAGTTGGCGGCCTGACCCTGGGCGCTGACCCCGTCGCTACCTCCATCATGCATGCCGACGGCCGCGATATCGACGCCTTCGTGGTGCGCAAGGAAGCCAAGAAGCACGGCATGCAGCGCCGCATTGAGGGCTTCGACGTCACCGGCGCTAAGGTCCTCGTGGTCGAGGACACCACCACCACCGGCAACTCCCCGCTGACCGCCGTCGAGGCACTGCGCGAGGCAGGCGCCGAGGTCGTCGGTGTGGCCACCGTTGTGGATCGCGCAACCGGCGCCGGCGAAGTTATCGCTGCTGAGGGCCTGGAGTACCGCTACCTGCTGAGCTTGGAAGACCTTGACCTCGCCTAATAACCCATCTGCGCAAGAGACTGTAGAGACAGGCAAGGGCCCTACCGAGTGGAACGAAGGCCGCCACGGCGTCGGGCCGTGGGAGGGCCCCTGGCCAGACGGCGCGCAGTATGACCCAGAGCTGCTGCGCGAGGGTGATCGCCGCAACGTGGTCGACGCCTACCGTTACTGGAGCAGGGAAGCGATCACCGCGGACATCGATAAGCGCCGGCACGCCCTGCACATCGCCATCGAGAACTTCGAGAACGATTCCAACATCGGAACCGTGGTGCGCACCGCGAATGCCTTCGCCGTCGACACCGTGCATATCGTGGGGCGTCGCCGTTGGAATCGCCGTGGGGCCATGGTCACTGACCGCTACCAGCACCTGCAGCATCATGCCACGGTGGAGGAGCTTTTGCAGTGGGCCAACGCCGAAGGGCTAACTGTTGTCGCCATCGATAACACCCCCGGATGCGTCCCCCTTGAAACAGCCGAGCTGCCGGAGCGCTGCCTGCTTTTGTTTGGACAAGAAGGCCCCGGCGTTACCCAAGCAGCCCAAGATGCAGCGTTAATGACCTGTTCCATTGCCCAATTTGGCTCGACTCGTTCGATCAACGCGGGCGTCGCCGCGGGCATCGCCATGCATGCGTGGATTCGTCAGCATGCTGACTTAGAAAAAGCGTGGTAAATCGTTATCTCAAGTAGATAAGATGGAGTAACGAAACCATTATCGAGAGTGATAGATCTACAGTGGAAGAGACATGGGCACACCGCGCGGACCTCGCGGAAACCGCCATCAATGAACGCCATGCGCAAAACGTATGGTCAATTCCGCGTACCAATCTTGCGGTCGTCAGCTGGCCGCCGACTGGTAAGGAGAAACTCTTCGTCCACTGGCACTACTGGTGGCAAGCTCATTACCTCGATTGTCTGGTAGACGCCGCGCTGCGTAACAACACCAAGGCGCGCCGCGCCCGCATCGTGGACACCATGCGCGGTATCCGTATTCGTAACATGAGCCAGCTTACGAAGAATCGTTACTACGACGACAAGGCGTGGCTGGCCCTGGCTATGGGGCGCGCCGAGCAGCTCAAGCGCATCAAGCCGCATAAGCGCCTGGGCTCTTTGCAGCGCAACATCCTGGAAGGCACCGACCCCCAAATCGGCGTGCTGCCGTGGCGCGAGGGCGAGACTTTCCTGAATGTGCCATCCAACGGCCCCGGCGCCATCATGCTTGCCCGCATGGGGCGCATTGACGAGGCCCGCCACATCGTGGACTGGATCTATGACCATCTGGTTGATGATGACGGCTTCATCATGGACGGCGTGCGCATGCGTATGGACGGCCCGGAAATCGTGAAGGCTATCCACCCGTATTGCCAGGGCGTGGTTCTGGGCGCCTGCCTGGAAATTGCATTGGCACTGCGTGAGAAGGCTGGGTTGACCTCCCTGGAGAGCATCGACACCATTCAGGAAGCCGAGCTGGCAGCGGATACGATGCACTACATCACCAACATCCGTGGCCTAGTGCAGGCAGTGGCAACCGGAATGGCTACCCCGTCCGGCGTTATCAACTGGATGACGGGCGACGGCGATGGTGGCCTGTTCAAGGGCATCCTCGTGCGCTACCTCGCGGACGTTGCTGTGCGATTGCCTGGCGATTCCCCGGCTAACCGCGCCACCAAGAAGCTTGCGGCTCGCATGGTCGTGGCCTCTGCTGAATCCGTGTGGGAACACCGCCTGGAGGTAGATGGTCTACCTATCTTCGGCTCCGACTGGACCACCGATGCCCGCCTGCCACATAACTACGGCTTCGGGCCGCATACCGTCGGCGAAAAGGTAGGCATCATCCGTGTTGCAGAGCGTGATCTTTCGGTCCAATTGTCAGGCTGGATGCTGCTCGAGGCCTGCGCACGAGTCATGAAACACCAGTCCCAAGAAAAATAAAAACGCATTACAACCGTACTAATTTGTGGTTTCACCTGCGTATCGGCAACCGCCCACCAGGCGCCTGCCTGCATTAAGGAAGTTCACAAAAATTCTGGCGGCGAAATCGGGCAAAAACAGGCATACTTGGGACTTGGAACGTGATTGCCCCAACACACTAAGGATGGAACTTCATGCCAATCGCAACTCCTGAGGTCTATAACCAGATGCTGGATACCGCCAAGCAGGGCGGTTTTGCATTCCCAGCCATCAACTGCACCTCTTCTGAGACCATCAACGCGGCTCTGCGCGGTTTCGCAGAAGCTGAGTCTGACGGCATTATCCAGTTCTCCACCGGCGGCGCTGAGTTTGGCTCTGGCCTTTCCGTGAAGAACAAGGTGGCAGGTGCTCAGGCTCTGGCAGCTTTCGCTCACGAGGCGGCAAAGCACTACGGCATCAACGTTGCGCTGCACACCGACCACTGCCAGAAGGAAGTTCTGGACGAGTACGTTCGCCCCCTCATCGCTATCTCCCAGGAGCGCGTTGACCGCGGCGAGCTGCCTTTGTTCCAGTCCCACATGTGGGATGGTTCTGCAATCCCAATCGACGAGAACCTTGTCATCGCCCAAGAGCTGCTGGAGAAGGCACGCAAGGCAAACATCATCCTTGAGGCTGAGATCGGCGTCGTTGGCGGCGAAGAGGACGGCGTCCAAGCTAAGGCCGGCGCAAACCTCTACACCTCCGTTGAGGATTTTGAAAAGACCATCGATGCACTCGGTACCGGCGAGAAGGGCCGCTACTTGCTGGCTGCTACCTTCGGCAACGTCCACGGCGTTTACAAGCCGGGCAACGTGAAGCTGCGCCCAGAGGTTCTCGACGAAGGCCAGAAGGCTGCCGTCAAGAAGCTCGGCCTGGAAGAGGGCTCCAAGCCATTCGACTTCGTCTTCCACGGCGGCTCCGGCTCCGAGAAGGAAAAGATCGAGCAGGCTCTGTCCTACGGCGTTGTGAAGATGAACGTTGACACCGATACCCAGTACGCGTTCACCAACCCGGTTGCCCGCCACATGTTCGCTAACTACGACGGCGTCTTCAAGATCGACGGCGAGGTTGGCAACAAGAAGGTCTACGACCCACGCTCCTACATGAAGAAGGCAGAGCAGTCCATGGCTGAGCGCGTGGTTGAGGCCTGCACCGACCTGCACTCCGTGGGCAAGTCCATCTCCAAGTAAGACTGACCACCAAACCACACCACACAGAGCCGTTCCCCCCAGACCCCGCAGCCGCTGGGAACCCCGCAGCCGCTGGGAGGGAGGAGCGGCTTTGCTGTGTTTAGCGTCAAAGAATGCGCCGGCAAAGTCCCCGACCAACATCCTCGCCCGAGTCAAACCGGAATCAAAACCCAAATGGTGAGGTCACCGCACAACAAAAGGGACTAGTGTAAACCAATGGGGCAAATGAGGCCCGCAAGTGGTGAGGTGACCTCACCATCTAGAGTGAACCCAGCCACGACCCAGGCCGAACCCAGCCACGACCCAGGCCGAACCCAGCCACGACCCAGGCCGACCTCAACCAGAGCCAAGCAATCCACACGGGCGAACTAAGATAAGGAAACCATGGCGGAAGCAAAGGATAAGAGCACTAAGGAACGGGCCAAGCTGACCACGCGCCAACAGCTGCGCAGCTTTGACCGCTCGGTTAAATCCCGTTTTGCGCGCGTGAAGTCCCGCTTCCTCTACATCGTCCAGTCCACCCTCGGCGCCGGCCTGGCTTTCTTCGTGGCACACGTTGTCTTCGGCCACGCTCAGCCGTTCTTCGCGCCGATGTCCGTCATCATCATCTTGGGCCTGTCCGGCGGGGACCGACTTAAACGCGCGGTGGATCTCTCCATCGGCGGCATCGTTGGCGTTATCGTGGGCACCCTCCTGGTTGACGGCCTGGGCACCGGCCCTATCCACATGACCATAATCATCGGTTGCTCGCTGCTCATCGCGTCCTTCGTGACCGAGTCGCAGCTCATCAGCAACCAAGTGGCCATCGGCGCCATCCTGATCGCCACCATCATGCCCCCGGAGGAGATGGGCGGACTCTCCCGCGCCATCGACGCCATCATCGGCGCCTTCATCGGCATCTGCATGGTCGCCCTCATTCCGACCTCCCCATTGCGCGCCGTGCGTAAGGAAGTATCCAAGGTTCTGCGGGTGGCTTCTGCAGTGCTTTCCGACGTTGCCGGCGGCCTCCGCGACGGCGATGAGAAGGCGATCCTGGAAGCTCGCGACGCCGTCCGCGGTACGCAGAGCGATATCAATGACATGCTCCAGGCGGCCAAGGGCAGCGCCGAGACCGTCAAAGTTTCCCCATTCCTGTGGAGCTGGCAGCGCAACATCCGCTCCCTGGAGCGCATCCTCACCCCGGTGGACAACGCCATCCGCGGTGTGCGCGTGCTTTCCCGCCGGGCCTTGGTGCTTTCGGAGGACGGCGACCACGTCACCGAAGCCCAGCTTGACCTCATCGACGAGCTTTCCGACGTTACGTATGAGCTCGCCGAGCTCTACGGCCGGGCCAGCAGCAAGGAATCGCGGGCCAACGAGGCCGTGGTCATCCCGGAGATTGTGTACCGCTTACGCGTCCTTGGTGCGAACGCCACCATGGACGTGCTTGGCGAGGACGGCGTTCTTTCCGCCTACTCACTCCTCGCGCAGACCCGGTCCATCATCGTTGACCTGCTGATGGTCTGCGGCATGTCCCGCGAATCAGCCGTGGCGCAGCTTGCCCCCACCTCTGATCATCCGGCCTACCCACCGGAAGTTCTCGACACCGACTAAACACACGAAGTAAAGCCGTAATAATTAAGGCCGTACAACCTGCAGATCACGCAGGTGCCGGTAGAAGGTCACGCGTTTGACGGCTCGCTTCGCGCTGACGCCATCGACGATTACGCGCAGCTCCGGGCCGCCTGCTTGCACCGCGCGGCCGGTGCAGATGCTGGTTTCATCGAGCTGGCCGGCGGCGATGGGGGAGGAGAACTTCGATCGCAGCCATCCGCTGAAGCCGGACTTTGCGGCTTCAGCAAGCCCTAGGTCTGCGGATTTAGCAACGGGGGAGACAGCCTTCGCTGCCAAGATCCCCGGTGCATCAATCATCGGTACCAACCGGGCGCCATACGTACCGATGCCGGCCCTGCCGGTACCTTCGTGGCGGACGACAACATGATCATCCACGATGATCTCGCCGGTGATGTCCGTGTTATTCCACTCGGAAATCGAAGCCGAGCCTGCCACGGCAAGACCTGCATCATTGCGGATGAGTGGCACTGGGTGCACCGGTGCTGAAAGCGCAACGCTGAGCGCAGATTGCAGATCAGTAGGCAGACCCCAGTTGCGGGCAGCGGGCGAAGAAGAATCCGTGGGCACATAGGCGAGCTCGGCCCAGAGGTAGTCGCCGCGCATCATGCGGCTAAGAACTGCGCTCAAGGCGGCGTCGTCTCCTACCACGACGATGCGTAGTGGTTCCACCAAGTGGGGCGCTTGCGGCGCGAAGGCGGGGGTACTCAAATGCCGGACGTCTGGCTGGGCGGCAATCTCATCGAGGGAAGGGGTGGGATCTTCCGGCAGTGCGGTCTTCGCGGCTGCGTCTAGCGGACGAAGCTCGGAGCGGGTTGGAACCGCGCTGACGTCGAGAATTTCTGCGTGTGGGGGCAAATCCAGGCTGAGTCTGCTACCGCAACGAACAACGATTAGGGTCACCGTGAGTTACCTTGCCTTTCCCAGCGAATCACCCCGCGAATTGGGGCATAACTTCTACACCCTACAACGCAAATTACCCCCATTGATAACCGCCAATTGGGGTGGAGGGGGTCACATGGGGATATATTTTTAGTCCACACTACTTTCAACTTCACATTTTATTTATCTTCGTGCTGTGGCACACAGGTAACTATCCCGACAACTTCACGGAGGCTTCATCTTGGCAATTGAATTCACCATGATCCAGTCCATCGGCATCGCTGTCGTGTTGCTCTTGCTGGGTATTTGGCTCAAGCAGCGGATCTACTTCTTTGAGCGCTTTGCTATTCCGGCCCCGGTTATCGGTGGCTTCCTCTTTGCTTTGATCAACCTGGTGCTGCACCAGACTGGTATCGCTGAGATTACGTTCGATACCACGCTGCAGAGCTTCTTCATGGTTATCTTCTTCACCACGGTGGGCTACGGCGCATCGTTGAAGGTGCTGCGCGCCGCCGGCCCGAAGGTAATGGTCTTCCTCGTTGTGGCGATTGTTCTGACCATTCTGCAGAACGTCGTTGCCGTGGGCCTGGCTCCAATCGTTGGTGTCGATGCCAAGTTGGCTTTGATGACGGGCTCTGTTTCCATGACCGGTGGTCATGGTGTTTCGGGCGGTATCGCGCCTCTCGTCGAGCAGTCTGGTGTTAGCGGTGCAGAAACCGTGGCTTACACCGCAGCTACCTTCGGCCTCATCATGGGCTCGCTCATGGGCGGCCCGCTGGCAAACCGCCTGATTACCAAGGGCAATCTGATGGATCAGAAGGCAGCAAAGGTCGATATCGATGAGTCGCTGATTGCTCACGTCGCCCGCAAGCTGCGCGGCGACGCCATGCTGCACGCCTTCGTGATGATCCTGGTTTCCATGCTCATCGGCAGCTTCGTAACTGATGCGATGAACCACTTCGTGGGCATGCTCACCGATAAGGCGGCCTTCCCGCTTTACTTCGGCTCCATGATTGTGGCGATCATCCTGCGCTTTATCAATGACTCCCGTGAGCAGAAGGAATACAAGGAACTGGTCCCAACCCAAGAGGTTGAGATTCTCGGTGTTATTGGCCTGAACTTCTTCCTGGCGATGGCACTTATGAACATCAAGCTCTGGGAGCTCGCTGAACTGGCTGTCCCGATGCTCATCCTGCTGGTGGGTCAGACGGCACTCATGTGGCTGTTTGCTAACTTTGTCACCTTCCGCGTCATGGGCCGCGACTACGACGCCGCGGTTCTTACCGCTGGCCACTGCGGCTTCGGTATGGGCGCTACCCCGAACGGCATGGCAAACATGGACTCCGTGGTCACCAAGTTCAAGGAATCCAAGCTGGCTTTCTTCATCCTGCCGATCATTGGCGGCATGTTCATCGACTTCGCGAACATCGTAAACATCTTGGTATTCCTGAACATCGCGTAAACGCGGCGAAGCAGCCGTGTTAAAAAATGAGAGCTGTCAATTAATACCCGTCTGCACACTTCTAGGGGTAAAGTGGTTGCGTATTTGGCTTCAATCATTAGGAAGTGACACCCAGACATGGCAGCAATCGTCATCGTTGGCGCTCAATGGGGCGACGAAGGTAAAGGTAAGGCCACCGATATCCTCGGTGGCAAGGTTGACTACGTAGTCAAGCCGAATGGCGGCAATAACGCTGGCCATACTGTTGTAGTTGGCGGCGAGAAGTATGAGCTCAAGCTCCTTCCCGCCGGCATTCTCTCTGAGAATGCAACTCCGGTATTGGGCAACGGCGTTGTTATTAATCTTGAAGCTCTCTTTGATGAGATCGACGGCCTTGAGGCACGCGGCGCGAATGCCTCGCGCCTGCGAATCTCCGCGAACGCTCACCTGGTAGCGCCGTACCACCAGACCCTGGACCGCGTGCAGGAGCGTTTCTTGGGCAAGCGCGCCATTGGCACCACGGGCCGCGGTATTGGCCCGGCTTACTCCGATAAGGTCGCTCGCATCGGTATCCGCGTGCAGGACATCTTTGATGAATCCATCCTGCGGCAGAAGGTTGAGTCTGCGCTGGACATCAAGAACCAGATGCTGGTGAAGATGTACAACCGCAAGGCGATTGACCCTGACCAGATCGTGGAATACTTCTTGAGCTACCGCGAGCGCCTAGCACCGATGGTTATCGATGCAGAGCTAGAACTCAACAAGGCCTTGGAGGAGGGTAAGCACATCCTGATGGAGGGCGGCCAGGCCACCATGCTGGATGTGGATCACGGCACCTACCCGTTCGTTACGTCCTCGAACCCGTCTGCCGGCGGTGCTTCTGTGGGCTCCGGCATCGGCCCGACCCGCATCAAGACCTCGCTGGGCATTATCAAGGCCTACACCACCCGCGTGGGCGCCGGCCCGTTCCCAACTGAGCTTTTTGACAAGTGGGGCGAGTACCTGCAAACCACCGGTGGTGAGATCGGCGTTAACACCGGCCGCAAGCGCCGCTGTGGTTGGTATGACTCCGTGGTGGCTCGCTATGCCACCCGCGTCAACGGTTTCACGGACTACTTCCTGACCAAGCTGGACGTGCTCACCGGTATTGGTGAGATCCCCATCTGTGTGGCCTATGACGTAGACGGCAAGCGCTACGATGAGATGCCGCTGACCCAGTCTGAGTTCCATCACGCCACGCCAATCTTTGAGACCATGCCGGCATGGGAGGAGGACATCACGGGCTGCAAGACCTTTGAGGAGCTTCCGCAGAAGGCTCAGGACTACGTCCTCCGCCTTGAGGAACTCTCAGGTTGCCGCATGTCCTACATCGGCGTGGGTCCCGGCCGTGACCAAACCATCGTCCGCCATGACGTCATGACCGACCACTAGATGTACGTTATTTAAGTTCGACAAATGCGAGATATCTAATCCGATATCTCGCATTTCTATTGCCGTATCCGTGTTTTCGGATCACAGTGAGCAGGTTGTTGGCGGCGTAGCACTGGTTGCTACAGGGGCATTGGTAATTAGTCTCCTGGCTTAGCTAGATGCATCCGGATATGCCTGCGGAGCTTGATAAGCCTGCGAAAGACCAGCCTGGCTTTTCGTTAATAGGTCTGTGGGGTTGGTATGCAATAATTCAAGGATGGATATTTCAGGCGACATCGCAGGTCATATAGGTACCCCCCTTACCGGTAACGCCACCAAAGTGCTGCTGCTTGGTGCAGGCGAGCTGGGCAAGCAACTAGTCATTGCCTTCCAGAACTTGGGCCTTGAGGTTCACGCTGTTGACCGCTACGCCGGCGCTCCTGCACAACAGCTCGCGCACTTTAGCTACATCGCAGACATCACCGATGAAGCCAAAGTCCTTGAAATCGCCCAGCGCATCCGGCCAGACTATATCGTCCCCGAAGTTGAGGTTGTGGCCGTCGAGGCGTTGTCGCGGCTTGAGTCCGAAACCCCAGCGGTCGTCGTCCCTAGCGCCCGGGCGTGCGAGCTGACCCAGTCCCGCCAGACCATCCGTGAGGCCGCAGAAAACATCGGACTGCCCGTAACCGCATACCGCTTTGCCAGCTCCGCGGAGGAGCTTGCCGAAGCCGTCCATGAGCTCGGCATGCCGTGCATCGTAAAGCCTGACGTGGCAACCTCCGGCAAGGGCCACATGCTGGTCAAGGACGAGGAAGATCTCAAGGACGCTTGGAACCTCGTGCGCCGCGTGTCCTCCGATGAAAAGCGCGTCATCGCCGAGCGCTTCGTGGACTTTGACTACGAGGTCACCCTCCTCGCCGTTCGCTCCATCGACCCTGCAACGGGCAAGCTCTGCACCTGGTTTAGCGAGCCCATCGGTCACCGCCACGAGCGCGGCGACCTCATCGAATCCTGGCAGCCGCTGGCCATGAGCGAGATCGCACTTGAGAATGCACGCTCCGTTGCCGCGCGCATCTCCAACGAGCTAGGCGGACGCGGCGTCTACGGCGTCGAGCTCTTCGTCGCCGGCGAGGATGTGTATTTCTCTTCCGTCTCCCCACGCCCTTCCGATACCGCCATGCTCACCGGTTACACGCAGCGCTTCTCCGAGTTCGAGCTGCACGCCCGCGCCATCCTGGGCTACCCAATCGACGTCACCCTAACCTCGCCCGGCGCCAGCGTCGTGCTGCATGCCGACGCCGCGACTGACGATGTCGTTTATAGCGGCGTTGCAGAGGCCATGGCCTTCGAAGAGACCGACGTCCGTCTCTTTGGCAAGCCCGGTGCCTACGTCGGTCGCCGCATGGGCATGGTGGCAACCACCGCAGAAGACGTCGAGACTGCGCGCGACCGTGCCGCGCTTGCTGCCGCCAAGATCAGCATCAGCCAGACCCCGAACGCGCACGTTGTCGCCAACGCACAGGCCGTGGACCCAGTAGCTAACGATGCCGCCGACATCGATTTCGTTGAGGTCGCTGAGCCCGTCGTAGAGGTCGACCCAGTTCTTAACCGTTCCGCAGACGATTAGCCCTCGCGGCGCAGAATCATCGGCTGGTGGGGGATGCCCTCGTCGTCGAAAAGCGCGCCGCACACCTCAAAACCATAGGTGCCGTAGTAATCCACCAGCGGTGCCTGTGCCTCCAAGTAGACCGGCTGGCCGCTCATTGCCACCGCGGCATACTGCAACGCCGCTTCCATGACCTGCTTGCCTAGCCCCGTGCCGCGAGCTTGTTTATCCAGAGCAAAGCGGCCAAACTGGGCCACCTCCTCGCCATCTAGCGTGGAGGGGAAGACGCGCGCGGTGCCAGCCAGCTGCTGGGTCTCATCATCAATCGCCAGGATATGCACCGTGCTATCGCGTGCATCCGTATCGTCGATTTCTGCATATGGGCACTGTTGCTCGTGCACGAAGACGTCCACTCGCAACTTATACAGCTCGTGCACCTGCAGCGGGCTGAGGTGGGACAAGTTCGCAGCGGAAATCGTGTAAGTCATGGTACACGATTGTACGTGAGCGTTAGCCCTGTTTGATGTCTTGCGTGGACGCTTTCTGCAGGCGCGCAATGTGCAGCGTCAGGTAGCTGACCTCATCCGCGGTAAGTTCCGTGTCCATGCGCAGCTCGATGAGCTCTGCGATAGTGCGTGAGCAGTCTGCCGCCTGCGGGTACTGGGCGTTGATTGCTTCGCCGATTGCGGTGCCCTGCGAGTCCAATTGCGTGTGCTCTGCCATGCGGACGAAGAGATAGCGCAAGTGTGTAATGAAACGCGCGACGGAGATTTCCTCGCTGTTTAGCTTCACTCCGGCATGCTGGCCGATGATGTCGAGCAGCTGCTGGATTAGCCCCGTCATGCGGTAGGTGCCAGACAAGTCGCCCACCGAGAACCCCGCATTGACCAAGTGCAAAGTGATGGCAATGGCCTCTGACTCCGCTAGCGGCGTGTACAGCTGCTCGTTAATTACGCGCAAGAGGCGCTTGGCTAGCTCGAAATCCTCCTGGTAGAGGTGGCGCACCTCCGCTTCGAGCGGGTAGTTGATGGTGGCGCCGCGTTGGACCGCGGAGTGGACGTGGTCCGCCAATGCGACGACGAGGGTTAGCTTGTTGCGGTAGCTCTCCGGCACCGCGGCCTGATCCATGCCCTCTAGCACCAGCTGGATGAACTCGCCCGGCACGGATGCGAGCATGAGGGCCGAGTGGTCGGGGTCGCGGCCGGAGGCTGGCACGAAAACCTTGACCACCTTGGCAGGGTCCACCTCGTCGCCGGAGCGGGCCTTGAAACCGATCCCGCGCCCGGTAACGATCACTTCCTCTGCTGCGGCACCAGTGCCGCGGCGAGCGAGGATGACGTTGTTATTGAAAACGCGCAGGATCTGCATGAGGCCCGATGATAATAGAACTCATCGGGCCTCATGGAATAGCGCGCCGCATACGCGCCGAAGCGGTTTTAGCGGGTAGCGGTGATGATGGTATCGCCAGCCGTAGCCTTCTTAATTCCGGCCGGAGTTACCTCGGCCAGGGACTTGGTGTTGGTGACTGCTACGACGATGGTGGTGTCGAAACCGGCGGCGCGGACTGCGTCGAAGTCCACGGTGGCTAGCAGATCGCCAGCCCCCACGGTATCGCCCTTCTTAACGGCAGGAGCAAATCCCTCGCCCTTCATCTTCACGGTGTTGATGCCGATGTGGACGAGGACCTCGACGCCGGACTCGGTCTTGATGCCATAAGCGTGGCCGGTCTTCATCGCGCTGACGATGGTGCCCGCAACAGGGGAGTAGACCTTGTCTTCAGCAGGGATGACTCCCACGCCATCGCCCAGCGTGCCGGCAGAAAAGACTGGGTCATCGATCTCGGCCATAGGGACAATCTCGCCCTCTGCAGGGGAGGAGATGTCGGTGACGGTGCCGGCAGCGGCAGCGGCGGCTGCGGCTGCGGGCTCGGCCGGGGCGTCGGCAAGCGGTGCGTTCTTCTCCTCTGCGGCTGCGGCCTTGAGCGCTGCGCGCTCTTCCGGGGAGCGGTAGTCAGTGATGTAGACCGCCAGGAAGGCCACGACGAATGCCACAGCAATGGCGATGGCGTACTTGGCCATCGGGCTAAACACAGAGATGGTGAGCACGGAGGTGAAGACGAAGGCATCCGTGGTGATGCCGTTGGAGCCCAGGGTCAAAAGTGCCACGGTCAGGCCACCGGCAAAGCAGCCCACCAGCATGCGCGGGTAGATGCGCTTGTAACGCAGGTGAATGCCGTAGAGGGAAGGCTCGGAGACGCCGCCCAGCAGGCCCGCAACCAATGCGGAGCCGGCGGTCTGACGCATCACGGTGTCCTTGTCGCGGATGGACAGTGCCAGCACGGCGGCGGTGGCGCCGAAGCAGGCGAAGTTCCAAGCACCCATTGGGCCCTGGATGAAGTCATAGCCCAAGGTCTGGATGTTTACCAGCATCAAGGCGTTCAGTGGCCAGTGCAGACCCAGCGGAACCAGGAACGGGTAGATCATCGGGATAGCCAGGGCGAAGACGAATGGAACGTTGTCATTCATCCAGGACAGGCCGGCGCCGATGCCGTTACCGGCCCATACGCCGAACGGGCCGATGAGAAATGCCGTGAGAGGGATGACGATGAGCATGGTGAAGAACGGGACGAACACCATGTGCAGAGCAGAAGGAATGATCTTCTGGAAGAAGCGGTAGACCAGCGCTGCCACAAAAGCCATCATCAACGGCACGAAGACATTGCCGCCGTACCCCGGAAGCTGCATGGTCATGCCGAAGATAGGAATGGAGCACTGCTCGCTGCCCAACGTATCGTTGACCACGCACTGGACGGCAGGGTTCTCAGAAAGGCCCAAGAACTCCGGAGTCAGCAGGGCGGCCATGATGGCGCCCGGGACCCATGGGTCGATGCGCAGCTTCTTGCCGGCGTTGTAGGCCACCATCAGCGGCAGGAAGTAGAAGACGGAGCGCCACATGGCGTCGACGAAGAACCACGAGGCGGGCTTGTCCTCGGCGCGGAAGTCGACGATTCCGAATGCGTCGAGGATCGACGCGAAGGCGATAATCAGCGAGGCGCCAAGCAACACACCCAGAATTGGTCGGAAAGAATCGGACAGGTACTCGAAGAACTCGTCCATAAAAGGAACCTTGCCCTTCGCCTTCGAGCGGGCCGCGGCTTTGATGTCCGCATCCGAAGCGCCGCCGCCTTTCATCTCCGGCAAAGCGTTGATCTCGTCGTAGACGGTAGCGACGTCGCCACCGATAACTACCTGGTAATTTGAGCCGCCTTGCGGCACGGCGCCGAGCACCTTGGGGATGGCGTCGAGCGCTTCCTTGTCGGCTTTCGAGGCGTCGTTAAGCTGGAAGCGCAGGCGGGTGGCGCAGTGCGTGAAAGAGGCAATGTTTTGCGCGCCGCCGATGCCATCCAGGATGGCCTCAGCTGTAGAGCGCGTTTGCGTCGACATGAGATTTCCTTTCGAACTTCTTACCGGGCGCAATGCGGTTCGCGGAGGTTCCTGGGGCCTGCCCAGGAGGCCTAAAAACTACAAAAAGACCCAGGAAGCTGGGTCTTTGCATTTCATAGTTCAGTGGAATGCGCGGTGCACACAGCATCCTAGGTCTTGCCCGAAGTAACAATCCTTATAAATTCAACCTACTCCGCGGCTCTCACTCTGGGCAATTTATGTGACTCACCACACCGCTTTTTCGGGTGGCTGGGCGATTGGAGGTTCCTAAATGTGTTTTAGATTGCACTAAGCCTTTTTAAAACGGCTAAATTCGGACATCTCCAGTATGGTGAAGAGGTCACTGTGTGTTGTGCCTCGTGACGCGCAACACACAACATCGTCTACTCTTTGGGAAGAGAAAGGCTAGCAGTAAATGTCTTCACAGAACTCCGCACTCGTGAGCGTCATTGGCCGTGGTTTTGACGGCCTCGATATCGCCTCCCTGGCAACCGACCTCGGCGCGACCTTCGCGCAGCTCGATGACCTGGGCACCACCCTGGACCAGATTCTGGTCACCGTTCCAGAAGGCGACGTCGTGTTGCAGGGCACGGGTGTGATGGACTTTGACGCCAAGGCCGCAGCGGCCCTGGGCATCCCGTTTGTTCTGATTTCCAACGCTCCGCAGCGCACCTCCGACCTGGCCCTTGCACATGCCCGTTCCCTGGGTGCTGAGGTAGTAGGCGCGTTTACCGACGTCGCGTCTGTCCCCGGTGCGCTCGCAGCCATCGAGTCCGTCGCGCCGGTAATGAGCGCGGAGGTCTTCCAGAAGCAGTTGCTTGACCAAGCCCGTGCCGCCGGTGCGCACATCGTTCTGCCGGAAGGCGAGGACGACCGCATTATCGAGGCAGCCGGAGCGCTTATGGCGGGCAAGGTGGCGAAGCTGACCATCCTGGGTGATGAGGCGGACGTCGCCAAGCGTGCGGAGCTCCTCGGCGTGGATCTCACCGGCGTGGACGTCATTGACCACCTGAACTCCCCGCTGGCAGAGGAGTTCGCGGCCGACTTCGCGGAGCTGCGCAAGAAGAAGGGCGTTACCCTCGAGCAGGCGCGCGAGACCATGAAGGATGTCTCCTACTTCGCCACCATGATGGTGCACAAGGGCCTGGCAGACGGCATGGTTTCCGGCGCTGCGCACACCACCGCACACACGATTAAGCCTTCCTTCCAGATCATCAAAACCGCGCCGGGCGCATCCGTTGTTTCCTCCATCTTTTTGATGGTGATGCGCGGACGCCTGTGGGCCTTCGGTGACTGCGCGGTCAACCCAAACCCGACCGCCGAGCAGCTGGGTGAAATCGCCGTGGTTTCTGCGAAGACCGCAGCGCAGTTCGGCATCGACCCACGCGTGGCCATGCTGTCTTACTCCACCGGCACCTCTGGCTCCGGCCCGGACGTCGACCGTGCAGTTGCTGCTGTTGAGGCTGCCCGCGGCATCGATTCCTCCGTCAAGGTGGACGGCCCGCTGCAGTTCGACGCCGCTTGTGACCCAGGCGTTGCCGCCAAGAAGGCACCGGAGTCCGAGGTGGCTGGTCAGGCAAACGTCTTCATCTTCCCGGACCTGGAGGCAGGCAACATCGGCTACAAGACCGCCCAGCGTACCGGCGGCGCACTGGCAGTCGGCCCGATTCTGCAGGGTCTGAACAAGCCGGTCAACGACCTCTCCCGCGGCGCTACCGTTCCGGACATCATCAACACCGTCGCAATCACGGCTATCCAGGCAGGAGTCAAGTAAATGGCTTACGTACTCGTTCTTAACTCAGGTTCCTCCTCAGTCAAGTTCCAGCTGGTTGACCCAGCAGGCAAAGCTACCGACGCCCCGCTGGTCTCCGGTCTCGTGGAGCAGGTCGGCGAGCCGATGGGTGCCGTCACCGTCAAGACTGGTGGCGAGGAATACAAGGAAGAGTTGGAGATTCCTACCCACTCTTTCGGCCTGGAGCGCGCGTTCGACATCATGCACCAGCACAATGTGGGCCCGATGGACGTTGAGGTCATCGCCGTGGGCCACCGCGTTGTGCACGGCGGCCGCCTCTTCTCCGATCCACAGCTGATTACGGACCAGATTGAGTCCATGATTGAGGACCTCATCCCGCTGGCTCCGCTGCACAACCCGGCCAACCTGGACGGCATTCGCGTGGCTCGCAAGATGCTGCCGAACATTCCGCACGTGGCCGTGTTCGATACCGCGTTCTTCAACACCCTGCCGCCGGCTGCTGCGCTTTACGCCATCAACAACGAGGTGGCCTCCAAGTACGACATCCGTCGCTATGGCTTCCACGGCACCTCCCACGAGTTCGTCTCCCAGCAGGTTCCGCGCCTTCTGGATAAGGACCCGAAGCGCGTCAACCAGATCACGCTGCATCTGGGCAACGGTGCTTCGGCAGCAGCAATCCGCCATGGCCGCCCGATTGACACCTCGATGGGCCTTACCCCGCTGGCTGGTCTGGCAATGGGTACCCGTTCCGGTGACATTGACCCGGGCATCATCTTCCACCTCTCCCGCCAGGCGGGTATGTCTATCGATGAGATTGACAACCTGCTCAACAAGCAGTCTGGCGTAAAGGGCATTTCCGGCGTCAACGACTTCCGTGTGCTGCGTGAGCGCATCGAAGCCGAGGACCAGGATGCATGGCTGGCATACAACATCTACATCCACCAGCTGCGCCGCTTCATCGGCTCGTACATGATTGCGCTGGGCCGCCTGGATGCGATCACCTTCACCGCGGGTGTGGGCGAAAACGACACTGAGGTGCGCCAGGATTCGCTGTTCAACCTGGGAATGTATGGCATCCACTTTGACAAGGAAGCAAACCTTGTGCGCTCGAAGGAGCCGCGCATGATTTCCACGCCGGACTCGCCGGTCAAGGTCTTCGTGGTGCCGACCAACGAGGAGCTGGCTATCGCACAGAAGTCCGCTGAAATCGCCGATATGGCGCGTGAGGCGGGGCTGTACTAGTCCGCGTTTGGAAGGGGCCAACCTGGTGGTTGGCCCCTTCGTCGCGATGAGTTATCCACAGATTTGACCTGTTGCGCCAATTCCCTCTTGCGCTAGTACTGGCCCTGCTAGTGGACTAGCCCTATGGAACAATTCGGGGGAGTAGTAGAAGGGCAGTCGCTGCCTTGGCATGAAGAGCAGCTGGCGCGGTGTTTGCGGGCGGGCCATAGTGCTAGGCGGGCGGTTCTCGTAGGAGTTTCGGCGGCGCGGGTGCATGGGCTGTGGGTCCTCCCGCCGCGGTGCGGCGAGGAGCCGGTGATGCTCGCTCTGCGCTCCGGCGTTATGCCGCCACGGAGAGACTGGGGCCACGGCCGAAGCTACAAGAAGATGCGTCTGCCAGATTCTATGGTCGAGAAGGTTCAGGGCGTTCGCGTGACGTCTGCTTTGCGCGCCGCGTTGGATGTCGCGCGCTTCGAAGGCTGGATTCGCGGCTTCGTGGCGCTCGAATCATGGTTCCGGATGCACCCTGAACTCGATGTCGAGGCTGCCAAGGCTATGGCAATGGATTGCCTCGAAACTATGGGGCGGGTCAAAGATATCGCTGAAGCACGTCGAGCTATATCGCTTCTTTCTGGTCAATGCGAGTCGCCCTACGAGGCATTATGCATCGCGTTATTGGCACACGCAAAGATGGGTCATTCCATCCAACAGCAAGTCTGGGTGATTCCCAGTGTTCGGGTTGATGTTCTGATTGATGGTTGGCTGGTATTGGAAATTGACGGAGCCGTGAAGTATGACGGCGAAACCTATGGCTCGGATACCCGGCGGGTAATCGTGGAAGAGCGTCGCCGCGAGGTGCGATTGCAGAATGCCGGCTACACGGTATTCCGTGTGACTTCGACTGAGCTGTTTCATCAGCCGCAGAAGTTCCTCGCAGATTTGCGGGCAACTTGGGTGTCTGGCCGTGAGCGGGGACTGCAGCAAGTGGTGCGCCAGGCGTAGGCGCTTCCTCTCACCAGGGTCCTCACCATTTGCAGGTGGTTGGCCTAGATGGTGAGGTCGAGCTGTAACTACTGTGACTGGCGCTGTCTGCTGGGGCTGGTGATCACTCACCTCACCATGTGGTCCTCACCATTTGGGCTGAGGCACGACGCGAATAGTCAAATGGTGAGGTCGCGATGTGACTATTGGGGCCAGTGTTCGTTGCTGGGACTGGTGGTGACTGTTGAGGTGGCGTTTGGAGCGGTTGACCTCACCATTTGGAAAGGCGGCCATGGCGGAGGGCCGGGCCGTGGGGCCGGGCCGCGGAGGCGGCCCAGGCTAAAAGTTGGTCACAGGCCGCACTTGGTTCGCCAGGTCCACCAGCGCGTAGCGGTGCCGCGCGAAGGGCGCCTGCCGGGCCAAGGCGCGCAGAGTATCGGCCAAGCCGTAGCGTAAGCCACGCTGCGTGAAGGCGAACTCGAAGAGGTCGTTCGGAGAGGCCGCTGCATCGAGGTCACAGTCGCGGAGGAAGTTCAGGCCCGCGGAGATGACTGCCGCCTTGACCTGCAAGAATCGCGGCTCATTTTGTGGGATCTCCTCCAGACGGCGGGCAGCGCGGCGGATACGAGACTCGGAAAGATCGTGCAGTACCAGTTGCAAAATGGTGGTCAGCCGGGCCATGCGGTAGTGGCGCGAGGCGTTGGGCACGCGATCTAGCGTCGCCACGGCCAGCTCCACCTGCTGCTCCGAGCGCATCTGGCGGGCCAGGCCGAAAGCGGAAGAGACCGTGGTCGGGTAGGTGGCCCACACGATTCCGTACAGACGCATCGAGTTAAAACGCAGGTGAGCCGGGTCATCGGTGACGTGATCCCAGATTCCTCGATCGTCGGTAAACAGTTCGTTCGGCAGCTCGTCCAGGCTGGTAGTGAGGTTCGCACATGCCCGCGCGATGGCAGGATCGATGAGCGAGACTTCGTTGTAGCCCAGCTGCTGCAAGATGAGCTCGTTAATCGCCGCGATAGCCAGCTTCGGCGCCGGCTCGCCCGGCAGCAGGTTGAGGACGTTCGCGAAGTGCACTTGGGCGGCGCGATACTCGTCGAGAAGCAGCACGGCGACGCCGGAGTACCACTGGAAGCGCCAATCGTTTCCGAGCTTGTCCTCGATCGAGGCGAGCCATTCGCGGGCCTGGCCGGTATAGCCCAGATCGATCATGGAACGCACCACGCCGAGCGGGATTTCTGCGGATTCCTCGTACTCCGGGGCCTGCATGGCCTGGCGCAGCGTTTCGAGGGCTTCCTGCGGCTCCGTGTAGGAAGCACCCTGCAGGAGCGCGGCGCCCACGTCCGAGCGGTCCACCAGGGGCGCCGGCAGCGCCGAGACCACCTCGGGGGCGGTGATGCGCACGGTGCGGTCGATGCCGTCAATCAGTTGGTCCGTGCGAAAGACCAGGTGCTTGGTGCCGAAGGTCGTACGCTGTGGGGAAAACAGCGAGTGCTGCGAGGGATGCTGAACGCCATCGCGCAGGGCGATGACCTCGCGGAGCACACCAAAGAGCTGGTTGCGCAGCTGCGATACGCTCTGAAAGCGCTTGGCCGGATCTGGGTCCGTGGCGCGCAGCAGCAGCCGGTAGAAGGAGAGGTAGCGGCGCAGCAGCGGCTCCTCGGCAGGGGAGGGCAGCCCGGGTAAGTAGACGCCGTCTTCCTGCGGCAGATGGAAGGTCAGGCAGGCCAGCGTGCGGCCGATGGTGTAGATATCCGAGGCTACCGAGGGGCCATCCTTGGCAATCTCTGGAGCTTGGAAGCCCTTCGTGCCGTAGATGTGCCCGAAGGCGCCGATGCCGGAGACCGCGCCAAGGTCAATCAGCTTGACCTGGTCCTCGGTGATGATGATGTTCGAAGGTTTTAAGTCGTTGTAGACCACCCCGCGCGCATGGAGATAGTCCAGCGCCGGCAGCAGCTCCAAGATGTAGGCAATCGCGGTATCGACCGGGAACAGGTGGTCTGCCTGGTCGTTGCGCCGCTGTTTGAGCGAGGGGCCGCCCACGTACTCCATTACGATGAAGCCGCCGTCCACGCGGGGGTCATCGATGAAGTTGAAAATCTTCACGATTCCCGGGTGCGTAATATCCGCCAGGAACTCGCGTTCGACCTCCGCAGTGGCGGTCTCGTCTGATGACTTTTCCGCCTGCATGCCCTTGAGCACCACGATGCGCCCGGAGACGAAGTGGTCATTAGCCAGGTAAATCCAGCCCAGACCGCCGTGGGCAATAACGCCCAGAATTTCGTACTGACCTGCCACGATATCGCCGGGAGAAAGCTGCGGCGGGGCGACCTTCTCCTTTACGGGGTCGATGAGCGCCTCCGTAGGGTTGCGCGGCACGATGAAAGGCAAGCGCGCCATGCCGTCGGCCACCTCGCGGTCGGTGCGCTTGGCCGCACGCCGCTGGCGGAAAGTATCGATGGCCGCGCGCCGCGAGCGCTGCGAGGCATCCTCCTGCTTGCGGCGGTCACGCAGCTGCCCCAGCTCCGCAATCAGGGCGCCGATATTATCCGGGTCGTTGAAGTCGCTGTCCGCATCCGCACCGTCCTCGTCCGCGAAGGGGTCGAAGGCCACGGCCGAGGTACCCTCCTCATCCGCAAACGGGTCGAAGGGTACTGCTTGGGTGGCATCATGCGCCGCGCTTGCCGACGCCGCACTGGACGCCGTGTGCATTACCGCCGCCGTCGCCTGATCATCCGCGCGCTCGTTGGGCTCTTCCAGCTTCTCCGGCTCCAAGTGGTCGAGCTCGTCCTCGCTGAAGTTATGGCCTTGAGTAGGGCTCAACGCTTATGCCTCCTCATCGTTTACGTAGTCAGGGCTGCCCAAAGCCGGCTTGGGCAGGTAGTCACCGAGCCAGCGATCAAAAATCTTGTCCCAGGTGCCGTCGCTGTGGATGCGCTCCAGGGTGGAATTGACCTGGCGCAGCAGCGGCCGCGAATCATGGGTGGAATCGGGCTTGCGCACGGCCACGCCGTAGTCCTCCGTGGTCAGCGGCTCGCCGACGATCGAGGTATAGGAGTCTTGGGCCACCATGCCGGAGAGGAGGGCGTCGTCAGCCACCACGCCGTCGACCTGGTTGAGTTGCAGCGCCATGAGGCAGTCTCCCCAGGCGCGGGTCTGCAGGATATTCGCGGTGGAGGCCGCACGGCGGATGGTGTCCACGATGGTGGAACCCTGGACCGCGCACAGCGTCTTGCCAGCGGTGTCATCGATGGAGCGGATGCCGGAGCTGGTCAGCACCAATAGGCGGGTCTTGGTGGTCATATACGGCGCGGAGAACGCAACCTCACGCTGACGCTCGGCGCTAATGGACATCGTGCGAATGACAATATCCACGCTTTCATCGTTGAGCGCTCTCGTGCGCTCTGAGGACTCGACGAAGCGGAAGTCAACCTTGTCCGGGTCGCCGAAGATATCGCGGGCAATCTCGCGTGCGATATCCACCTCAAAACCACGTACCTCGCCCGTGGCGGTGTCGCGGTAGCTCATCAGGTTATTGGAGCGGTCCACGCCGACGATGATGCGCCCGCGCTTATAAATGGCAGGAATTCTTTCCTTCGCGCTCTTGCCGTCCGGTTTGTAGGTGCCCTTCAGCGGCGTGTCCAATACCGGCCGGGGCTCGGCGCTGCCGGCGGGCTCGAAGATGGAGTTATCGGGAAGGGGAGGGCCTGCCTCCGCGTCTAAGGAAGCGCGCGGAATCCTTTCTTCCTCGCTGCCTAAATCGGGGACACCGCAGGAGGCGGCACACAGGGCGGCCGCAGATAAGACGGCTAGAAGGCGAGTGGAATGAGCCATTAGAGGTACTCCTGGAGTCGCGGACGAATACCCAACCAGACGGCGATGATAGCGCCCATGGTCAGCAAGAATACGGCCGTGGCCACCATGGTCATCGCGTTGAGGCCTTCTTCCAGATAGGAGCGCATGGCCACGCGCGCCTCGCCGATGAGCTCCGCCAGCGCGGAATCCACGTCGTTGAAGGAGCTCGCGGTGGTCGGAGCGCCATCCGGGGTAATCGCCGTGGCTTCGTGGATAGCGTCGTCATAGTGGCCGTCGGCAAGCGCGTTCATGAAGACCTCGTGCGAGGCCTCCCATTCTTTGGTGGCGCTTTGTGCGGCTGGCAGGAGGGCGGGATCGGTGACGGGAATGTCGTTGTCGGCAAGCGCGGCTTCGTAGTCCTCGAGGGCCTGGTTGATGGAATAGACCGTCGAGCCAAAGCGCACCGTCATGTCGGACTCGGAGGAGCGCAGGACCAGCGCCAGGGTTTCCGAGGTGCGGGTCTGCTGGGCCTCAATCCGGGAGGCGGTGAGCGAGTCCCACGGACGGGAGACCGTCTCGAAGCCGTGATAGCCGGAGCTCCAGGTGGCGAAGTTCGCCATCGCGGCCCAGGAAAGCGCCAGGAAGAGCAGCACGCTGGCGGCCAAGAAGCCACGGTTGAAGCGGCGGCGCGTCAGACGCCACAGCCACCACTGCGCGACAAAGAGGAAGAAAAGCGCCGCCACTAAGCCGGAAAGCGGGACCCACTGGGGGCTGGTCAGGCGCTGCTGTTGCTCCTTGACCTTGGCTGTGGTGAGCGAGAAAAGCTCGGCGGCCGCGGGGAGGATCTTGTCACTCATCAGCGAAGAGGCGTTGGACATATACGAGTTCGCCACCGCATTGCCCGCGCGGTGGTTGGTGCGCGCCTTTTCCACCAGGGCGGTATAAACGGGCAGCTCGCGCTGGATAAAGGTGACCAGCTCGCGGATGCGGGCGTCGTTAGTGGTGGTGCCCAAAACGGACTCCGTGGCCGCCACGGAGGCAGCGTCGATGGCCTTGTTATAGCGCTTGCGGTTGATCTCGGAGTCCACGCCCGCCTGGACGAAGCCCGTGGTGGCCACGGTATCTGCCAGCGAGAGGTTGGTGTAGAGGTGGTGCGCCGCGTTAGACATCGGCTCGGTGGAATTGAGCAGCTCGTCCAAGGCCTCGTGGCGGCTGGCGGAAGTATTCGACATCGACAAGCCGGCGGCGGCGAGCGCCACCGTCAGAATCACAGTGACGGTAAAAAGCTTGCCTGGGGTAGTGGCCGCGAAGTGGTAGAGACGGCGGGCCAACCGCGCCGGGCCAGCGAAGGAGTTCATGGCCAGCTGCGTGGCGTTGTTGAAGGCCGGGGTAGCGGGCTCGGTGACTTCGTCGAGCCAGTGATCGCCTGGATGCGCTTCGTGCGCGGCCGGATGCTCGCTGGGACGTGCGGCAGCATCCTCCAACCCTGTGCCAGTCATTCCCATAGAATAGCGCAGTTCCGCGCCGCTTTGGTGATGCACGCCACCGCTGTGCGCTGTCGCTGCACGCTGTCGCATGCAGCGAGAGGATCGTAGGATGGGCGCCATGAAGCAAGGAGAGCACATAAGTGGCGATGGCTGGGCAGCCGGCCCGGGCGGGATAAAGCTATGGGGCAAGTTTGGCGCGGCCGGGCTTTTCCTCCTTGCCGGCGAGCGCGTGCTGCTCCAGCACCGTGCGGAGTGGACCAACCACGGCGGCACCTGGGGCATTCCCGGCGGCGCGCGGGATTTCCACGAAAGCGCCGTTGCGGCTGCACTGCGAGAAACGCAGGAGGAATGCGCCATCGCGCCTGCCGACGTCCTGGTGCTCGGCGAGCGCGTCACCGCCGGGCCCTATCCCGCAGTGGGGGAGCTGCCCGGCAACTGGACCTATACCACCGTCATCGCACGCACCCGCGATGATGAGCCGTTGGACGTTATTGCCAACGAGGAGTCCAACGAGCTGCGCTGGGTGCACCTCGACGAGGTGGAAAAATTACCTCTGTTGGGGGCATTTCGTGAGGCCATTCCCTCCTTGCGGGCCTTTATCGCGGGCCAACCTCGGTGAGGAAGAAGAAACTATGGCACCCTTGACAGCATGATTGAAGTTGAGGGACTGACGAAACAATATAAGTCTGTCCGTGCAGTAGACGACCTCACCTTTAAGGTGGAGCCAGGCATCGTGACCGGCTTTCTAGGTCCGAACGGTGCGGGCAAGTCGACGACCATGCGCATGATTCTGGGCCTGGATAGCCCCACGGCGGGCCAGGCCCGTATTAACGGCAAGGCCTACCGCGAGTTGAAGAGCCCGCTGCGGGAGGTCGGCGCGCTGCTCGATGCCAAGGCCGTGCACCCGAACCGCACCGCGGCCAACCACCTGAAGTGGATGGCGCAGTCCAACGGCATTCCTACTTCCCGCGTGGACGAGGTGCTGGGGCTGGTTGGGCTTTCCGACGTCGCCGGTAAGAAGGCCGGCGGCTTCTCCCTCGGCATGGGCCAGCGCCTCGGCCTGGCCGGCGCCCTGCTGGGTGACCCGGGAATCCTCATCCTGGACGAGCCGGTCAACGGCCTCGACCCAGAAGGTATTCGCTGGGTTCGCTCCCTGGTTCGCGCGCTCGCTGCGGAAGGCCGCACCGTCTTGATTTCCTCCCACCTGCTCTCCGAGATGTCCATGACCGCGGATCACCTGGTGGTCATCGGCCGTGGCCGCCTAGTGGCTAGCCAGTCCACCTATGACTTTGTAAAGCAGCACTCGGATTCCTCAGTCATCGTGCGCTCCGATCACCTCGAAGAGTTCGGCGGCGCGCTGCGTGAGGCCAACGTGGCTTATACAGACGGCAGCGACGAGGAAGGTCGCAAGACCCTCATCATCAATGACGTCAGCACCGATTTCATTGGCCAGCTGGCATATTCCACAGGCGTTCCGCTCAACGAGCTAAGCCTGAAGCGCGCTTCGCTGGAGGATGCGTTCATGCGCATGACCGGCGAGGACGTGCAGTACCACGCCAGCACCCCAGGTGCTGGGCAGCCGAACCAGCCTAACCAGCCTGCCGCATAGGAAGAATGCTAAAAGTGATTATCAATACCCTCCGCGCCGAGTGGACCAAGCTGCGCACCACCAAGTCCTTCTACTGGACCACCGGCCTGATTTTTCTCCTGTCCTTCCTGTGGGCGCTGTTCAACGGTCTCAACGCTGAGATGGACCCAGCGATGCCGATTAGCCCGCTTACTGCCGAGGGCATGAACTCCATCCTGCTGATGCTGGGCATCCCGATCATCATGATCCAAGCCATCATGATCGTGACCACCGAATACCGCTTCGGACTGCAGTCCACGGTCTTCATGGCGAACCCGAATCGCTCCATCGTCGCGCTGGTCAAGCTCCTGATGTACGCGGTTATTGCGGCGGTCATCCTGTTTCTGGCGCTGGTGCTGATTTACTTTGTCTCGGACCTTTCCGCATCCAAGGAAATCGCGGACATCTACAAGCCTTTCGAAGAAGACGGCGGCAAGCGCGCACTGTGGCTCTTACCTCTGCTGGGCTTTATGGTCGTGATCTTTGTGCAGGGCTTGGGCTGGCTGCTGCGCCAGACCGCTGGCACCGTGGCACTGTCCCTGATTCTCTACCTGGGCATTGAGAACGTCGTGCGCCTGCTGCCGAAGGTCGGCGACGACCTCATCCCCTACATGCCATTTTCCGCCTTCGGCAACTGGGCTTCGGACACTGTGCCGGAAAACGTCCCATGGGACTCCTCGGCGGGAAGCGCCATCGTCTTCATCGTTTGGGCGGTAGCGCTGTGGATCCTCGGCGTCTTCGTGCTTGAAAAGCGAGACGCATGATCTCTTAGCCACTCCTGGCTACCCTGGCGCTGTTGTCTTCAACAGCGCCTTTTGTCACTCGTCGCCATTTGCAGCGTGCTTCCTCACCATTTGGCTATCTACCCAGGGCTGAAAACCCAGACCTCCTGTTCGTGGATCGCTGCGCTTGCCGACGCCCCTCATTCCAGCAGAGAGCTGCATTTCCAGGTCTGGGTATTTAGTGGGGAAGGGGCCAAACGCGACGGGAGCGCAGGCAGTGTGCGGGGGAGGGCGGCCCAGGCGGCGCTGACGGTGCCGGTGGCGCTATTGCAGCGCCGAGGTCAGGCGCATCACGTTGTCCATGTAACGGCGCACGAAGCCGCGCTCGTTCCATTCCTCCAAGGTCAGCTCATGGCACACCGCGCGGTAGTTGCTAGCAAGCTGGTTAAACTCCGCCAATAAGTTGCCCTTGGCCACCAGCATCGTGGATTCGTAGTTCAAACCGAAAGAACGCATGTCCATATTCGAGGAGCCGAACATGCACAGCGGGTGGCGGCCCGGCTCGTCTGGGTCCGTCATGATGAACTTCGAATGCAGCACGAAAGGCTCTGGGAATTGGAAGATCCGCACCCCTGCCTCCAAAAGTGCCTGGTAGTAGGAGGACTGCGCGTGGTTGACCATGAACTGGTCCGCCTTGGCCGAGACATAAAGCTCCACGTCCACGCCGCGATAGCAGGCAGTGGTGACCGCCTCCATCAAAGATTCATCGGGCACGAAATAAGGCGAAACCATTACCAGGCGGTCTTTGGCGTGGTGCACCAGTGAGTTGAACATGCGCAGGTTCGGCTCCGTGGTGTAACCCGGGCCGGACGGGATGAGCTGGAGGAAGTTGGAGTCCTCGGTATCCGCGTCGTCGTAAGGCAGTAGCTCCAAGGAAAGCTCTTCTTCTGATTCCAGGTACCAGTCCACCGCAAAGACCGCCGACATGGAGGTGACCACCGGGCCGGTGAGCTCTACCATGTAGTCCACCCAGTAGCGGTCCTTGGTGCGGTAGCTGCGCTTAATCATGTTCATCGAGCCCAGAAAGCCCGTTTGGCCGTCGATGATGACCAATTTGCGGTGGTTGCGCAGGTCAGGGCGGCGGAAACGAAGCTTGTGCAGCTGCAGTGGCAGCATCAAGTGCCAGTCGACGCCGATGGCGGTTAGGCGCCGGCCGAATTTCCAATAGCCGTGGTACTTCAGGCTGCCAATCTGGTCTAAAAGCAGCTTGACTTCCACGCCCCGCGAGCGGGCGCGTTTGAGAGCCTGGTAGAAGACATCGGTGGCCTCATCCCAGGATTGGATATAAATCTCGATGTAGACGTACTTCTCGGCGCGGTCGACGGCGTCGGAAATCGCGCGTATTGCCTCGTCGTAGTCGGCGTAAATGCCCCGATTGTGGCCCACGAGCGCCGGGAAACCCGTCAGATTGCGATTGAGCGCAATGACGGATTCCACCTCCGGAGAAAGCCTGCCCAGCGGATGATTCGGCGTACTCGCCGTGACGTCTTCCATCAGGTCATGGGCCTCCTGCTGGATGCGGTGGCGGCGGCGATTGATATATGGCGAGCCCATCAGCAAAAACAGCGGCAGGCCCACGATGGGCAGCAGCAAAATAGCCAGCAGCCAGGCCGTGGAGCTCGAGGGTCGGCGGCCTTCGGGCACAAATCCGATGGCCAAGATTTTGATGCCGTAGTCCAAGATGAGGAAAAACAGCTGCCAGAAAGAAAGATCGATGTTTAGTGAGAAGTCCATGCCCCGGTAGGTGCTCCTAACGCACCGAATTGAAGTCAGGCAGATCGAAATCTGCCAGCAGCGGGCAGTGGTCAGAGGTCTTGTCGCCGGCGCGTTCTACCATGTCTACCTGCGCAGTTTTCACCGTCACGGCCAAGGACTTCGAGGCCAGCTGGAAATCGATGCGCATGCCCTCGTTCTTCTGAAAGCGCATCGACTTGTAGTCAAAGTAGGTCCAGCGCTGCTCTTCCGTAAAACGCCGCGTAACCTCCTCAAGGCCTGCCTCCTCCAGCATCTGGAAGGCCGCACGCTCTGGCTCCGTAACGTGGGTCTTGCCGCGGAAGGCCTCGATATCCCAGACGTCCTCATCGCGCGGGGCAATGTTGAAATCGCCGGTGAGCAGCAGCTTCGACTGCGCGCGGCTCTCGCTGTAGTGCGCCAGCGCGTAGAGGAAGCGCAGCTTGTAGTCGTAGTGGCGGTCGGTGATTTCGCGGCCATTGGGCACATAGAGCGACCAGATCTCTACGCCGCGAATCCGCGCGCCCACCGCACGGGCTTCCAAATCCTGCGGCTTTTCTGGGTCCTTGGCAAAGCCTGGCTGGCCGGGGAAGGAGTAGAAGACTTCCTCCGGCTCCGCCTTGGAGACGATGGCCACGCCGTTCCACTGGTTCCGCCCGTGATGGGTGACGTGGTAGCCGGCGGCTTCGAATTCCATAACGGGGAACTTATCGTCGGCAACCTTGGTCTCCTGCAGGCACAACACGTCGATGTCGTGTTTGGCCAGCAGGTCTACCGCCCGCTGCACGCGGGTGCGGACCGAGTTGATGTTCCATGTGGCTATGCGCATGGACTACAGGGTACCGCCTTTGCGCACGGCATACCTACGGCGATGGTGTTCTAAAAACCCGACTTCACTAAGCAGGGCCAACGCTGTGCTTTCCGACGCCTCCACCTCCACGAATGCATTCTCCGCACCGTGTGCTTTGCCCCAGGCCAAAAGCGCCTCCAGCTGTGAGGCGGTGGCATTGCCAAGCAGTGAGATTCCTAGCCACACGCGCTCGTCGCCGGATTGGCTGAGCGTGGCGTCGAAAAGCTCGGAGTCAAGGTGTGGCTCGGCGCTCACGGTGTCGAGGGAGCGGGTAAGCACGAGGACCTCGGGCTCGAGTTGCCATGCCGCGGGCTCGTTATCGAGTACGCGCAATGCCGCCTTGCCGATGCGCTCCGGGATGGCCAGGCGGGTGGGCAGGTTGTGCTCGGCGTAGAAGGCGTCGATTTCTTCCATGGGCGCGGGCATGAAACCTGCGGAGGGGCCCAGAGGAATGGCGGAATCGGTGCCTTCGCCGAAGCGCATGAGCCATTGGCCATCATTGGTCCAGACTTTCGTCCCGCCGCGCGCTGCCGCGGCTGCCACCTCGACGGCGCGGATTTCGGAGTTGCGCACCGTGCGCGGCGAGAGCTTCTTGATGATCTTCAGCTGCTCGGCGGGGATTTCCACCGCCTCCAAGTCGGAAGGGTAGCCACCCACCGCCTGCGGCCGGATGACAAGCGGTGAGGTGCTCAGCACATGGCCTATGACATCGGAGTGGGTGCCGCCGAATTCGCGCCGGGCAACCACGCGGTCGCCGACGCTGACGGCATCAGAACGGAAGATATAGCTCATGTCGATGAAGGGCGATTAGGGGCGCAGTCTATTTACGCGCCGTGGCCGAAGGGATCCTCGTCCTCGCCTGGCATCCAGGTCCAGCCGGCCTCGGTCCAACCGTTGCGCTTGATGGTTTTCTTGGCCTGGCGCTTGAAGCGGCCGGTGAGCACGTCGGTGTAGACGTAGCCGTCCAGGTGGCCGGTCTCGTGCTGGAGCATGCGCGCGAAGAATCCATATCCTTCGATGGAGATGTCGTTGCCGTGCTCGTCCTTGCCTGTAACGCGAGCCCAGTCGGCGCGGCCGGTGGGGAAGCCCTCACCGGGCACGGAGAGGCAGCCTTCGTCCTCGGAGCCGTCGTCGGCAGGCATGCCCTCGGGGATCTCGGAGGTCTCCAGCACCGGGTTGATGACGCAGCCCTTGCGCATGCCGCTTTCTCCAGCACCAAGCTGCTTGGCGCTGCCGTTTGGGCCGTCGGTGTCAGGGCAGTGGTAGACAAACAGGCGCTTGTTCACTCCTACCTGGTTGGCGGCAAGGCCGACGCCATGGGCGACGTCCATGGTCTCGTACATGTCGGCGATGAGCTGCTGCAGCTCCGGGGAGTCAATGGGCTCAGTGACCGGCTCGGTGGGATTGTGCAGAACCGGGTCGCCGTGGATAACGATGGGGCGAATAGTCATGCCCTACAGTTTAGGCATGCAATCCTTGTCAGACCTAGACGCGGCCATTTTGGAGTTCGAATCGCATGCCCCGCGCGGTATCGGGCCTAAGGAAGAGGCCATTCGCGCGGAGCTGGATATCTCGCCGGTGCGTTATCACCAGCGCTTGAACGTGCTTCTCGACGCCCCCGCTGCCGCCGAGGCCTATCCGGTGCTGGTTGCGCGCTTGCGGCGCGTGCGGGACGGCCGTCAGGAGGTGCGGCGCGCCGCGCGGGAGGATGCACCAGATTTCCCTAATTAGAGACTAGGGTTGCTGCTGTGACTAATGTGAATTCAGATAAAGCAGCAGAATCCACCTCCACACAGGGCTCACAGGGCTCAAAGGCGGGTGCGCACCGCAGCTCGTCTAGCGGCCTGCCGCTGCGCGGCTTCGCAATGGTGCTCATTGCCGTTGCTGTCATGCTCGGCATGTGGGGCCTTTACACGCTGACCTCCAAAGACTCCACCGATACTGCCCAGACCGGCAGCACCGGCGTCGCCGCGCTGCCGGCTCCCGCCGAGGGCGAGCCCGGCGCACAGGGCAGCCCATCTGCGCAGCC
>VNIW01000075.1_pt1 | contig 64486 bp, 55 predicted proteins | sample 7248591 | NCBI WGS metagenome assembly VNIW01 (sample SAMN12251776, study PRJNA551026) | human skin metagenome | isolation source: skin samples from patients infected with Netherton Syndrome | host: Homo sapiens | place: France:Paris | reverse complement strand
AATGCAGAAAAAAGTACATTGGCACACTATTGAGTTCTCAGACATCATCACGACAACGACAACCAGAAGCCTTCTACCCAGCTCCTCGCTCTCGAAGCGACTCGGAATAACTTACCCACCGATTCAATCAATGTCAAATCGAAGAAGAAAAATTCATCCGAACCACAACTTAGTTAACCTCACGGCCAACTCGTTGCGACCTGGATTAATTTAGCCCCCACCCCACAAACAACACAAATCCCCAGTACACACCGCATTTTTAGGTGCATACTGGGGATAAACAGGGCGTCGTAAAGCGCTTAGTACGTCTCCGGCTCCTGTGTGCGCTTGATGTCAGCGCCCAAACGCGAGAGATTCTCAACGAAGTTCGGGTAGCCACGATCGATGTGGAAGACATCGTGAACGGTGGTTACTTCATCTGCGCACAATGCGGAGAGCACCAACCCAGCGCCGGCACGAATATCGGAGCTCCAAACATGGGTGGAAGAAAGTCTCTGCTGACCACGAATGACAACGTGGTGGCCATCCACCTGCGCATCGGCGCCGAGACGGAGCATCTCATCAACGAAGCGGAATCGTGACTCGAAGACGTTTTCAGTGATGACGGTGGTGCCTTCGGCTACGGCAGATAGGCCAATCGCCATTGGCTGCAAGTCAGTTGGGAAACCCGGGAATGGAAGCGTTTGGTAATCCACCGCAGTTGGTCGGCCGTTCATGCGAACGCGGAAACCGTTGTCGTAGTCCTCGATTTCCGCGCCGGCGGACTTCAACTTCTCCAATGGAAGGTGCAGGTGACGCGGCGCGATACCGCCGACGGTGATATCCCCCTGCGTCATCGCTGCAGCATAGGCCCAGGTACCGGCAACAATGCGGTCACCAATCACCTTGTGTTCGGTGGGATGCAGCTTTTCCACGCCGCGGATCGTGATGGTGGAGGTGCCTTCGCCCTCGATATCTGCGCCCATCTCCTTGAGCATCATGCACAGATCAACGATCTCTGGCTCTCGGGCTGCATTACGCAAGACGGTCTCACCGTCTGCGAGAACAGCGGCGGTAAGAATGTTCTCGGTTGCACCGACGGATGGGAAGTCCAAGCGAATGTTGGCGCCGTGGAGCTCATCGGCCACAGCTACTACCGCGCCATGCTCAATATGGGTACGTGCACCCATCTTCTCCAGACCCGATTGGTGCATATCCAGCGGGCGCGAACCGATGGCATCGCCACCGGGGAGGGCAATCTTCGCATGACCGCAGCGAGAGGTCAGCGGACCCAGCACGCAAACAGAAGCGCGGAACTGACGTACAGCATCGAAGTCCGCGTTTGAGTGGAGCTTTTCGGGGACGGTAATCGTAACGACGTCGCCGTCGATAGTTACTTCGCAGCCTAGGCCTTCTAGAACCTTGCGCATCAACGGGACGTCGAGAATCTGCGGGCAGTTGGTCAACGTCGTGGTGCCTTCCGCCAAAAGCGAGGCGGCCATGAGCTTCAGGACGCTGTTTTTCGCGCCATCAACCACAACCGTGCCTTCGAGCCGTGCACCACCAGAGACAATAAATTGGTCTTTCACATCTTCCTAAACTACCGGATGCCCCTGAAAAACTTCTGCAAGTTTCAGGGGCATCCGGGTAGAAGAACCATGTATATCAGGGCAATGCGCCGATACGGCGAGCGGCATTGACCGCTTCATAACGGGTATGCGCACCGAGTTTGCGCATCACGGAGCGCAGATAGGACTTCACGGTCTCTGCACCGATGCCCATTTCCTCAGCCGCCTCGACGTTGGTGTGGCCAAGCGCCACGCAAGACAGGACATCAAGCTCACGGGCGGAAAGCTTCGTAGACTGCTTAACGCGGACCGGAGAAACCATCTGATCGCACAAAGCCTCAAGTTCCTTGCGCAGATCCTCGTCGTCTACGCGGTTAGCCAACATTCGCAGCTTGGAGTGCGTGGAGCGCACCTGCTCCCACTCCGCGCCATTCATGACGTGGCCGCGGGCAGCGCCGCCCTTACCGCCATCGGCGCGGCGCATCGCGGAATTAACCGCCAAATCCTGCTCCAGACAACGGGCGGTCATGGTTACTTCCTCAATAACCTTGTCTCCCAAACGCACTGGAGAGTGAACGCCGACGTAAAGGACACCGCGGATCTCACGCTGCACCGTGACCGGAACAGCCACGATGGAGTGCAGACCTTCGTCCTGGATGTAGCGGTCATTTTCATGCGAAATGGTGGTCGCACGAGCGTAGTCCGAAACACCTACTGCACGGCGCGTGCTGACAACACGGCCGCCCACTCCGACTCCGGCGTCACTGATCAGGTTTTGCAAAGCCGGCGTGCGCAGGCCGACCCACTGGGTGATCTGCAGACGATTATCGGGAAGCAGGGTTCCGTACATCGTGACGGGAATGCCGGTTGCGGTCTTCAGGGAAGACAGTGCGGCGCGTACGGCTTCGTCGTCATCTTTGAGGCGATGCGGCTCCATGAGAATCTCTCTCCTAGTTGGGGGTAACCAGTAGGTGCACCCATACCCACCATGCGATTCGGGGGTAAAAGAACACGTTCCCCGCAGTATAACCGGCCAATGGGGGTAAGAATAAATCGCCTTACTGCCAAAGCGCGATCCAAATCCCACAGCCAGTGCCCGAATGATCGGTTCAGAAGTTATGTACCGCTTTGTCTAGTAGCGTGGTGTACAGTAGCTAGGGTACGCACGAAGATATTTTCCAAGGAGTCCTCAAAGTGGCTGTCTACAACAACATTCTGGAAACCATCGGCAATACCCCACTGGTTCGCCTGAACCGCCTGACGGAGGGCCTCGGCGCAGAGGTGCTGGTGAAGGTCGAATCCTTCAACCCTGCTAACTCCGTTAAGGACCGCATTGGCAAGGCTATTATCGACGCCGCGGTAGAAGCCGGCGAGCTCAAGCCGGGCGGCACCATCGTCGAGGCCACCTCCGGCAACACCGGCATCGCGCTCGCCTTCGCTGGCGCCACCCTTGGATACAAGGTGATCCTCACCATGCCGGAGACCATGTCCAACGAGCGCAAGGTGCTGCTGCGTGCTTATGGCGCAGAGATCGTCCTGACCCCAGGTGCAGCCGGCATGAAGGGCGCCGTCGACAAGGCGAATGAGATCATCGCCAACAACGACAACGCCATCCTGGCTTCCCAGTTCGCCAACGAGGCAAACCCGAAGATCCACGAGGCAACCACCGGCCCAGAGATCTGGAACGACGCCGAAGGCAAGGTTGATGCTTTCGTCGCCGGCGTCGGCACCGGCGGCACCGTCACCGGTGTTGGTCGCTACCTGAAGTCCAAGAATGCCGACCTCCACCTAGTTGCCGTCGAGCCGGCTGACTCCCCTGTTTTGTCTGAAGGCCACGCTGGCCCGCACAAGATTCAGGGCATCGGCGCAAACTTCGTCCCAGAGGTACTAGACCGCGAGCTGCTCGACGAGGTCATGACCGCCACCAACGAAGAGGCAATTGAGACCTCCCGCAAGCTAGCTACCGAGGAAGGCCTACTGGTGGGCATTTCCGCCGGCGCAAACATCTCCGCAGCACTCAAGCTGGCTGCTCGCCCAGAGTTCGAGGGCAAGACCATCGTTGCGGTTCTGCCGGACTTTGGTGAGCGTTATGTCTCCACCGTCCTGTTTGAGGACATCCGCGAGGCATAATTTTCCTGTCGTTTGAATGAAAAGCACCCATCTTGTTGGTGGGTGCTTTTTCTTTGCCAGTAGTATGTACCACATGAACGTCCTAAAGATGATTCGCGAGGATTTGGCGAATGCCCGTGACCATGATCCCGCGGCCCGAGGAGATGTGGAGAACGCCATAGTCTACTCTGGCCTGCATGCCATCTGGGTGCACCGCATCTGTCATTGGATGTGGAAGCGCGGTTGGCGCGGCCCTGCGCGCATCCTTGCGCAAATCAATCGCTTCTGGACCGGAATCGAAATCCACCCTGGAGCCACCATTGGACGTCGGTTCTTCATCGACCATGGCATGGGAATCGTCATTGGTGAGACCGCCGAAATCGGCGAGGGTGTGATGATCTATCACGGCGTCACGTTGGGCGGCCAGGTGCTCACCCAAACCAAGCGCCACCCCACTGTCCAAGACAACGTCACGATTGGCGCTGGCGCTAAGGTGCTAGGCCCCATCACCATCGGTGAGGGCTCTGCTATTGGCGCAAACGCAGTTGTCACCAAGGATGTGCCAGCAGAGCACATTGCTATTGGCATTCCAGCAAAGAACCGTCCGCGTAAGAAGGAAGAGCGCATCAAGCTCGTCGACCCCGACTATTACATCTAGCTGTTGCTTTGCGACGTCGCCAAGCGCGGCAAAGTGGGCCCCACACGAACGTGGGGCCCACTTTTAGGTTTTAGTTCTCGAGCAGGTGCTGGTATTCCGGGTTCTTCTCGATGAAGCTCGCGACGGCAGAACAGCTGGCGATGACGCGCTTGCCGGCGGTGGATTCATCCTCCAGAGCGGCCTTGATGAGCGGTTTGGACAGGCCTTGGCCTTGGAAGCCCTCGTGGACCACGGTGTGGTGGAAATCGCGGGTTTCTGCAGTGTCGACGTACTCCGCGAAGCCGGCCTCTTCCCCATCGACGGCAATTACGAAACGGGAGGCGTCAGTTTGGTGTGCAACAGAAGTAGTCATGTGGCCCATTAAACCATTTCTGCAAACCAAAAGAACCCCCTTCTACAGAAGGGGGTTGATTTGTGGCCAGAGCCAGGATCGAACTGGCGACCCCACACTTTTCAGGCGTGTGCTCTACCGACTGAGCTATCTGGCCAGAAGCCACAAGTGACTTCGGCGACCCTGACGGGACTTGAACCCGCGACCTCCGCCGTGACAGGGCGGCGCGCTAACCAACTGCGCCACAGGGCCATTTTTCAATTTTTCGTACCTCATTGGGCACGGATAGTTACTTTACACAACGTTGCTGAAATCAAACAAATCTGCAGTTTAACTGCGGTTTTCTCTACTCTTACGCACCAGTTTTTCAAAAGGCCGCATGAGGCAACGCAAAATATAGGCAGGCGCACACGCAAAGATTTCAGGCCAAGCCATATAAGGCGCTGTAAAGGCGCGTGCGCTTGCCGACGCCGCCTCTTCGAGCCGAGCCACACCTCACGGCTTCAGCGGCCCTCTACGTCGCCATAAAGACGTTTTTGAAGCACGCGCCGCGCCTCTAAGCCCCGCCCCGGTGAAACAACTCCCCCACCCCAACTCACCCCTACACCGTGATGGCCCCAGTAGATCTCGAGCGGGGACTTAAACGAAAGAAAGCAAAAGAAAAAGCCGGCTCCATCACTGGAACCAGCTTATCAATATGGCGACCCTGACGGGACTTGAACCCGCGACCTCCGCCGTGACAGGGCGGCGCGCTAACCAACTGCGCCACAGGGCCATATTGAATTTTGACCTTTAAAAGGTCGGCATGAAGCAAGAAGCTTCGTACCCCCAACGGGATTCGAACCCGTGCCGCCGCCGTGAAAGGGCGGTGTCCTAGGCCGCTAGACGATGGGGGCCTATTGCCTTGGAGCAACGTCTTAAAAATATACTGGAGTAATCGCGCGTTACAAAATCGCCCCGAAAGGAACCCCTAGATGAACGCAGAAAACCATGTCTGACCAGCAACATACCTGCGCCTGCCATGAGCCTCACGCGCACGGGTATAACGCGGATAGCAAAAACAAAGCGAGGTATTTGGCGCGTTTGAAGCGCATCGAGGGTCAAACGCGCGGCATCCACCGCATGATCGAAGAAGACAAATACTGCATTGACATCATCACGCAGATCTCCGCAGTAACCTCCGCGCTAGAAAATGTCTCTTTGGCCTTACTCGAAGACCATATTGAGCACTGCGTAGCCGGTGCCGCCGCCGAGGATGGTCAAGTGGCCCAGGAAAAGCTCGAGGAAGCCATGACGGCTATTCGCAAGCTGGTTAAGAGCTAACGCCCCCAACCAACACATCATGCGAATCTTCAGCGACACTTCTGAAGCGTCCTGGGTTTAGTTCCGCTTCTTTTACGGCCCTGTGTTAATGGGCTGGGTGAGATAGTACTCGGTTTCTACTTCCTGTGGGGTGGCGTAGTCCAATGCTTCGTGAAGTCGCTTAGTGTTCCACCAATGCACCCACCGCAAGGTGGCCAGTTCGACTTCCCCACCGATGTCCACGGGCCGTGGGCGTGAATGAGTTCAGCTTTGTAAAGCCCGTTGACTGTCTCGGCGAGAGCGTTGTCATAAGAATCTCCGACCGTTCCGACGCTCGGCCGGATTCCGCTAGTGCGGTGGAATACTTCAGTGACATGTACTGGCTGCCTCAATCGCTATGGTGAATCAGCTGGTTTCCATGGATTCGTCCTGCAGTCGTTAACGCATGTTCCAATGCCTCCATGGGCAGCGTATCGGTACGCATCGTCGAGCGTGTAGCAACACCAACGAGCCATCTGCCGACGACATGGCTGCGGCCTTCTTCGCTAGCTCGAGCCGCGGCGCAAAGATTATTGCTCCAATCCTGGCTGTCATCGCAGTCCTTGGCGGTGCTGCCTACGACCTCATCCCCACCATCAACCGCGTCTTTAGTCTCAACATCCCCGCAGCCACAGCTGCCAAAGATTCCGGGCCTGAACTAGTCCCCGTTCGCCCTCTGTCCCTCGTCTCACATTGAGGCGGGGGATTTTCTGTTACGTTGGCACATTTCGCGGCGGCCTCTATTTGTTAGAAACGTCGCTTGAATGATTCGGCTTCGCTGTGTGGCCAACAGCGATCTAGTTATGGACAAACCGTTCTGGAATGAGTAGTATGAAACTCATGGGGCGGCCTCGTAAATTTAATGAAAGAGAAGTTCTTGCCGGCGCGATCACGTTATTTGGCACGAGCGGATTCACTGCAGTCTCCGTGGATGATGTGGTGAATCAGCTGGGACTTAACCGGTCCAGTTTCTACAACCTCTTCGGCTCGAAACATGGACTGTTTCGTGCAGCAGCTGAAACGGTGTGCGCTGAAGCTGAAGGCGGCCAACTGTCGGATGCTGCAAAGGACTTCGTGGTGGTGGCACTGGTTGAGGTGGCGCCAGTCAGTAAGGATTTACGCGAGCTTATCCAGCGGGCTTATGAACTGTGCTTCACCGGCCCGGAATCGCTAGGACAGCATGTGCTGGCCCGTGCACAAGGACGCAAACACTAAGGAGAGCCATTATGAACAACAAACTCACTCTGACAGATACAGAGCTCATCATCGAACCACTCGGGCTAGACAAGCTTTGGTCTCTGACCGGCAGCATCACGGTTCCGTGGGAGCATGTGCGAGGCGCTACCCATGACCCGGGCATGAAGCACGAGCCTAAAGGTCTTCGCGCGCCAGGGCTGCGCAGCGGACAGAAGCTAGCGGGCACCTTCCACACGGGTGGCGGCCGACAATTCTGGAACATCAGCGGCTATGAGAATGCCGTTGTCATCGAGCTTAAAGACGAGCATTTCGATCGGCTCATCGTGTCCTTGAATAATCCGACTGAATGTGCAACGCGCATCAATGAAAAGGCTCAGGCTGTCTGAACCCGCCACGAATTGTCGTCCACTATTTACCATGAATGACACGTTTAGGTTGAAAGGATCTTGGTTCCGGAGTTGAAGTGTTCCAAGTCTTGTCCCATCTATCCAGACGGAACAGAATCTGGGACACTTCACTTACCTGAGGTAGGAACTAAGCCCAGGACGCTTCACTTCAAAGGTCTGACTAGATTGAGCATGAGCTCCCCCTAGCCCCTAGACAGGGAAAGGAGCAGCTCTAGCCTGCCGGCACTGACTAAGCTCCAGCCTGTTTGAATTTGTGCAAAGAAGGAATACTCACAAGGAGCGAAAGGCCACTTATTAAAAGTGGGACATGGCCTGGCGGGACAGCAAGAGCAAAAAGAACAAAACGCCATTTCGTTTCGGATGCCGATAGCCAAAGAGCCGTTTGCAAGACGAGTTGCGCTATAAGCAACAATGCGAGTGTATCCACGTTCAAATATTTGCCTGCGAAAAATGTTATTCCCATAAGGACGGTGGATACATAAGCAAACCTGACGCTTCCTACGCCGGTCAGGGAAAATACCCAAGGGACGCTCCACAAGACAACGAGAAGCGTGCTGTCTACGACTAACCACTTCCTTGGAGAACGAGCTTCTAGCTTGGAAAGCTGATTACGGAACAAAGTTACTGGCAACGCCGCATAAGCAAATGAACATATGGTACCTACATTCACCCCTGCAGTACCGCTAAGCCAGGGAATTCTTAGCAGCCAGCCTTCAGAGAAGGATAGAGCTAAACCAATAAACAACATCATCAACAAGACCACAAAAATTCTGTGACCATGGAAGTACAAGAACGCAAATGATTTCACAGGCTAACCGCTAACTCTACAGGTCGACTGCTCGATACGTTGAACAACATCGCTTACGTCAACTTGTCGGTTAGGATCCCAAGGGAGGCCACTAACCGAAATTCCCAAATCTTTCGCCGGAATTCCACAAATTTGCGCATTTGCACGAATCAATTCCGCAGTTCCAACTTGATCCACAAACTCTCCAACGACTCCTTCCAGAGTTGGTTGGCTACTTAGGCTTAAGTGATCTTCTGAAAAATCTCCCCACACCACCGGTCGATTTGAGAAATCTCCCCACTCAGCTGGCACTATTTTAGAGAAGGCTTCCCGCGCTTGGATGTTCAGTAATATGTTTTCTTTTGGGACCTCCGGCCAAGCGCAGACATCCGAAACACAGACAATCTGCGCAGAGTCCCTTTGTACAAGGCCAAATTCTGTAAGTTTCTGAGCCCAAAACGTAGAACCTACGATAGCCAGAAGTCCTAAAAGCAAAGCTGCCATGTACAGCTTTCTTCGGTGCCTAAGCAAAGCCGCAGCCGAAACTACGAGCAGCGTCACTCCCACAATCCCCGCAACTGCTATACCGATTGCTTTCACATCTAGCGTTGTATCCAGAGAACAGCACGCCAAGAAGTCGCCAGCTAAATGCCTCAAAACCCCCGGAGAAGTGGCTGGAACGATCGCATACCAAGTATATGCAAGCGCAACCGCAGCACAGACAGAAATAAGAGGCTTAAGCGAAAAGCCAAGTGCGCTTCCAATCAACACCCAGCAAATACCTACGACGCATGAGTATGCCAACATCATCCAAAAGAACTTGGACGCGAACGATATCGATTCAGTACTTTGGGCTAGGTTAGCCAATACGTAGCCAACAGGAAAAACTAGCGACCATAAAAGCATTCGGTCTCTAAAGATACGAACTACAGAGCTTCGCCCCAATTGCGCAATTTCGCGAAAACGTGATGCTTCCCAAGCCATTCCGGCAGAAACCGCTGGAGCAATAACAACGAACACTAAAGTAGATTGGGCAGCGTTTGACTGGAAATAGGTTGTTTTCCCAAGCTCTGATATAGGAACTGCACTGAGAACGATTCCAGCAAGACAAATCCACAATGACGGGCGTCGAAACCAATGTCTGAATCCGAAATTAGGAACCATCATCGTTCCTCCTCCGCGCAAAAGAGCGTGCGAGATTGTGCACTGGATTGTCGTCTAATTCTGATGCTAACTGTATGAATTCTGACCTTGAACCATCGAATCGCAACTTGCCTTTATCAAGGACAAGAACGCGCTCGAATGGTTTCTGCAGTTCACCTGCATCATGGGTGGAGACAACTAAATTATGCCCCATTTCCACGATCTTTTGATAAACCTTTGTAATGAGCTCCTTGCTAAGGGGATCAAGCGCCGCACTAGGCTCATCAAGAAGCAGAGTTTTCGACCCAGAATTCAATGCTGTAGCGATTGCCAATCTAGAGCGTTCCCCTCCGCTAAGACTTTCACATCTCTGATCGGCAGCCTTCGACAAATCAACAAAGTTTAGCCACTCCAAGCTATGTTTCTTTGCGATTTTCCTATCCTGACCAAACAGCCACGCAACATAAGCGCAGTATTCTCCAGAAGTGAAACCCACAATCGGCATGAATTTCTGCTCGACTAACGATATAGAGCCCACCCTTAAGACGACCCCGTCGTGCGGAGAAGAATCTGATGCCAGGACGGAAAAAAGAGTCGACTTTCCTGCACCGTTTGCCCCAAGAAGAAGCGTTGGACGTTCATCTATCGTCAACTGCGGTATATCCAGAATTGTTTTGTTTGAACGCCTTATCTTTAAAGCATCAACTCGAATCGTATCTACCATACGACTTTCATCCAATTGATGGTCAAACGGTTCCAATCAAACGTATGAATATCGGCATGATAGTTGCCTGCAGCCTGACGCCCCCAGCCACCTCGATCCCAACCCCCATAGCACCTGTTGAGAGAACGTGAACCCAGGTCCGGATCCGGCTGCCCTGCGAGAGTTCGGCGTAGGGTCATCTCGACTTTTCCTGGCGATCCGTGCGGAGTGTTCAAGCAGGTAGCTGCTGTGATTTCCGTGTTAAACCCATCAATATTTCGATCGTACCAACTACGAGTTTTAAAGCCATCGCGAATTCCATTCACGCTGGTTTCAAAATGCCCCTCAGCATTAGCTGGGACAACAAATGAAGTGATCGCCAAGGCTACAGTCAGCCCTGCTACGACTATTTTCTTCACCGGATTTCACACCTCTTTCTGAGAACTAGGCAAAAGAGACTTGCCTTACCTGAACAAAAGCTTGCTTCAAGCGCCGAACAGGGAGAGATGATATTAATACCTAAAGCTTGGCTATTTTTACATAAATAAATGAGATAAGTCAAAATTATGGCTTTGATATTCCACCCCGGCTATTCCACCCGGAAGTTGGCAGAACTCCGGAACAAAGCCAAGCGAAGAGCCCTGGGTTTTGCTTCTAGATACCTCTGGCTCCCGTATTTCGCCAATAAGCAAGAGGCTGATCACTACCACATGTAACGTCGGAAATAGGTAGCAAGAGTGAATCCAAACAAACAAGGCACAAAAGGCATAAAAATTCCCCTTGGCTTTTACCAAGGGGAATCAAATGTGGGCCCTCCGGGGCTCGAACCCGGGACCTGCGGATTAAAAGTCCGTAGCTCTACCAGCTGAGCTAAAGGCCCATCGCGAAACCATTTTAGTAGGCCCCGCTAAAGAAACGAAACTGGCCCCCCACTTTATTGCGGGGAGCCAGTCATGTTTGCTTGTCAGGGGCTAAATGCCGCTGAGTTTGCTTAGCCGCGCATGTCGCCCTTTTCGGCGAAGTTAATCTGGAAGTCGAAGGCAGTCTTCAGATCGTGCGGGGTGTGGACGAACTTGTTGGCGGAAGCACGCTCGTAGTACTCCTCCAGCAGCGGGCGGTAGTCCGGGTGTGCCACGGCGATGACCTTTTCCACGCGCTCACGCGGTGCGAGACCACGCAGGTCAGCGACACCGTACTCGGTGATGATGACCATGGTGTCGTGCTCGGTGTGGTCAGTGTGGGAAACGAAAGGAACAATCGCGGAGATTGCGCCACCCTTTGCCACAGACGGGGAAACGAACGTGGAGATGTAACCGTTGCGGGTGAAGTCACCGGAGCCGCCGGTGCCGTTCATGATGCGGGAGCCGCCAACGTTGGTGGAGTTGATGTTGCCGTAAATATCGGCCTCAATCATGCCGTTGGAGGAGATAAGACCCACGCGGCGGATGACCTCAGGGTGGTTGGAGACCTGCTGCGGACGCAGGATGATGTGCTTGCGGTAGCGCTCTGCCTCAGCGTTCATCTTCTCTGCGTACTCCGGGGAAAGCGCAAAGGAGGTAGCGGAAGCGACAGACATCTTGCCGGCGTCGATAAGGTCGAGCATGCCGTCCTGGATGACCTCGGTGTAGGCCTGGATGTTTTCAAACTTGGACTCCAGCAGGCCTGCCATCACGGCGTTCGGGACATTACCCACGCCGGACTGCATGATGAACTTGTCATACTCCAGGCGGCCAGCAGCAACCTCGCCTTCGAGGAACTCGATGAAGTTAGCAGCGATCTTCTCGGATACCTCATCCGGAGCCTTAAATGGCGCGTTGCGGTCCGGAGCGTTGGTCTCGACGACTGCGACTACCTTTTCGGTCGGCAGCTCGATGTACGGGGTACCGATGCGGTCATCAACCTTGGTGATCGGGATTGGCTGGCGGTTAGGCAGCTTCTCGATCTTGTAAATGTCGTGCATGCCCTCGAGGTTCTCGGACTGCCAGGTGTTTACCTCGAGAATAATCTTGTCTGCAGCCTCGATGTATTCCAGGTTATTGCCCACTGCAGAAGACGGGATGATGTTGCCGTCTTCCAGGATGCGGACAACCTCGATGATTGCGACCTGGAAATCGCCGTAGAAGCCCTCCTCTACCTGCTGGCCGGAGTGGGAAAGGTGAATGTCCTGGTAAAGAATCTCGCCTGCGTTGGCCTTGTTACGCAGAGTCGGATCGGAGTTGTACGGAGAGCGGAAGCGCAATGCGTCCGCCTCTGCCAGCACACCGTCACAATCCGGTGCGGTGGAAGCGCCGGAGAAGACATCGATCTTGAATTCCTCACCAGCAGCGTGTGCAGCCTTTGCCTTTTCAGCGATGGCGGTAGGCAGCGCCTTTGGGTAGCCCGCACCGGTAAAGCCAGAGATACCGACGCGGTCACCGTGATTGACAAACTTTGCAGCTTCTTCAGCAGAAACGACAAGTTCCTTAAACGGCGCGTATCCGATCCTATCGGTCAAAGTAAATCCTCCTTTATATATAGGGCCAACCGTACGACACGATCAGCCCCTTTAAGTTACATGCACCACATTAGCGAACTTGTTGAGGTTTTACCGAAAACTTCGCAAACTTACACACCCCCGTCACAACGACGCGCCAAACTTGCCACGCCACCTGCCCAAAGAGCACAATTGGCTGCGTGAATCTTGCAATCGGAAAAATCGAGCTCAACTCCCCCGTTGTCCTAGCCCCTATGGCGGGCGTAACCAACGTGGCCTTCCGCACGCTCTGCCGGGAACAAGAAATTGCGAAGACCGGAACGGTCTCCGGACTATATGTATGCGAGATGGTCACCGCTCGCGCGTTGGTCGAGCGCAATGAAAAGACCATGCACATGACCACGTTCGGGCCAGATGAAAATCCACGCTCGCTACAGCTGTACACCGTCGATCCGGAGTACACCTACAAGGCAGCAAAGATGATCGTGGATGAAAACTTGGCCGATCACATCGACATGAATTTCGGCTGCCCCGTGCCCAAGGTAACTCGTCGCGGTGGCGGCTCAGCTCTGCCCTATAAGCGCCGACTCTTCGGCAACATCGTCGCCGCCGCAGTTGAGGCCACAGAGGGCACCGACATTCCGGTTACCGTGAAGATGCGCGTGGGCATCGACGACGAGCACCACACACACTTGGACGCAGGACGCATCGCAGTGGAGGAGGGTGCCGCGGCCGTCGCCTTGCACGGGCGCACAGCCGCTCAGCGCTACTCCGGTCACGCCGATTGGAATGAGATCGCACGCCTCAAGGAGCACCTGGCCGATACCGGCATCCCGGTGCTGGGCAACGGCGATATCTTCAAAGCCACCGATGCCCGCGCCATGATGGAGCAGACGGGCTGCGACGGCGTCGTCGTCGGGCGCGGCTGCCTCGGCCGCCCGTGGCTCTTCGCGGAACTGTCTGCGGAGCTGCGTGGCGAGCCAATTCCTTCCGAGCCAACCTTGGGCGAAGTGACGCAGATTATGATTAGGCATGCGGAGCTGCTGGCGCAGCACGATGGCGAGCGTCAGGCCAGCCGCGATATCCGCAAGCACGTGGGTTGGTACCTGCGCGGATTCCCCGTGGGAGGCGAGGTACGCTCGGGCCTTTCGCGGGTGGATTCGGTAGATAACCTGCGCGAATTGCTGGCACCGTGGGCCGATTCGCAGGCGCTTGCCGACGACGCGGATGGCGCACGTGGACGTCAAGGCTCACCTGCCAAGGTGGTTCTACCCGAGGGTTGGCTGGACGATCCAGAGGACGCAACAGTGCCCGAAGGTGCAGAAATTATGCATTCGGGCGGATAGACAAAGCCATAACGAGCATTAGACCAAAAAGTGGTCTATCATTTCCGACATGCGCACCGCATATCGCGAACATCTAGATAGCTTCTCGCACGACCTCATTATCATGTGCGACATCGTCCATAACACCTTAAGGCTCGCCTCTGAAGCACTGATTGACTCCGAACTCCACGCCGCTGAAGAGGCCATGTCTTTGCGCGAGGAACTGGACGAAGTCCGCAACCGCTGCGAGGAGCGCGCTGTCTTGCTGCTCGCGCTCGAAAATCCCATGGCCAAAGATCTCCGCCAGGTCGTCTCCTCCATCTACATCGTGGAAGACCTCCACCGCATGGGCCGTCTGGCCCAACACGTGGCATCGGCTGCCCGCCGACGCCACCCAGAAAACGTGGTGCCCGCAGAGTACATCGGCTATTTTGAGGAGCTCGCACGCTTAAACGACGACATGATTAGGATGTTGCGCGAAATCTTAGTGACCCCGGACCCCGATACCGCCCTGCGGATGGCCTCTGAAGATGATGCGGTAGATGACATCAACCACTACCTTTTGTCCATCCTGACGAATCGAGAGTGGGAAGCAAGCGTGCGCGAGGCCGTGGAAACTGCCCAAATGACCCGCTACTACGAGCGTTTCGCCGATCACTGCGTCAGCGTGGCCGGCCGCATCATTTACCTGTCCACCGGGCTCGCTCCGGAGGCCTATATGGCCAAATTGAGCGAGGAAGAAAGGGACAAAGAGTTCGAGTCCCGCATGGCCGAGCTCGAGCGCCAGTTCCGCCATTAATCCTCACTAGGTAGCTAGACCTTTAAGGCAACGCTGAAGCACATTCAATCCAACTACAGGCGTTTCACGAAAACTATCTATCTAGATCAATCTTCACTGTCTCTAATAACGCTAAACCCCGCTTCCCTCTTGTTTCAAAGGAAGCGGGGTTTATCCGTCTGCTACATGGAAGCTACTAAGGCTTAGCCGAAGCGGCCGGAGATGTAGTCCTCAGTGTCCTTCTTAGACGGGTTCTTGAAAATGGTGGTGGTGTCATCGAACTCCACCAGGTGGCCCGGCTTGCCGGTGGCCTCGAGGGAGAAGAAACCGGTCTTGTCGGACACACGCGCTGCCTGCTGCATGTTGTGGGTCACGATAACGATGGTGAAGTTTTCCTTCAGCTCGTGGATAAGGTCCTCAACGGCCAAGGTGGAAATTGGGTCCAGTGCAGAGCAAGGCTCGTCCATGAGGAGAACCTCTGGCTCCACGGCAATCGCGCGAGCGATGCACAGACGCTGCTGCTGACCACCGGACAGGCCGCCGCCCGGCTTGTCCAGACGGTCCTTAACCTCATCCCATAGGTTTGCGCCACGCAGGGACTTCTCGGCGACTTCCTTCAGCTTCTTCTTGTTCTTCTCACCGGACAGACGCAGGCCGGCGACAACGTTGTCCTCGATGGACATGGTTGGGAACGGGTTTGCCTTCTGGAAGACCATGCCGATGGTGTTACGGACGGAGACTGGGTCAACCTTTGGGCCGTAGATGTTCTGGCCGTCGAGCAGGATCTCACCCTTGACGGAAGCGCCAGGGATGACCTCGTGCATGCGGTTGATGGTGCGCAGAACGGTGGACTTACCGCAGCCGGAAGGGCCGATGAACGCAGTAACTGCCTGTGCTGGGATCTGCATGTTGACGTTCTGTACGGCGTGGAAATCACCGTAGTAGATGTTCACGTCATTGAGCTCAAGCTTTGACATTTTTTGAATTACTCCTGTTGAGGGGCTTTAGGTGTGGCGGGCGGGCGTGTTACTTCTTGACGGAGAACTTCGCAGAAACGAAGCGCGCCGCAATGTTGAGGATTGCAATCAGCAGGACCAGCGTCAGTGCCGCGCCCCACAGCTTGTCCAGAACGGCCGGCTGGGCGCCGGACTTGTACATATCAAGCATCATCAGCGGCAAGGAAGACATTGCGCCATCCATTGCGTCCCAGTTGATGGAAGAGGTCGAGCCGACCAAGACCAGAACCGGAGCGGACTCACCCATGACGCGGGCAACGGCCAGCATGATGCCGGTGACGATGCCGGACAGAGCGGTTGGCAGAACGATGCGGGCGATGGTCTTCCACTTCGGCACTCCCAGCGCATAGGAAGCCTCACGCAGGTCCATCGGGACGACGCGCAGCATCTCCTCCGTGTTACGAACGACGATTGGAATCATCAGCAGCACCAGAGAAAGCGCCACTGCCATGCCGGAACGGTCGAAGCCGAAGAGCGTGATCCACATTGCGAAGACGAACAACGCAGCGACGATGGAAGGAACACCAGAAAGGATGTCGACCATGAAGGTGGTCAGGCGGCTCAGCAGACCGCCGCGGGAATACTCCACCAAGTAGATAGCGGTGAAGATGCCAATCGGGACGGAAATGATGGTTGCCAGGAGGGTCTGGACGAAGGTACCGATAATCGCGTGCAATGCACCGCCGCCAGCCTCGGTATCAAGGATTCCGCGCTGCGAGGTAGTCCACCATTCAGGATTGAAAATGGCGCCGGCACCGCGAGCAAAAAGCTCCCAGAGCACCCAGACGAGTGGAATCATCGCGATGATCATCGTGGCCCACACGACGAAGGTGGCGATGTTGTTGGCGGTCTTGCGGCCGCCGGAAATATCAAGGAACGCCGATCCGGAGTTCTGCGGAAGGGTCTTTACTGGGGTAGACATTCAGGTTTACCTCTTCCTACTTCTTCTTCACGATGGAACGGGCAATGGCATTGACCACGAAGGTCAGCAGGAACAGCATGAGGCCGGCTGCGATATAAGCACCCGCACGCATCTCGTTACCGAACTCGGAAGCTGCCAGAGCGATCGCAGTAGCGAAGGTAGTACCGCCGTCGAAAAGCGAGAAGCGGAAATCAATCAGCGGCGAGACAACCATGTACAGCGCCATAGTCTCACCCAGCGCACGGCCCAGGCCCAGCATGGAACCGGCGATGTAACCGGACATACCAAAAGGCAGGACGGTCATGCGGATAACTTCCCAGCGGGTAGCGCCCAGCGCCAACGCGGACTCAATCTGGCCCGGAGGGGTCTGCACAAAGACCTCACGCGCGGTGGCGGCGATGATGGGCAGAATCATCACTGCCAGCACGATGCCACCGGTGAAGATGTTGCGGCCGGTCTCGAAGGAAGGCGAGTTGTCGTAGGTGGTGAACAGGAAGAAGCCGCCAGCCCACGAATGAATCCACTTATAAAAGCCTGAAAGAGCCGGGCCAAGAACCTGCCAGCCCCACAGACCGTAAACGATGGACGGAACTGCAGCGAGCATGTCGACCAAGAAGCCAAGCGGCTTCACTGCGCGGGCCGGAGCGTAGTTGGAAAGGAAGATAGCAATGCCAAGCGCAACCGGCATCGCGATCAGCAAGGCAACAACGGATATGAGCACCGTGGAGCCGAACATGGTCGGGATACCGAACTGCATTGCGTCAGTGTTGTTAGTCTCCCAGCGCTGACCGTAGGTGAAAAAGCCTAGGAAGCCGCCCTCGTTGACGTTCAGTGCAGGCACTGCGCGCCAAATCAGGAAGGCTGCAATGGCAGCGATCATCACGGTGATTAAGGTTGCGGAGGCGGTGGAGAGAAACTCGAAAATTCGGTCACCTGGGCGTTTTACACCCGAACCGGACTTCACGATTGCGGCCTCGGAGCTACCAGCAGAAGAAGCAGGCCGCGAGGCGGCTTCTGTCTGCTCATTTGGTGGCGCCGTGGTGAGATTGTTGTCTGCCATGAGACTACGAAATCCTTTTCAACGGAAACTGTGGGAATTAATGTGCAACACACCGCAGCCCCCAAAGGCGCTCTGATGAACGGATTTGGGGGCGGGCAGTGCTGTCTTTTATTGCGTATCCAGCAAATTACTGGATTGCGTCAACAGCAGACTTCAGACGCTCGAGGTGGTCACCGGTAACAGGGATGAATCCAGCAGACTCGAGGTCGGAGCTCTGGTTATCCAGAACGGTCTTGAAGAAAGCCTTGACCAGCGCGGAGGTCTCCTCATCGTACCCAGCGGAGCAAACGATGTTGTAGGTGGTCAGGATGAGCGGGTAGGAACCCTTGGTGTCGGAACCGAAGAGCGCCTCGGAGTCAACAACCATGTTGTGCTCGGAGCCGGTCTCCTTGAACTTCAGGTTGTCGAGTGCAACGCCGACGGTCTCGTTGGACAGCTCAACCGGGCCGTTGCCGAAGTCAATCTTGGCAATCTTGACGCCGTCAGATTCCTTCTGGTGTGCGTAGCCAGCCTCAACGTAGGTGATTGCACCGTCGATGGAAGCAACCTGGTCAGCAACGCCGGAGGAACCGTTTGCGCCCTCGCCGACAGCGTCCGGGAACTGCTTGCCCTCGTTGTCCCAGTTGCCGGTGGCGGTCTTCAGGAACTTCTGGAAGTTGTCGGAGGTACCGGACTCGTCAGAACGGAAGATGACGGTGATGTCGGTGTCTGGGAGGTCAACGCCCTCGTTGGAAGCCTTGATCTCTTCGTCGTTCCACTTGGTGATCTCGCCCTTGAAGATCTTTGCCAGGGTCTCGGTCTTCAGGTTTACTTCCTTGTCACCCAGGTTGTATGCGATTGCAACCGGGCCGATGGTGGTTGGCAGGTGCCATGCGTCGTTGCCCTCGCAACGCTCCTTGGCAGCCTCAACCTCACCCTTGTCCTCCTTCAGAGCGGAGTCGGAACCAGCGAAGTCAACGGTGCCGTTGGTGAAAGCCTCAACGCCAGCGCCGGAGCCGGAGGAGGTGTAGGAGAAGTTAGCGTCTGGGTGCTCGTCCAGGAAGGCCTTCTCAAAGACGGACATTGCGCTCTTCTGGGAGGATGCGCCCTCACCGGTGAGGTCACCGGAGACCTCAGAGCCGCCCTCAGAGCCCGAACCGGATTCAGAGCAGGCAACAAGGCCGGTGGAGGTTGCGGCAACAATGCCGAAGATTGCAGCGGTGCGCTTGAAGTTGCGGATCACAGGAAACCTTTCCAAAGCAGAACAGAGATTGTTATCCGAGCAAACCGCACATCGCATTGGTAAAAGCGAAAGAGTTGAAAGAGAACTACCAACACCGCGGTTAACTCACAAAACGTAAAGCTATCCGCGGCGGGTTAACCACAGAGGTGGTTTCAGGTGAACAACAAATGAACATGTCGCCAAAGTTGGTGAGACTAATCACGCCCCGAGTAGACAGAGTGGTCTTCAATAACGCTAAACCCGAGGCGCTCATAAAGCTTTACAGCCGGTTTATTGTCCGCCTCAACATAGAGAATTACCCAGTCAGCACCCTTTTCCACCATTCGATTCAGACCATAGCGCAGCAAAGGATTTCCCAAACCTTGACCGCGATAAGCCTTCGAAATGCCGATCACATAAACCTCACCAAACTCATCAGTTTCCTCCTTGTGCCATTTGGTCCAGTGGAATCCGGCCAGCACGGGGGCTGCCCCATCATCGTCTTTCTTGGTGTCCCAATAGAAAAGGACATCTGCCGGATCGAACCATTCCGCTTCCATCCCGCGGTGCAAACGCTCTATATCCCATCCACCTTGCTCCGGGTGCCAGGAAAAGGCTTCGTTGTTGGCACGCACCCATTCCTGCTCGACCAAATCCGTGCCCCACCGCTCTACCGAATCGGTGAAGTTGGCGGGAGTATACGGGGCGTCGCCAAGCGTGGAGTGCTCCACCAAATCCTTACCGGCAACCTTCATGACCAGAAGCTGACGCACCTTTTCCATGTGGTTATTCTGTGCCACAGCCTGGGCTGCCGGCAGATTGCCGTGGGCCCAGACATTTGCCGCAGGCTTTATCGCCCGCACGGCATTCAGCAGCTCGTTGCCCCAGCCACGGCCACGATAATCGGGGTGTATAAACATCTCGGCGTCATCTCCGGCGACAGCTGCAAGGCCTACCGGCTCCGCGGCGTCGCTGAGCACCAAGTGCGTGTGTTCCAAGCGCGCGTCATCCAGGCCCAAGATGAATTGCTCCGACAGGGGCGCAATACCGTCGACGCCCCGTGCTAAATCAGCGATTTTCTTGAGCTTGCCTGCGAGTTCTGGGCACTCTGGAAGTTGATAGGTTTCGATATTCATACCCACCAGCGTACGTGCGGTAAGAATAGAAGAGTGACTGTTCTGCAAATCAACCGCAACGTTGTCCGCCTCGGCATCGTCGCCATCGTGGGCACCCTCGCCTGGCTTTCGGATTCTGCCGTGGCCATGCACGCAGAGCACACCGTGGCCCAAGAATCGAAGGCTGTCTCGCGCCTCGAAAATACTCCCGACGTCTACATTGGCGGCTTCCCTTATACGCTCGCCACACTGACCAAAGAGATTCCTTATCTCGAGGTACAATCTCTCGACGTCGAGGTGCCAAAGCTAGGCATGGTCAATGCTTCGACCACCATGCGCGATATCACCATTACCCCGCAACAAGTCTTTAGCGGGAAATTCGAAGGCGCCCCCGTCTCGACCTATACCCGCAGCATCAGCCTGGATGGCGTGGCGCTGGGCAGGCTGATGGGCATTACTGATCTTTCGATTGCAAACCCCGACAACATCTCTCCTATCGGCGGCACCGCAGCCGAGGCAGAGCTGACGGGTACGCTGCCAGGAGATAAAAAGAAGTCAACGGCAAAGGTCGCGCTGCGCCTGGTTGGCGAGCAATTCCACATGAATGTCTACGACACTGAGGATCCGCGCTTAAAGAAGGCCTTCTCGATGCAATTCGACACCCGCGACCTACCGCTGCCTGCACAGGCGACGTCCGTGAAACTGCATGGTGGCTCCATCACCTTTGAGGTGCAGCGCCGCAACATCAAGTTGAAGTCCACCCAGCTGTCCCCACTCGAAATCGAGGGTTCGGAGGAAAAGGCGGTGAAGGACGCGGAAAGGCGCGCCGTGGATACCGCCCAGCGCGTTGGTCAGGCCAGCTAGCGCTACTTAATTCGCACCAGATCGCGAAGAATCTCGCGCACGCTGCGCTCATGCGGCGGGCGCGGCTGCGAAGGCGCAAAGACCTCGATGGCATCTGCCACCGACTCCAAATGCACCTTGGTGAACTTGCCTTCGGACTCACCATCGGCTTGGAAGCGCTTCGGGGTCGGCGTTTCCAATTCGACCACCTGTGCATCGTCGAATTGCAATGCGCGGGCCTGAGTAATCTTGCTCAACACACGCTTGCGATCAACGCCCATCAGGTGCAGCATGCCCACCAAACCGTGAATGCCGCCCAAGTCAGAAACGCCGAAGAGCCCCAGACCCTTGTCAAAGGAATTGCGCGGGTTAGTAACCACCGGCAGCGGGCCCAAGAAGGTCCACGGGTTGGTATTGGAGGTAAACATCAAAGGCACCTTGTGCGCGGTAATTTCCTTGCCATCACGATTGACCGCATGGACGGAAATCTCCGGCGGAATGACGCGTGCACGCAGGTAAGCCTGCGCGGAGACCGCCAGATAACGCAACGGGGTGGCTGCAAAGCCCATCTCGCGGGCACGATCGACGCGCGCCAAGACATCCGCATCGAGGCCGAAGCCGGCGTTGACCGCGAACCAGCGCTCGTTCCAGGTGCCAAGGCGAATGGTGCGGCGGGTATCGCGCTCCAGCAGGCGTGCCAGTACGTGGGCAGCCTCCACAGGAGTATTCGGAATGCCTAAAGCACGGACGAAGACGTTGGCGGAACCAGTCGGAATAACGCCGAGCACCGGCAGCTCCTCCGGAGCCGGGCGCTGGTCATTATCTGCCGAACCGAGCAATCCGTTGACAACTTCATTGACCGTGCCGTCGCCGCCAAAGACGACAATGGCGTCATAATCCGCACGCCGAAGACCGCGCACGATCTCTTCTGCATGCCCCGCATAATGGGTAAATTGCATGCGCAGGTGGGCGCCTTCGACATCGCGCAGCAGCGGGATGACCTGCCTGAATAATGCATCGCTCTGCGAAGTCGAGTTCGGATTTGAAATCATTAATACTCGCACAGCGAACCAGCCTAGTGGTTTATATCCCTTTAAGACGACTAGGCTGGTGCGTCATGAGCGAAAATAGCAACGAAAAGCTAAATGGCAACGACGCTGTCAACAATGCCGCCGAAGCATGGAAGGACGCAGCGAACCGCAACATCCCGGCCATGGAAGTCGGCAACAACCCTCTGCCGCAGGAAACCGCTAACCTGCGTCAGGGCCCGTCGCTTCACGACGGCCTGCTAGCCCTTCTTCCCCTCGTAGGCGTCTGGCAGGGCGAAGGCCAGGCCCACGATGCTTCCGGCGAGCAGTACACCTTTGGTCAGCAACTTATTGTCAGCCACGACGGCGAGAATTACCTAACTTATAGCTCCCGCACCTGGCGCATCGACACCGAGGGCAAGCCGCAGGGTGCCGATATCCGCGAATCCGGTTACTGGCGAATCTCCTTGAAGGACGAGATCGAGATGACCTACACCTCCTCTAACGGAATCGTGGAGATCTTTTACGGCGAGCCTTTCAACGAGCGTGCATGGCAGCTCGAGTCCGCGTCCACCATGGTTACCGAAACCGGACCGAAGAACTTCGGCCCAGGCAAGCGCATGTACGGCCTTATGCCAAACAACAACCTGGGTTGGGTCGACGAGCGCATGGTCGACGGCGAGATGCGCCCGTACATGTCCGCTGAGCTTGAGCGCGTAGCAGGCTAGTTTAAGCCCTACCGCGCAAGCGCGGCATCAAGCAGGCCTCGGATTTCCGCAGCGTTATCCGGGGCCTTTAGCTTTGAGCCATTGAGGTTTGTAACGCGTACGGCGGTGCGCACTGAAGAGACCAGCCACACCGAATCGCAGCGCTCAAGATACTCCGGCGTGATTTCTTTAGCCTTGCAGCGATAGCCCTGCTGCTGCGCGTATTCGAAGAGCGCAGCCTGCGTGGTGCCGGAGAGAATCCCCTTCGCTGCCGGGGTGCGCAGCTTGTTTCCACGCACTGCCACGACGGTGGAGGTGGCGCCTTCCAAAACGATGCCACTGTCTGGGTCGACGAAGATGACGTCGTCAAATCCCTTCCCCTTTGCCAGGCGCAAGGTAGCCATGGTGGCAGCGTAGTTCAGCGTCTTGGCGGGCAATTCCTCGGCCACGTGCCACAGGCGCGGGGTGGTCATTACCTTGACGCCCTTCTCGCGCTGCTCAAGTAGCTTTTTATCGATTGCCTGCACCACAACCCAGGCGCTCGGGTGGCCCGTCGATGCACGCCCGCGGGTATAAGTCCACGTGCACTTGGCCTCGCCTATCTCATCACCGCCGAAGTAATCCGCGATGGCGAGTTCGGTGGCTTCCTTCCACTTTTCAATCTGCGGTTCCGGCAGCTCGAGGGCCCGCGCTGAGTTCACAAAGCGCGCGCTATGCCGGGCAAGGTTAGCCACCTTGCCATCACGCACCAGCAGCGACTCAAAGATGCCGTCGCCACGAGTGACAGCGGCGTCATCCCAATAGATAAGTGGCAGCGACGGAAGATGCTTGCGCACAGAGCCACCATAGGGCTCAACAACGTAGATGACCGGCTCTTTTCGAGGCGTGAACTCCATAATTTTTATTATGCCCTACCATCGGATCTCGTGAGTTATTCTTCGCCACTTTTAGCGCGCACAGGCGCCGCTGAGTTCCAAGACGCCACTGCAATCGACGCCGTGGGCGTCGCCTGGCACTACGGTAACCCGCTCAAGGAGCAAAGGAACATCGAAACCGGCTCCGGGATCGTGGACCGCTCCCAGCGCCGCGTCATCAAGGTCGGGGGCCCAGAGGCTGCGACCTTCCTCAATAACCTGTTATCGCAAAAGCTTGACGACGCCCCCTCTGGCTTCAGCGCCGGCGCCCTCGACCTAGACATACAGGGCCACGTGCTCCACCACATGGATCTCACCCGAGTTGACGAGGCCTTCTACCTGGATGTTCCAGAAGCCCAGTTTTCTTCTCTGCTGGAATTTTTGACCAAGATGATCTTCTGGTCCCAGGTGACTGTGGAAGAAGCACCCTTGGCAGTCATCACCGTGCTGGGTTCTGCCCTGCCGGCGCCAGCAAGCGCGGTGGTGTCGCGCGACGTCGCCTGGCGCGGCCCGCAGCGCACGGACTATCTCGTCCCGCGTGAAGACCTAGAGGCAGCCGTGGCGGAACTGGAATCGGCTGGCGGAACCTTGGTGGGGCTAATGGCCTACACCGCCGAGCGTGTAAAGGCGCTGGAGCCGGAACTCGCCGCGGACCTGGACGCAAAGGCGATTGCCCACGAGGTCCCGCACTGGATTTCACGCGGGGATGCGCCGGCATTCGTGCACCTGAACAAGGGTTGCTACCGCGGCCAAGAGACCGTCGCCCGGGTGGAGAATCTCGGCCGCTCGCCGCGGCTTTTGGTGATGCTTTATCTGGATGGCTCGGCACCTACTCGTCCGGAGATTGGTGCAGACGTTACTCTTGGCGGGCGCCGCGTGGGACGTCTCGGAACAGTGGTCGATGACTGCGACTTTGGCCCCATCGCACTCGCGCTGGTCAAGCGCTCGGCTTTGGGTGGCCAGCAACTGGCCATTGGGGATGTCGCTGCATCCGTAGAAAATGACTCGCTCCCAGTCGATGAGGGCCCAAAGGCGGGACGAGCTGCGGTAGAAAAGTTGCGTGGCCGATAACTCATTTAGCCCTCTGCGCGAGTTATCCCACTCGTTTTGGCATATGTAGGGGGGTGGTGCGGAATTTTTTCGTCACACAGGCTATTGTGTCTAACAGGAAGATACACTTTTAGATTTAAGCCGATGGGGCGTCCAAGAATCCCTGGAACGCCCTACTCACCTCAAGGGGGTCATGCACATGGGACGCGGACGCGCAAAGGCAAAGCAGACCAAAGTTGCACGCCAGCTGAAGTACAATTCGCCTGAAATGGATCTGGATTCGCTCCAGCGGGAGCTTGCCTCCCAAAACCCGAACAACTCCCACGATTACGAGGACGAGGATCCTTACGCCGACTACGTCGACGAGTGGGACGAAGACGACGAGGAGGACCAGCGCTAAGGCGCTTTCCTTTTCGCCGCTGGGACTCCAGCTGTAGGCCGCAGCCGCTTCGCGTGGTTGCGGCCTTTTGCTTTTGGCCGCTGCCTGGCTCTTTCCCGCGCTACCCTGCTCTTCACGGCCGCTTCCCTGGTCTGCCTGGGCTGCCCCTACTCTTCCCTCGGCCTTCCCTCGGCCTTCCCTCGGCCGGCATTTCCAAATGGTGAGGAACAAATGGTGAGGTGAGGAGTCACCCGCCCCAGGAGCCCACTGTAGTCACAGCGGTTACGGTGCGACCTCACCATTTGGAAAGCGCACTAGGCTTCGACTGCATTTGGCGGCCGCGGAACAGACGGCCCTAAATGGTGCGGTTTTACCATCCGCGCGAAAACGCCGAAGAGCCGAGCGGAAGCGCAGGAAAACCGGCACCGGAAGAGGAAAACCACAAACGGCCTCCCCTCCTCCACCGCGATGTGGCAGAGAATGGAAGGCCGAAAGCAGAAGTGGTTGGGCGGGGCTTAGTAGTTCGGGTGCTCGCCGTTCATGATGACGCGCTCTTCGCCCTCGCCAGCGGCGCGGATGGTGCCGAGTTCCCACGCATCAACGTGGCGGGCAGCCATCATAGCCAGGGCGCGCTCGCGATCCTCCGGAGCGACGACGGCAATCATGCCAACGCCCATGTTGAAGGTCTTCTCCATCTCCTCCAGGGAAACCTTGCCCACAGAAGCGATGGTCTTGAAGATCTGGCCCGGGGTCCAGGTGGAACGGTTAACTTCAGCGGTCAGGCCCTCCGGAATGACGCGCTCCAGGTTACCGGCCAGGCCACCGCCGGTGACGTGGCAGAAGGTGGAAACGTTGCACTCAGCGGTCAGAGCCAGGCAGTCCTTGGCGTAGATGCGAGTCGGCTCCAGCAGCTCCTCGCCGAGGGTGCGGCCAAGCTCCTCGATGTGTCCATCGAGCGGTAGACCTGCCTGCTCCAGCAGGACGTAGCGAGCCAGGGAGTAGCCGTTGGAGTGCAGGCCGGAAGAGGCCATCGCGATGAGGACATCGCCGTCACGGACCTTGTCCGGGCCCAGGATGGAATCTGCCTCGACTACACCCACGGCGGTTGCGGAGACGTCGTATTCTTCTGGGTCCATAACACCTGGGTGCTCAGCGGTCTCGCCGCCGAGGAGCGCAGCGCCTGCCTGCACGCAGCCCTCAGCGATACCCTTCACAATCTCTGCGACCTTCTCCGGCACGACCTTGCCCACGGCGATGTAGTCCTGCAGGAATAGCGGCTCCGCGCCGCACACCACGAGGTCATCGACGCACATTGCAACCAGGTCGATACCGATGGTGTCGTGGACGTCCATCGCCTGCGCAACGGCCAGCTTGGTGCCAACGCCATCGGAGCCTGCAGCCAGGACCGGCTCTTTGTATTCGCCCAGCTTGAACAGGCCCGCGAAGCCGCCCAGGCCGCCCATGACCTCCGGGCGGGTTGCACGCTTTGCGTGCGGCGCAAACAGGGTGACGGCGCGGTCGCCTTCTTCGATGCTGACGCCAGCTGCTGCGTAAGTATTCTCGCTCATTTTTGTTCCTTGCCTTGTGTTTTAGGATTCTTCGCCGAGCAGGGAGCGCACGGCCTCAGCGTTCGGGTTGCCGGCCGGGAGGCCGAGTGGGTAGACACCGTCAAAGCAGGCGGTGCACAGCTCATGGTGAGGCTGCTGGGTCGCGGCGACCATCTCATCGATGGAGACGAAGCCGAGGGAGTCCGCACCGATGGCGTCACAGATAGTCTTGCAGACTACCTCTGGGTCATCCGACGGATTCGCATTCGCAATGAGCTCGCCCGGGGAGGCGAAGTCAATGCCATAGAAGCATGGCCACTTCACTGGCGGCGAAGCGATGCGCACGTGCACCTCCGCCGCGCCCGCCTCGCGCAGCATGCGAATCAGCGCGCGCTGGGTGTTGCCACGCACGATAGAGTCATCCACGACCACCAGGGACTTGCCCTCAATGACCTCGCGCAGCGGGTTCAGCTTCAGGCGAATGCCCAGCTGGCGCAGCGTCTGGGTGGGCTGAATGAAGGTGCGGCCAACGTACGCATTCTTCACCAGGCCGTGCGCGAAGGTGATTCCGGACTCCCGGGCATAGCCCACAGCCGCCGGGTTACCGGACTCAGGCACTGGAATGACTAGATCCGCGTTCGGCGCCGGGTATTGCCGCGCTAGGCGACGCCCGATTTCCACTCGGGTCGCATTCACCGAACGGCCCTTGATGTCGGTGTCAGGACGTGCCAGGTAGACGTACTCGAAGACGCAACCGTGGTGAGTTGGCTCCGCGAACTTCTCCGAGCGGATGCCCGCCTCGTCGATGGAGATGAGCTCGCCCGGTTCAATCTCGCGGATGAACTGCGCGCCGACGATGTCGAGCGCACAAGTCTCCGAAGCCACGACCCAGCCCTTTGGCAAACGACCCAGCACCAGCGGGCGCACGCCGTGCGGGTCGCGCGCAGCGTAAAGCGTGTGCCCATCGGTAAAGGTCAGGCAGAATGCGCCCTTCACGCGCGGGAGCAGCGCACGAGCGGATTCGAAGACGCTGACGCTATCACTCACGCCGTCGGCAAGCAGCATGGACAAGCACATGGAATCGGAAACCGACTCTTGCTGCGGTGCAACCAGCCCGCGCTCTACTGCTTCCTCGCGCAGCTCCAAGTAGTTAACAAGGTTGCCATTATGGCCCAAGGCAATGTCGATGCCATTGGAGGTGGTGGCAAACATGGGCTGCACGTTGGCCCATTCCTTGCCGCCTGCGGTGGAGTACCGGGTATGCCCTACGGCGACGTTGCCTTGAAGAGAGGCCAGGATGGATTCATCGAAGATATTGGACACCAGGCCCATATCCTTGAAGACGACAAGACTGTCATCGTCACCGACTGCGATACCGGCGGCCTCCTGGCCACGGTGCTGCAAGGCGAAGAGACCGAAGTAGGTCAGCTTCGAGATCTCTTCCCCCGGAGCCCAGACGCCAAAGACGCCGCATTCCTCGCGAGGTTCGGTCTCGTTGTGATCATCGAGATTGGTGATATGGGGAGTTCTTTCAGCTACCACGGCGCTAATCCTAGTCGTTGTGGGCAGTAGAAACTAACGGAATGACTGGCAGCCATCCTGCGATTTCGCCAGAGCGGGAGCCGGAAGCTTCGAGGCGAGCGGCGGAAACGGCCTCTTCCCAGCGGAGCAGGCCCGTGGCCAGCTGCAACCACGTCAATGGGTCCATCTCCACCACATTGGGTGGGGTACCCCTCGTATGGCGAGGACCTTCGATGCATTGGACTGCCACGAATGGGGGCACCCGCAGCTCCACGGAATGGCCCGGCGCGTCGGCTTCGAGGGTGCGGGCGGTGCGACGGACGGCATCGGCAAGCAATGCCCTACCTGGTTTTTCCACCTCATCGGGGCGTTTTATCCAGTCTTGGACCGCCACCACGGCAGCGCGCGTGGCCGCTGGGTCTACCTTATTTTTCATGCGCTAATTCGGCCTCCCTGATAACTTTCTATGCATGTCACTAACCCTTCCGGAACAAGAGAATACTGAAACCGCGAAGTCGCCATCGATCACCCTCCGATTCATGGCGGCGCCCACGGATATGACCATCGCTGGTGCGCAGGGCATTGGCGGCGGCCGCGTCTTGGAGTGGATCGACAAGGCAGCGTATGCGTGCGCGGTCCAGTGGTCCGGTGCCTACTGCGTTACCGCCTATGTAGGCCACATCCATTTCACTCGCCCGATTCCTTCCGGGCACTTGGTGGAGGTGCGCTCGCGAATCGCCATGACAGGCCGTTCTTCGATGCACATCGTCAACGAAGTCCTTTCCGCAGACCCACGCGATGGCATCTTCACGCGCGCTTGCGATTGCTTGGTTATTTTCGTGGCGAAGGATCCGGAAACGGGTAAATCCACCCCTGTGCCACCGTTTGAGCCGACTTCCGACGACCAACGTCGTGTCTGGGAGGCGGCCGAGTCCCGCATCGAGCTGCGCCGCGCCATCGAGGATGAGATGGAAAAGCAGACTTATGACGGGCCTTCCGACGCCCCGCGCATGATCAACCGCTTCCTAGCAAAGCCGACCGACGTCAATTGGGGTGGCAAGGTCCACGGCGGCACCGCCATGGAGTGGATCGATGAGGCGGGCGCGGCCTGCACCATGGAGTGGTCGGGCGAGCACACCGTGGCCGTTTATGCCGGCGGTATTCGCTTCTACCAGCCGATTGCCATCGGTGACCTCATCGAGGTGGATGCCCGTATGATGCGCACCGATGCGCGCTCCATGCAGATGTCCATCCACGTCCGCTCTGGCAACCCGCGCGGTGGACGCCAGAATCTGGAGACTGCCATCCACGCCACGGTTTCTTATATGGCGATGGACGCCGACTGGCAGCCGATGGCAGCCCGTCAGTTCACGCCGAAGACGGCAGAGGACAAGGCGCTGTGGGAGCACGCCGGCATCCTGCGCGAGCTGCGCGGAAAGTACTCCCCGAAGCCACTGGTTGTGGCTCCGCAGCACCAGCACTTGGATTAGTGCGCTGGCTCCACGTTGACGGCAACGTGGAGCTTTTCTACGTTTTTGGCCTGGCGCAGCTGCGCGTTCCAACCGGAACCTTCTTTTTGTTTAAAAAGCGCCGTGGTGGCGGGCAATATGACCGGCTTGTAGAAGTCTGCCTGCACGCGCACTGCATCGGGCAGGCGACCCTCAAACGCAGTGAGCATCTTGGCGTGGGTGAACATGCCATGGGCAATCGTGTTCGGAAAACCAAAGGCCTTCGCGCCCAGCCGGGAGGTGTGAATGGGGTTCTTATCCCCGGAAGCGGCCGCGTAGGTCTTTACGGCTTCCGGGTTAAAACGCAGCGTTGCCATGGCCGTTACCCCCGGCGCGGGCTTTTCCGGCTGCGGCAAGAAGCGGGCGGCCTCTGGCCTTACCTGCACATCTGCCGGAGTGGAGGAAGAAAAGTGTGCTTTTGGCCCGAGGAATGCGGAGGTTTGCTGCCAGACCAAGATGCCTTCTACATAGATGGAGGTAATCATATCGAGCACCAGCCCCTTGCGGTGGCTGCGCAGGTTCTCCGCGTGGACGTCGATGGTAAAAGTATCTTCCACATGCAAAGGGCGGAATTGTTCAATCTTATTTGAAAGATGAACGATGCCCATGGCAGGGAAAGGAAAACCCGGCGAGTCCATGACTTTGACCGCAAGCGGGAAGGCCAGCGCATAAGGGTAGGTAACCGGAACCTCGTTGCCCAGGCGGAAACCCACTGCTTGGCAATAAGCAGCAAGATGCTCCGGATCAATGTGTACGCCTTCTACCCGGTAGGCAATTGGTGGGTCATCGATAACGCGTTTTCCCGCAACACCGGGCAGCGCCTTTATCACCTGCTTGCGGTAAAGCGTGGAAAGCTGCGGAATCTCTTTCAGGTTCTGCACATTGCGGTCTAGCATTTACGCTCCCATCATGTTCTGGCCGCACACGCGCACGGTGTTACCCGTGACCGCCGCGGAGGCCGGGGCGGCGAAGTAGGCGACGGTCTCGGCGACGTCAACTGGCAAGCCGCCCTGCTGCAGGGAATTGATGCGGCGGCCAATCTCACGTGGGCCGGTGGGCATGGCTGCGGTCATCGCAGTTTCGATAAATCCCGGCGCCACCGCGTTGATGGTGGAACCGTTGTCTGCCAGTACCGGGGTGAGGGCATCAACCAGCCCAATGATGCCGGCCTTGGTGGTGGCGTAATTGGTCTGACCGCGGTTGCCGGAGATTCCCGCCATGGAAGACACGCCCACCACCGCTGCCCCGGCTGCAAGATCTCCGCTATCCAGCAGCGCCTCGGTGATACGTACTGGAGCTATGAGGTTAACGGCGAGGACGGCGTCCCACTGCCCCTCGTTCATATTGGCCAGCAGCTTGTCACGGGTAATGCCGGCATTGTGGACGATGACGTCGATGGGGCGGCCATAGTGGCGCTGCGCATGCTTTGCGATGGTCGCGGCAGCACCCGGGTCAGTAACGTCCAGCGGTAGCGCGGTGCCCTTGACCTTGTTTGCCGTTTTGCTGAGGTACTCACTCGCGGCGGGGACGTCGATGCAGATGACTTGCGCGCCATCGCGAGCCAGCACCTCCGCGACGGTGGCGCCGATGCCCCGGGCTGCGCCGGTGACCACGGCGAGACGGTCTTGAGAAGGCGCCTGCCAGTCTGCGTCCGCCTCGGCGGTAGCGGCTTTCACACGCACCACCTGGCCGTCTACGAACGCTGACTTACCGGAGAGGAAGAAGCGCACCGTGGATTCGATTTCCGCCGTGGCGCCGGGTTCGACCCAAATGAGGTTCACGGTACCGCCTTTGCGCATCTCCTTAGCCAGCGAACGCGTGAAACCCTCGAGGGCGCGGGCGGCAATGCGGGCATCGATGGTCGCAGTTTTCTCCGGGGTGGTGCCGATGACCAGCAAGCGTGCATTCGGTGCGAGGTTGCGCAGCTGCGGATGGAAGAAATCGTAGAGCTCCCGCAGCTGCTCTGGCTCCTCGATTCCGGTGGCGTCGAATACCAGCGCACCCCGGGCAGTTTCCGCCTCCACCGAAAGCAGCTGATAGTCCACTGCGAGCGCAGTGGAAAGGAAGTGGGCGATGCGGCCCGCTCCTGCAGAACCAATGAGCACTGGGGCGTCTAAAGCCGGCTCCCCGGAGGTGAAGCGGCGCAGCGGATAGCCCTGCGGCACGCCCACCTTCGCGGCTACTGGAGAGTTGATTAGTTTCTCAGCGAAATTGAGTTTGGGCATTCGAAATCCTTCCTTTAACAAGGTTGCAAGCCTTTTTGCAAGAGGTTGCAGGGTTAGTTAATTGAGTGATACAACTAACACTATCATTCGGAGTGTGATTTAGAACATTCCAGTGAAAACTTTTCTACCTCTGGTTTCCCAGCAAGGAGTCGCAATGACCAGCAGTTCGCCCCGCGTCGCAATCCTGGGCGGCAACCGCATTCCGTTTGCCCGTTCCAACAAGGAATACGCGCACGCCTCCAATCAAGACATGCTCACCAGCGCCCTCGACGGACTCGTCGCGCGCTTCGGCCTGCACGAGGAACGGTTAGGGCTCGTAGCAGCAGGCGCGGTACTCAAGCACTCGCGAGACTTCAACCTCACCCGCGAGGTAGTCCTTGGCTCGGCGCTTACTTCTACTACCCCGGCACTCGACATGCAGCAGGCCTGCTGCACCTCATTGGCCGCCGCCATCCATGTTGGTGACGCCATTGCCCGCGGCCGCATCGAATCCGGCATCGCTGGCGGCACCGATACCATCTCGGACGCCCCGCTCGCCGTCAACGATTCCCTGCGACGCACCCTCATCAGACTCAGCCGCGCAAAGACTTTTTCCCAACGCGCAAAGCTCATCGGCTCAATTCGCCCCGCCCAGCTCGCGCCCGAGCAGCCCCAAAACGGCGAGCCGCGCACGGGGCTTTCCATGGGCGACCACGCGGCTATCACGGCCCGCGAAATGGGCATAAGCCGCGCTGACCAGGACAAGCTCGCGCTCGCTTCTCACCAGAAGCTCCATCAGGCCTGGGAGGAAGGTTTCTTTAACGACCTCAGCACCGGCTTCATGGGTGTTAACCGCGATACCAACCTCCGTCCTGACTCCACGCCAGAAAAGCTCGGCCAGCTAAAGCCGGTCTTTGGAAAGCGCGATGCCGAGCAGCACGGCACCCAGGCCACAATGACCGCCGGCAATTCGACGCCGCTTACCGACGGCGCGGCAGTCACCCTCCTAGGCAGCGAATCCTGGGCCGCAAACCATAACCTCGAGCCGCTTGCCTACCTAGTTGATTCCGAGACCGCCGCAGTGGACTTCCTACACGGCGGAGACGGCCTTCTCATGGCGCCGACCTATGCGGTGCCGCGCCTCCTCGAGCGCAACAACCTCACCCTGCAAGATTTCGACTTCTACGAAATCCACGAAGCCTTCGCCTCACAAGTCCTTGCCACCCTGAATGCGTGGGAGGACGAGACTTACTGCCGCGAGCGCCTCGGCCTGCCCGGCGCACTCGGCCCCATCGACCGCAGCAAGCTCAACGTCAAGGGTTCTTCGCTGGCTGCCGGCCACCCCTTCGCGGCCACCGGGGCGCGCATCCTCGCCACCGCCGGGAAGGTCCTGCAGGAAGCAGGCGGCGGCCGCGCTCTTATCTCCATCTGCGCCGCCGGCGGCCAAGGCGTGGCCGCCATCATCGAACGCTAACCCGCACCCCAAAAATCCCCGGCTGCCAAAAGCAGCCGCCCAAAGAAGGAAAAACCATGGCACTCCTCAAGACTCAAAGCAAGGATTCCAGCGCTGCTTCCTCCACCGAGGCAAACCGCGCAAATCTTCGTTCCACCACCGCCCAAGCAGAGCCGCGCAGCCCGCGCCGCCTGCCCAAGACACCGAAGCCATCCGTAGCTACCGAGCTGGGCAACCTACTCGATGGCCCACACGCCGCCTTCCGCCAGGAGCTACGCAAGTTCATCAATGACCCGGAGCTCTTCCCGCATCCAGATCTCTCCGTCGCCGAGCAGCGCGCGCATACCTTCAACAATCTCGCTAAGGTGCGCGACTTCGGCGGTTTCCAAAAAGGTCTGCGCCGCGACAATGGCGGGCCTGGCAAACCGATTCTTTCCACTTTCACACTCGAAGGCCTGGCTTGGGTCGACGGCTCACTCGCCATCAAGTCCGGCGTGCAGTGGGGACTGTGGGGCGGCGCCCTCGACCAGCTCGGCACCGAGCGCCACATCGAGTGGATTCAAAAGGCCGCATCCCTGGAGCTACCTGGTTGTTTCGCCATGACCGAACGCGGCCACGGCTCTGATGTGCAATCCCTTGAGACCACGGCGAACTACGACCCGGAAACCGATGAATTCATCATCAATACCCCGAGCGATACCGCGGTGAAGAACTACATCGGCAACGCCGCCCAGGACGGCCGTGCCGCCGTCGTGTTCACGCAGCTTATGACCCCGGAAAGCGATGGCCGCACCCACGGCGTGCACGCCATCATCGTTCCGATTCGTGACGAGCAAGGCAACGCGCTGCCGGGCATCACCTTGGGCGATCACGGCCACAAGGGTGGACTCGTGGGCGTCGATAATGGCACGCTCCGCTTCGACAACGTGCGCGTACCGCGTGTGAACCTGCTCAACCGCTTCGCAGACGTCGATGAAAAGGGCAGGTATTCCTCGCCGATTGAAAACCCCAACGCCCGCTTCTTCACCATGCTCGGCACGCTGATCCGCGGGCGCATGGGCGTGGCTGGTGCCGCGGGCGCCGCCACGGAGGCCTCGCTAGACATCGCGGTGCGCTACGCCAACCGCCGCCGCCAATTCGAAGGCGCAACCGGCGCCGAAAAGCACCTTATCGATCACCGCCAGCACCGCCGCCGCCTGCTCATCCCGCTGGCGCGCTCTTATGCGCTGCACCTGCTGCACAACCAAATTCTGGAGCGCTACCAGGAGATGAATGACAGCCAGGAGGCAGGCTCGTGGTCCGTGACCACGCCCACAGAGGAGCAAAAGTATGCCTCCCGCGAGATGGAGTCTTTGGCCGGCGCGATTAAAGCCGCACAAACCCAGCACGCCATCCGCACGATTCAGGAATGCCGTGAGGCCTGCGGCGGCGCAGGTTATATGTCAGAAAACCGCCTGACCACCTACCGCGCCGACTCCGATGTCTTCGCCACCTTTGAGGGCGATAACACCGTGCTGATTCAGATGGTGGGCAAGAACTTGCTCACCGCTTACGGTCGTGCGATGAATGACATGTCTCCATGGGATACCGTGCGCTATGCCGCTACGACCGCCACTGAAGTGGTCCGCCGCCGCACTGGTTTCACCACGCGCCTGCAGGGCCTGGTGGACCTGGTCAATCCGAACGAGGCATCGCTTTTCGACGCCGTCTACCAAGCCAAGCTCATCGACGACCGTGCCCAGTCCGTCCTGCTTTCTCTCGTTCGTCGCATCCAGCCGGCCCGCAAGGCCGACAAGGTGCAGGCAGCCGCCATCGTGGACCAGTGCCAGGATCACCTCATCGCGGCAGGCTGGGCCCGTGTAGATACGCTGCTGGTCCAAGCGATGATTGAGGCGGAAGACCGCCTGGAGGTAGGTTCCCTCGCACGCCAGGTCTTTGAGCAGCTACGTCACCTATTCGTTCTGTCCACGCTGGTCGAGCACGCCGGCTGGTATCAGGAGCACAACTTGCTTCCGGCCGGCCGTATGAAGGCCGCCCGCGCTGCAATCAATGATCTGGTGGATTCTTTGGCACCGTGGTCCGTGGTTCTTGTTGACGCGTTCGGCCTGCCTTCCGAGGTATCCAACATTCCGATGCTCACCGAAGCCGGTGTGGACCCGCTGCGCGATTAGGTGCCTGCCCCCAATTGAACGCCTAGGCCGCCACGACCATCCAAATGGCCACCATGTGCACAACCGCAGCCGCGATAGTCGCGCTGTGGAAGTGCTCGTGGTAGCCATACCACCGGGCGTTGCGGCCCGGCCATTTGAAGCCATAAGCCAAAGCGCCGAGCGAATAGATCACTCCGCCGGCAAAAAGCAGCCACACAACTACGGCGCCAGCGGCACCCCACAGGGTGGGAATGAGTGGGACCACCAACCATCCCAATGCCAGATAGACCACCACATCGAGCCAGCGTGGATGGTCTATCCACAACAGATTCAGGATGACACCCAATATTGCCCCAGCCCAAGCAATAGCCAACATGAGCGATGCCTGCTTCACGTCTAAGACGATGGCACACAGCGGCGTATACGTCGCCGCAATAAAAACAGCGATGGTTGCGTGATCCGCCCGACGCCACCAACGCACTGCCCGCAAACTCGGCCATGGCCAACGGTGATAAAGGGCGGACACGCCAAACAAGCCCACTACGCCGACGCCGTAGACGGTAACGGCTAGCGCGTGCCACCAGGGCAGCGTCATCCAGGAATAGGTAATCAGCACAGTAGATGCGATCACCGAACAAATCGCGGCAAAGAAGTGACCCCAGCCGCGAGTGAGGGGGCGCGGGCCACGGTCAGCGATGAAATAACGCCGCTCAACGAGCCCCTCAGGTGGCGCCTGCCCCACCCCTTCTAATAGCAAAGTGTTTTCCTTGTTAGCCATCAATGGGTAGCCGCCTCACTTCGGAGAAAACTTACGTTGCCGTAACTATACGGAGCCCGCCGGACGCTTTCAAGGGAATGCCCACTATTTTGTTATGCGTATTAAATTTTGCACCGGCGCCAAAATCGGCGAGGCCTGGCCGGATTCGACCGACTACGACTTCTTCGGAGCGCAGCTGTACAAGACCTGGGAGACGACGCTCGGGCAAACACTCGACATCGAATAGCACGTGCCACTTTTGCCCCAGTAGTTGAATCTTTTTTCCACTTTCCCTGGGAAATACTTATACAAGCTGAAAAATCCTTGTACACTTGCTCCCACTATGACTTCCTCACGCTCCATTGGAACCCTGCTCAAGTCCGTCGCTGCCGCCGGCGTCCTCGCGTTGACGATCGGCTCAACCACCACCCCTGCCATGGCTCAGTCGAGCCACTTAGAGAAGGTCTCCTCGCGCGTGACCAACCCGCAGCCTTGGCTGGGTGACCAGGCCAAGATCGTGGGCAAACGCCACATCAACGGCAACCACTGGATCGTCGACGTGTGGTCTCCTGCCAACCGCGAAATCATCACCAACAACGTGCTGCTGCCGGGCGGCGACCAACCGCGCCCGAGCTTCTATCTCCTGCCTGGCATCCAGGGCGGCCAGGAGGGCATGAACTGGATGACGCATACCGACGTCGGACCATGGTTCGCGGATAAAAACGTCAACGTAGTCATGCCGCTTGGCGGCCCATACTCGCTGTACACGGACTGGAACCAGGCCGACCCAATCCTGGGCGTAAACAAGTGGAACACTTACATGACCCAGGAGCTTCCGCCGCTTATCGACGCCGAATTCCACGGCACCGGCCGCGATGCCATCGGCGGCCTCTCCTCCACCGGTGCGGCGGCGCTCGATATCGCGGCGCATGCGCCACAGCGTTTCAAGGCGGCCGCTTCCTACTCTGGCTGCCCAGTGCGCTCTGATCCGACGGGCGTTCTGACCTCGACGGCAATGATGGCTTACGGAGGCGGCTCCTCTTTCAACGCGTGGGGTCTGCCGGGCTCGCCGCAGTGGGCGGACCATGACCCGAACTTCAATCCGGGTCGCCTGCGCGGTGTAGATGTCTTCGTGGCTTCTGCATCCGGCAACCCGGGTCCAATTGACGGCAACAACATCGACCCGGTGATCAACGTTGGCCCGCGTGCAGTTGAGGTGGTTGCCAACCAGTGCACCGAGACCTTCACGCACAACGCGCGCCGCGCCGGCGTGAACGTTAACCGCTACTACAGCGAGCAGGGTTCGCACTCCTTCGGGCTCTTTGCACACGAGATGAAGGTCAGCTGGGCGCAGACCATCGCGCGCGCAATCGGCGCTTAAGTCGCGGCGCTCACGCGATTTCTCCTGGGCATCACGAACTCCATTCGCTCTGAGGCTTCCACCCCGGTTGGGTCCCCGTCTTTGGGTCCCATTGGTTGGGTCCTATTGCGAGTGGAGTTTTGTGTTTTGGGGTAAAAAAAGGCTCCCTTTGCTAGCAAAGGGAGCCAAGGAATGAGACCCAACCAGGGGGACCCAACCAGCCGGGCTCGGAACTACTTGCGGAAGTACTCCGCCGCAGACTCGAAGAGCTTCATATCGTACTCGCCCGACACGTTCTTGTAGGTAGATGCCGAGATGCGTTCAGAGTGGCCCATCTTGCCCAGGACGCGGCCGTCCTCGGACATGATGCCCTCAAGGGCGAAGAGGCCACCGTTCGGGTTAACGGAGATATCCATCAGCGGGTTGCCTGCAACGTCGACGTACTGGGTAACGGCAGCTGCCTTTAGACGCTCCCATTCGGACTCACCAGCGGTGATGCGGCCTTCGCCGTGAGAAATCGGGACGGTGAAGACATCACCCTCGTTAATCTTGGACAGCCACGGCGATGCGTTATTGACCACGCGCACACGCGAAATACGCGACTGGTGGCGACCAATCGTGTTGAAGGTTAGCGTCGGGGTCTCAGTGCCCGGCTCAGTAATCTTGCCGAACGGCACCAAGCCCAGCTTGATCAGCGCCTGGAAGCCATTGCAGATGCCGAGGACCAGGCCACCGCGCTCGTCGAGAAGCCCCTGCACACCCGCGGTAAGCGACGGGTTACGCAGGAAGGACGTGATGAACTTCGCGGAACCGTCCGGCTCGTCGCCGCCAGAGAAGCCGCCCGGCAGGAAGAGCATCTGGGAGCGATCCAAAGCCGCGGCCATGCGGTCGACGGACTCAACAATGTCTTCCGGGGTGCGGTTGCGCACCACGAGGATCTCCGGCTCGATGCCAGCGCGACGCAGCGCGCGGGCGGAGTCGTACTCGCAGTTGGTACCCGGGAAGACCGGGATGAGAGCGGAAGCCTTGGCGCCGCCGTGGGTCGGGGTGATGGTCGGCGCCTCAGATCCGGAGACCGAAGAAGTGGCGTCTGCCAGGGAAACCGAACCAGTCTGCTCAACGAAGCTCGGGTAGATCTCTACGAGAGTGCCCAGGTAGGCGGCCTCAGCGTCGGCAAAGGAAACCTCGGTGCCGCGGTAGGTGAAGCCGCCCTCGGCGGTCTCACCAATAACCGAGCCCGCGGTTGGCTCCTCGCCGTCTGCCCACTCCAGGACGAAGGCGCCGTAGGCATAGTCGTAGAGCGGGGCGTCGTCAGTAAAGGCGAAGCCGATGCCCTCGCCCAAGCCCATCTTCAGCACGGACTCGGCAGGGCCGCCGAAGCCCGGGGTGTAAGCGGAGATGACCTTGCCGGAGCGCAGCAGCTCCGTCACGGTGCGGAAGTTGGCAACCAGGGAATCTGGGGTGGGCAGGCCGGCCAGCGCAGTATCCTCTGCGCCAGCGATCTCCGGCTGGAAAAGCGTGACCTTGTGGCCCGCTGCCTTGAAGTAGTTCGGCACCATGTGCGTGGCATCGTCGTGGCTGACGGCAACCGAGATGACCGTCGGCGGGACGCTGAGCTCCTCGAAGGTGCCGGACATGGAGTCCTTGCCGCCAATCGCGGCGACGCCGAGTCCAAGCTGGGCCTTGATGGTGCCCAGCAGCGCGGCAGCCGGCTTGCCCCACGCCGCAGCGGAGTCCATGCGCTCGAAGTACTCCTGGAAAGACAAGTAGGTCTCGTCGAAGGAGGCGCCGGTAGCAATCAGCTTAGACACCGACTCCACCACCGCGAGGTAGGCCCCGTGGAACGGGCTGGCCTCAGTGACGTATGGGTTGTAGCCCCAGGACATCACGGAGCAGTTGGTGGTCTCTCCCAGCGCCGGCAGGGTGTGTGCCGTGGCCTGGATCGGGGTGGCCTGGCGGGTGCCGCCGAAAGGCATCAGCACGGTGCCGGCACCGACGGTGGAGTCGAAGCGCTCAGACAGGCCCTGCTTGGAAGCCACGTTGAGGTCGGAGGCCATGCCGAGGAAGGACGCGTTGAAGTCCTCCTGGCGTGCCCACTCGCGGGCCGCGCCGCGCCAATCAGCGGCGGGGGCAACCTCGACGTCGACGTGCTTGTCGGCGCCGTTGGTGTTTAGGAATTCGCGGGAAAGGTCAACGATGGTGTTGCCGCGCCAATGCATGCGCATGCGGCCCGAGTCAGTGACCTCCGCAACGACCACGGCGTTGAGGTTCTCCTCGTTAGCCAGCGCGATCAGCTTGTCGAGGTCGCCTGCCTCAACGACGGTGGCCATGCGCTCCTGGGATTCGGACAGAGCCAGCTCGGTGCCGTTCAGGCCCTCGTACTTCTTCGGGACCGCATCGAGGTTGATCTCCAGCGAATCCGCCAGCTCGCCCACTGCGACGGCGACGCCGCCGGCGCCGAAGTCATTACAGCGCTTGATGAGCTTGGAAAACTCCGGGTTGCGGAACAGGCGCTGGAGCTTTCGCTCCTCCGGCGCATTACCCTTCTGCACCTCCGCGCCCGCGGTGGTCAGCGACTCCACCGTGTGCGACTTAGAAGAACCAGTAGCGCCACCGATACCATCACGGCCCGTTGCACCGCCGACGAGCACCACGAGGTCACCCGCCGCCGGAACTTCGCGACGCACGTTCGCCGCCGGTGCGCCCGCCACTACCGCACCCATTTCGAGGTGCTTGGCGACGTATCCTGGGTGATAGACCTCATCAACTAGGCCGGTAGCCAAGCCAATCTGGTTGCCGTAGGAGGAATTTCCGGCAGCTGCCACGCGGGCAATGGTCTTCTGCGGCAGCTTGCCGGCGCGAGTGGTGGTCTCCAGCGGGTTACCGGAGCCGGAGATGCGCATCGCGCCGTAGACATAACCGCGGCCAGACAGCGGGTCGCGGATTGCGCCACCGATGCAGGTAGCAGCGCCGCCAAAAGGCTCGATTTCGGTTGGGTGGTTGTGGGTCTCGTTCTTAAACAGCAGCAGCCACGGCTCTTCCTTGCCATCCACGGTAATGGTGACATGAACGGTGCAGGCGTTGATCTCCTCGGAGACGTCCATGGCGTCGAGCTTGCCCGTGGCACGCAGCACCTTACCAGCGATGGTGCCCATGTCCATCAAAGTCACCGGCTTAGCGCGGCCGATGGACTCGCGGGCTGCGAGGTAGTCCTGGTAAGCGGCCTCAACGGCCGGCTCATTGAAGGTAATGGAATCGAGGACGGTCTCGAAGGTGGTGTGGCGGCAGTGGTCGGACCAGTAGGTATCAATCACCTTGAGCTCGGTGATGGTGGGTTCGCGGTCTTCGGAGGCAAAGTAGTTACGAATCAAGGTGGCGTCGTCAGCGTCCATGGCCAGGCCGTGGGATGCGACGAATTCGGGGAGGGCGGCGTCGGAAAGCGCGGTGAAACCCTCAAGGGTCTCAACGTCTGCGGGGGTATCGACGTGCAATGCCAAAGTCTCCGGCAGCTCCAGCGCTGCTTCACGGGACTCGACGGGGTTAATCAGATCCTTGCGCATGGCGGCAGGAATCTCACCATCTACCGCATAGACCACCGCGGTGCGCACGCGGGGGCGCTCCCTTTCAAAGAGGAACTGAATGCACTGTGCGGCAGAATCGGCGCGCTGATCAAACTGGCCTGGAAGCGGTTCAACGGCGAGAACCCCGCCTGCAACTCCAGCCTCGTCCAGCGTGGAAAAAATAGTGTCTACCTGCGGTTCTGAAAGAACCAACTTGACCGCGGTAGCAAATTCGGAATCGGTGGTGCCCTCTACGTCGTAGCGATTGAGCACGCGCACGTTGACGCCGTACTCCTTCGACAATGCAGCGGCATGCCCGCCCTCGCGATTTTCCACATACACGCGCTGAACCATCGTGCCTCCAGTTTCATTCAGCTCAAGTTTTAACTCGGTAGTCGACTTAGTGCCCACAGTATTTCCCGCGGGGAACGAAAACCAATTCTATAGGGCGGCGGGTTGGGGGTGGTTTGGTTCGGGGGATTACTGGCGCCGACGCCTCGCGTGGGCACAGTTTGCCAAATAGTGCGCCCAAATTTGCTGATTTTCCGGGCTTGCTTGGCAAATTGTGCGCAGTTCGCACGCCCCTGCCCCGCGAAGCCCACGTAAACACCCGATGAACCGCAAGACAAACTTTTTGGGCATGCATGTAAACCCCCAAGACATCTGGGGGATGAACGCTTGGCAAGCCCGACGCGGCGCCTTAGAAACAAGTGGTCATATATCTCCTATTGCAAGGTTTCTCATGCGCTCTCGTTCTCTCCGCGCGCTTTCTTTGACCGCGCTCATCTCCACTTTCTCCACTCTCACCGTCCCCGCCCATGCAGCCCCCGCAGGTGATGCCGTGGTCCTTTCTGAGGTTTACGGCGGCGGCGGAAACTCTGGTGCGACCTTTACCCACGACTTCATCGAGCTCTTCAACCCCACCGAAGCCGCGGTCTCGCTGGATGGTTGGTCCGTCGAGTACTTTTCCGCCGGCGGCAACTCGGGCGGCAAGGCTGCTCTCAGCGGCGCGATTCCGGCTGGCAAGCACTACCTGATTCAGGCTGGCCAGGGCAACGGCGGCTCCACGCCACTGCCTACCCCAGACGCGGAATCCTCCCTGAACCTGTCCGGTTCGAAGGGATCGGTCAAGCTTTACGACGCCTCCGGCAACGAGGTTGACCTCGCCGGTTACGGTTCCGCCCAGCTGGCAGAAGGCACCCCCGCCCCAAGCACCTCCAATGCAGAGTCAGTCTCTCGCGATGAGGCGGGCACCGATACCGACGACAACGCTGCCGATTTCCATGTCGGCACGCCAACTCCTACGCCTTCCGGAAACGAACCAACCACGCCCACTAAGCCAGAGGAACCAGCGCAGCCTGCAGACCCCGGCCGCGAGCTAAGCATCGAAGAAATCCAGGGAACCGGCGCTCAGTCTCCGGTTAAAGACCAGAACGTCACGACCAAGGGCGTCGTCACTGGCGTGTGGTCCGAGGGCGGCATCAACGGCTTCACTATCCAGACCGGCGGCACCGGAAACGAGGCTCCTGCTGCTTCCCCGGCGCTGTCTATTTACATGGGTAACAAGGAAGCCTCTGCTTATCCGCAGCTCGGGGATTCCGTGCAGGTTTCTGGCAAGGTCTCGGAGTTCTTTGACGCCACCCAGCTAACCGCAGATGCCGTCGAGAAGCTCGATGCTCCCCTGCCGGAGGTCACCGCGCTCGAACTGGAGGCCCTGCCGGAAGGCGACGTCGCCCGTGAGGCCTACGAGCACATGCTGGTGCTGCCTGGCACCCACACCGTGACCAACAACTACGCGCTCAACCAGTATGGCGAGGTAGGCCTGGCGCCGGGCACTGAGGCACTCCGCCAGCCGTCGGACCTTTATGACCCGTCGACAGACCCAGACTCCGACCTACAGAAACTCGCCGCTTCCAACGCCGCCAAGCTGGTCACGCTGGACGATGGCCGCACGAAAAACTACCTCGAGTCTGACCAATCCACCCCGCTGCCATATATCGCGCAGGACAACGCACAGACCATCAAGTCCCTGCGCACCACTGACCAGGTAACTTTCCAGCACCCGGTCATCGTGGGTTACTCCCATGAACAGTGGCGCTACCAGCCCACCGCACCGGTAACGGGCAATACGGCAGGCAGCGATTTGCCGATTACCTGGGAAGACTCCCGCGAAAAGGAACTGCACGCACTCGACGTCGAAGGCGAATACACCATTGGTGCCTTCAACGTATTGAACTACTTCACCTCCCTTGGCGAGGAGTACGGCGGCAGCTCCTACGATGACATGAACGGCAACCCGGTCACCGTCAAGCGCGGCACGACCCGCGGTGCTTATACCGCGGAGGCCTTCGAGAACCAGCAGCGCAAGATTGTCGCGGCCGTAAACGGTCTTGATGCCGACGTCATCGCCCTTTCTGAAATCGAAGACGGCTACGGCGTCACCGGCGACAAGTCCAAGCGCGACCAAGCCTTGGCGCACCTGACAGACGAGCTCAACGCGGCCGCTGGTTCCGAGAAGTGGGCCTACGTGACCTCCCCGGAGAAGCTGCCGGACACCGTGGACGTCATCCGCACCGCGTTCATCTATAAAAGGGATCGCGTCAAGCCGGTTGGTGAATCCCGCATCTTCGTCGACGACCGCTTCACTGGAACCGCCCGTGAGCCGCTAGCGCAGGAGTTCGCGCCAGTCGACGCCGCGGATGACGAGACCTTCGTGGCCGTGGCCAATCATTTCAAGTCCAAGGGTTCCGTTGTTAAGGGTGACGCCGACACCGGCGACGGCCAGGGCAACAACCCCAACGTGCGCAAGGCACAGGCCGAAGCCGTTCTTGAGCACCTGGCTAAGCAGCCAGATTGGCAGGACAAGGCCACCTTCGTGATGGGTGACCTCAACACCTATACCCACGGCGATGCCATCGATGTCTTCCGCGACAGCGGCTACACCGTTCCCGCTGAGGACTACCACGCGGATGCCTCCTACCAGTTCTCTGGCCTGTTGGGTTCCCTCGACCACGTCCTGGCAAACGAGGTTGTATCCGGCAAGGTAACCGACGCCCAGGTGTGGAACATCAATGCCGACGAGCCGGTGGCCTTTGAGTACTCTCGCCGCAATTACAACATCGTGGACTTCTACGACGATTCCCCGTTCCGCGCCTCCGACCACGACCCGGTCAAGGTCGGATTCAGCCTGGGCGAGGCGGCCGCTACCCCAGACGAAGAACCAGACACCGACCCAGACAGCAAGCCCGGCACCAACAAAGGCTCCAGCTCCAGCAACGGCTCTAGCTCTGGTTCGAGCACCGGCGGCATCATCGCATTGATCCTTGCGGTTGCCGTCCCCGGCATCGCAATGTTGCTCGGCGGTTCGCTGAAGTTCCTGACACCCCAGCTCATCGACGCCCTGCCACCGCAGGTCCGGGATTTCCTCAAGCTCTAGGCTCCCGGGAGCGTCTCCTCCGGGGTGCTTTCCCCGGAGCGTTTCCCCCTTACGCACAATTTGCCATATAATGCCCTGAATTAGCGCGGATTCAGCAGTCTAATTGGCAAATTGTGCGCTTTTGCGCGTTCGGTGCACGCTTTTGTGCGTTCGGCGTGCGTTCAGGGCACGCTTTGCACGCGTGGCGTGCACTTCCGCGAGAGGCTTTTAACGCTTCGCCAAAAAGACGCCGTAGTCCGCGGGCTGCGCGCCGGCGCTCGCGGCGCGGTCAACCGCCTTGATGAAGTCCGAGACCACTTTCCTGTCATTAAGGTTGCGGCCAGAGATAGAAAGACGCACGGTGTTGCCGCGCAGCGCGGAGCGCTCAGCTGCGCGAATAATGTTGTGGCGCCACCACTTTGCAGCACCGAAGCCCTCGCCGAAGGACAGGTTGCGGGTCTGGTGGAACTTGCCGGAACGCAGCTCGTGAATGCCACGCGTGGAGGCCGCGACGTCGAAAGCAAAGTTCGGAAGTACCTCCAAGGTGCCAGGCGACATACGCCAGCGTGGAGGTGCGAAAATGCTCGACTCGAAGCCCAGCTTGGCCATCTGCCGCGTGGCGCCCTTCAGACGGAGATTGGCCTCGTGCGAGTCGAGGTTAGCGAACTCGGCGCGACGGCCTTGCACCGCTTGGTCGAAGCCATTCAGGATGAGCAACCTACCCGCGGATTCCTGCTCTTTGAGAAAGCCTAAGGTCTTGTCATCCTTGGCCAGGTGCCAATTGCCATCAATGTGTGGGGCAACCAGCAAAGAGACCGGGATTTCTTCCCGGTCTAGTTCTTTGAGGAGGTTACTAGTTTGCTTCCGCGTGTCAGAAAAGATGCTGGAAATCGAAACTAGAAGGTGGCCATGCATAAGTGCAATTATCGCACAGCCACCGCGAGTCCGCGCGGCGAGGAGCGTCTAAGCTTTCAACCCCGTGGCCTTGTTAATGGTCCACGCGTACTCGAAGGCATTCTGGCGCCACTTGTCATAGCGTCCAGAAACACCACCGTGGCCAGCGACCATCTCCGTCTTGAGCAGGAACTGCCCGCCCTTTGCGGTATCACGCAGCTTGGCAATCCACTTCGCCGGTTCCACGTAGAGCACGCGAGTGTCGTTGAGCGAGGTAATCGCCAAAATGTCCGGGTAGTTCTGCGCAGTGACGTTCTCGTAAGGCGCATAGGACTTCATGTAGTCATAGACCTCTGGGTCGTGGTACGGGTCGCCCCACTCTTCCCACTCGATGACCGTCAGCGGTAGCTCCGGCTTCAGGATGGAAGTCAGCGGGTCCACGAAGGGCACAGAGGCCTGGATGGCCGTGAAGCGGTCCGGGGCCATGTTTGCCACCGCGCCCATCAGCAGGCCTCCGGCGGAGCCGCCTTCAGCCACCATCTGATCTGCGGTGGTAACGCCGCGCGCGATGAGGTCATCGGCCACCGCGATGAAGTCGGTGAAGGTGTTCTTCTTCTGCAGAAGCTTGCCGTCGTCGTACCAGGTGCGGCCCATCTCGCCGCCGCCGCGGACGTGCGCCATGGCGAAGATCATGCCGCGATCCATCAAGGACAGACGGAAGACGGAGAAGTACGGGTCCATGCTGGCCTCATAAGAGCCGTATCCGTAGAGAAGCGTCGGGTTAGCTTTGGTGCGGTCAAGATCGGCGCGGTGCACGATGGAGACCGGAATCTGCGTGCCGTCGGAAGCCTGCGTCCACATGCGGTAAGCAACGTAGTCATCCTTGTTGTAACCGCCCGGGACTTCTTGTTCCTTGAGCAAGGTGTACTCGCCAGTCTCGACGCGGTAATCGAAAAGCTGCGAAGGCTGGATGAAGGAGGTGTAGCTCACGCGCAGTACCGGTGCATCCCATTCCGGGTTGCCGCCAACGCTCACGGTGTAGAGCTCTTCGTTGAAGTTTAATTCCTTAAATTCGGACCAACCATGGCGTACATCCATGATTGCGGCACGCCCGATGCCGGCGCGGCGGTAGCCTACGACGACCTGGTCGCGATAGGTATCCACGCCTTCCAGGCGCACATCCTCGCGATGCGGAATCAGCACATCGAGCTCGCGGAGCGGTGCGAGGTCCTCCCCTACTGCCAGCGGCGTGGTGGCCAGGGTGAAGTTCGGGCCTGAGGCGTTGTGGGTGACAAACCAATAGGCCTGGCCGTCGATCTCGGCATAGTCGACGTCGTAGTCAACACCTGCTTCGCGCTGCCACAGAACCTGGAATTCGCCTTCCGGGTCCGTGCGATCCAGCACCCAGGTCTCTGAGGTCAGCTTCGAGCCGATGACGATGAACAGGTACTTCTCGCTGCGAATACTGCCGACGCCGATATTAAAGTGCTCGTCGGCTTCATACATGACCTGCACGTCTTCGGACTGCTCGGTTCCCACCTTGTGGCGCCAGACGGTATCTGGGCGCCAGGCATCATCGACCGTGGTGTAAAAGATGTAGTCATCACCCACCCAGGTCGCACCGTAGAAGATGCCTTCGAGGCGGTCGGAGAGCAGCTCGCCGGTACGCAAGTCCTTGATGACCAGAGAAAAACGCTCGTCGCCAGCGGTATCCACGGAATAAGCCAGCAGGTTGCCGGAGTCAGAGACGGTGGAGGCACCCATCGCGAAGAATTCGGTGCCTTCTGCTAGCTCGTTGGCATCTAGGAGGATTTCCTCGCCCTCAGGCGCGCCTTCTTCTGGAATAACGGGAGCGGTCCACGGGTCAGCACCTTCGGCCACCGGAACGCGACAGCTAATGCCATAGTTCTTGCCCTCGACAGAGCGGCCGTAATACCAGTACTGGCCCCTGCGCGAAGGCACGGACATGTCCGTTTCCTTCACGCGCGACTTTACTTCCTGGAAGATGTTCTCAGTCAGCTCTTTAAGGTGCGCCGTCTCCTGCTCAGTATAAGCATTCTCCGCGCACAGATAATCGAGCGTTTCTGCGGATTCTTTATCCCGCATCCACTCGTAATCATCCACGAAGCTGCGGCCATGAAACTCGCGGGTGATGGGGTGTTTTGCGGCAATCGGCGGGGTCAATTCAGTCATGTTCTCCTCGCGAGATTAGGGGGCTTATTTGTAGTGAGATTTCTCGAAACCCTACCGTAACGAAGGCTTTAGGCCTTAGAAGGAGTTTCCCGAAAGACGCTCGTAAGCCTCGACGTAGCGCGCACGGGTGGCCTCGACGACGTCGTCAGGCAGGCGCGGCGGCTTGGTATCAGAGGCCTGGTCCCAGCCGGATTCCGGGGAGGTCAGCCAGTTGCGCACGTACTGCTTGTCGAAGGAAGGCTGAACCTTGCCCTCCTCATACGTATCGGCCGGCCAGTAGCGGGAGGAATCCGGGGTTAGGACCTCATCGGCCAGAATCAGGGTGCCATTTTCATCGAGACCGAACTCGAACTTAGTATCGGCCAGGATGATTCCCTTCTCCTCCGCGATGCGGGCGGCCTCGGAGTAGATGCGCAGGGTGGCAGCGCGCAGCTCTTCCGCACGCTCTTTGCCCAGCTTGGCGACGACCGCGTCAAAGGACACGTTCTCATCATGCTCGCCCTGCGCCGCCTTGGTGGCCGGGGTAAAGATCGGCTCTGGAAGGCGGGAGGCCTCGGTAAGGCCTTCAGGCAGCTCAATGCCGCAAACGGTACCGCTTTCCTTATATTCCTTTAGGCCGGAACCGGTGAGGTAGCCGCGCGCGACGCACTCGAAAGGCAGCATGTCGAGCTTCTTGACCACCATGGCGCGGCCCAGCACTTCCTCTGGGATGCGCTCGTCATCGAGCGGGCCGGCGAGGTGATTCGGGAAATCGATGACGTCGAAGAAGAACTTCGAGGTCGCGGTCAGAACACGCCCCTTGTCCGGGATAGCCGGGTCCAGGGAGTGGTCGTAGGCCGAGATACGGTCGGAGACGACCATCAGCAGAGCGTTCTCGTCGACGTCGTAGATGTCACGGACCTTGCCGGAAGCAAGGTGCTTATAAGAAGAAAGTTCTGGGCGCATGAGTCCTATCCTAATTCGCTTTTAGAGAATCTCGCCTGGGGTATAAGCGGCGGCCTTCGGGTGCTCGCTGACCAGATTGTTGATGCGGGTAAGAACCTGGTTGACCTGGGACTCCGCAGCGCCGATGAAGGCGTGCTTATCGGCCAAGGCAGCCTCCAGGTCCTCGGCGGACATCGGCAGGCGCTCGTCGGCGGCAAGGCGCTCGACCAAGTCCTGATCGCCGCCGTTTTCGCGCATGTTCAGCGCCACTGCGACGGCGTTTTCCTTGATGACCTCGTGCGCGGTCTCGCGGCCGACGCCGGCACGCACGGCCGCCATCAGGATGCGGGTGGTGGCAAGGAAAGGCAGGTAGCGCTCGAGCTCGCGGTCGATCATCGCAGGGAAGGCACCGAACTCGTCCAGCACGGTCAGGAAGGTTTCGAACTGGCCGTCGAGGGCAAAGAAGGCGTCGGGAAGCGCAACGCGGCGCACCACGGAGCAGAATACGTCGCCCTCGTTCCACTGCTGACCGGAGAGATCCGCAACCATGGTGAGGTAGCCGCGCAGGATGACCTGGAAGCCACACACGCGCTCGCAGGAACGGGCGTTCATCTTGTGTGGCATCGCGGAAGAGCCAACCTGGCCTTCCTTGAAGCCCTCGGTGACGGTCTCATTGCCAGCCATCAAGCGGATGGTGGTGGCCAAGGAAGACGGGCCGGCGCCCAGCTCAACCAGCGCGGAAACGGCGTCGAAATCGAGGGAGCGTGGGTAAACCTGACCAACGGAGTTGAAGATGCGGTGGAAGCCCAGGTGATCAGCAATCGCAGTCTCCAGGGAGGCCAGCTTGTCCTCGGAGCCGCCCATCAGGTCGAGCATGTCCTGGGAGGTGCCCATCGGGCCCTTGATGCCGCGCAGCGGATAGGCAGCCAGGAGCGATTCGACGCGCTCGATGCCCAGCAGCATCTCATCGGCTGCGGAAGCAAAGCGTTTGCCCAGGGTGGTGGCCTGAGCAGCAACGTTGTGGGAACGGCCGGCCATGACCTGAGACTGGTAAGCAGCCGCATGCTTGCCGATGCGCGCGACGACCGCGATGGCCTTGTCACGGATGAGGCGCAGCGAGGAATGAATCTGCAGCTGCTCGACGTTCTCGGTGAGATCTCGGCTGGTCATGCCCTTGTGGATGTGCTCAAAGCCAGCGAGGGCGTTGAACTCCTCGATGCGGGCCTTGACGTCGTGGCGCGTTACGCGCTCACGGGCAGCGATGGACTCGAGGTCCACCTGCTCAACCACGGACTCGTAGGCCGCAATGGCCTCTGCTGGAATATCGACTCCCAAATCCTTTTGCGCGCGCATGACGGCGATCCACAGCTGGCGCTCCAGGATGATCTTGTACTCCGGGCTCCAAATATTGGAAAGCTCTGCGGAGGCATAGCGGGAGGATAGGACGTTGGAAATGTTCTTCTTTTCAGCCACGGGAAACATTATTCCATGTACAAAGCCCAGCCTGTACCTTTTGGTAGCAAGCTGGGCTATACGGGGGTGCGAGAGAAAAGCTAGATGGAAATCTCGCCGTCTTCGGCACGCTTTCCGATGTCGCGACGGTAGAAGCTGCCGTCCAACTTAAGGCCTTCTAGCACCTCGTAGGCGGCGGCGCGGGCCTCGGCGAGTGTGGCGCCCTGGCCCAGGACGTTGAGCACGCGGCCGCCGTTGGAGATGACATCGACTTCCTCTTCAACACCGCGCGAGCCTTCGGCTTGCGAGGTACCGGCGTGGAGGACCTTGTTCGGATCATCCAGGCCCGGGCCGGTGATGACGTCGCCCTTACGCGGGGAGGCTGGGTAGCCCTCAGCGGCCAGGACGACGGTAACGGCGTAGCCGTCCTTCCACTTCAGCTCGTCCAGCTCGGCAAGCTTGCCGGTGGCGGTGGCGTTAAGCGCCTCAGCCAGCGGGGACTCGAGCATGGAAAGAACTGCCTGGGTTTCTGGGTCACCGAAGCGGCAGTTGAACTCAACAACGGCGATGCCTTCCTTGCCCCAAGCAAGGCCGGCATAAAGCAGGCCGGAGTACGGGGTGCCGCGGCGCACCATTTCGGCGGCAACTGGCTTGCAGACTTCGTCGACGATGCGCTGCACGCCGTCGGCAGGCAGCCACGGCAGCGGCGTATAGGCGCCCATGCCGCCGGTGTTGGGGCCTTCGTCATTATCGTAGGCGCGCTTGTGGTCCTGTGCTGGGAGCAGCGGGACGACGGTCTCGCCGTCGACCAAGCAGAACAGGGAAACTTCTGGGCCATCGAGGAAGGACTCGAGCAGGACCGGGTTTCCTGCCGCGTGAACCTCGTTTACATGTTCCTTCGCGGCAGCGCGGTCGTCGGTGACAACGACGCCCTTGCCGCCGGCGAGGCCGTCATCTTTCACCACGAAGTGCGGGCCGAAACGGTCGAGGGCGGACTCAATGTCGGCGTCGGAAGCCCCCGGCACCAGCTGCTCCGCGCGAGCGGTGCGAACGCCAGCAGCATTCATGACGTCCTTGGCAAAGGCCTTGGAGCCCTCAATCTGCGCGGCCTCCTTGGAGGGGCCGAAGACGGCGATGCCGTTGGCGCGCAGCTCATCTGCGACGCCGGCAACCAGCGGCACCTCGGGGCCAACGACGACGAGCTCGGCGTCAATTTTCTGCGCCAGCTCCAGCATCTGTGCTGGGTCATCAACCTTGGAGTACTCAGGATGCACCGTGGCCAGGGAATCGAAGTTCGGCGAGCCTGGGGCAACGTGGAGTTCAGTGGTCAGTGGATCTGCCTTGAGACCTTTGAGCAGGGCGTGTTCGCGGCCGCCCGAGCCAATTACGAGAATGCGCATGCCGTCCATCTTAACTGGAGGTAGCCTAGTCACCATGTCTTCTGTATTTACCAAGATTATTAATGGTGAACTGCCTGCACGCTTTGTCTACCGCGACGAGACCTGCGTGGCCTTTTTATCCATCGAGCCCCTCAACTACGGCCACACTCTGGTGGTTCCGATTGAGGAGATAGATAAGTGGACCGACCTCGACCCACAGACCTGGGCACACCTCAACGAGGTGGCACTGGAGATCGGCGCCGCTATCAAGACGGCGTTTAACTCGCCACGCACTGGCTACATCATCGCCGGCTTCGACGTGCCACATACCCACATCCACCTCTTCCCCACCGAGAAGATGGAAGAGTATGACTTCGCCAAGGCATTTGCTGCCGACGCCACCGACCCCGCCGCCATGGATGAGGCAGCGACGCGTATTCGCCAGCACTTGGGCACCGACGAAGAAGGACGCCGCTAACTAGCAGCGTCCTCGTTAGATGCCCTTCTTGCGGCCAATCACTTAAGAAGCTGGGAGGCGCACCGTAAAGGTGGAGCCCTCCCCCAGCTGGGAGCTCACGGCAATGCTGCCGCCGTGCTGCTCCACCAAAGATTTCACGATGGCCAGGCCCAAGCCCGAGCCGCCGGTATCGCGGGTGCGGGAAGAATCCGCGCGATAGAAGCGCTCAAAGATGTGGCTGGTGTCCTCGGGGGACATGCCCTTCCCGTCATCGGCGACGTCGATAAGCACTGCCTTGTCTGTGCTCTCGCCCTCTTCGCGGATGGTGAGTTTGACCTTGGCCTCCTCGCCACCGTGACGAATGCCGTTGGAGACGAGGTTGAGCAGCACCTGGTGCAGGCGATCAGGGTCGCCTTTGACCACCGGAATATCGTGGGTCTCGTTAACCACGTCGATCTGGCGGCCGGCAAACGCGGCACGCGCGGAGGAACCGACGGAAAGCACCAGCTCCAGCATGTCCACAGTGCGCATGTCCAGGCGCGAGCCCTCGGCGCGGGTCAGAGAAAGCAGGTCCTCCACCAATAGCGACATTCGCTTGGACTCGTCATCGATCTTGGAAAAGACGAGATCCACATCCTTGGTGGCGCCGGAGCGATAAAGCTCGGTGTAGCCACGCAAACTGGTCAGCGGGGTGCGTAGCTCGTGGGAAGCATCGCCGACGAAACGGCGCATCTGCTCCTCTTTATCTTGAGCTTGGACAACTGAGCGCTGCAGCTGACCCAGCATCACGTTGAGTGCAGCCGAGAGCTGACCAACCTCGGTGTGCTTCGGCCACTCCGGCACACGCTTGTCCAAATCACCCGCGGCAATCTCGGAGGCGGTCTTTTCAACGACGCGCAGCGGGCGCAGCGCGCGGCGGATAAACCACATGCCTACCACGGCGATAATGCCCATGACCACGGCGGTGATGATTATTTGCACGATGGCAAGGCCGCGGAGAATGAGCCGCTCGTGGGTGAGATCCTTGGCCACTACGGTCACGGTGCCATCGACCTTGATAGCTACGGCGCGCCACTTAGTTTCGTCGTTTCCCACGGAACCGACGGTGGCAGGCTCGTCACCTATGTAGAGGTTCTTCGCGTCCGGCATGCTGGTCTTGGGGCCGGTGTATAAAACGGTGCCATTCGGCAGGTAGCTAAGCGCCACGTATTCCGTAGGCGGGCGCCTAGAGTAGTCCCCCAAATAGTAATCGTTGCTCATATTGCGCGCCCAGCCGTTGGTGGCATCCTTTAGCTGATCATCGACGTTGCCATACATGACGTCGGACATGATCGAGGACACCGCCAAAGAGGCACCCGCCAGGCCGAGGCCAGAGACCAAGACCATGAGCACCAAAAGCCACGTGCGCAGCGGCATCGCTTTGGGGCGCTGCACGCGGCGTCGCTTAGCGCGCTCCCCGGAGGGAACCGCAACGGACGGGGTTTCAGGCAGCGTAGATTCCGCCGCCGAGTGGGTAGTGCTCATGTATTAGTACTCGAAAAAGGACTGTGGCGAACTACTAGTTACGCGGCATGCGCAGAACATAGCCGACGCCGCGAACAGTATGAATAAGCTGCGTATCGCCGGTGTCGATCTTGCGGCGCAGGTAGGAGATATAGGACTCGACTACGTTGCCATCGCCGCCGAAGTCGTAGTGCCAGACGTTGTCCAAGATCTTGGACTTGGACAGCACCACTTCCTTGTTCTGCATGAGGTAGCGCAGAAGGTTGAACTCGGTTGGGGACAGCTCGATGATTTCGCCTCCCTTGGTGACCTCGTGGGTGTCATCATTCAAGGTGAGGTCAGCATAGGAAATGGTGGCGTCACTGTTTGCGTCATCGACGTTCGCGCCGCGGCGCAGGATAACGCGCAGGCGGGTGATAACCTCTTCCAGGCTGAACGGCTTAGTCACGTAATCATCGGCACCGATGGTCAGGCCATGGATGCGCTGATCGACGCTGTCCTTTGCGGTCAAGTAAAGCACCGGGCCGTCGAGGCCTTCCTGACGCAGCTTGCCAAGCAGCTCGAAGCCGTCCATGCCCGGCATCATGACGTCCATGATGTAGGCATCAGGATTAACCTCGCGGGCCACCCGCAGCGCCTCAGTGCCGGAGTTTGCGCTGAATACTTCGAAACCCTGGAACTTCAGGGAAACGGTGAGTAACTCCACGATGTTGGGCTCATCATCAACGACGAGGACTTTTACTTCTTTATTGTCGTCCATTAGCTCTTGTTACTTCCTTCAGCGAGTGCTTGTTGCTATTTCGCAATAATGACACCCAGCCTTCCAAGGGCACTGAAGGGAGTCTGGACATCACCTGTGAACTCCCATCCTAGCCAACGGCGCCGACAACCAGGCCGGAATACGTAAGATGAACACCAAGCTGAAGGAGGATTCCAAGCGGACTAGCGGCTAGCCGCCTACGGGCGCGGAATGTTGCGCAGGTTGGACTGCGCGAGCTGCAGCATCTGACCAACGCCGCCGCCAAAGACGGTGCGGGTGGCGGCCTTGGAGAAGCCCAGCAGCTGCTCGAAGGTCAGTGTCGGTGGGATGGAAAGAGCGTTCGGGTCGGTGATCATGTCAACCAGAACCGGGCCATCGAAATCCATGGCCTCGCGAATCTGCTTGCGGGCCTTCTTCGGGTCCTCGATGCGGATGTGCTTGATGCCGGCAGCTTCTGCGATCGCGGCATAATCCACGTGCTCATGGTCGGTCTCGTGCTCTGGCAGACCCTGGACCAGCATCTCCAGCTTGACCATGCCCAGCGAGGAGTTGTTGAAGACGAAGGTCTTCACCGGCAGGTTGTGCAGCTTCACGGTCAGCAGCTCACCCATCAGCATGGACAGTCCACCATCACCGGAGAAGGAGATGACCTGGCGGCCTTCGTTAGCGGCCTGTGCGCCGATGGCCATCGGCAGGGCGTTAGCCATGGTGCCGTGGCGGAAGGAACCGATCTGCTCACGCTTGCCATTCGGGGTGATGTAGCGAGCGCCCCAGACGTTGCACATGCCGGTGTCGACGGTGAAGACGGCGTCGTCAGCCGCTTCTTCATCGATGATGTTGGCCACGAACTCTGGGTGGATAGGCTTCATCTTCTCAGCCTTCTTGGTGTATGCCTCCACCACGTGGTTGAGCTTGTTGTAGTGCTCCTTGAGCATCTTGTCGAGGAAGCGGCGATCCTTCTTCTCATCAATGTGCGGAAGGATGTTCTCGATGGTGGCAGCCACGTCACCGGTAACCGGGTACTTAATCTTGGTGCGGCGTCCGATGTGGGAGCCGTCAATGTCGACCTGTGCGACGTTGCCCTTGGGCAAGAAGTCGTTGTACGGGAAGTCGGTGCCCAGAAGGATAAGCAGGTCGGCCTCGTGGGTGGCGTCGTGTGCCGCGCCGTAGCCCAGAAGGCCGGACATGCCGACGTCGAACGGGTTGTCGTACTGGATGTACATCTTGCCGCCCAGCGCGTGGCCGATTGGCGCCTTAATCTTTTCCGCCAGCGCCAGCACCTGCTCGCGGGCATCCTTGACACCAGCACCGACGAACAGCGCGACGGTCTTGGCCTCATTAATAGCCTGGGTCAGCGCGGCTGCTTCAGCCGGATCCGGGAAGACAACTGGACGGCCAGCAGAGATGGTGGAGGTGGTGAAGGTGTCATCTTCAGCCTCCTGCGTGGAAACATCGCCCGGGATAACGAGCACGGAAACGCCCTTGCCAGCCATGGTGGACTGGATAGCGTGGTGCAAAATGACACCGCCCTGGTCAGCGGAGTTGACCATCTCGCAGTAAGCGGAGCACTCGTTGAAGAGCATCTCCGGGTGGGTCTCCTGGAAGAACTTGGAGCCAATCTGGCGAGATGGGATGTGGGATGCGATGGCCAGAACCTTGGCGCTATTGCGGTGGGCGTCGTAAAGCCCCTGCACCAAGTGGGTGTTGCCCGGGCCGCAGGATGCCGCGCACACGGCGAGCTTGCCTGTGGTCAGGGAATCTGCCTCAGCTGCGAACGCGGCAGCTTCCTCATTGCGGACGTGCACCCAATCGATGGAGGAACGGCGCACCGCATCCACGATTGGGTTCAGGGAGTCACCAACCAGACCATAAATGCGCTCGACGCCTTGCGCCTCGAGAGTTTCTACGAGCTGTTCTGCGTAATTCTTCGACATATCACTACTTCTTTCAGGAATAGTAAAAAGTTTTCTCCATCCAGTGTCCTTATTAATTCCCCTTTGTGCCAGCTTTTTACTCAAGACTCACCAAGCCCCCTGCCTGGTGATACAAAACACAGGCCACATTCGAGCGTTTGAAACTGTAATGAACGTTCGGTACATTTTCATACGATGTCCGCCACCGATTCAGTCCATTCCAATAGCACCGCCACCACCACCGAGTCCACCGCCGTACAGCGCTGGACTTTCTTTACCGTGGTCTCACTCGGCCTACTCATGGTCGGCCTCGATAACTCAATCCTTTACACCGCCCTCCCGGCACTGACGGATCAGCTCCACACCACCTCTACCCAACAGCTATGGATCATTAACGCCTATGCGCTGGTGCTGGCCGGCTTATTGCTGGGCACGGGCACCCTGGGAGATCGCATTGGACATCGCCGCATGTTCGTCATCGGCCTTGTGCTTTTCGGCAGCGCATCCCTCGCCGCCGCGCTCGCCCCCGGCGCGTGGTTCTTGGTGGCTGCGCGCGCATTCTTGGGCCTTGGCGCTGCCGTGATGATGCCCGCTACTTTGGCACTGATTCGCCTGACCTTCGATGATGAAATCGAACGCAACACCGCGATCGGCATCTGGGCCTCCGTTGCGGTCGTGGGCGCTGCGGCCGGCCCTACCGTCGGCGGATTCCTCCTCGAGCACTTCTGGTGGGGCTCGGTCTTTTTAATCAACGTGCCCATCGTGCTCGTCGCGCTCTTACTGACTTTCCTTTTGGCACCGCCCAACCAACCGAACCCAGACAAGCACTGGGATTTCGCGTCCTCACTCTTTGCGCTTATTACGCTTTCTTCCCTAGTGCTGGCCATTAAGTCGGTGGCGGGTTCCCATTATGGGCTGGCCGGCGGCGCGCTGGTGGCCTGCGGCATCGGCAGCTTCGCGTTTGCTCGCCGCCAAAAGCAGCTTTCTGAGCCGATGCTCACCTTCGATGTCTTCCGCTCCCCCGTCTTCACAGGCGGCGTCATTGCTGCGGGCGGCGCGATGTTTGGCATGTCCGGGCTGGAGATGCTCACCACGCAGAAGCTGCAGATGGTCAATGGTTTAAGCCCCCTGCATGCGGGAATCACCATTTCCGCGGTGGCGATTGCGGCACTTCCGATGTCCACCCTAGGCGGCGCCAACCTTCACCGCTGGGGCTTTCTGCCCATCATCGCCGGCGGGTTTGCTTTCATGGCTGCGGGCATCGCCATCGCGATGTGGGCGGGCCACCACGGCATCTTTTGGTGCTTCGTTGCGGGCCTGCTCTGCATGGGCATCGGCGCGGGGCTCACGATGTCCGTGGCCTCAACCGCCATCATCGGCGCGGCACCACCCCATCGTTCCGGCATGGCCGCAGGCGTCGAGGAGGTCTCCTACGAGCTCGGCACGCTGCTATCCATCGCTATCACCGGCTCCATTGTGCCTTTGCTTTACTCCCGCAATCTGCCCGCGGATATCGAGGGCATGCAGGCGCTTTACGACGCCGCGACCCACGACCTCGCCGCAGCCGCCTACGACAACGCTTACCTCACGACCCTCGGCGGCTTGCTCGCGATGATGCTGCTCTTCGCCGCAGTGACCGGCTATTTGTTTAAAAACAACCCGAAGTCGGGAGGCTACGATGCCGCGCATCAGTAAAAAGACCGAAGTGCTAAAAGCCGCCCTCACCATCATCGAAAACGAGGGCGTGCATGCCGTGACTTACGACGCCCTGGCCACCGCCACGGGAATGTCAAAGTCCGGGCTCATCTATCACTTTCCTTCCCGCCACGAACTGCTCATCGAGTGCCACCGCTTCTGCGCCGCGCGCTGGGAAGCGGAACTCGAAGAGCTAGCCGGCGGCAAGCAGGCCGCGGAGCTAGACAAAAAGGAGCGCCTGCGCGCACTCGTGCAATCCCTAGGCAAGAACGACCCTCTGATCGAATTGCTGATGAGCATCCACTCCCAGCAACACCCGGACTTCATGGAACAATGGCGCGACGTCGATAAGCGCTGGCTGCCCGATCCGGCAGCTGATGACCAAACCGCGCTCATCGCCACCATCCTTGGCAATGGCCTCTGGGTCCACGACCACTTGACTGAACGAAAGATACCCACAGCTACTCGCAAAAAGACAGTGGAACTCGTCTTGGAATTCCTAGATTCAGGAAAGCTACAAACCGCACCGCTTAAAGATTAAGCAACGTCAACTGATAATCCAGCCCCGCTCAATGGCAAGATTTACTGCCGCTGCACGAGTGTCAGCACCAGTCTTAGCCATCGCACGCGACAAGTGATTGCGCACCGTGCCCTCCGATAAGTTAACCCGCTTCGCGATTTCCGCGACGACCGCACCATCGGCGGCTGCTTGAAGCACTTCGGATTCTCGAACGGTGAGAGGCGATTCACCGAATAGAAAAGAATCTGCAGCAAGTTTGGGATCAACTACACGCAAGCCGGAGTGAACTCGGCGCACCGCATCAGCGAGCTCTGCGGCAGGCGCGTCTTTAACGATGAAGCCATGTGCTCCCGCGGAAACCGCGCGACGCAAGAAACCCGGGCGCCCGAACGTTGTAACTATCAATATCTTTACCTGCGGTAGCGCTTCTCTAAGGCGTTTCGTAGCAGTCAGACCGTCCACATTCGGCATATCTACATCCATCAAAATAACATCAGGACAAGCCACCGAGGCGACCTCCATGACCTCGCTTCCGTCGCCAACGTCGGCCACTACCTCAATGTCACTTTCCAAGCTAAGCAAGGCGCTTAATGCGCCTCGCACCATAGCCTGATCATCAGCAAGCATCACTTTTATCATTAATGCTCCTTAGCCCATGGCCCGGTTTGAACGGCCTGGGCTGTAAGCTTCAGACCTCCCATGGTGGTTTCACCCAAGCACAATTCGACTCCGTTATTTTGGCATCGCTCCCGCAGCCCTCGCAGACCATTTCCTTCCCTTATCTCTGCTATTCCGACTCCGTCGTCTTCAATCAATACAGATTTGGAGGTCAGACTGATGGAGCATCTCTTTGCACCGGAATGTCGGACAACATTCGTAGTCCCTTCACGCACTACCCAAGCAAACACTTCCCTCAAATCAACCTGTACTTCATCTACCGAATTCGGCATCTTCGCTTTAATACCTGCGCTTTGAAGGAGGCTTAATGCCCGAGCTAGTTCACCGGAAAGGCTGAGCTCTCGATAGCCATTTATTGCGGTGCGAACTTCTGCCAGCGCAGACCTCGAGATTTCCTCAATTTCTGCAATTTGTGACTTCGCCGTATTCGGGTCGAGCTCAATGAGCTTCTTTGCAAGCTCCGCTTTAAGTGTCACCGTTGTGAGAGAATGTCCCAAAATATCGTGCATGTCGCGAGCCATGCGGTTGCGCTCTTCGTTTACTTCGAGTTCTTGGGATCGAGCTTCCTGTATCTTCCTTTGCGCTTGGCTAATAATCGCCATTCGGCTTGCTAAACAGGCAATGCCGGTTGTAATCAAAGACAAGTGGCCGAACGGCCATAGCGACTGAGGAATCGCTATCGCGGCGACTGCAGTAAAAGGCAGGGAAACCTGCCACGGAAATACAAATGCAACAGCCGAGGCAATGAAGTATGCAAGTTGAATCGCATCGGTTCCGACAAGATTAAGCACGATCAGTGCGAGAAAGGTTCCAACCACTAACAACGAAACTGCACGGAGATTGACCCGCATCACACCTAGGCGCAGATCATCGATTGCGATAGCCCAGGAACCAATGAGACAAAATACGCAGCAAAGAACAAGAACCGCGCTTGAAACCGGATACGGGTGGCTTCGAACCGTCAAAAGAATTGGAACAGTAAGGGCCAACCAGAAAATGGCCCAAATACTGTTTGGCCAGGTAATATACCGAGTCATCACTTTTTCATCTTAGCTAAACCCGAGCCGTATCATAGCGCATCTTCCGGGCTGCACCGACCAAGAATACGAACAGCCAAACCACAACATTGGCCACTGCAGCCCACGAAAAGTTGCTCGCGTCCATCGGCGAAAGCGCCAACTTATGAAGTCCGTAGAGCGGGGTAAGACTTCCAATCTTGTCGAAAGTCGATCCAGGAGTCAGTGGCATAAATACTCCCCCGAGGAAAGACAGCAACGCTAACAAAGGCCCAACTACCTGCATTGTGGTCTCTGCAGGCAAAAGGTATCCCATGAACAACCCAAAAGACATAAAAATGATTGAGCCCAACCATGCGATGACAAAAGACTGAGCCCAAGCCAGAGCCGGCATGTGTGCATGGACCAGCGGTCCACAGATATAAACCGTGAGCAAGGCTATACCGCTCAGAGCTAATCCCGCTGTGGCTTTAGCTCCTACATAGTTAATTGGGCGAAGAGGAGTTAAGCGCAGCTGTCGACTCCACCCACTTGCTCTTTCGATGCCAACTGCTGCACCAGTTCCAGCAGTCGCCATTAACCCAGCATAAAGGGCAAGACTTATTAAGATATTTGCTGCCCAGTTTCCATTCCCATATTCCTGCTGTGCATAGTCTGCAGTAGCAAATATGAACAGAAAGGCAATGGGGATAACCACGACGAAAACTAGACCACGGACATTGCGCAAAATGCGCTTCATTTCCAATTTGTATAAATACATATCTACCTTTCCTGATGAGCTAGGTCGATAAAGGCGTCATCAAGGCTGCGCGCAGTAATGCTGATGTCTCTCGCAAGACCTCGAGTTAAAAGCAAGCGTGCGATTTTGTCAGTATCCTCGGCTACCAAAACGAATTCTTCCCTGCGCATATCGAGCGATATCTGAGGAAAATCTCTTAATGCTTGTTCCACTTCTGACTGCGAAGCTTGAAGTTTGGCATGAATTGTTTTTCCTGAAACTTGCGCTCGTAGCTCCTGTGGGCTGCCGTCCGCTACAAGGACACCGTGATTCATCATCACGATTCGATCTGCAAAATCGTCGGCTTCTTCCAAATAATGGGTAGCGAAGATAACGGTTCGTCCCTCGCGAGCATCTTCACGTATATTCGCCCAAAAATCGCGTCGAGCTTCTACATCCACGCCAGCTGTAGGTTCGTCTAAGACGATGAGTTCAGGATTGCTGACCAAAGCCATTGCAAAACGTAGCTTTTGTTGCTGGCCTCCTGAGCATTTACCCACGTACCGTTCTGCAAACTCGCCAGCACCAGCGCGTTCTAACGCTTCCTCTGCGCTTAAGGAATCACGATGGAAACTGGCCATAAGCTCAACCGTTTCGCGAACCTTTAAGTTAGGAAGCAGGCCTCCCGACTGCATCATTGCAGAAACTCGACCGAGCACCACCGCGTTGCGCGGCGTCATCCCGCATACTTCAATGTTTCCTGAATCTGGTTTGCTTAGGCCCAAGATGAGATCGATGGTGGAAGTCTTACCCGCACCATTAGGTCCCAAAAGGGCTACGACCTCACCGCGCTCAATCGAGAAACTGAGGTCCTTTACTGCACAAACCTCACCAAATGACTTTGTTAGTGATTCAACTCTTAACGTGGACTCCGTGTTTGCCATGGTTCAAGTCTCATGCGACACCGCGAAGAGTACGTATAGCAATTGTCATTAGTCGGCGATGACAATTGTCACGGGGTATTAATCTCAGTCGGCGACTGCCAAGTCAGAAGCTCGGCGTTGCTTTCCAATGAAATTAGCCCCGGTAGAAATAAATTTCACCAGGGCCATTGAGCTGGAGACGAGACTTGAACTCGCAACCTACGCATTACAAGTGCGTTGCGCTACCAATTGCGCCACTCCAGCACCGCGGATTGAACCGCTGCGAAGAATCGTACCCGAGCAGGCGAGCGGACGAAAACACTGGGGTGGCCCGTGCGTCGCGCAACCCCAGCGGATAGAGTGCAAGCAAGAGTCTCAATCGGTTTTTAAGGGTTTGTTGCGTGTCATTTATTTCCGCGCTGAGGGAGCGTTTTAGCGCTTCTTCCGGCTACGTTGCCACCATCGATGCGGCAAAGGCCGCACCACCACCATCGCCGCTAGCGCCAGTCGATCTAACCGACGCCGCGCAGGTCACTGGTGTCATGGAAATCGCTGCACGCGTGGGCGAAATCCTAATCAGCGCCGGCACTGCCAACTCTGATGCCAAGGCACAGATTCATCTGGTGGCTTCTTCCTATGGTCTCCACTACTGCCATGTGGACATCATGATGAATACCATCACCATTCACACCGCGATGGGCACGGGTTCTAACCGCCGTAACCTACACGTATTCCGCGTGGCCCCTTCAATTTCGGTGGACTTTTCCAAGCTTTCCGCGGTAGACCGCCTGATCTACTCGATCCGCTCGGGCGCCACACCACCGGCCATGGCCGAGCACGTCTTGGACGAGATCAACAACATGAAGCCGCCTTATCGGACTTCTACTGTCCTTTTGGGCTGGGGCGTTATGGGTGGCATTCTCTCCGTGATGCTCGGCGGCGACGCCTTGGTGGGCGTCATGGCGTTTTTCGTCTCTTTGCTGGTTATGGGCGTCAACGCCTGGGCGGCAAGGTTCCGCGTGCCGCCCTTCTACCAAAACATCATGGGCGGATTCCTCGCCGTCGTACCGGCGGCGATCCTCTACAACGTGGCCGCCGGAATCGGCATTACCTTCTCGCCTTCCCAGATCATTGGTTCAGGCATTATTGTGCTCGTCGCCGGCCTTACCCTGGTGCAATGTTTGGTCGACGGCATCACCCGCGCACCGGTAACATCGGCCGCTCGCTTCTTCGAAGCCATGCTGGCCACCGGCGCGATCATCGCCGGCGTCGGCGTGGGCATTCAGTTCTCTGACTGGATGGGCTTTACCCTGCCGCCTCTGGCCACGCTCGCGCCGCCGGTCTATCACCAGGTCCCGCTGCTCATCCTCTGCGGCAGCATCGGTTCGGGCGCCTTCGCCCTGGCCTGCGGCGCTTCCTGGATTGAGGTCACCGTCTCTGGCCTTACCGCGGGCGCCGGTATGCTCTTCTACTACTTCGTAGTCATTCCTTTCGGTGTGAGCGACGTCGTAGCCTGCGGCATCTCCGCCACGGCGGTGGGCCTGGCCGGCGGCCTGCTCTCGCGCCGCTACATGATGCCGCCGCTCATCACAATGATCGTGGGCTATACGCCGATGCTGCCTGGCCTTACCCTCTACCGCGGCATGTACGCCTCGCTGAATGAGCAGATGATCTCCGGCTTTACCAACCTGTCACGAGCGCTAGCCATCGCTGGTGCGCTGGCTGCCGGAGTTGTGCTGGGCGAACGCGTGGCCCGCCGCCTGCGTCGCCCGCAGTACTTCCGCCCTTATGCCACCATCAAGCGCGTGGGCCACTTCTCCTTCCGCCAGGCCAGCCGCCTGGCTGCCCACAAACCACGCATTCCGCGCGTGCCGCTTTCCCCCTTCGCGCCCAAAGTCAACCGCCCCGTCCTGCCTCCGAAGCTGGGGCCCAAGCCGCCGATGCCTGCCAAGCAGGTACGCATGCTCCAAGACCAAGCCATCGGCGAAGACTGGAAGGAAGAATGGGAGTCCATCACCGAAATGTGGCCGGTTACCACGCAGTGGGAGGCCCAACCGCAAAACGGTGAGAGCGCACAACCCGCTGCAGACGGCGCCGAAGATGCGGCCGAAACCGCCCCAGATGCCAAATCGTGAGCAAAAAAGTTCGGCGGTTTCAAGTGGTGGATGCATCACTTGAATAGTTCTTGTATCTTCTCTTCTGGTTTATACCAGTTGAGGACTTTTCTGGGGCGCCCGTTGAGAAGGTCTTGAATGTGTTGGACATCCTTGTCGGTCAGGGCACTAAAGTCGCTTCCTTCGGGCAGGAAGTCTCTGACTAGCCCGTTGGTGTTTTCGTTGGTAGGACGTTGCCACGGCGAGTGTGGATCACAGAAGTAGACTGCTAGTCCACGTGCGATGCTCAGCTTGTCTACTTGGGCTAGTTCTACGCCTTGGTCCCAGGCCAGAGTTTTAGTGATGTTGCGTATTTTGCCGGTAAACATCTCGATCAACTTATCGACAGTCGTGGCGGAATCATGAACATCTAGTTTGCGGATCATGGTGTAGCGAGTACTGCGTTCTACACAGGTTACAAGTGCAGTGGTTCCTCCTTGTCCGATGATGAGATCGCCTTCCCAATGCCCTGGAACTGCGCGGTCCTTGTCATAGGAGTCACCCACCGTCCCAGTCGACGCTGCGATACCGTGCTCAGCCAGGCGCTCGTTGTAGACGATGCTCACAAATTGTGAGCCGTGGTCTGAATGGTGAATCAAGCCCGTTGTTTCTTTGGCGCACACGATCGCCTGGTTGAGCGCTTGCAGCGGCAAGGCTTCGGTGCGCATCGAATCCGACAGCGCCCATCCGACGATCCTCCGGGAGAATACATCGGTCACGAATGCTGAGAGCGGCTTGTTGGTAGGGGTGTTGCGGAACGGTGGTAGGGCTGGATTCCGACTAGGTGGTAGGGCCGGGC
>VNIW01000069.1_pt1 | contig 66893 bp, 49 predicted proteins | sample 7248591 | NCBI WGS metagenome assembly VNIW01 (sample SAMN12251776, study PRJNA551026) | human skin metagenome | isolation source: skin samples from patients infected with Netherton Syndrome | host: Homo sapiens | place: France:Paris | reverse complement strand
TCTTCACACCGGCGGCGCCCTCCCCGGCGCCGCGGCGCTGGCGGGCCTAGCCGTGGCCGTGATGCTGCTGGCAGTGCTGGCTCTGGTGGGCCTTGGTGGGGGTAACCGCGTTTAAAAACCGATTTTTTCTTTGGTTCAAAGTTGTATGGTGTTCGCAAACGTGGGTATTGCATGGTTCGCATTTTGCTTATCCCCGCGTGCTAGAAGGTTTGGCAAGGAGAACTGAATGACGACCCCGCAAACACATGAATCAACAGCTCACGTAGAAGGCGAAGAAGATCACGGCGTCGCCAAGCGTGAATGGCGCCGCATGCTTATAGGCCTGTTTCTAGGCTTAGCGCTGGCCGCCCTGGTGTGGTTTATTTTTCCGTCGAATGCGGTGGATACCGTGCTGCAATCCTCGGGCGCGGACCCAGAGGAAACCTATACTTATGGCGCGATTCGCGCGGTTGCGGCGGTGACCATCCTGATGGGCGTGTGGTGGATGACCGAAGCAATTCCGCTGGCAGCTACGGCACTTTTGCCTTTGGTTATCTTCCCGCTGGCCGGCGTGGGCACCATTAAGGAAGTTGGCTCGCCTTATGCTTCGGCGACGATCTTCTTGTTTATGGGTGGCTTCCTCATTGCGCTCGCGTTGCAGCGTTGGAACTTGCACCGCCGCATGGCCCTGGCGGTGGTGAAGGTGGTTGGCACCTCGCCAAAGCGCATTGTGCTGGGCTTTATGCTGGCAACCGGCTTTTTGTCCATGTGGGTCTCAAATACGGCGACCGCGGTAGTCATGCTGCCTATCGGTACCTCCGTGCTGGCGCTGACCGCAGACACCGTGGGTGGCATGGCCAAGCAGAAGAAGTTTGCAACGGCGCTGATGCTGGGCATTGCGTATTCCGCGTCCATTGGCTCCCTGGGCACGCTGATCGGTACTCCGCCGAACGCTCTGTTGGCCGGATATATGAAGGAATCTCACGACATCGTCCTCGGCTTTGGCAAGTGGATGATCGTGGGAATGCCGCTGGCAGTTATCTTCCTGTTTATCGCATGGCTGTTGTTGGTGACCATCTTCAAGCCGGAGATGGACCGTATTCCTGGCGGCAAGGAGCTAATTGACCGCGAAATCGCAGCTCTTGGTCCGTGGACTGCTCCGCAGATTCTCACCGGCATCATCTTCCTAGGCGCAGCTATCGCCTGGGTGGTCGTTCCTTTCTTGGTTGGCGAGGACTCAAACTACGACGATGCCATCGTCGGTATTGCTGCCGGCCTGCTGCTGTTTATCATCCCAGCCGACGCCAAGACCGGCGTGCGCCTGCTGGACTGGAAGACCGCGAATGAGATGCCGTGGGACGTCCTGCTTCTCTTTGGTGGTGGCCTGTCTCTGTCCGCGATGTTTAACAACTCGGGCCTATCTCTGTGGATCGGCGAGATGGCTAAGGGTCTCGGCGGCCTGCCCACGGTGCTGCTCATCGCAGCAGTTGCGCTGCTGGTTCTTTTCCTGACCGAGATCACCTCCAACACGGCAACGGCGGCGACCTTCCTGCCCATCATGGGCGGCGTTGCGGTTGGCATTGGCCTGACCGAGGGCGGCGAGATCAACATCCTGCTGCTGACCATTCCGGTGGCGCTCGCGGCAACCTGCGCGTTCATGCTGCCGGTGGCAACCCCGCCGAATGCCATCGCATACGGATCGGGTTACGTGAAGATTGGCGACATGATCAAGGGCGGCGTCGGTCTCAACCTCATTGGCTGCGTGCTGATTACTCTCACGGTCTACCTGCTGGCCGTGCCGGTCTTTGGCTTGGTGCTTTAAAGGCTGGTGTTTAAGTGCAGCCATCGCCAGGTTAACAACGCGTAAAAACGTGTGTTGGCCTGGCGATTTGCCGCCTTTAAAGAACGGCACTATAGTTAATCCACGTTGCAGCGAGAGATTGCACAGCAATCAAACGCAGTAGCGGTTAGCGCCCGTAGCTCAACGGATAGAGCATCTGACTACGGATCAGAAGGTTGGGGGTTCGAATCCCTCCGGGCGCACAAAATTTTCTCGCGGTTTCCTTCTTGGAGGCCGCGAGATTTTCGTTTTGTATGGGTGGCGCGAAGGAGGCGCTTGGTGGCTCTTGGCGGCGGCGCGGAGTCAAATGGTGAGGCCAGCCAGTCAAATGGTGAGGTGTAGATGGTGAGGTGACCGCTCACCAGCCACGGGCGTTAACACCAGCCACTTCCGTTGCGGGTCGACCTCACCATTTGCGATTTGCAGCCGCAGGGGCCGTGCAGAGAACCTGGTGCCGTGCAGAGAACCTGGTGCCGTGCGAAAGACCTGCGGGGCGCGGAAGCTGCTGCGAGAGAGGCCGCGGCGTACTATGAGCCCGGAACCGCTTTACGAGACCTCATTATTAGGTGCTTAGCTTCATGGCCAGTAAAAAGTTTGCCTTCGCCACGGGAACTAGAAAGGTGAGCGTGAACAACAACAAACTCGTGCCCTGCTTGGTAGCGGGCGCAATCCTCGGCGTGGTGCTGTGGGTCGCCTCGGGAATGCTGGTGCTTTTCCCGATTGGGCTCGCGCTGGGCCTTTTGGGACTTCCCATCCTTGCGGTCAGCAGGGATGAATCGAAGTCCCGCAAGCGGCGCGACGATACGTTCCGTGACTAGACGGGGCGGGAAGGCTAGACAGGGCGGGAAGCCTAGACAGGCCTAGAAGACTAGACGGGGCTAAAAAATCTCGATTCGCCCGCCCAAAGACTCCGACTGACGCAGCTGCGCCACCCAGTTCGGGCCACCCGGGTGCAGGCGCAGTACCGGCCGCGAGGAAATCTTGACCGGGGAGACCGATTCCTTGCGGGCGCCGGAGCGTGCCTCAATGCGGGTGCGGGCGCGGAAGCCATTTTCCGCGAGTTCAGCAACCGAGGGCTGCTCAGCGGCGAGCGAGTCGCGCGCGGCCTGGAGGAGCTGCAATGCTTCATCGAGGGCGTCGACAAGCGCGGGTGCGTTGGTCTCACACATCTGCCGCACTAGCTCTGGGGCGGTGCCGGCCACGCGGGTGCCGTCCTTGAAAGAACTCGAGGCCAGTGATTGCGCGAGGACGCCGCCGTTGTCGCCCACCACGGCGAGGGTTTCAGAGAAGACGTGCGGCAGGTGAGAAATGCGCGCCACCGCGGCATCGTGATTTGCCACGCGCACGGGGACGGCCTCAGCGTGCACCATCTGCGTCATACGCACTACATCGGAGAAGGTCTCAATCCACTTCTTCGGGATGCGCTCTCCGCGGGCCTCGCACTCGGCGGCGTAGTCATAGGTAATTGCCCATGCTGCACCCTTAAAGAGCTTGGTCTGCGAGTGGTCCCAGCCTGAGTTCTGGGTGCCGGCCATCGGGTGGCCGCCCACGTAGCGCGATTCCATGCCGCGCTCCAAGAAGAGATCGCGCACCTCAGTCTTCACGGAAACTACGTCCGTGATGCCACAGCTCGCCGCGTGCTGTTGAATCTCGTCCAAGACAGAAGCGACCGCTTTCATCGGGGTAGCGATGACGATTAGTGCATCATCTGCCTCCGCGCGGGTCAAAATTGCCTGCAGGTCATCGGTGACGTCATAGCCCGCTTTGATGGCGCTGCGGGCACCGGAAGTTGAGTGATTATAGCCATATACTGCGTGTTTGCTTGCCGCGAGATCGCGCAGCAGGGAACCACCAATGAGGCCGAGGCCGATGATGCATACGGGTCGTTGAACGTCTTTAGAACTCACGGTGACAATTCTGGCACAACACGACTAATCTCACGAGGTATGAGTGATGACAACATCTCCTTCGCAGTTACCGTTGCCCGCAATGAGGGGCAATGGGTGGTTCGGGAGTTTGATGACGACTTCGAGGACATCAACACCTCCATCAACGCGGTGCGCGCGCTGCGCTCCGAGGGCGCAGCCTTCGCGCTGCTGTGCGTAGAGGATGATTACTTCGTTGTCGTACGCCCAGTGCCGGGAGATGTGCGCATGCTGATCTCTGACGCCACATATGCCGACGAGGATGATTTTGCCGCAGACTTCCTGGAGCTGCGCGACCTTGACTTCCCCGAAATCGATGACGACGACGAGGATCCAGATCCTTATGGCGACGGCGACTTCGATATTTTTGCTGATCTTGGGCTTAGTGAAGATCAGTTGGGCTACATCATCGACAATGACGAAGATTGGCCCTCCGACATGCTCCTGCGCATCGCGGGCGATTTAGGCTTCGGCGACGAGCTCGAAGAGATCATTGCTTAAATCCCAAGGCTTGGCTCGCGCCGAGGCGCGCATGCGCCGCGCGCTCGAGGTGGCACGCCAGACACCCGCGGGAGACATCCCGGTAGGAGCGGTGCTTTACGACGCCGCCGGCAACGAGCTTTCCACCGGCGTCAACCGCCGGGAACAACGTGGCGATCCCACCGCGCATGCGGAAGTGGAGGCGATTCGCGCGGCCGTCGCCAAGCATGGCGATGGCTGGCGCCTAGAAGGCTGCGAACTTGTGGTCACCCTTGAACCGTGCGCGATGTGCGCCGGGGCCATCCAGGGTGCCCGCGTGGCTTCCGTGGTCTTTGGTGCTTTCGAACCGAAGACGGGCGCGTGCGGCTCGCTTGTCGATGTCCTGCGTGCCCCCGGTGCCCTGCACGTGCCCGAAGTGCGCGCCGGAGTTTGCGAGAAAGAATGCGCCGGACTGCTCACCGGCTTCTTCGGCGAGCTGCGCTGAAAGTGTGTAGGGTGGGGCCATCGCAAACAAAAAGGAGGATTAGCATGGGTGATTTCGAAAACAAGAAGGACGGCCTAGTAGGCAAGGCAAAGGAAGCTGCGGGAAACGCAACCGGCAACGAGGATCTTGCTAACGAGGGCAAGGCAGACCAGGTTACTTCCCAGGCTAAGGACAAAGTCTCTGACGCTGTCGAGGGCGTAAAGGACAAGGCCAACGAGGTTATTGGCGGCCTGAAGGACAAGTAAATCCGGCGGGATTTTGTGCCGCGCGCTTCAACACGTAACCTAGACCACGGTGGCGTGTCCGAGCGGCCGAAGGTGTTCGCCTCGAAAGCGAATGTTGGGTAACCCCCAACCGCGGGTTCAAATCCCGCCGCCACCGCCATAGCGAAAGCCGTGGGGCAAGTAATTGCTCCACGGCTTTTCTTGTTTTAGCTGCCAGCGGCTGGCCGCTAGACTGGGCGAAGTTAATCAACGAGACAGAAGGTAACTCCTGTGGCAAAACTCTTGTACCGTCTTGGGCGCTGGTCCTTCCTCAACAGGTGGAAAGTGATCATCGCGTGGCTTGTGATCTTTGTGGCCGCCGTGGGCGCCACGATTGCCCTGATGAAGCCCATGACTTCGGAGTACTCCATCAAGGGCACGCCGGCGATTGACGCTACCCACCGCGCCGCCGAGCTCTTCCCGGAAAGCGGCAACTTGGCCAGCGCGCCTTCGGTGAACCTGGTTTTCCAAGCACCCGAGGGACAGAAGCTTTCTGACCCGCAAAACAAGGAAGCGATACAGCAGGTGGTCGATCAGATCACCAACGAGCTCGGCATCAAAGACCAGCAACGCTGGGGCAACCCGCTCGACGTATCGCCGGCTTTGCAACAGCAGGTTATCGATCAATTCACCTCAATGGGCCTGCCGGAAGAGACCGCCCGCAAGGATGCGGAAAACCTCGCGATGGTTAATGAGGGCGAGACCATCGCCTATACCACCTTCAACTTCGATGCGGAAAGCTCCTACACCGTTGAGCAAGAAGACAAGGACGTCGTCACCGCGGCGATGGAGCTGGGCCGCGAGAAGGGGCTAACGGTCGAGGCCGGCGGCGCGGGCTTTGGCGATGAGATTAAGGTCAACTCCACCTCGGAGATCATCGGCCTGGGCGTGGCCTTCCTCGTCCTCATCTTTACCTTTGGTTCTTTGGTCTCGGCAGGCATGCCGCTCATCTCGGCCGTCGTGGGCGTGGGCCTGGGCGCGCTCGGCGTCATGATTGCCACGCACTGGATTGAGCTCAACAACTTGACCCCGGTTTTGGCCATCATGATTGGCCTGGCCGTGGGCATCGACTACGCGCTGTTCATTATGTCGCGCTACCGTCAGGAGCGCTCGCGGATGGATGGGCCCGAAGCCGCCGGCATGGCGGTGGGCACGGCAGGTTCCTCCGTGGTCTTTGCCGGCGCCACGGTCTTCGTGGCACTCTTCGCCCTCATCGTGGCCAAGATTGGCTTCCTCACCGCCATGGGCTTGGCCGCCGCGGGCACCGTGTTCATGGCGGTGCTCGTCGCGCTGACCCTAGTGCCGGCGCTGCTTGGCCTGGCTGGCGATAAAGCCTTTGCCGGTCGAATCCCCGGCATCGCCGGTAACCCGAATAGGAAGGGCAAGCGCCGTAAGGGCGCCACCATGGGCAACCGCTGGGTGCGCGCGGTGCAAAAGGCCCCGGGCCTGGTCATGGCCGTGGTCGTGTTGGGTCTTGGCGCGCTGAGCGCCCCGGTGCTGAACATGGAGCTCGCGCTGCCAGCGGATACCAGCTCGAATCCGGATACCACCCAGCGCAAGTCCGCGGACCTGCTGGCAGAGGGCTTCGGTGCAGGCGTCAATGGTCCATTCCTGGTCATCGTCAACGGTGAGGAAGCCAACCCAGATGCGCCGGCTCTCCAGCCGCTGATTCAGGGTCAAGAAGGCGAAGACCAACAAAAGAAGGCAACTTTCGCCTCCTTCATGTACGCGACCCAGCAGCTTAACCAGGTAGGCGGCGTGAAGCACGCACAGATCGTTGGCCTCAACTCTGATCAGACCGCGGCACAGATCATGGTCGCACCGACCACAGGCCCGACGGATCCCACGACCGTCGGCACGGCGTCGGCTCTGCGTGCAGAGAACGAGCGCTTGGGCGAGGTCACCGGCGCGGAAATCGGCATGACTGGCCTGACCGCCGTGCAGCTAGATATCACCGAGCGCTTGGAGGCCGCCATGCTGCCTTACCTCGCCATCGTGGTGGGCTTGGCCATCCTGTTGCTCTTCTTAGTCTTCCGCTCGGTCTTGGTCCCCGTGGTGGCTGGCTTGGGATTCCTGCTCTCAGTGGGCGCGGCCTTCGGCCTTACGGTTCTGGTGTGGCAGGACGGCCTCTTCGGCCTAGTCCCGGCGCCTGGTCCGCTAATTTCCTTCATGCCTATCTTCCTGATCGGCGTGACCTTCGGCTTGGCCATGGATTATCAGGTCTTCCTGGTCACCCGCATGCGCGAGCACATCGCGCGTTATCCACGCGGCAATGGCACCAAGTACAACGCTGTGGATGAGGCCACCATCGCGGGCTTTACTGAAGGCGCGCGCGTGGTCACGGCCGCAGCCATCATTATGATTTCTGTCTTCGTGGCGTTTATTAACCAGCCGCTGCCGTTTATCCAGATCTTCGGTTTCGCCCTTGCCGCAGGCGTGCTTTTCGACGCCTTCCTTGTGCGCATGTCCCTCGTCCCCGCCACGATGTTCCTGTTGGGCCGCGCGACCTGGTGGCTGCCAAAGTGGATGGATAAGGTCATGCCTTCCCTCGACATCGAAGGCACAGCTCTGGAAGAAGAGTGGGAGCGTGAGCATGGCGGCGCATCTGCGGATACGACGCAACACGTAAACTAGCCTCTATGATCGAGCAACAGCCGCCTTTTCCTGCACCCAAGCTAGAGACTGACCTGAGCTTCGACGTGCACACGCGCCTCGACCAGGCTGGTCCTGGCAAACATGGTCGCAGCGGCACCATTCACACACCGCACGGGGATATTCAGACCCCAGCCTTTATCCCCGTGGCCACCAAGGCCACGGTCAAGACCCTGACCCCGGAGCAGATCCGGCAGACGGGAGCGCAGGCCATCTTGTCCAACGCTTATCACCTTTATCTGCAGCCGGGCCACGACATCGTGGATGAGGCTGGCGGCGTCGCGGCCTTTGAAAACTGGCATGGCCCCACCTACACGGACTCCGGCGGATTCCAGGTGATGTCGCTTGGCGTGGGATTCAAGAAGGTCCTGGCCATGGACGTTGCGAACCTCACCGAGGGCGACATCCGCGCGGCCAAGAAGGAGCGTATGGCGCAGGTCGACGAGGATGGCGTGGATTTTAAGTCTGTTATCGATGGCTCGAAGCATCGCTTTACCCCAGAGGTTTCCATGCAGATTCAGCATGGTTTGGGCGCTGACATCATGTTCGCCTTTGACGAGCTAACCACGCTCATCGATAGCCGCGCTTATCAGGAAGAGTCGGTCGCGCGTACCCATCGCTGGGCGCAGCGTTGCTTGGATGAACACCACCGCCTGACCGAGGAGCGTGGCCCGCAAAAGCCGCGCCAATCCCTGTGGGGCGTGGTGCAGGGTGCGCAGTACGAGGACCTGCGCCGCCAAGCAACCCGCGGTCTGGTGGAGCTTTCCCAGGCTGCCGAGGCGAACGGCAAGCGCGGTTTCGGAGGCTTTGGTATCGGCGGCGCGCTGGAGAAGGAGAACCTGGGCACCATCGTGGGCTGGGTCTGCGACGAGCTTCCTGAGGATAAGCCGCGTCATCTGCTGGGCATTTCTGAGCCCGATGATTTGTTCACCGCGATCGAGGCTGGCGCCGATACTTTCGACTGCGTTGCGCCTACCCGCCTGGGCCGCCGCGGCGGCGTGTACACGCTCGATGGCCGCTTGAACCTCAAGGGTGCGCGCTTCAAGCGCGACTTCACGGGCATCGACGAGGAGTTCGGCGGCTACGTCTCGGAGAACTATTCCCGCGCGTACATCCACCACCTGCTCAAGGCCAACGAATTCCTGGCCGGCACGCTGTGCACCATGCACAACCTTACCTTCATGATCCGCTTGGTGGACAACATCCGCGCCTCCATCGACGGCGGCTACTACGAGGCCTACCGCGACGAGTTCATGGGCCGCTACTACGCCGGCAAGTAAGCTACCTCCCTGCGCTCGCCGCCTCTTTTCCGCAAATACCCAGGGCTGGAACTGCAGACCTCCTGTTCGGCTTTTCTCGCGCTTGCCGACGCCGCCCTTTTCACCAGGAAGCTGCAGTTCCAGCCCTGGGTTTCTAGGTCTGGGTATTTGCGGGTTAGCTGCTGGGAACGTAGTCTTCGCGGGATTTAATCCACTTGATGACGACGGTGGTTAGCGGCAGCATGACCACCTCGATGAGGGTTTTCCACACGAAGCCGACCACTACGTAATTGAGAAAGCCGCTGAATGTGGAAATGCCGATGACTGGTGCGGCGATGATGCAGAACAACACAGTATCGCCGAGCTCGCCCACGACGGTTGAGGCCACCAAACGGCCGATGAGCCCGCGTTCACCGGACTTTGCCTTCATGCGGGTCAGCGTGAAGGAATTGAGCAGCTGGCCCACCAAGTAGCCTGCCAAGGAAGCGGCGAGGATCTGCGGCACAAGGCCCAAGGTAGCGGCGAAGGCCTCTTGGCCTTCATAGAAATCCGCCGCTGGCAGCCAAATCGCGATATAGAAGCACACCGCGGCCAGAATCGCCATGACGAATCCGATGTAGACCGCCCGCCGCGTGGACTTGAAGCCATAGCATTCGGACAGGACGTCGCCTGCGATATAAGCCAGCGGGAATAAGAAGAACGCGCCGTCGGTGATGAGCGGACCGAGCTGGACGCCCTTTGTGGCATTGATGTTGGAAATGAGGAACGTAACGACGAACACCGTAACCAGCCACGGGTACAGCGTGGACTGTACCGGGATGAATCGGATGCTCTCGCCACTGGAAGTGGTTGCGGTTGCCGATTTTTCTGTCATGGGCAGTTATCTTGCCATGCCGTCTTATGGCGTCGTCTTATGGCGTTGTCTTATGGCCTGAGAAAACAGAAATGCTCACACATCTTAGGGGAGACTGGGGAATGATCCTCAAGGTAGATCCAGCGAGATATGTGCAGCTGAATCCGGCATTATCGATGTGGCGCTGGGGTAGTGGAGGGTAAATCCCAAGGAAGAGGCGAAATGAGGCCTTAAGTATGGCATTCTTTTGCTTGCAACACTTGTGCCTATTTTGTTCCCTTTGGTTTCCCTGGCTGCTCTCTTGGCTGGGGGAGCGCTATTTGAGAAAAGGTCATTAGTTATGACATTTGGTTCGCCTGGCTCATCGCCCCAGTTTGGCGGTCCGCGCCCCGGAGCGGGTAGCGGCCCCAACAACGGCCCTAACAATGCAGCCGGCCCGAGGTTCGGATTCCCAAGTTCCCCTAGCTTCGGTTCGCCGAATCAACCAGGAGGAAGCGCGCCGTCGTTTGGCGCAGGTGGCCCCGCACAAGGTGGCGGCCAGGGTTTTGGCGCACCAGGCGGGCAGCCCAGCGCGCCGCGCAGCTCGCGCCCAGCCACTCCAGCCATGCCCACCAAGGGGCCGTGGCCTTTGCTCATCGCCGCTGGTGTGGCCGCTATTTTCTCCTTAATCGCGGTAATCGCCGCGCCATTGGCCTCCACTGCAACCCAGGGCCTTTTCTTTGGCTTGGCCATCGCAGGTTGGGTGCTTGCCGGCATCGTCGCCTTTGTGCTCCTTGGCCTATACACCCTGCAAAATACTCGGCGCCAAGCGGAAAGCTTCTACATTGAGGACACGCGCCAGACGCTGGTCTACCGCCTCGTCATGATCGGCGGCTTCTTGCTTGTGATCGCTTCCGCGGTGGAGATCGCCTTCTACGTAGGAAAGGTGATGGGCGCCTAATGCGAAAACTAAATCGTCTCCTCGCTCTCAGCAGCACTGCACTGTTGTGCGGTTTCGCAGGTTCTCTGGGAGCTTCCGCGCAAGAGGCGCCAGCGCCTGCCCCGGCACCTGAGGCGGCCCCGCCGGCAGAACAAGCACCGCAAGAACAGGCTCCACAGGATAAAGCACCGCAGGCCTCCGAGAGCAGCCTCTCTGAGACCTCGCAGAAAAACCTCGCGGACTTTAGCTCGTGTATCGCGGATAAGAAATCCGCGGACCTGTTGTTCGTGCTCGACCAGTCGCAGTCCCTCATCGGTTACGAAGGCGAACCCGCCACCGATGGCTCCCACTTCCGTGTTGATGCCACCAAGGACATCGTCAATCAGCTGGCCAACCTAGGCAAGGACGCCGGCGCGGATATCAATGTCAAGCTTGCCGGATTCGGTTCAGGCTATTACTCCGAGGCCGGCGAGTACGGCGGCTGGACCAATGTTTCCGGAAACGCCGGCGCCTTGGACAAGGAGATTGACGCTTTCCGTAACAAGGAGCGCACCTCTGACCTAGAGACCGACTACGGTTTGGCCTACTCGGGCGCGCTCAAAGAATTCGGCGATCATGATGGCAGCGATTGCCGCGCCATTGTCTTTTTCACCGACGGCGCCTACGTGGGCGTTGAGACCGGTAAGGACAACGCAGCAGCCCGCAACATTTTGTGCACCCCGGATTCCACGGTGTCCGCATTCCGCCAGTCCAATATCCGCCTCTTCAACGTCGGTCTCGTACCGGCGCGCGATGCGAAGGAGCAGACGGAGCTTCTCACCGACCTGGCTGAAGGCGCGGGCTGTGGCCAAGGCGAACCGAACGGTGCCTTCTTCAACGGCGGTGAGGATCCCGCCGCATTGTTCGCGGCTTTCCGTAACCTCATCCCTACCTCCGGTGGCTTGAACAAAGAAGGCACGTTTACCGAGCAATTCGATTTCTTCCTGGATAACTCGGTCGATCCGGTCCGCTTGTCCGCGGTTCCGAAGACCAGCGTGGAAGAAGGCAAGATCATCCCGACCCTCACCGGCCCTGATGGGCAAACGGTAGAGCTGAAGCCGGATACCAAGAAGGTCGCCGGCGCTGACGTGGAGATCACCACCAATGACCGACTGCCGGGCATGGTCGACGTCGCGATGAAGAAGGGCGGCGATGGCTGGGCCGGCAAGTGGACCTTTGGCTACAAGCTGGAGGGCGGCGCCGAGGGTGAGTACCAAGCATCCATGGTGATGATTCCGGGTCTGAACCTCAACCTGCAGCGCGAAAACGGTGAGAAGCTAAGCGGCGGCATCAACTCCGACCAATTTATTAAGGCACAGCTTGTCGACGGCGGCGGTGAGCCGCGCAAGCTCGAAGGCCAAGGCACGCTGCGCGCGGAGTTCGTCCCCGAAGAGGGCGAGCCAGTAACGCTGCTCGAAAACGCCCCGATTGTGGATGGCAACGCGGTGGATATCCCGTTGGACAAGGTCGAAAACGTTGCCGCGGGCAAGCTGGTGACCAGCGTGGACATCACCACGAAGGGCGTCGATAATCAGCCGGGCTCCAAGCTCAACCCCATCAAGAGTGAAACCCCGCTGACGATTACCCCGGTCAACATGCCCTCCGTCGGCTCGGCACAGGTGGTGTCGATGACGGAAAAGGAAGTCACCGTTGATGTTCCGGTAACTGGTCCGGGCAAGGTGTGGCTGGCGGAGCAAAGCTTCGGCGCTGACGAGGCCACGCTGCCGAAGGGCGTGGATGCGCTCAAGGTTACGTCCAAGCACGATTCCGCGGATAACGCGCTTGAGCTTGGTGAGGGCGAAGAGGCGACGCTGCCGATCACCCTTTCTGCAGAGAACATGGAAGACGGCGCTTTGGCGCTCAAGCCAACGCTGAGCTTGCAGTCTGCGGAAGATAATCAGGAAGCGCAGCTGCCGCTGCAGCTGAAGGGCTCGATGACCACGCCTTTGAGCAAGAGTGCCTTCGGCCTGGCATTCGTGCTGGCGGTCCTCTTGGGTCTTTTGATTCCGCTGGCAGTTCTTTACTTCATGAAGTGGTTCTCCGGCCGCATCCCTGAGTCCCCGCGCATGTTCGCGAAGACGATTCCGGTCAAGAAGGAAGGCACGAGCCTCATCCGCACGGATACCGGCAAGCCGTTTGCGGTTTCCAAGGAGGAGTTCCAGGGCGCAGTGCCTGTCGACGCCGCGCCGCGCCGGGCAAACCTGGGCCTGTACGAGGCGAAGGTAAAGATGGGACTTAGCCCATTTACCGCGGCCCATGTGGAAGTTGAAAAGGACGGCTCCATCTCCGGCAAGGGCAAGCAGTCCGGCGGCCGCGCTATCCTCCCGCTGGCAGTTCAGAACAACTGGTTCTTCGTGGGCAACGCGAATGACAAGGAGCGCGGCAAGATCGTTTTGACGGTCGACACGATGGCACATGCCGAAAAGTATGACGAGCTTTCCGAGGAGATCAACCGCTCCGCACCGGTGCTCTTCGAGCAGGTGCAGTTCCCCGCGCCGAAGGAGCCGAAGGCGCCAAAGGGTCCGAAGGGAGAGCAAGGCGCACAAGGTGCACAGGCACCGCAGAACGCGCCGGGCGCTAACGCTCCAGTGCAGCAGTTCCCGGGGCAGCCGGGCCAGGCGCAGCAGCCGGGCCAACCAGGCGCCTTTGGCCAGCCGGGCGGCTTCGGTCAACCAGGTAGCCAGGGCGGCTTCGGCCAGCCGGGCAACGGGCCGCGCGGCAACAACGGTGGATGGCCGCAGGGGCCTTCCTTCGGAAACAACTAGTCCGAACCAGAACGCAAGCAGAACGCACAAGTTGAACACTTAAAGAGACATCCCGAAAGGTTTTAAGAGCAGATGAAGAAGTTCCTCGTAGTTGGCTGCGGTGGCTCCGGCGCCAAGACCTTGGCTTTTATCATGGACCAGCTCAAGGCGGAGCTGCGCACCATCGATCCAGACATCACCGAGCTGCCCAAGGCGTGGCAGTTTGTGAACATCGATGTTCCCCTCGAAGAGGAGGCCGGCCCGCAGAAGCTGCCGAACGTTACCCAAAGCGGCGGTCAGTATGTGGGTATCGGCTCACGCCAGCATTACAACCAGTTCGATGCTGGTATCTCTGAAACGTTGGGCCGCTCCGGCAAGCTTGGTGAGATCGCCACGTGGGCTTCGCGTACGCCGCAATCGAATGACACAAAGCTTGCCGACGGCGCCGGCCAGTACCGCGCCATCGGCCGCATCCTGACCCTGCGCCACCTGAAGGACATCCGCAACGCATTGAACGCGGCGGTGTCTGAGATGTTTACCCAGGAAGCTATCCAGGAGCTCAACGAGCTCAATTACAAGCAGTCGAAGAAGCGCACAGATACTGGTTCCTCCGCGCCGGTTGTGCTGGTTGTTTCCTCCATGGCAGGCGGCGCAGGCGCTTCGATGTTCCTGGATGTCTGCCGCGTTCTGACCACCATCAAGAATCTCGATCCGACCAGCACGCTGGTCTTCATGTACACCCCGGAGATCTTCTCCGACAACAAGGCAGAGGACATGGCCGGCGCATGGCCCAACTCCCTGGCCATGTTCGGCGAGGTCGTTGCATCCCAGATGGGTAACTCCACCGCGCATGACCGCGCCATCTTCGAGGCCTTTGATATGGGCACCCCGCCAGAGGGGCCGACTTTCGGCCGAATCTTTCCCATCGGTTCCAAGATGGGCACCACCGGCTCCCGCTTTGGCGATGGCTCCGCGATGTCGATCTACCGCGGCCTGGGCCGCGCGCTGGCCGGCTTGATGGCCTCGACTCGTGCGTCTGACAACCTGGTCTCTTATGCGTTGACCAACACCCCATCCGGTGACGGCGGCCGCCGTTTCTTCGGTTGGGACCGTGATCAGTCCCAGGGCGGTACCCCGTGGGCCCGCCTGCCGTGGGGTTCGCTGGGTTATGCGCAGATTTCCATGGGCCGCGATCGCTTCGCTGAGTATTCCGCACAGCGCCTGGCCCGTAGTTCTTTCGATCGCTTGCTCAACGGCCACCTTGACAAGGCCAACCCAGAGGCCGGCGAGATGCAGATTGCAAAGCGCCTTGATGAGCGCCTGCCGGGCCGCTTCCAAGACATGATGTTGGATCCGAACTGGGCGATGGGCGGACCTATCGATCCGAACTCCGCGTATAACTGGCTGAACACCGTATTCGGCGGCATGGGCCAGCCAGCTGCCGAAAACGCAGCGCGCAGCCTGCGTAATTTCATCCCGGTGGGGGAAGGGCGCAACGTTAACGAGTGGCGCGCAGAGCTCATGCAGAACCTGAGCGATCCACAGAACCAGCAGTACATCGCGGGAATGCTCCAACAGGCAGCGTATGACACCACCTATCGCTTCGCTAACTTCTTCTCAGACAAGGTCTTGAGCACGGTCGAGGGCGAGTTGGCGGCAGTGGGCCTGCCTTATGTTCGCGAGATGCTCGATCGCGTCAAGGACGTCTTGGCCAGCGGCGACCGCCTGCAGCCGCAGCTTAACGAGTTCTCTAATTCCTTCCAGAACTTCGCCGTGCTTGCGCTTCCGCAAGGCGCGGAGCCGATCCTTAGCCCGCTGACCGGCAAGGGCCAGATGACGGATCCAACGCCGACTGTCAACGCGCTACTGGGCCTTTATCACCAGCAGTTCTACCACTACTTCCTGTTGGCTGCGGCGCATATTCTGCAGGACGTTCTGCAGGATTACGTCGACGAGAACCTCTTCCATCTGCAGCGTGAGCTTGGCGACGCCCATGAGGTGCTCGAGAAGGCGGCACAGTCACGCCCGGAGACCAACAAGCTGGCAGACGTTCGCACCAACGAGGTCAACGCCTGGCCGGAGGAAGTAGACGAGGTCGTTGAGTCTCGCTTCAAGGGCGCGGAAAACGAAATCATGTTGACCGACGTCAACGCGTTTATCACCGACTACCAAACCCAGATGTTGCGCACCATTCAGGGCCAGCAGTCCACTGCCGATGTACAACATTACGATCAGGCTTACCCATTCGCGGTGCGTGCGGTCATTCGCGGCGAGTGGGATTCGCTAGATGCCAACAAGGCACCGCGGGATACGCTGGCGCCGCAGAAGCGCACCAACGATGAATACAGCAACCGTGCAGGTTGGGTATCCAAGCACCTATCGCAGCATCCGCAGACCGGGGAGCGTCGCGAGTCCCAGCGCGCACAGTACCGTTCGCGCATCCGCCCGGCAGATCTGCTGGAGCGCTCCCGTGCGTGGATTAACCGCCGCGACTATGAGTTCTACAAGTTCAACTCCGTGGATCTGCGCAGCTACCTGACGCTGACCCCGGATATCAACGAGGTGGAGCACTCCCAGCGCATTGACCGCTTCGTCAGCGCCTTCCAGATGGCGCTGAGCTACGCCCGCCCGTTGGCTGCCGTGTCCAGCGACATGGTCCAGCGCATCCACGGCAAGGACGTGCAGTACACCTACTCCTTCTCTGATATTCCTTTCGAGGCTTTGGGCAGCGAAGAAACCGGCATCGTTCCACGCCTGAGCGAGCTGCTTTCTACGCCTTCTATTGACGAGCCATCGCAGGTGGCGTTGCGTAACTCGCTGAACATGTCCGAGCAGGTACAGCACATCGAGATCTTCGGTTCCTACCCGAACTACTCGCCGATCGTGTTTTCTTCCATGTTCGGCTACATCGCCGAGGACATCGATAAGCAAGAAAACTTCGATGGTTCCTACTGGTCGGAGCGTCGTACCCGTCCGCTCGCGGCGGCTCTGCCGCTGACTGAGACCGAGCGTCAGGCCATGGTGGCAGGTTGGATCATCGGCCGCATTACCGGCCGGATCCACATCTCCAACCCGGATTCCGATAACGCCGCGGCACATATCTACGACGACACCGCCAATGGCGTAGGCGATTGGGTACCTTTCCCGAACCCGATGCTGATTTCCCCGCGCCGCATGGTTAAGAAGTCCGACTGGATGTCTTCCGTGCTTGAGTCCATCTTCATCGCGTACGCGAGGGTACAAAAGAACGGCGCATACGGCTTTGCCTCTTCCTTGTACCCGTACCAGTTGCTGCGCGGGCTTTACGACGACGGCCAGGACTTTGCGCACTCTGGTGCTTCGACGCACCCACTGGTCCACCGTCTGGCGGCCTTCCTGCGTGATGGCACCGTGCCGGGCCGCGGCGTCGTCGGCTCCAGCATCCAGGATCGTTATGAATCCTTCGTTGCGGAGCTCGATAAGTTCGTCCGCGGCGCCGATCACTTCATTCCGGGTGGAATGAATTCTCTGCCGGGTCAAGGCATGGATGACAAGCCATTTGCAAACATTCGCCGCCGCGACGTCGCCTCCGCTACGCCGTACTACCGCGACCTGGCGCCGGACGTCGTCGTCATGGCACAGCGCATCCGTGATCTGCTGGGCCAGGCAAAGACCGCCGCGGAAACGCCCGTTACTTTTGAGGCTCCCACGAGCCGGGATTCTTCCAACCAGACCCCGCGCTTTGAGCCTGAATTCAACCTCACCGACTTGGATGACACCTTCTAATGACTAACGTACTGTTCTTTGGACACGGCGCCACGGCCGATGAGATTCGTTCCCGCCTTTTCGACCTGCGAGCTGTTGGCTTGCTGCAGAACTTCATGTGGGTGGACTACACCCAACCGACGTCGGCAGCCGCAGTGCGCTTCTTCGACGCTGAGGGAAACCCACGTATCGCCACTCTCGATGAGTCTCTGCGCAACCACGAAGGCGATATGCTCCTCGTGGTCATCGATACGCTGGATGAAAGTGATTCCTTGCAGCCAGACGCTTTGTCGCGGTGGGCGGCGGCCGTGGATTCGCGCATCGTCCAGGCCTCGAACCAGCGCGTTCGCCTGTTGCTGACCACCTTGCCTTTGCAGCCGGCACACATTGAGCCGCTGCAGGTGTGGGAGAACCTGGTGCTTTCCCCAGAAGAGGGCGGCACTCCTTCCGCTTCGCATATTCGCCCCATCATGCGCAGCGAAGATGGCTTTGCCTTGGCACAGTTCGCAGCTCCTGCCGTGGCATCCATCTTCGGCCTGTGGCGCGGAATGCAGGAGGCAGCTGTATTCGAGGCCGAATCGGGCCGGCTGATGGAAACCGGCAACTGGGAAAACTTCCGTCTCGTGCGTGCTTTCCACCGCACTATCGATGCCAGCGAAGTCGAAAATGAGGTCAAGGACCGAGTATTCAATCCGAATAATCGCCTGCCGCGTACCCGCGTGAATAACACCAGCTACACCGAGCACGCTACCGATCCGAACGCGCTTACGCAGCACTACGCGGATACCCTCTTTCACGCTTTTGGTGGCAGCCTGATTTCCCAGGAAATCCCGCTGGAGACCCCGAAGACGCAGAAGATCGGCGCGTGGGCTGCGCTGCGCGATAACCTGCGCCTGTACTGGGCCACCGTCATCGGCAAGCCGCAGGATTGGGTCAACGACCGGCGCGGTGCCGTAAACAGCGCAACCGCCTCGTTCCTGCAGAATCTTCTCTATGGCCGCAATTCCAACATGGAGGTGGTTTTGGATGGCCATTCCGGCAAGGGCGAGAATGCTGTATCCATCGCACAGATGCAGCAGAAGAATAACCGGACGCTGAATGAAGCCCAGAAGGTCCAATTCGACGTTGGTGATACCCCGCAGCTGGCTGGCATGTGGGAGGCCTATCATGACTTTGCGCTGGGCTTAGTCGATGGTCAGTGGAAGGAAAACGCCAACTTCGCCCCGCCGAAGGGCAATAATCAGGACGTGCTCATTGTCCAGCACGGCAAGCAGTCCGTGCCCGATGTCAGCCAATCCTTCCGTGGTTTCCACCCGCTGATGAACCGCACGGTGGGCTATGAAAACGAGGCGCAGGCAACGATTGCACCTTTCGATCCACTCGCTGCGGAGAAGTTCGCGGCTGACCTGGAGTGGACTAGCCAGAGCACACAAAACACTGAGATCAACCGTAAAAAGCAGCAATTCGCGGCATGGCGTAACCAGCACCAGGAAACCTTCGCATGGAAGGTCGGCTCTGGTTTGGCCGCAAGCCTGCATTCCGCACGCCAGCGCGAGGCGCACTTCGAAGACGTCGCCCGCCAGCTCAGCGAGGAAGCCAAGGGCTTTGCCGAGCGTGACTTCAACGCCGAAAACCGCAAGCTGACCACCAAGCTGCGTGCTATGTGGGGCGTGCTAGGCGCGATTTTGCTCGTGCTCATTTACCTGTGCATCTCGCACTACAACAGCGACTTGCGGATTTGGGATTCCATGCCCACCCTGGACTGGAAGTGGACCACCCTCGGCGTCATTGTTTCCATCGCCTTGTTCCTGGTTTGTTCCTGGCTTGCCTTCACCAAGGCGCAGCGCGAAATCTACGATTACGTGCAAAGGCAAAAGCTCAACCGCCAGAACCAGGAGATTGCCGCGCGCAACATCGTGCTCGCAGCGGGAGACATCGACCGCAACATCAATGCATATGGTCAGTTCCTGAGCTGGTCTTCAGTTCTGGGTCGCGCAATCTATGCGCCATTCGGCTTGAAGTCCACCACCAGTGACCACCTGCGCACCCCGGAATCCGGCTTGCCGGATAACGCGCGCATCGGCAAGGCAAAGGTCTCCGACGACGAAACCAGCCGCATGGCCGAGGGAATTCGTTCCTACGTCTTCTCTGAGGCCTGGGCTCATAAGTCTTTGCGTGGGCTCGTGGATTACATGAATTCTGTCTTCGAGCGCCACCAGGTGGGCAACGGCTCTATCCAGCCGAGCGCCATGTGGGGCATGCGCGGCCAGTATTCGAAGTCGCCGCTGGACATGATCGCTCGCAACCTGGATCACCCAGCGATGGCGGATCGAGATTTGAAGCCGCAGGTCTGGCACAGTGCGATTACCAATCCACAAATGACGGGCAGCATGCAGCAGTTCCTGTCCAAGGTGACCTTCTTGGACGATAACCGCAGGCAGGAGCAATCCACCCAGCAGTTCATGGCGGGTATGAGCGAAGAAAAGGGCGCTATGCAGGCCTTCAGCAATGAATCGCTGACCACGTTGGGCGCTTCCGATGGATACACCGAGATCGATCCTTCCCGCACTCGCATCATCGAGGTCGATAGCAATACCGCGCTAACCAGCCAGCTTTCGTGTTCTTTGACCGTGGTGCAGTTCGGCCGCATCACCGATTTCAAATACTTGCTGCCAAAGGAAGCGCAGCCGGAGACGGAAGCTGCTTTACCTTCCTTCGCAGATGCGCTCAGTGGGCTGGACGAAACCGACCACATGGACTCTTTCAACAATGCTTCGCAGGTGCAGCCGGGCCGCCACAGCGCCGGCGAGGGTTCCACCGGCTTTAGCTTTGGCCGCCACAGCCAGACGCCGTCCCTCGATGACTTGGACGAGACGTTCTAGGAGCAATCACCAAGATGACGCAATCACCCAAAATTACGGATATTCCGCTTTCGCAATTCCGCCCGCTGCACGATTTGGAGCAGGTCTCGGCCGAGGACGTGCGTCGGCACATTGCACCGCAGTACGGCGAGTTTGCAGAACAAATCGCGGCGGTATTCAACGGCAGCGCCGTTGCGCATCCGGAACTTAACGCGGCCAATCTCAACCCGCAGCCGCCTGCTCCGGAGCCCCAAACGGGCGCTACCCTATCCTTCTCTGGAACTTCGGAGATCAAAGACATGAGTCCCCAAAGAGAAAACCCACAGCCGCCACAGTCGCCACAGCCTGGTAGCAAGGACATCGACTGGGCAGCGGAGCTTGCCAAGCTCAAGGCCCAGGAGAACGTACGTACCCAGGTCAACGAGGACGATTACACCAACCTGCCGGCAGATGCATTCAGCGCGCCTTATAAGGGCAAGCAGCCAGAGGGTTGGGTAGTGCCTGAGATGCACGCTGTGGTTGAGGTCCCGGAAACCACCGATGCAGCGGCAGAAGCAGAAGAAGATCCTTATGGCTACGAGCAGCCGACAGAGGATAATTCGGACGTTCGCCACCCGGTGCGCATTTGGTGGGAGCCGGTTTCTGCGCAGCCGGGAGAACTGGTTTTCTACCGCGTCGTCGCCGATGACCGAGAGATGATTGCCTCGCCGGAAGCAGGCGAGACATTGATGATCACTCGCGGCACCGCTTACCGCGACATGGATCCGGGTACGGCCGGTCTGCGCCACTATGCGGTGTGGGCTTATAAGGGAGCCGATCTGGGAGAAGCGATTAGCAGCCAGCCGCTGTTTATGGGCGAGACGGCAGTGGTCTTTCCGCCGGTCAACGTCAAGGTGACCACCATCAAGGGCGCAATCCAGGTCTCTTGGGACTTGCTGGAGGGCCATGAGGCCGCCGTCGTTTATGCATGCAAGGACACCGAGCGCGACTTGCTTTCCCCGCGGTTTGAGCAGGACATCGAAAGCAGTGGGCGTAAGGCCACCATCCGTGTGCAGGAGGCGGGCCAGACCATGGTTGTCTCCTTGCAAGGCCAGGCGCAGTTCCGAGATGGCAGGTTGACCAGCTCGAATGAGACGGTAGTGCAGCATTCGGTGAAGTTAGCCAGTGAGCTAGAGAAGATGTCGCTTACGCGCTGTGAGCGGGAGAATGCTGGTGGTCACGACAACATCGAGATTGAGTGGAACTCGCCGAAGACGGGCGAAGTCAAGATTTATCTGACCCCGCACGCCCCACGTCCGGAGTTGCGCACCAAGGCTATCGATAAGTCTTATGTGGAAAACGCGTTTGCCGACGCCGTGACTGAAACGCGAGGCGCAACCCCACCGGATTCCGTGCAGAACACCACGATGCCGTGGCCTTCTGATTGGTACGAGGTTTATGTCACCCCGGTCAACTTCAACGAGGCCGACGCATGGGTCGGTGAGTCGCGCGTTCTGCAGCGTGTGCTGCCCATCGGGGAGGATGAAGTGCGGCTTATCGAGCGCGTGGATAGCCAGTTGATTTCCTTCACCTGGCCGCGCGGCGCCACGATGGTGGAGTGCACGACCAACAGCGGCACTACCACGGTGCGCGAGGAGGAATACGAGTTGCAGGGCGGCATTCGCCTGAAACTCGAGCGCCACAGTGACGTCGTGCGCCTGCGTCCGTTTGCCATGTTTGCGGGTAAAAGAACTGAGGCCCGCGAACAGGTCATTGAATACCCCGGCCTGCGCACGGTGACTTATGACTTCCACTATGACTTCAGCACCCGGCAGCTTGGCGTGTACCTGTCCAGCCTGGACATGGGCGATAGGCGCCCATTTTCTTGCCAGGTGATTTATAACCCGGTGCGCCTGCCGCTGTTTGCTGAGGATGGTGTGCCGTTGAAGCTGTCTGGCATGAACACGGACCGCTACACCAGCCAGGGCCTGCACCAGGGCACTTTTGAGCAGCCTGATTTCATCGTGGACTTAGACCAGCGAACCTGGAACGGCGGCTATGTTCGCCTGTTTGCGGTCGAAGACTTTGCTACGGGTGATTTTTCCGCGCAATCTTTCAACCCTGACTTCGGCCACGACTTCAGCTTGGGCCAGCAGGGCAGCTTCGATTCTGATTCGGCGTCGCAGTTCAATGCCACTGATAGGACGGTCGTGGTAGAAAGCGGCGTCGCCCAGCGCTTGCGCTTTGACCCATTGCCTTCCCCGCAGGATGGCGCGCAGAACTTCCAGCAAGGAGGGCAGTATTAATGGCGGGTGCTTTTAGCTTTGCATCCTTCTCGCGCGGCAACGGTCGGGCAGGTGGCTGGGGAGTGGGCGCAGTAAGCGGGGATATTTCCCAGGAGCAGCTGCAGGAGCTGGTTAGTTTTGTCCCAACGAGCTTGAACAGCGGTGCGCCTATCCCGGACTTTCCTTCGGCTCAGGAGCGCGCGGAGCTGGTGCGCCGCACTGCGGTATTCACGCTGACCGAGGAGGGCGAGCAATGGGTCACCATGGTCTCCGTTCCCGCCGGCATCGACGCCACGGGCCGCGGCGGCAACGTCTTTACCTACACCGCGGTTTCAGACGGGGGAGTGCCGCCCGCACCGGCGGACGTGCTGTATTCGCCGGATGTGCCGACGCCTTTTTCCATCTTTGAAGTGGACAAGGTGGAGATCCCGGAAAAAATTTCGCGCAAGGGTCCGCTTGCAAGTGACGCGCTTATCGACGACTTCTTGGCCGGCGAATTCCGCAGCCCTGCAACGTTGCCAGCGCCTTTCAAGTCCGTAGTGCCGCATAACGACGCCGCCTATAACGCGCGCTTGGTAGAAGCGATAGCGAAGGTGCTTTCTGCGAAGAAGAAAACTCTCGTCATCTTGGTGGCGCCCGAAAACCAAGCGGCCTTTTGGGTTGCTGCCGCAGCCCGCGAGGTAGGCGAGCTGGGATTCGGATTCTCTACCTTTGAAAAGCCAGCCGCTATAGCTGAGCTTCCACTGGGCACTTCGACCATGGTGGTGGTTCCTGAGTCCGAAAAGTTGCGCCTTGCAGAGCTGACCAAGGCCCGGGCTATTCCTGGCAATCCGGTGATCTTCGAACTGGGCGAGCCACTGCCGGACTTGAGCGCCTATGAGGGCGCCGGGGCAGTGGCGTCGGCGCCGACCCCAGCACCGGCAGCAGCAGAGCCAGAGGCGAGCTCGCCTTTTGTTGACGAACCCGCACGACCTGTGGCCGAGCCATGGGCCGAGACATGGGCTGAGTCGCCGGCTGCAGCTGCCGCAGACTTGTCGGCTGCGTCGCAGGTAAACCCTTTCAGCGAAAGTGCGCAATCTGCGCCGCAGGGCGAGGTAAACGGGGCATCGCCAAGCATCGCGCAAACGGAACCTGCACCGACCGCAGCAGCTGCAGCGGCCCCTGCAGCGCCGGGTGCGAACGCCGTCGTTCCGGGGCTTACCTCAGATGAACTGGGACAGCTGCGAGACTTCGATCCAGCTTGGTGGATGGATTACCTGGAGGAGCATCGGGGGCGTGCTATTCACTTTGCGCTGCTGCATCCTTCCTGCTTCCCCGAGGGAACGCGGATCTTTGCGCTGGCGGCAGCATTGGCTTCTTGGGTGAAATATTTTCCGGCCGATTACAACTTCCTAGTTTCGCAGGCTTTGGGCGGCATCGACACGGCGACGCTGGATCAAGCGCGTGCACTCACTATCGAAAGATTTGCGCCTGTTATTCAGCCTGAGGAACGGCGGAGTGCGGCGACTGGTGAATTAGGACGTTACTTGAGCGAGATTTTTGCAGAAATAATCCGAGCACACGGTTTCACGGAAAGTTAAAGACAATGGCTAAATACACTTTGAAAGACGGGGAATCTCGTCACCTTACAATCACTGACACCATTCGCGTCGAGGCTTTCGAAATCGGTGCGGGTGGCGCGCAGGTTGAACTCGCTATCGTGCCCGAGGGTGTGAATTACACTCGCGTAGATGACCTGCTGCTCATCGTGCATGCGGTTACACAGGATGCGACGATCCAGGTGCGCCCGAAGGGCTTCGGCACCTTTGGTTTGCGCAGCGAGATTCGTTTGAATATCAGTAACGGTGAGGACACCGTGAGCTTCCCGCGCGTGCTTATCGACGGCGCGGAAGATAGCCCCGAGCGTCTCGCCGAGCTGCAGGTTGAGGGCCAGCAGCTGCGTCTTTCGGCCTTTGGTTCTTCCGAGGGCGCAGGAATCACCGATTCAGCGCGCGAGGTCCGCTCAAAGATGCGCCGCGCGGCGCTTGATGACGCTGAGCTGGCCGATGCCATCGCGGTTATCGATAGCTCTGCTTCCATGCAGGTCAACACTTCCGATGGTGCTGTCGAACTAGCGGCGAAGTACATAAATGCCCTAGCGGATTCCTTCGCGAACTTCACCGCGACCGATGGGCAGGAACGTACCGCTGGCCATACCGTAAGCGAGCTGCAGAGCTTTATCACTGGTGCTATCGATGCCGGTGCTGACCGCGTGGGGCGCCGCCAGTGGAAGGGACATGACTTACATGAATCTTCCTCGCTGTTTATCTATGTAACCGACAGCCCTACTGCCGCGATGCTAAGCGGTGAAAAGCCCGCCGTGGTGATTGTGGTTAGCCCGATTGCCGAGCAGGAAGTTGAACTCGCGCGGGCTAGCGCAGGTGAACACCCGGTGGCTTTCGTGGTGATTGACCGAGACGACGTCGATAAGCAGCGCAGCGCATTCAACAGCGATCTTGCGCGCCTATCCGATGAAGTGGCAGCGATGCTCAAGGAGGAGTACTAATGACCAGCACCGCCGCATGCCCGTGGACCTTCCGCCCGCTGGAAAAGGGCGCTACCGAAAGCCCATATAACAACCGCGAGCTGTTGCCGGACTGGACTGAATCGGTGACCCACTGCGTGGCCATGGCCGGCGCGCGTAACTCCGGCAAGTCGCTGTATACCGCAGTGATGGTCAAGCAGCTCAAGCAGCTTGCGCACAAGCACGATCACTCCGTGCTGGCGGCCGATGAATCCACGGCGCAGCGCTATGCGGAAAAGTACGAAAACCCGCTTTTTAAGGAAATGCAGAGCATGGAGCCCACCCCGAGCGCCGTGGCCACCGATGCTTATCAGCGTGACCCGCTGATCTTTGATCTGGGCCGTTGGCCAGATGCCGAAGGCGTAATGCGTACCAATTACCTCGTCTTCCGTGACGTTGCCGGCGAGGACCTGGAGAACCTGCCGGAGCGGGGAGAAGACCGCGAGGCGCTGTCCTTCTTCAAGTACGCCGACCTGGTTATCTTCCTGTTTGACCCGCTGCGTGAGCGACAAATCCGGGACTACCTGCACGGACTTGTTCCGGACTTTGGTGAGCTCGGTGCCGAGCCGACGCAGGTACTGGAAAACCTCATCACGCTGATGGGAACGGAGTGCCCGCCGCCGCTGGCAGTTACCATCTCCAAGTTCGATACGCTGCAGAAACTGGAGCATAACCCGAATACGCCGTGGGCCAAGATCATGGGCAACGCGGGCGCTGCCTTCCGCCGCGATACCGGCTGGAACTTCCACTTCGACGATTCCTACGTCCTGCACCAGGAAGTGGACTCCTTGCTGCGCTACCTGGAAGCCTTCGACCTCATCAACATGGTCGCCAACGTCAGCAAGAACGGATACCGGTACTTCGCGGTCTCCGCTCTAGGCGAGGCGCCGACAGGCCGGCACCTAGCACGCAGTGGCATCGCACCTTTCCGCGTGCTGGACCCAATCCGTACGCTGCTTAGCGGACACGGCGTATTTGGAAAGGATGTCCAGTGACTTTCGGTACGCCCAACGGAAACCAGCAATTTGGGGTTCCTTCCCAAGGCGGTGCTGGCGGAGCACAGTTTGGTTCCCCAGCGATGCCGGTCAGTGACTACCGCTATGGGCAGGTTGCAGACCAACAGAAGGCGGCGCGCCGGGCCGCCGATATGTCCGCCTGGCGGGCGCCGTGGGCGCTGCAGATCGCTGCGCTTTTTGTGCTGGGAATCTCGGCCTACATTGTCTACTACGTATTCGAGCTCGTGGCCTCCGAGCGCGTGCCCGAACACTTGAACCGCATCGAGCGCCTAGCCACTGAGCTGGGCGTGGGGCTTTCACTCGTGGTGCTCGCGCTGTGCGTGCTCATGGTCTACACGCTGCATGCGCAGCACAAGGCACGCATCTGGCTGACGGTCATCCTCGCCATCGTGGTGTTGATGCTGGTGCTGCCGCACGTTTGGCCCATTTCCTTGGCAGCAATGGTAACCATCGTGCTGCTGTGGCTGCCGGGCAATAAGGAATGGTTCGGCTTTTAAGCCTTCTTAGCCAATGCCGCGAGCGCCTCCTGATTGTTCGCCGTATTAAACAGCTCATAGGCCACGCGGTACTTCTCACGTGCGGTGACAGTATCGTTCGCGGAGGTATAGCGATCCCCCAAGAGCTCAACGACTTCAGCCAAGGCGTTGAAATCTAGGGGGCTGCGCGCCGAGGCGATGGGGTGACGGCCTAGAAAGTCCATCAGGACCTGGGTGGACTTAAACATGTTTTCTGCCTCCGTGCGCAGCGTCTCGGAGAACAAGACGGTCCAGCGTGCGGCGATGGGCAGCTCCGTGTACTTGAGTGCGTTGACGTACCGTGAAGCCAAGATATCGTGTGCCTCATCGCGGTCATTGTCGATGAGGAAGACCTCGACCTTGCGCAGCAGCATTTCTAGCTCGCGGGCTTCATTGCCGCTGCGGGAGTATTCCTTAGCCGCAAGGCCGTAGAAATCAGCTGCGGTTTCGCCCGTGGTATCGGTATTGTTGCCGGCCGCATCAGCGTAAAAGCGTGCCAGCATTCCCGCAGGCAGCGTGGCATATTCGGGGCTGAGGTGGTACTTGCGCAGGATCTCGTTGCTCTTGTTCGCCACGTGGCTGCGCGTCGCGAAGGAAGGGCAAGCCCACAGCGCGCCGACAGCGGATTCGAGGAGGATAGACAGGGCCTTCGCGAGGGCGGTGCTTGGGTTCGGCGCCGCGCTGACTGGGGAGGCCGGAAGCGATTTTTCCTCGCTGAACGCAGCGAGCTGGACTTGGCGGTTGATGTCGACGAATTCCTCGCTGTGCTCTTTGACGTTCTCACTCTTGGCTGTCTCGAGGCGGTCACGCAGCTTGTTTAGCTGCTCTTCGAGGGTGCCGGTTCGCTCGCGCTCTTCCGGTTCTTCTGGCTCTAGCTCTGCTGTTTCTTCTGCTTCGGCTGCTTGTGCTTGCTGGGCGGCTAGTGCTTCCTCGGCGGCGCGCTTTTGCTCGGCGATGTTCTGCAGCTTTATCAGTTGGGCGTCGTCTCCTGCCTGGGCAGCTTTCTTGGCGTATGCCCATGCCTTCTCGGAGTCTTGCAGAGCATCGTAGTAACGGGACGCGAGCCTAAAGCCGCGGCTGGTGATGGCCGGATTACCAGCTAAGGCGCCGAGGCTTGCGATGTGCAGCGCGGACTGGGCCGCTGCGGGGGAGGTCGGTTCCTGGCAGATAAGCAGGAGCATAAAGGCATTGAGCAGGTCAGCGGTAGGCGCTACGTCCTCAGCTGAGCCCACGAATTTATCGTCACCGATGACTTGGCTCAAAAGCACGCCGATTTCTTTTAATTCCGCCGCGGGAAAAGCGGTGTCGTTGTCGTAGCTTTTCGCAATTTCCAAAAGCTCGGTGGCACGTTGAGCATTGAGAATAGGGTAAGTCACATCGGTAGGCATGGGGCAGATTTTAGTGCAGGAACATATAAATTTCGCTCGTACACTAGATTCCATGGATTCTCACACCCACGCTGGACGCTACGCCCCGAGCCCTTCCGGGGATCTCCACTTCGGAAACCTCCGCACAGCCCTTCTGGCATGGCTTTTTGCGCGTTCTTCAGGGCGGCGCTTCGTGGTGCGCATCGAGGACATCGATAAGCAGCGCTCCTCGCGTGATGCAGCGCAGCGCCAATTGGAAGATCTGGCCACGCTCGGAATCGACTGGGACGGCGAGGTCATCTACCAGCAGGATAGGGAAGCCGCCTACAGCGCGGCCTTGGGGAAGCTGCCGTACTATGAGTGCTTCTGTTCGCGCAAAGACATTCAGGAAGCCGCTCGCGCCCCGCATGCCATCCCCGGGCAGTATCCGGGAACCTGCCGTTATCTTGATGAGGAAACCAAAGCGCAAAAACGCGGCGAGCTTGCCGCGCAAAGCCGTGTGCCATCGCTGCGGCTGCGTGCGGAAACAAATCAGTTCACCATCCAGGACAAGCTGCACGGCAATTACACAGGCGACGTCGACGATTTCATCTTGCGGCGCGGCGGCCAGGTAGCCGATATCAACAATCCGCAGGCGGACTGGGCTTATAACTTGGCGGTGGTGGTAGACGATATCTACCAAGGAGTCGACCAGGTAGTCCGCGGCGATGATTTGTTGAGCTCCGCCCCGCGGCAGGCTTATCTCGCGAGCCTGTTGGGCCAGCCGGCGCCAGAGTTTGTTCACGTTCCCTTGGTTCTCAACCCGGAAGGCAAGCGCTTGTCTAAACGGGATGGTGCGGTAACGCTGCGCCAGTTGCTGGAGTTTTATACCCCGGAGCAGGTGGTGGGGCAGATGGCGCATTCGCTGGGCTATACGGCAGCAAGCGCTCACGAGCTACTGGAAAAGTTTCAGCCGGAGGCGCTGAGCACTCAGCCTTATGAGTGGAGCGATGGGCGCCGAGGTGCCGCACAGGACTAATACCGGCCAGACTATTGTTTAAAGGGTAAAGCCTCAAGGGCAGAGTCGGCGCGTATGTGGAGTGAGTTTTGTGGAAGTATTGCTAGTACTCATTGGTTTGATGTTGTTGACCGTGATTGTGGTGGCAGTCGGGGATAAGACCGGGCTTCCCTGGCCGGCTTTGCTTTCCATTCTGGCGGCCTTGTCCATGTTCATTCCGAGGCTGCCGGACTTTGAGATTCCAACCGATCTCATCCTGCCCGTCTTCCTGCCGCCTTTGCTGTGGGCGCTGGCGCGTAGAACCTCCTGGGGCGTAATACGAGAGCAATGGGTGACTATCTTGAGCTTGTCCGTGCTCTTGGTGGTTGCTACCACGCTGACCGTGGGCATGACCGCCTATGCCTTCTTGCCTGGAGTCAGCCTGGCGGGTGCGATTCTCATCGGCGCTGCTATCGCGCCGCCTGACCCAGTTGCGGTGGAAGCAGTGGCTGAGCCCGCGGGTATCCCGCGCCGCATTATTTCCACGCTGCAGACTGAAGGCCTGTTCAACGACGCGGCTTCGATTGTGGCTTTCCACCTCGCACTCGTGGCGGTGACCGATGATTCCACCATGACCTGGGGGAATGCTATCTTGAGCTTCCTTTACTCCGCAGCAGTGGCGGGTGTGCTGGGCTGGGGCAGCGGACGCCTTGCCTCCATGTTCATCGCGCGAGTTCATGAAGTGGTTGCCCGCAATGCGCTTACCTGGGTGATTCCCTTCGCCGTCTATGTAGTTGCGGAAGAACTCCATGCTTCTGGCGTTATCGCAGTCGTTATCGCCGCGGTGGAGCTGCATTCCCGCGCGCCGATTCAGGCCGAAGACCGTCTTTCCGGCCAATCCTTCTGGGAGACCATCGAGCTGCTGTTTACGGGCGTGGCCTTTGGCCTCATCGGTATGACCGTCAACAGCGCGGTACACGAGGCGGGTACCAACCTGGGGCATTCGATCATCGTTGGCGTGCTGCTTTCCCTCGTGGCCTTTGTAGTTCGGCTGCTATGGATGTGGCTTTTCTACCGCATCAATCTGCGGCGCGGAAAGCCACGCCTTGCCCCGCTGCGCCTGCAGGAAGTGCTGCTTATGGCTTGGTCTGGCATGCGTGGCCTGGTCACCCTCGCGCTGGTTTTGTCCATACCGAGCGATGCCATTGCCTATAGTGATGAGCTTTCCGTTATCGCCCTGACCGTTCTGGTGATGACCATGGTGCTGCCAGGCCTCCTGTTGCCGTGGCTCATGCGTCAGCTGGATCTCACCACGTATTCACAGGCAGCCTCTGACAAAATGCGCGCGGAAATCACCAAGCGTGCGCGCAAAGCTGGCGTGGCTTCGATGCGGAGGAAATACAAAGAATTGGACCCAGAGATTGCCGCCAATATCTCGCAGTGGTTTGAGGATCGCCTTGGTGAAGACGAGGACGGCGACGATGCCAGCACCCGTCTGCAAAAGGCGATCAAAGCTCGCGACGTCGCGCTGGCGGCGCGCCGGGTTGCCTTGGCAGGCGCCCAACAGGAGCTGCTTCGCCTGCGCCGTGACCGCAACTTCAACCCGATGATCGTGGATGAAGTACTCGAGGAAGTAGACCGCATGACCCTGGGAACCAAGACCCGCTAGGCTGGGGCCGCAAGGAGTATATAAACATGAATGCACTCGAATATGCCCAGCTGGAAGACAGTATGGATTATCTGTACGACTTCTTCGACGAGGACCTAGAAGCCCGCGTGCGCGCCGAGCGTGAATACCTGCCAGAGTCTCTGCAGGACTTGCTGGGGGATCACAGTGTGCTGGACTATATCTGGCTGTGGATTAAGGAGCCGGGTAAAAACGGTTTCAAGGCCTATCTGCGCGATGGCGGCTACTCGGAAGCAGAAGTAGAAGAGGCTTTTGTGTGGACCCGCAACGAGTGGGGCCACAACACGCCGCCGCATATTGAATGGCTAAAGGCCGATGGTTTTGAACCACCGGCCTTTGCGAATTAACTATGTCCTGCCCGATATCTTTGCTTTTTCCTAGCGGGTAGGCGTGGAATCTACCGCCACGATCTGGTGCTCCGGCTTGGAGCCATCAGCAGGGAATGCCTTGGCGATTGCCTTGGAGAAGTACTCCGCGCGCTTCTCGTTGCCACCGGTGTTGTAGTGGACGTCATCGCCCTCCAAGAACCACTCGGTCCGGGCATCGGTAGCCCAGTCATAGACCACGAGGTTCGGGTAGCGATCGCGGGAGGCCAGCAGCGCCTCGTTGAAAGGCTGCATGTTGGAATCCGCGTAAGCGCCGGAGTCACGGTTGGTGGTGGCGGTCGGCCACATCACGGGGGCTTTGCCAAGCACCTGCATGATTTGGTCCACGCGCCAGTCTTCCTCGCCGGAACCGCCCACGGCGCGGTTTGCGGCGTCGTTCACACCAGCGCCGATGACCCAGCAATCGTCCTCGCCGTAGCCCTGCTGCAACAGCTGATTAACGGAATCGAGGATGGTTGGATCCCCCTCGAGGGCCTCAACGGTGGAGCGGGCGCCGGTGACGTCTGCGACGACTTCTTGAGCGCCGACGTTCTTGTAGGTCACCTGGGCATTGAGCGAAGGATCGGAGACGTAGTCATCGGAGAACATGCCGATGGAGGTGGAGTCACCGACGTGGATGATGGTGGTGCAGCGCGTCTTGCCCTTCTGGTTCGGATCTGGGGCAGCGGAGCTCGGGGCCGCGCTAGAAGACGCATGAGGTGCTGGCGCCGCAGCCGCGGTGTCCTTCTTGGGTCCGCCTCCACCGACCTTCAAGCCCATCTGCTGGGAGCCTGGGGTTTCTTCCTGGCCCAGTGAATCGTTCCATGCGGCCGGAATGCCCATTGCAATCACGGCCGCCATAAGCGTGGCTGGAACGGTAAGGCCAAGGCGCGGCATGCCGATGCTCTTGCGCTTCGCCCACCAATTCTTCACCGGCTCGACGACGCCGTTGCGGCGGATCGGGTCCTCAACTAACGCCCAAGAAATGGCCGCGAGGAGGATGGAGATCACGGTGACCAAGATGGGGTGCGCTACGGACCAGTCTGGAATGAACACGATGGCGGGCAGGTGCCAGAGGTAGATACCGTAGGAACGCTCACCGATCCAGCGCAGTGGTGCCAGCGCGAAGAAGCGCGAGAGGAGGCTGTGCTGATCCAAGGCCGCGGCGATGACCGCGACGGTGGCGATGGAAAGAGCGATAAGGCCCCAGTTGTATAGGTGCGGCGAGTAGTCCGGCAGCAACCAGAAGAGCAGGCCAATACCAACCAGACCGAGAATGGAAGCCGGGATGGTAAGTGCCCGCGGCGGGATACGGTAGCCGCGCTGCTTGGTCAGTGCGATAGCGAGGGCAGCGCCAAGCAGAATCCCGCCGGCACGGGTATCGGTGCCCTCGTAGACGCGGGTGGCATCGGCGCCGGTGTTGAACAGGAAGGCCATCCACCCGAAGGACAGTGCGGCAAGCACCAGCGTGGAAATAAGAAGCGGCTTGCGCTTGCCACGGGTGAGCTTGAGCAGCACAAACAACACCAGCGGCCAGAATAGGTAGAACTGCTCTTCCACCGACAGCGACCACATGTGGTCCAGCGGTGCGTGGCCGGCAAAGCGGTCAAAGTAGGACTGGCCCTCCAAGATGACATGCCAGTTGTTGACGTAGAACAGCGCGCTGAGCGCATGGCCGCTGGTCTCGCCGAGCTTGGGGAGATCGAAGAAGATCGTCAGCAATACTACGGCGACCAGCATGAGAACGACTGCCGGCACGAGGCGACGGAAGCGGCGCAGCCAGAAGGTAGGCAGGCCAAGGCCCTTGCCGCGCAGGTGGCTGCGCATAAGGTTGGCAGTAATGAGGTAGCCAGAGAGCGTAAAGAACATACCGACGCCCAAGTAGCCGCCGGGCAGCCAGGCCGGGTCTAGGTGATACGCCACGACGCTGAGCACAGCGATGGTACGCAGGCCGTCGATTGCGGGCACGTAAGAGGTATGTGAATCAACCGGTCTTGGCATCCGGAATTCTCCTATAGGGAAACATCAATCAAGGGGGCGGAAACGGACATCTCTCGCGCTGCTTTAAAAAATGAAGGGCAGTCACAGCGCAAAGCTCCACTTACTCTAAACCCTTGTCTCGACATGTTTGGCTCTTGGGGGAGAATATTCCCCACGGTGTGGGGGTTGCGGGGTGAGTAAAAGTTTTATGTAGTTCTTTAGGTCTCGTATATATGGTGAGTGACATATTTAACAAAGTGGTTTAAAGGTGGTCTATAGATCGCGGTGTTGAAAGGCTGTGCCTTTTGCGTGCTAAGGCGAGTCTCGAAAGCGTAAGTGATAGTGCGGGTTCCGTTTAGGCCGAGAAGCTCGGGAAATAACTCCGATGTCCCAAGTTTGCTCAAGCCCTCGTCCGGGGAAGGAAAGCTGTATAAAACCGTCGGCCCGCAGCTTGAAATGAATAGTTTTTAAAATGAACTACTTTCGTTCGTTGAACAATAAAGGTGCTGGTTAATGCCATGTCCGAAAGCTTAAGTAGTATGTTCAGCGTGCGTTATGCTTGGCAAATTTTTCTAAGAGATATTGCCCGTCTTGGGCGCACCAAGAAGTCGTGGATCATTCTCATCGGTTTGGTCATTACGCCCGCGCTTTATTCGTGGGTCAATATCGCGGCCTTCTGGGACCCATATGGAGCAACCGAAAATATTAAGGTCGCCGTTGTCAATGAGGACAAGGGCGGATCTTCTGATGTCACCGGTCATATCGACGTCGGCAAGCAAGTCACGGAGCAGCTGCACGACAATCACCAGCTGGGCTGGCAATTCCTTGACGCTGAAGAAGCCGAGCGCTCCTTGGAGCGCGGGGAGACCTTCGCCACGGTGACCATCCCGGAGAATTTCAGCTCGGATCTTCTAGGCGCGCTGCACGGCCAATATGCGCAGCCAACGTTGGAGTACCGCGTCAATGAGAAGGCCAGCGCAATCGCGCCCAAGATCACCGACAGTGCCGCATCTAGCTTGGACGAACAGATCACCTCTGCATTCAAGGAGCAGGTGGCGGAGGCAGCGGCCTCCTCGGTGCGCGATGAGGGCAATAAGTTCGAAGACCGGCTGCAGCGCTCCCGCCAGCGTTCGGAAGGAGCCTTCGATAAGGCAGCAAATAACATTTCCTCCGCGCGTGCGGATTTGCGTGAGGTTAGCGATAAGCTCGGCAACTCGCAGGTCAAGATGCAAAATGCCAAGCAGACGGTGCGCGATGTTGAGCAGGCTATGACGGATGCACAAGCCGCACTTGGCGACGTCCAGAATGTCATCGCCAGCGCACAAGGCGACGTCACCGGCTATACCGATTCCCTGACCTCGGCTTTCGTCGAGGGGTCAACCGGCGTCGCGCAAGGCACCGCGCGCGCCCAGGAATCCGTCGCGGATATTACTGCGCAGCTCGACCAAGCAAACTCCCGTTTTAACTCCGCGACCCAGCAAACCAACGACGCTATTGCCGCCGGGGATGAATCCATCCGGCAGCTGCGTGATGTCGTTAATTCGCCCGCCGTAGCTCCGGGTGTGGCGGGCCCGCTCAATGATGCAATTGCCACTTTGGAGGAGGGCAACGCTGCGAATAAGCAGCTGCTGGGTAATCTCCAAGCACTCAGCAATGACAGCAATGAGACCGCCAAGTCCGTGAAGTCCACGGCGGATGCGGTCAATCAGGCGGCGCAGGATACGAAGAAGACCTCCCAGGTTCTCTCGGACACCGTCGATAAGTCTGTGCCGGAGATTAATCGCGCGATGAGCAACCTAAGCTCCAAGGTCGGTGCGTTCTCGGCTTCGCTGGACACCCAAAAGGCGACGATGGAGGAAGCACAGAACTTGCTGGACGGCGTCGGCAAGCAGCTCGGCGCAACCCAGGACGCACTTGGTTCCTTCGATTCAGATCTTGCCTCCCTGGAAGATGGTGTGGAGGGCGCGCGTGACGACGTCCGCGCCATCACCGCTCACTCGCGGACCAAGGAACTGCAGACCATCACCGGCCTGAACTCCGATGAGATTGGTTCCTTCTTCGCTGATCCCGTTGAGGTGAAGAGCGCGCCAGTCTATCCGGTGGGCTCCTACGGTTCCGCGATGGCCTCGCTGTTTACGAACCTCTCGCTGTGGATCGGTGCCTTCGTGCTCGTGGTCATCTTCCGCGTGGAGGTGGATCTCGAAGGCTTTAAGCGGCTCACGGTGGGCCAGGCTTATCTGGGCCGTTTCCTGCTCATGGCCGTGATGGCGATGGTGCAGGCCGTAATTGTCACCGTGGGTGACTTGGCCGTGGGCGTACAGACGGTAAATCCAGTCGCATTCGTTGCCACCGGCACGCTCATCGCGCTGGCTTATCTCAGCATCATCTACGCGCTGTCGACGGCCCTTGGTCACGTGGGCCGTGGCCTTGCAGTGGTGCTGGTCATCGTACAGATTCCGGGTGCCTCCGGCCTGTACCCGATTGAGCTGATGCCGAACTTCTTCCGTTCCATCTACCCGCTTCTGCCATTCTCATATGGCATCGACGCCATGCGCGAGACCATCGGCGGCTTCTATGGTCTGCACTATCTCAAGTTCATGTCCGTGCTGGCCTTGATGTTCGTAGTGGCTTTCGCCTTGGGCTTGTTGGGGCGTCGCAGCTTCGCGCACTTTAACTTGCTCTTTAACCGCGAGCTGGCCAAGACCGATCTCATCGCGGCAGAAAACGTCCAGATCGTCGGCGATGGTTACCGCTTCGCCGATGTCCTGAAGGCACTGCAAGGCCGTGAGGAATTCGCAGCTGATTTGGAAAAACGCAAGCACGATTACAGGCACTGGATCCGCGTGGCTGCAGTACTTGGCGTTGTGGGCATGGTGGTGCTCGGCATCGTGGCTGCGCTTGTGCCTTCGCAGAAACCATTGTTGTTGGGCATTTGGACGCTGTGGTGCCTGCTTATCTTGGGCATCGTGGTCACCCTCGAGTACCTGCGCAAGAGCCTCGCGCAGTCCACCGAGTTGGTGGACTTCAACGAGGAAGAGCTCCGGCACTCCGTTGCCGCCCGCGGTGAAGGTGTGCATTCGGCTTCGGCTGAGGAGGCGCAGTACCAAGACGGCGTCTTGCACAATGAAGGCACTCTCGACGAAAAAGGCGAGGAGAAATAATGAAAAAGATCGGTGGAATTTTCCTGGATGATCTTCGCCGTGCCACTAGCAACGTCATGGCATCAGTCATCCTCTTTGGCCTCGTCGTTATTCCTTTGCTGTTTACTTGGTTCAACGTGTTGGCCAGCTGGGATCCTTTCTCCAACACGGGCCAGCTGAAGGTAGCCGTGGCCAGTGAGGATACCGGCTATAAAAGCGACATCTTCCCGGTTCCGGTCAACGTAGGCGAGAAGGTGCTCTCGGAGCTGCGTGCAAATGACAAGTTGGATTGGGTCATCACCGACGCTGAAGACGCCATCGACGGCACGAAATCTGGCGAGTATTACGCCTCCATCGTGCTGCCGGAGCATTTCAGCTCGGACATGATGACCTTCTATGCGGAAGGCTCCAAGCCGACCGAAATCTCGCTGTACACCAACGAGAAGAAGAACGCGCTGGCGCCGAAAATTACGAATAAGGGCGCAGAGGGCGTTTCCTCCCAGATCGCGGAGTCCTTCACACACACGCTTGGCGACGTCTCCCTAGGCCTGATTTCCTCCCTCGACGAATACCTCAACGAGTCCGACGCAAAGGCAACGTTGAAGCGCATTGAAGCTCGTGCCGATGGCATCGAAACACAGCTGCACACCGGCGCGCGTACGGCCCGTTCGATGGGCAGCCTGGTGGATTCTTCAGTGCCGCTAGTAGAAAGCGCACAACGCATCGCCAATGCGCCGCGTCCTTCGCTGTCGGGCCCAACTGGAGATCTGAACCTGTCTACGGAGTCCCTCGACGCGGCGCTTTCGCAGACTGCCGATAGCTACGATGTAGTACGCCAGCGAATCGACGAACTATACGATTCAGCGGATACCTCGCGCGCCTCGATGCAGGCCACCTTGAATACGCTGGCAGGCCAGGTGCAGGGGCAGATCGATGCCTACAAAGGCCTGCGGGATCGCGTAAATAGCGATGTGAAGCCAGTGCTGCCGGCGGAGGCCGCGCAGCTGACCAGCAACCTCGACGAGGCTATTGCGGCACAGGAGGCCGTGCACTCCCGCTTGGTAGCCGCAGCGAATGCGCCGGGTGCGCAGAAGCCGGACTTTTCTTCCATCGACCGCGCCCAGCAAGCAATCGAGTCCAGCCGCGACTCGCAGCTGCGCACCTCTGTGGGCAAGCTCCAGGACTCCCTGCAGCGCATCGGCAGTGACATCGACTCGCAGGGCTCTGGCATCAGCTTGGACACCGAGTCTCTGACTGGCGCCCGGGATGCACTGAGCACCCTTGCTCAGGAGCTGGACTCGGATGCGGACCGCTTCGGCGAGCTAAAAGATGAGCTCGACCGCGCACGCGATACCGGCGATCTCTCACGCCTAGCCAAGGTGGTGGGCAATAACCCGGATGCCCTGGCAAGCTTTATCGCCTCGCCGGTTTCGGTGGACCGCCAACCTGTCTATCCGGTGGCGTCGTTTGGCGCGGGCATGGCGCCGCTGTATACCACCCTGGCGCTGTGGGTGGGCTGCCTGCTCACAGCCGTCACCTTGCGCACTGACGTCAGCAACCGCGACTCTTATACCGTGGTGCAGCGCTTCTTTGGCCGCTTCGGCATCTTCGCGCTGATTGGCTTCTTCCAGTCCACGCTGCTTTCGCTTGGCCTTATCTTCTTCGTGCAGCTAGAACCCGCACATCCGGTGCTGCTGTGGTTGGCGGCCTGGGTCTCTTCGACCGTATTCATGATGATCATCTATACGCTCGTGGTCTCCTTCGCCAACGCGGGTAAGGCTTTGGGCGTGCTTTTGTTGGTCATTCAGGTCTCCAGTGCCGGCGGCGCGTATCCGCTGCAGCTTTTGCCGGAGTGGTTCCAGAACATCAGCCCGTGGTTGCCGGCGACGTACACGATTCGCGCCTTCCGCGCGGCAATCGGCGGCGTCTATCACGCTGATTACTGGCTCTCGCTGCTGGTGCTGCTGGTCTTCCTGCTGCCGATGTTCTTCCTCGGCCTCGTCTTGCACAAGCCGCTGCATGCCTATACCTCGAAGCTGGATGCGGCCCTTGCGGAGACCAAGCTGATGTAGCCCCGCACTAGAATTGCCGGCATGGCATTTACACCCCGCTCAGTTACTTATCGTTACGTCGACTCGCCTGTGGGCGAACTCCTCGTGGCGGCGACTGAGCGGGGTGTGGTCTATCTGGCCTTCGCGTGCGAAGAGTCCGCGGAAGTCTTGGCGCTCCTTAACAACAAGATCGGTCCGGCAACCATGGGCGCAAGTCCGGTGCTGACACTTGCAGCGGTACAGCTAGACGAGTACTTCGCAGGCGCGCGCCGCACTTTCAGCGTGCCCATTGATGAGGCCCTCACCTCGGGCTTTCGCCAGCGCGTCCAAAGGCTACTGACGGACATTCCGTACGGCGCGACCACCACCTACGCCCAGCTTGCCGACGCCGCCGCAAACCCCAAGGCCGTCCGCGCCGTGGGTAGCGCCTGCGCGCGTAACCCCGTGCCGATTATCGTGCCGTGCCACCGCGTATTGCGCAGCGACGGCAGCCTCGGCGGCTACCGCGGCGGCGTGGCTGCAAAGGAGCTGCTGCTGCGCCTAGAAAGTGGCGCTCGAACGCCCTAGTCCTCGTCCCCCTAGCTCCGCCTTTGCTCTGCCAACCCAGCCGGAATCAAGAAAACGTAAATGGCCCCAGCTCCGAAGAGCTGGGGCCTGTGGCGGAGGATAGGGGATTTGAACCCCTGAGGGATGTGACTCCCGCACGCGTTCCAGGCGTGTGACATAGGCCGCTAGTCGAATCCTCCGTTGGAAAACACTATCAGCCTTGTCTAGAGCGGCAAAATCCGCAGGTCAACAGCGGAAAGGTGGCCCTCAAATCGCGCAGGCCGCCCGCGAGCCACGCGGGCCGAGCGCAAACCATTCCGGCCGAGTATGAATCCCGCGGCCTGAGTGCAATCCGTGCGGGCCCATCCTCCAAATGGTGAGGTCGACCCTTTACGGATGGGGGTGCTGTTAACTGCTGGGGCTGTTGAATAGCGAACTCACCATCTGCACCTCACCATTTGGCCCTTCCGTGCCGCCGCGGAGTACCGATCTCCGTTTGAATGGCAGGCCGCGTTCCTAAATGGTCAAGCCTTGTCGCAATTGCTGATATGGAAGTGGATCAGTGGCGCAGGCGGTGCGTGGATTTACCATCCTCGTTTTGCCGTCTGGGTATTTGCGGTGCTTTGGAGATGTCGGGGGATGTCGGGCGAAAGAAGCCGGGGGAGGGGGTCGGGCAATGGTGCCGGACCCAAGAAAACGTAAATGGTCCCAACTCTGAAGAGCTGGGACCTGTGGCGGAGGATAGGGGATTTGAACCCCTGAGGGATGTGACTCCCGCACGCGTTCCAGGCGTGTGACATAGGCCGCTAGTCGAATCCTCCGTTGGAAGACTCTACACGAGCAGGCCCAAAGGAAAAATTCGTACTGCGCACTCCGGGTAGGCCGGCCTGCGTCCGGCGCTAGTGGAATAGTCACAACAGCAGCCGCCGCGGCAATGGGGGCAATAGCGGTTTGCCGCGAGCGTGGCTAGCGCGCTAGGCTTGTCGGCAGGATTCCGCGTGGCGTCCATCCTCTGAACTCCCCCAGGGCAGGAATGCAGCAAGGGTCAGGAGGCTCTGACGGGTGCGCGGGGTCCCTTTTAAGTTTTCTGGGTGATAAACATTACAAAAGCTGCACGCAAGCGTTAGTATTGGTTGCCATATATTCGCAACTACCCGCAACTAACCCGGAAGGTGGACAGGAATGTCCCTGCTCAATCTCGAAAAGTCTGAGCTCGACGAACTCGCAGCGAAGGTTCGTGAGGACTACGAGGAGCTGAAGGCTAAGGGCCTGAAGCTGGATCTGACCCGCGGCAAGCCCGCAAAGGCGCAATTGAGCCTGTCCAACGATCTGCTCGAGCTGCCAGGCGCGGGCAACTATTCCGACGCCGCAGGCAACGACCTTCGCAACTACGGCAACCTTGAGGGCATCAAGGAACTGCGTGAGCTGTGGGGCAAGCTGACCAACATCGACCCAGAGCTGCTGTTGGCTGGAGATTCCTCCTCCTTGAACATCATGTTCGACCTCATCTCTTGGGCTTATGCTTTCGGCACCAACGATTCCGAGCGTCCGTGGTCCCAGGAAGAAACCGTCAAGTGGATCTGCCCGGTCCCGGGTTATGACCGCCACTTCGCTATCACGGAGCACTTCGGCTTCGAGCTGGTTTCGGTCCCTATGCTTTCCGACGGCCCCGATCTCGGCGCCGTCAAGGAATTGGTCAAGGACCCGCAGGTCAAGGGCATGTGGACCGTTCCGATGTTCGGTAACCCAACTGGCGTGACCATCTCCGAGGAGATCGCCAAGGAGCTCGCCTCCATGGAAGCCGCAGCGCCAGACTTCCGCATCATCTGGGACAACGCTTACGCGGTCCATACTCTCACCGATGAGTTCCCGGAGATCCTGCCGATTCTCGACATTGCAGCTAAGGCCGGCAACCCGAACCGTTTCTGGGCTATGTCTTCTACCTCCAAGATCACCTTCGCCGGAGCTGGCGTTGCGTTCTTCGCCTCCTCCCGCGAGAACTTGGATTGGTACCTCTCCCACGCGAAGATTCGCGGCATTGGGCCGAACAAGATAAACCAGCTTGCTCACTACCAATTCTTCGGTTCCGCCGAAGGCGTGCGTGCGGTCATGCGCCGCCACGCGGCGCTGTTGGCTCCGAAGTTCAACGCTGTCCTGCGCATCCTTCAGTCCCGCCTGGGCGAGTACGAGGTCGCGCAGTGGACCGAGCCGAAGGGCGGTTACTTCATCTCCCTCGACGTCATCGATGGCACTGCCACCCGCGTTTGGGAGCTGGCGAAGGACGCCGGCATCGTGCTGACCAAGGCTGGCTCTGCCTTCCCGCACGGCGAGGACCCGAATGACCGCAACATCCGCTTGGCACCTTCACTGCCACCGCAGGAAGAGGTCGAGGCTGCAATGGACGGCGTCGCAACCTGCGTGCTGCTCGCCGCTTTGGAGAAGTTGGGGGCTTAAGCCATCAATTCCGACGAGACTTCGTACTGGTTAAGCCAGGTCATTCCCGTTCCGCTGGAGTTTAAAAACGTGGAAGGCCGCCGGCTTGGTTTAGCTGCGCTTGACGACGCCCAGTCCCTCGCCGTTACCACCACCTTCGGCGAGGTAGACACGGGGCTCAAGCATGCGGAGCAGGGCGTCGATGTGCGCTGCGAGCTGCTGACTGTGGCGCGCGCGACGCAGCCGGAGGTGGCCGCTGCGGTTACTGCGGCTGCAGAAAAGCTGACCAAGGCCGGTGGTGTGTTGCCTGCGCAGCCGGGCATCATGCTGCCGGAGATACTTTCGGAAGATTCGCTCAACGTACACCATGGTCTGCTGATCGCGCCTTATCTGTGGGGCGGCAGCACCCCGCAGCTGCCGGAGGACGGCCGGCTGACTTTGGTCTGTCAGCTGCTGATGCTTACCGATTCAGAATATGCCTATGCGGTGGAAGAGGGCGTCGCCAAGCTGCAGGAAGCAGTAGCTGAACAGGGCGTCGATATCCTCGATTGGAAGCGCGCCGGCTAGCTTGCTCCGCCCGCTGCGGGGGAGAGTGTCGGGCACAGAATGTAGACTGACTAACCGTGGCTCTATACCGGAAATATCGTCCAGCAACGTTCGCGGAAGTGGTCGGCCAAGAGCAGGTCACCAAGCCTTTATCCGCTGCCCTCGACGCAGGGCGTATCAATCATGCCTACCTGTTTTCCGGTCCGCGCGGCTGCGGCAAGACCTCTTCAGCGCGCATTATGGCCCGCTCGCTCAACTGTGAGCAGGGGCCTACGTCTACCCCGTGTGGCGTGTGCGAGTCTTGTGTTTCGCTGGCACCAGGTGGCCCGGGCAATCTGGATGTAACTGAGCTTGACGCGGCTTCCCACAACGGTGTGGAAGACATGCGTGAGCTGCGTGACCGCGCGTACTATGCGCCTGCTGAGTCGCGCTATCGCATCTTCATTATCGACGAAGCACATATGATTTCCGCCTCGGGCGCCAACGCTCTTCTGAAGGTGGTGGAGGAACCACCGGAGCACGTGATCTTTATCTTCGCTACCACGGAGCCGGAAAAGATCATCGGCACCATTCGCTCGCGTACGCACCATTACCCGTTCCGTCTGCTGACCCCACCTGCGATGAAGGGCCTGCTTGAGCGCACCGTCGCTTCTGAGGGCGTGCATGTCGATGACACCGTGTATCCCATGGTCATCCAGGCCGGTGGCGGTTCCCCGCGTGATACTTTGTCCATTCTGGATCAGCTCTTGGCTGGTGCGGGGCCAGATGGTCTGACCTATGACATCGCGCGTCCGTTGCTCGGTGTCACCGATTTGGGCCTGCTGGATAAGACTATTGAGGCGCTTGCCGAGCAAGACAAGGCAGCCTTGTTCATGATCGTCGACGACGTCATTGAAGCCGGCCACGAGCCGCGCCGATTTACCATCGACCTTTTGGATCGCCTTCGCGATCTCATGATTCTGCAAGCGGTGCCGGGTGCTTTGGAGGCCGGCTTGGTCTCGGCCCCGACCGACCGCGGCGAAATCCTTTTGGCCCAAGCCCAGCGCTTTACCGGCCCGCAGTTGGCTTACCTGGCAGAAACCGTCAATAGCCGCATTTCTTCGCTGCGTGGCGCTACTTCGCCGCGCCTGCTTCTGGAGATCCTGTGTGCCCACCTTCTGGTCGGCTCTGCGCCCGCAGCTGCCGCCGCGGGCCAGGCTGCTGCGCTGCCACAGGGAATGTCTGCTGGCTCACCGCAAGGCACTTCCGATGGAACGCCTGCTGCCGGTCACGCAAATACCGCAGCTTCCAACCAACCTGCACCCGCTACTGCCCAAGCCCAAGACCCAGCAGCCGCGGCGGCTGCCATCATCGCTGCTCGCCGTAACCGCCAGGCTCAGCAGCAGGCGCAGCAACAACAGCAGCAGGCCCAAGCGTCGCAGGCACAGCCGCAACAACCGGCACAGCAGGCTGCGCAGCAGCCCGCCGAGCGCGCCGAACAGGCGCCTCAGCAGCGAACCGAGACTCAACCTGCACAGGAGTCTGCTCAGGAACCAGCCAAGGAACCGGCACAGCAGTCTGCTCAGGAACCAGTGCAGGAATCTGCCCAGGAACATGCAGTTGATGTCGCGGAGCAAGTGCGTTCGCAGTGGTCGAACCTTCGCGCGGCCGTGGGGCGTCGTAATAAGGTCGCGGAAATCATGCTTGCCGAGGCTCGCGTGCTCGGCTTCCGCGATGACACGTTGATTCTGGGGCACACCACTGGTGCGCTGGCGGAGCGAATCAACTCGCCTTCAAACAATGATGCAATCGTAGCGGTTCTTAAGGAAGAGCTGCGCCGCGACGTCAAGGTCAACTGCATTATCGGCACCAACCCGAAGGCAGCAGGCTTTAGCGAAAGCACTCCGCGGCAGCAGCCAACGTGGAACCCAAACCAGCAACAGCGCGAGTCCGCTGAGCCAGAACAGGAGTCTGAGAGGCCTAGCCCGCAGACTGAACCCGAGCAGCAATCGGAGCAGTCTGCCAGCGCATCTGCGTCTGCATCTGATGATCCGTGGGGAGCACCGCGACCTATCGGCACGCAGAACAACGAGACTGCTCGCGAAGAGAGCCCCGGGCCAGTGACACCAGCTGCGGCATCGGCGGCTGCGGCAGCCGCCACAGCGGCGGCAAGCGCGCATCAACCTGTACCGCAAGCTACTCCGCCTGCGCAGGTGCAGGCCCCGCGTCAGCAAGCAGCGAAGCCGGCACAGCAGTCATCCCAGCAGGGTGGTGACTGGCGTTCGCGAATCGCGCAAGCCTCACAGGTGGCACAGAAGCGTGACGAGGAATTCAACAAGATTCCGCAGTTCGGCAACGGTGTACCGCTGCCGCCCGAACCAGCGCCGGAAGACGATTTTGAGGTACCACCAGAGGAGTACTATCCGGCTGACCCGCAGCCCAGCCAACCGGGGCCGGGGCAGCAGAGCCAGGAGATGGGGGCGTCGGCAAGCACTGTGCAACCGGCACCTCAACCTGCTCAACAGGCCTACTCCCGCGATGAACAAGAACGCGAAATGATGGAGGAAGCCCAAAACGCCGGCGAGATGGACCACCGCAGCTCCACGGAAGTTGCAATGGAACTGCTCACCAAGGAGCTAGGTGCACGGCGATTGTAGTTAAGCGTCTGTACACTTGACGGGTAGCGAAAATCTTAAAGAAATTTACGTTGAAAGGACTTTCCATGACTGACCCAATGTCCCAGGCAAATGACATGAACGACCTGCTCGCACAGGCTGTCCGCGTGCAGGCTGAGCTGCAGAAGGCACAGGAAGAAATCCTGGCCGCACACGTTGAAGGCACCGCAGGCAACGGCCTGGTTAAGGTTGTCATGACCGGCGGCGCAGAGCTCGTTGACCTCCAGATCGATAAGTCCGTTGTGGACCCTGAGGACGTTGACACCCTCCAGGACCTCGTTATCGGCGCTTTCAAGGAAGCACACGCTGCCGCTGGCAAGCTGGCTCAGGAAAAGATTGGCCCGCTGTCCCAGGGCATGGGCCAGTCCCAGCAGGGCTACGATGGACCTTCCTTCCAGGATGTCTTCGGCGGCAACCAGTAGTCGCGCGTTAAACTAAAAGGCCGTTATTCCCCGCAGCGGGGGAAGCGGCCTTTTTGCATTTCATAGATAGGGAGAATCGTGTTCGAAGGACCTCTGCAGGATCTCATCGACGAGTTTTCGCGCCTTCCGGGTGTCGGGCCGAAGTCGGCGCAGCGTATCGCTTTTCACGTGCTGCACATGGATCCGGAGGACGTCGACCGCCTGCAAAACGCGCTCGGCGCGGTACGTGATGGCGTGACTTTCTGCCGTATCTGTTGCAACATCTCGCGCGAAGAAGTCTGCCGAATCTGCGTGAACTCGCAGCGCGATGCATCCACTATTTGTGTTGTAGAAGAGCCTAAGGACATCCAGGTCATCGAGCGCACCGGTGAGTATGAGGGGCGCTACCACGTTCTAGGTGGCGCTTTGGACCCGCTGGCGAACGTGGGTCCGAAGGATCTCAACATCTCCGTGCTGCTGCAGCGCATCGGTGGCGTGTTGCCTGACCGCGAGCTGGCGGATTCCACCCCGGACGCGCCGTTGTATGACACGACGCCGGAGATCAAAGAGGTTATCCTCGCAACCGATCCGAACACGGAAGGTGAGGCTACCGCGGCTTACCTGGTGAGGTTGTTGCGTGACTTCCCGGATCTGAAGATCACGCGCCTAGCCTCCGGTATGCCGCTGGGCGGCGACCTTGAGTTCGTGGATGAGCTGACGCTGTCCCGCGCGCTGTCGGGTCGTTTGACGGTGTAGCTGTCTTAGCAGCCGCCCTAATTGCCGGATTGTGGCGCCAAGTTGCGCGAAAATGGCGACGATTTGGCATTTAGGGCGGCTAAGGCAAGCCGGGCTAAGGCAAGCCGCGAGCGTCAGCTGAGCGCCCGCAGTTGCGTGTCTAGAGCTGCGAGCGCGGCGGCTTTGATGCGTTGAGGCGCTCGGTGCGCAGCTTGTCCACGGCCGGGATGTCGAGCGACTCGAGGTCTGTGAGGGCAACGCCCATGGCCTTGGCCAGCAGAAGGTCAGCCAGCTGCGGGTTGCGCGCCAGTGCCGGGCCGTGCATGTAGGTCGCGATGACGCTTCCCTGGACGGCGCCTTCGGCAATGCGCTGCTCGGCGGCGTCGGAAAGATCGGCGGTGGCTGCGGTATCGGCATTGCCTTGGCCACGAATGAGCTTGCCCAGCGGCTGCGCGGCAGGGCCCAGGATGGTGGCACCCATGTGGTTCTCGAAGCCGGTGAGGGTTTCGGTCAGCTCCGCGGTGATGCCAGCGCCGGTCGGCTGAGAGGAGACCTCGCCGATGGCACGCTCAGCCATGGAGGCCGTGGTGGCGTCGATGAGACCGACACCGTCAATAATCTGGCCAGAAGCGCGGAATGACTCGCCTAAAACCTGCAGGCCAGCACAGATTGAAAGGATCGGGCGGCCAGCCTCAGCTGCGCGGGTCAGGCCGCCGTCTTTGATGAGGTGCTCCGCCGCGAGAATCTGCGCGGTGTCCTCACCACCGCCGAGTGTGTAGACGTCGAGGGAGTCAGGGACTGCCTCGCCTAGCTTGATCGGAACGATCTCAGCTGAAAGGCCGCGCATGCGGGCGCGTTGGCGAAGGACAAGAGCGTTGCCGTCGTCGCCGTAGGTGCCAAGCACGTCGGGCAGAATGAGGCCGATTTGCAACTGCGTCTTAGCCATTGGCGTTCTCCTTTACTTTGCGCTCAAGCGCCTTCTTCAAATCACGGAAAGCGGTGTAGTTAGCCAGCACCTCGATGCGGCCCGGTGGGCAGGCCTCGATGGCTTTGACTGGATCCGGGATGAGCTCGTGCGAGATATCGGCGTAGACCAAGCGCACAGCAAGGTCGGTGCCGCGCTCGCCGGCGGCCTTGACCGCGAGGTTTTCAAAGTCCTCGAAGCGTACGTCCCACAGCCAGGACATATCGATGCCGTCTGCCACGTGGCCGTTGGTGGCAATGACCAGGCCGTCGGCAGAGCGATCCACCATGGACAGGGCCTCCTGCCAGCCGGCTGGGTTCTTAGCCAGCAGCAGGCGAATCTCACGGTCACCCAAGGTAATGGTGGAGTAGCGGCCGGCCACGTCGTTGACGGATTCGGTGGCGGCGATGGCCTTGGCCTCGTCCACGCCGAAGCCTTCCACTGCGGCGGCGATGGCCTGGGCGGCATTGCCGCGGTTGGCGCGTCCAGGCAGGGAGAGGTTCAGTTCCTTGTCACCCTGCGGGGTGTGCAAACCATCTTGGTCTACGCGCCAGGTTGGGGTGGGGCGGCGGAACTCGCGGCCGTCGGGAAGCGGCTTGACCGCACGCCAATCATCCTCATCACGCACGATGTGGCCGCCGGTGCGTGGGCAGGTCACGGACTCGCCGAGCCATCCAGCGCCAGCGGAGACCCAGATGACGTTCTTGGCGTCGTAGGCCACGGAAGTCATGAGGACATCGTCGCAGTTGGCGATGACCAGCATGTCTGGGTGGGCTTCGACGGCGCCGCGCAGAGCGCGCTCGATCTTATTGATCTCACCGACGCGGTCGAGCTGGTCACGGGAGAGGTTCAGCAGCACCAGCGCCTGCGGATTCAGGTTGTCTGCCACGTGCGGAACGTGCAGCTCGTCTACCTCCAACACGAGGTGGGAGGCGTCTTTGCCCGCCATGAGCGCGGAGATGATGCCAGCATCCATGTTGTCGCCGCCGTCATTGGTAGCGACTTTGTGCTCGCTGCGTACAGCGGCGGCCAGCATGCGGGTGGTGGTGGACTTGCCGTTGGTGCCGGTAACCAGCACCGCAGGGCGGCCACCACCGAGGTTAGCCATGATCTGTGGATCAATCGCGCCAGCGATAAGGCCACCGATCATTCCGCCGGCGCCTCGTCCGGTTGCGCGGGAGGCGGTGGTGGCCAGCTTGGCAGCGGTCGTGGCTGCGTTGGTACGCAATGAACGCAACGTGCCGGAAAGGTTAAAACTCATGCCCCTAGGGTAGTCGCGTCAGCCCGCGGGGCGGGTACTTGCACGCCTAGTTTTGGCCGGAGTTTTTATTCTTGGCAGACCCATTTGCCCCGGAGTTGTTCTTTCCGGAGCTGGTTTGGCCCTTGTTGCCCTGCGAGTTTCCGCCCTTGGCCTTGCCACCACGCCGGCCACGGCCACCGCGGCCGGCACGGCGCCGCCGCCGTTTGTTGCCACCCGAGTTCCCAGAGCCGGATTTCTCCTCGTTCTTCGGATTGCCGCCGGGCTTGGCGTTGGAAGAATTGGGATTTTCGTTTGTTTGCTGACTATTGTTCTTCTGCTGGTTGCGGCCGGAGGATTTGCCCGAGCCCGACTTACGGCGCGAGCGCCGCCTATTAGCGCTGCCGGAGCGGCGATTATTGCTGTTCGGCACGTGTGCCTGAGCGCGATTATCGGAATCCTTCTCTGGCTCCGGCTCGATTGCTTCTTGGATGCGCTCGAGCGCTGCAAGGAAAGCAGTGTCAGACATCAGCGGGATGCCCTTGCGGTGGGCGTGCATGGGCTTGCCCACGAAATCGGTGGTGATGTTGCAAACCACCAGCGAGGATTCGCGCGTGAGCTTTTCCGAATAGTTGAGCTCTTCACGTGCGATAGCCGCGATGATGGTGTCTGGATCTTCCATGATCTCTGGCGCGACCACGATCTCCATGCCGCGGTGCAGCTCCTTGCCAGGAACGTATTTGCCCGGATTGTGGTGCTGACGTGGGGCTTCTGCGGCGTCGACACGCACGTGCGAGCGCTGCAAACCAAAGCGATCTGCGCGCAGCTCATCTGGCGCGTATGCACTACGCGTGCCGGTTGCTTGATGCTGATAGAGGCGGTACAGCAGCTGGGTTTGCTCGCGGGAGGTGGCGGCCTCGCTGCGTTGGGCACGTTCAACAGTTGCGGTGGGCGGAGCTACATCAAGGCCGCTGCGCTTGGCGACGGCCGCGAGGCGGACATCGTTATCCCACACCCCCTGGCGGCGGGCGGTGGCCAAAGTATCGACGATGCTGACCGGGGTAGGAACGTGGCCGACCTTCTGGCGGCGGCGCCTGCCCTTATTACGGTTGCGGTTTCGCGAGCGGTTCTGGCGCGCGGCGGCCATCATGGCGCGACGCGCCTCGGAGACGATGAAACCCCAGGTAAAAGGGGTATCGTGCACGATCAAGGTGCGGCCGTCAATTAGCCGATCAAGTGGCTTGAGCAGCCGCGAGAAAGACTGGCCTTCTGCTACTTCCTCAACGCTAAGCCCATGCAGGTGCCGTGGGCCCGGGTTGGTACCAGGGTTGATGATGGCGTGGAACTCTTGGCCTACCTCGTGCTTTTCGTTATAAGTCAGGGCATCGATGGCAACGAGGCGCCCGGTAGAAGGATGGATGCCGGTGGTCTGCACCGTGAGTGCGACGAAAGGGTAGGCAGCAACGGCCTCGGCCTGCGCTATTTCTTGCGCGCTTGGCTGCTTGCTTTCTTTGTCGGTGCTAGCCCGGCCGGGATTGTGCGGGCGGCCAGCAGCCAGCGCGGCCGGTGAAGGCGCGGGGGCTGGATCGGGGCCGGGGGTGGTGCTCATTGTTTTAAGTGTAGTACCCCGGCTGGACACGTTGGCTCAACGGGCGAGCGTGTGACCTAGCCGCGGATAATGATGGTGATGGTTCCTGGCGTGGTGGGCTTCCGGGTCGTTGACGTTGGGGAGGCCGGACGCGTGGTCGAGTTAGGAGTCGTGGATTCCTCGGTGGTGCATGCTTCCGTAGTTTCGGTGGTGCTTGCTTCCTTAGTTGGGGTAGGAGAGGTGGAAGTCGAGCTCGGCTCCGATGTCGTCGGCGTGGTGGAGGTTGCCGGTGGCTTCGAGATGTTTGGATCCGTGCGGGTAGGCGAAGGTGCAGTTCGCGTTGGCTCCTTTGCATTACGCGGTTGGGGAGAAGGCTCCTTCGTTGGGGTGGCCGGCGGAAGCGTCGGTACCGGCAGTGGCGCTGGAAGGTTCTGGTCGTCACCAGAAGCATGGCGCGGCGACGTTGGGCGGGAAGGAACGCGTGGGTTTTCCTTGTTGCCCTCGAGCATGGTCTGCGCATCTGGCGCAGCGAGGATGCGTTCGTCGGAATCCCGGGAGCCTTCGTCCGTGTTGGGTTCTGCGGTGGGTTCGACGGCGTCGGAAGTCTGCTTCCGTGTAGCTACAGCACTGCGGTCTTTGGTGCCTTCGCGGGAATCCTCGCGAGGCGTGGTGCGTGAGCTAGGCTCTGCCGTGGCTTTTTGGGCGCTGGAAGTGCCGAAAATGTCCCGGTAGGGCGAAAGGTCGCGTGGGAAGACTGAGTCCTCATAGGAGTGGCTTTGTGCTTCGGTAGCTTCTTCGCGAGCCTGCTCATCCACGGAAAAGATGGAGGCCGCGAGGTTAGCGCCACCGCCGACGATGATCGCTGCGCTGGCAGCGGCCACGAGTTTTAGTCCGGCACTGCCGCCGACGAGAGGCATGGAGGAAGCCTGCGAAGACATCAGCGCCGCGACTTCATTGTTGGTGGAGCCGAAGAAATTCACGTTGGTGTGTTCCTGCGCCTCTGCGCGGGCGGCAGCCACTGCGGAAAGGCCCATGGAAGCTGCAGTAGCAGCGCCGGCGACGCCAGCGACAACAGCACGCTTGTCATCAGACTGCTCATCGGCATAAACGACAAGGCGAGGCTTGCCCTCATCCATGCAGTAATAGGCGCGTGCTACGGCGAGCAGGCCACTGTTTTGGTAGCTCGAAACGGTATCGGCCAAACGGTGGGCGTCATCACGGCTAAGCGAGGCGATCTGCACACCATCGACCGCCACGTTGACGCTGCGGCGGCCAAAGAAACGGCGCGCATGCAGGGTGACCAAGAAGTGCTCGGCGGATTCTGGGAAGACGTCCATCTTGGACTGGAACTGAGTGATTGCCGCAGCCGTAGTGCCAGGCAGCATGGCCCAGCGCTCAGCCGGCGGGTTATTGACCGGAACACACAGGCCAGGGGCCGGTAGCTCGACATCGAAAGAAGGCCATTCCTCGCCATCAAACTCCACCATGGTTACGTGTGCGGTAACCAGAGGGCGCAAACCTGCATCGATGATCCAATCAAGCTCGGTATAAGCCGCAGCTTCTTCCCGTTCGAGGTAGCCGATGGTGGTGTCTTCGTAGCGGACACGGAAGCCTTCGGCAGAAGAGCCCGTGAGGTTGACCTCCACTGCAGGCTGTTCAGAGCCAGATTCTTCCATTAGCTCGACGAGGAAGTCTGGGCTTACTTCTTGGATGGGAATTCGATTTACATCGCCAAAACCATGGTTAGGGACCATGTAGTTTGTCGATTTCATCTGTATTCGCTTTCGTAGGGTGCGGGGAAGAAGTTTGGGAGTGGGGGTGCGAGTTTTAAGGAGAGAGACTTAGAGGGTCTGCTGCGCCTAGAGCGCGCTGACCCTCTAAAAGAAACTAATTCCACCCTACCGCCTCGTAGCTTTGAACTCAAACGTATAAGCGGCATTTGAGCAGGTCGAAAGGTTGCCGTGCGCTGACTGAGTTGGGCAATGAGCGTGCAATTAAAGGGCAATCAACACTGCGATCAAAACGGCGATGCAAACAATCACGAGGGCGAAGATGAGCCAGCTCTTATTGTTCTTTTTTGCCCGGGTGGAATCCGCTGTGGCCTTTTGCGGGAGCCGGTCGATACGGGACAAGTCTTCATCGGTGATGGCCTTGAAACTGGTGGTCTCAAAAGTGGCTGCAGCAGAGCTTGCGCTACGGGTGTTTTCCGCCAGTAGGCGTTCCTGGCCGGAGCCGTCGCGGGTTTCCTGTTCTATCTGCTTACCAGCATAAATGTTGAGCACTCGTCCGCCTTGGCGAGGGAAGTGGTAGGCATGGGCGAGCGTGCTTAGCCCCTGCTTGGCATGCTGGACGAGCAGGTCCGGAAGATAGTCCGGGTAGCTATCCAGCGTGCCGATGAATTGTGGGCCAAGATAAGCGCTGATGCGCTGCGGATCGGATTCGGCCGCGCGCAAGGTAACCAGCAGGTGGATTCGCCCAAACTGCGGAATGTCGACCTCGTCTGGGATATCCGTGATGCTTATCGCTGGGGCAAAAGAAAGCAGCGCCCACGGGTTGGACGGCGGATTATTCGCGGGCAGGCATAGGCCCGGACGCGGCAGCAACACCGTGGGCTGGGGGCTTTGGCGAAGTGTTACTGCTGGAGTCAGCTGGGCGTCGAAAAGCAGCTCTATCTCTGGGTACTCAGCCGCATCCTGAGGCACAATCAGACCTACGACGCCGGCGGCGGTCGCCACCTGCCAGGTGCCGTCAGGCTGCCTGGACAAAGTGGCGTTGACCTCTCGCTGTTTTGCTTCCGCAGAAGGCGAATTCTGGGATGCCGATGCGGGGTGCACGGGCAATTCCTGCACCGCGCCGAGCCCCAAGTGGGGGATGGGATAGAGCGATAAAGTCATGCCTCGACTTCTACCACCTTTAGCCCAGCGCGCGGTTGACCGCCGAATTGATGGCGAAAATCGAAGCACGCGTGGTGGAGCCGGCAATGCCAGCGCCCCACACCTTGGTGCCGTTGACGTCGGCGGCAATGTAGCAGGCAGCCTCGGCGTCGTCGCCAGCGCTACGCGATTGCTGTGCGTACTCGATTACCTCGAAATCAATTCCCAGCGCTTCGAGGGCATTGGCGTAGGCCGCAATCGGACCGTTGCCGTGGCCGGAAACCACAGACTCCACCTCGTTGTAGATGACTGTCGCGGTGACCTTGGCTTCGGCGTCGTCGCCTACCGCGTTATCGATCTGGAAGCTCTTGTGTGCAAGCGGTGCCTCGCGGCCCAGGAACTCGGTGGCGAAGATATCCCACATACCCTTGGAACCGACCTCGCCGCCTTCGGCATCCGTGACTTCTTGGACCACGGCGGAAAATTCTGCCTGCATCGTGCGCGGCATATGAATGCCGTGATCGGTCTTCATGATGTAGGCAACGCCGCCCTTGCCAGACTGGGAGTTCACGCGGATAACAGCCTCGTAGTCGCGCCCGACGTCCTTCGGATCGATTGGCAGGTAAGGCACCTCCCATTCGGTCTCGCGCAGCTCTTCCCACGAGACATCCGTGTTGATGGCGCCGGGGCGTACCTCGTTGGCCAGGGCGTCGAGGCCCTTGTTGATGGCGTCCTGGTGGGAACCGGAAAAGGCGGTAAAGACCAGCTCGCCGCCGTAGGGGTGGCGCTCAGGAACGCGCAGCTGATTGCAGTACTCTACGGTATCGCGGATAGTGGGCAGGTCGCTGAAATCAATTTGTGGATCGACGCCTTGGGTGAGCATGTTCAGGCCCAGCGCCACCAGATCCACATTGCCGGTGCGCTCGCCGTTGCCGAACAGGCAGCCCTCGATGCGGTCCGCGCCCGCCAGATAACCCAGCTCGGCAGCCGCGATGCCGGCACCGCGGTCGTTGTGTGGGTGCAGCGACAGGATGATGCTTTCTCGCTTGGCCAGGTTGCGGTGCATCCATTCGATGGAATCCGCGTAGACGTTCGGCGTAATCATCTCCACTGTGGAAGGCAGGTTGATGATCATTGGGTGCTCGGGCGTGGGCTCCATGATTTCAACCACGGCGTCGCATACCTCTCGGGCAAATTCTAGCTCCGTGCCGGTGAAAGACTCCGGGGAGTATTCCCAGCGCCAGTTCGTGTCGGGGTAGTCCTGGGCTACTTCTTTGATGAGCGCTGCGGCGTCGCAAGCCAGCTTCTTGATTGCAGGGCGGTTTTTGCGGAAGACCACGCGGCGCTGCAGCTTCGAGGTGGAATTGTAGAAGTGCACGATGACGTTTTTGGCGCCCGCGCAGGCCTCAAAGGTGCGCCGGATTAAGTGCTCGCGTGCTTGCACCAGGACTTGGATGGTGACGTCTTCAGGGATCTTGTTCTGCTCGATGATCTCGCGCACGAAGTTGAAGTCGGTCTGAGATGCGGAAGGAAAACCTACCTCGATTTCCTTGTAGCCCATCTTGACCAGCAGGTCGAACATGCGGTGCTTGCGCTGCGGGCTCATGGGGTCGATCAGCGCTTGGTTGCCATCGCGCAGATCGACCGCGCACCACTGTGGAGCGCAAGTGATTTTCTTATCCGGCCAAGTGCGGTCCGGCAGCTGAATGTCTTCTACTTCTTGGGCAAAGCTGCGGTAGCGGTGGGTGGGCATTGCGGAACCGCGCTGCTTATTCCAGGCGGGCTGGTTCTTGCCAAAGTCGCCGTTGGGGGTGGTGATTTCGCGTGGGGCGGTGATAAAAGAATCGTTGGGAGCCATGATTTGTCCTTGTTGCTTCGTTAAGGAAGTGGATAAAGAGGTACCGTTTGGCCAGCAGCGGCGGGGGTGGGAAGGCGCAGTTTGGATGCGCGTTGTGAAAACCCGCGACGGGGGCGCTGGCCGGTGGGTTTTGAAAGGCCTAAATCCCGCCGCGGCAAATAAGGAGGAGGCTCTGCCGCATAGTCATGTGAATCACACTAACGCGTTTCTCATGATGTGGCAAGAGTTCCCACATAATGGGATCTCCTTTTTGGGGTGGGATAATTCCACGCAAATCGAGGTGGGGTCTGAAGCATGCCGATAACATTGCATAACGTGCACGAAGTCAAGAATGTGGCCGGCGCAGAAGTAGCGCATAGCGTGGCCCCTCGTCTCGGTAGGCAGGATTGGATTGCCGCGAGTCTAATTGCTGTGCTGGGCAACCTCCTGCGGATTGGGGTGCTGGCCCTTTTTGCGCAGGCTAACGAAGATAACTTAGGCGGCCTGCTGACCAAATGGGACGCAAAGTACTACACGGAGATTGCCCGTGCTGGTTACTTCGGTGCTGACGTTGCCGCGGACGGAAACGTCAATGAAGTAACGATGGCCTTCTTCCCGGGCTTTCCACTCGTCATAAAGGCGGGCAGCTTCTTTGTTGCGAATGAAGCTGCCGTCGCCATTGTTCTGAACTTCCTCTTCACTTTTCTCATGGCTGCGGGCGTCATGGCCATCGCGCAGCGCATGGGGGCCGGTTTTAAGGCCCGCGCGGTTGCCGCCATCGCCGTGACCAGCGCCCCGATGTCCATCGTGTTCGCCATGCCCTACACGGAGGCGCTCTTCGGCGCGCTGGTGATGTGGATGCTCGTTGCCTTGCTGGATGAAAAGTGGTGGCTGGCCGGCCTTTTAGGCTTTGCGCTTTCCGCAGTGCGGCTCACGTCTATCGACGTCCTCGTGGTCTTTGCCCTCATCGTATTATTCAAGGCCGTCCGCGAGTGGAAGGCCTGGCTGAGCCTCATCTTCGCAGCGATTCCATTGGGTGCTTACCTGACGTGGGCGAATAGCTATCTCGGGCAGGCAGGTGGCTACTTTGGCATCCAAGAAAAACACTGGAACTCCCATTTCGATTTCGGTGCGGCAACGCTCAAGTGGATATGGTCCACGCTTTTGACCTCTGACAACGTGGGCTATCTGCTTTCCGCGCTCGTAATCGTCGGCGCGCCCATCCTGTTGCTCTTGGGCTGGCGGCGCTTGCCAGCGCCGGTTTGGCTTTTCGCCGCCGCGCTCATAGCGAATGTTTTGTTCTCTGATGGCATCATGCATTCGCGCCCACGCCTGCTTTTGCCCGCGGCGGTCTTGTTTATTCCATGGGCAATCAAGCTGGCTAATTCCGTGATCACCCGCAGCACCGCAGCGCTATGCGGCGCCTATGTTCTCTTCGGTGCGTGGTTTTCGGCGCACATGCTTGCCGTATTCGAGTGGGCTATTTAGCTCTGGATCTGCCGCGTGGAGGAGCCCACTGGGCGGCGCGACAAGATGACCGTGCCTAGGATCATCACGGCTAGAGCTAAGGACATGAGCGTCCAGCCCGCCAGCGAATCAACCTGGAATTGCTCGCCCAAGACCACGTAGCCCAAGCCAAAAGCAACGATGGGCTCCATGATGGTCATAGCTGGCAGGGATTGCTTTAGCGCACCGGCGTGGAAAGAATATTGCTGGAGCACGGTTCCGCCGCCGGCGAGGGCGATTAAGCCCCAAAACTGCCAGGACACCAAGAGCTGGCCAAGGTCCTCGTGGGAGAAGATGTCCACCACGGACTTAGATAGCAGCGCCACATAGCCGTAGAGGATGCCGCAGGAAGTTCCCAAGGCCAAGGCGCGCCGGGCGGGGAAGCGCCACGCTAGGAAGCCGAGCAGCGCCAAGCCCAGTGCGCCGCACAGCAGTGGCGGCCACCATTGCGAAAGGGAGGGGCGCGGATCGCCGGCAACGGGGCGGCCGTAGACCACCAAGATGCCCACTGCGATAGTCAGCGCGCTGCACCAGAAGATTTCATGAAAAGACAGCGACCGCTTGGAATACCAGGCAGAAAGCGGCAACGTGAACATCAGCGAGAGCACCAAGATGGGCTGAACTACCAGCAGGGTGCCAAAGCCTAGGGCGACAATCTGCAGGCCATAAGCCACAATGGCGGCAAGTGTGCCGACCCACCACACGGGATTGCGCATCGCGGTGCGCATGACCGAGCCGGAGGCTTCAAGTGCGATCCGGTGACGGACTACCGTGCCCCAAGCCACGGTGAGCGCGGAGGCAAGGGCAAAGAAAACCGCCAAGAGATTGCTGAACACCTCCACCACCGTAGTAGGTAGTCGCCCTTTTTAACGAATACTGCTCACGGGTGAAAATAAATGTTTCAAAGTCGTTAGGTTTGCCTCTTTTGGTGCGGTGAATAAAAACACTTTGATCCCCTTCACATATTGTGAAAGGAAGTACCTCGTCGGGGTAGCATGGACAACTGACTAATGCACGACAGGTATAGCGGGGCTTATCGGGCCTGTGGCTATAGGCTGTCGCGGGAAGCGCACAGTGAAAGGTGGATATCCCAACGTGGCCTTAATCGTTCAAAAATACGGAGGTTCCTCCCTCGAAACCGCGGATCGCATCCGCGCCGTCGCCGAGCGCATTGTGGCTACCAAGAAGGCGGGCAACGACGTGGTTGTTGTCTGCTCCGCCATGGGGGACACCACCGATGAACTCCTCGACCTTGCTGCCCAGGTCAACCCAGTGCCACCGCAGCGTGAAATGGACATGCTGCTTACCGCCGGCGAGCGCATTTCTAACTCCCTGGTTGCTATGGCCGTGGAATCCTTCGGCGCCGAGGCGCAGTCCTTCACTGGCTCTCAGGCAGGCGTGCTTACCACGGAGCGCCACGGCAACGCGCGCATCGTGGACGTCACGCCGGGCCGCATCACCGAGGCCCTGGACCAAGGCAAGATCTGCATCGTCGCTGGTTTCCAGGGCGTTAATAAGGAAAGCCGCGACGTCACCACCTTGGGCCGCGGCGGTTCCGACACCACTGCGGTAGCCCTTGCCGCTGCGCTGCACGCCGATGTTTGCGAGATCTATTCCGACGTCGACGGTGTCTACACCGCAGACCCACGCATCGTGCCGAACGCGCAGAAGCTCGAGAAGCTCTCCTTCGAGGAGATGCTGGAGATGGCAGCCGTCGGCTGCAAGATTCTGGTTCTGCGTAGTGTGGAATACGCCCGCGCATTCGATCTGCCCCTGCGAGTTCGCTCGTCTTATTCAAACGACCCCGGCACTTTGGTGGCCGGTTCAATGGAGGATATCCCTGTGGAAGAAGCAGTACTGACTGGTATCGCGACCGATACCTCTGAAGCAAAGGTCACCGTTCTGGGCATTCCGGATCGTCCAGGGGAGGCCGCCAAGATCTTCCGCGCCATCGCGGAGGCGGAGATCAACATCGATATGGTCCTGCAAAACGTCTCCTCCTTGGAATCCGGAACCACCGACATCACCTTCACCTGCCCGCGCGCGGATGGCCCGCGTGCCATGGAGATTTTGACCAAGCTCAAGAATGAGAGCCACTGGGCAAACGTGCTTTACGACGACCAGGTGGGCAAGGTTTCCTTGGTCGGTGCCGGAATGAAGTCGCACCCAGGGGTCACCGCAGACTTCACCGAGGCGCTTCGCGACGCCGAGGTAAACATGGAGCTCATCTCCACTTCGGAGATCCGCATCTCCGTGCTGGTGCGAGAGCTGGAACTGAACAAGGCAGCCATTGCGCTCCACGAGCGCTTCCAGCTCGGGGGCGAGGAAGAAGCTACCGTTTACGCTGGCACGGGCCGTTAATTTAGGAAGAAGGAATTTTTCATGACCACCGTTGCAGTTGTTGGTGCTACCGGCCAGGTGGGACGCGTCATGCGTTCCATCTTGGAGGAGCGGAATTTCCCAGCTGACAAGGTTCGTTTCTTTGCCTCGCCGCGTTCTGCTGGCCAGGAACTGGTGTTCCGTGGCGAGAAGGTTGTGGTTGAGGATCTCTCGCAGGTAACCGAGGAATCCGTCGCTGACGTCGACATTGCTTTGTTCTCTGCCGGCGGCGCTACTTCGCTCGATTGGGCCCCGGTCTTTGCCGCTGCAGGCGCAATCGTGGTGGATAATTCCTCCGCATACCGCAAGGACCCCGAAGTTCCGCTCATTGTCTCTGAGGTAAACCCCGAGCAGGCAAAGAACCTGCCGAAGGGCATCATTGCTAATCCGAATTGCACCACCATGGCCGCAATGCCGGTTCTTAAGGTCTTGCACGATGCTGCCGGCCTGAACCGTTTGCACGTGTCTTCTTATCAGGCAGTTTCTGGCTCTGGCTTGGCTGGTGTTGAGGCCTTGACCAAGCAGGCCGCCGAGATTGGAGATCGCAACGTAGAGCTTGTCCATGATGGCTCCGTTCTCGAGGTCTCTGAGGAAGAGCTTGGCCCATACGTTGCGCCGATTGCTTTCAACGCGCTGCCTTTCGCTGGCAACTTGGTTGATGATGGCTCCGAGGAAACCGATGAGGAGCAGAAGCTGCGCAACGAGTCGCGCAAGATCCTGGGTATTCCTGAGCTTAAGGTTGCTGGCACCTGCGTGCGCATCCCGGTATTTACCGGCCACACCCTGACGATGCATGCGGAGTTCGACAAGGCAATCACTCCGGACGAGGCACGCCGCCTGCTTGGCGACGCCCCCGGTGTCAAGGTCGTCGACGTTCCGACCCCGCTTGCTGCCGCAGGCGTGGACGAGTCCTTGGTGGGCCGTATCCGCCAGGATCAGTCCGTTGATGACAACAAGGGCCTCGTGCTGGTTGTTTCCGGCGATAATCTGCGCAAGGGCGCAGCTTTGAACACGATTCAGATTGCTGAGTTGTTGGTCTAGCGCGCGGACCCAAAACAAAGCCATAAAACACAGAAAGGAGCTTGTACATCCAATAAACGGATGTACAAGCTCCTTTTTAGCTATCTACTTCGGATTCTTACTTTGGTACTTCCGGCTTGGTGTGCTCGACGAAGACCACGGAAGGATCTGGGTCCTCGCGGTCATACTCGAGTTCTTCGTCTGCTTCGAGATCTTCGTGGATTTCTTCTTCGACGGTATCGACAAACTCCGCAGTTTCCATGTTGGAGGCCGTGGCCAAGGTGCGCAGTTCCTTCTCATTCTTCTTGGTAAAGTGCTCGCGCGGATCAAGGCGACGCTGCACCAGCGTACGAGCACGCGTACGGCGGTCTGATTCCTTTACCATCTTGCCGCGATTCTTAACCCAGCCAAAGAGCATGATAGCGATGACCACCAAGCCGCCGTAGCCAAGAATTGGATAAATCAGTCCGACGAGGTCCTTGAAATCAGCGAAGGACAACGCAAAGCCAAAGAGGCAGGTGATGAGATAGACGGGGTAAAAGCGCTTCTCATGGCCGCGCGTCAGGCGTTTAGCCAGCGCGTAGAACATGCCCACTGCGGTGTTGAAGATCATGCCGTAAATGACAAAAGTCATTCCGTAACCCAGCGCTGGGTGGATGGTGTTAATCAATGCTAGGACAGGCATTGCCTGGCCATTTACCTGCGGTGCGGCAAAGAATAGGGCGCAGACCAGCAACGCCAGCATGAACAGGAAAATAGCGCCACCAATAACACCGCCTAGGCCGACGGTCTTGTTATCCAAGAAGTTTCCGCCAATCACAATGGCCATGGAAACGGTGCAAATAGCGGTTAGGCCAGTGTAATTAAGCGAGGCGATCCAAGGATTAGCGATTGCCGGATCAACGTTGTGGATGGCGTAGTTGTTTGCTTCCTCAAAGGTCGCTTGGTTCGTCACCAAAGTGTAGATAGTGACGAAGCCGATGAAGGCGATGATAAAAGGCGTGATAAAGCCCAAGACAGCGGTGACTTTATCGACGTCGAGAAGCCCCGTGATGAGCACCAGCACCAGCATGATCAAGGAGCCCACCCACGTTGGGAGGGAAGGGAATTGCTGGGCGAGGTTGGCGCCGCCGCCGGCGAACATGACAAAGCCCACCGCAAAAAGCGTGATGATGGTGGCCCAGTCGAGGATCTTCGAGGTGATAGGCGCGGTGATTTGGGAGTAAACAGCGGTATGCTCCGAAGCCTGGAAATAGGATCCAAGCTGTAGGAAAGCGATGCCTGCGACGACCATGAGGGCGGCGGCCAATACCATGCCCCACAATCCGAGCGTGCCGAAGGATACAAAATATTGCATGGCTTCCTGGCCGGAGGCAAAGCCAGCGCCGACCATAACGCCAATAAAGGCCATGGAGATGGCTACTGCGCGTTTAAACATAAGATGTGGGGAGTCTCGCTATCTCACACGCGCCGGGAGGGTAAGTCCGCGCTCATCATTTTGCAGGCTGTGCTTTTGTGTGCGGGGCGTTTGCTGCCATGGTGGCGCAAGACCGGTTCGACGTTCGATTTATCACGTGTGCGTTGTAAAACATTAGGCGTATGAGCTGGGTTAGGCCAACTCATACGCCTTGGAAAGGTCTGCTTAAGCAGGAAGGGGAGAGAGCTTTGTATTAGTCTCGTGGAACTTCTGGCTTGGTGTGCTCGACGAAGACAACTGAAGGATCAGGATCTTCACGGTCGTACTCGAGCTCGTCATCTGCCTCGAGCTCCTCGTGGATTTCTTCGGCAACGGTGTCCTCAAACTCGTCGGTCTTCATATTGGAAGCGGCCGCGAGCTTTGCGAGCTCCTTCTGGTTCTTCTTGGTGAAGTGCTCGCGCGGGTCGAGCTTGCGCTGGACCAGGGTGCGAGCACGCACTCGACGTTTGCTTTCGGAAGTAATTTTGTCGCGCTTTATAACCCAGTTGAAGACCATAACGGCAATCATCAGCAGGCCAAGGTAGCCCAAGATTGGGTAGATGTTGCTGACCAAAGACTTGAAACCGACGAAGGAAAGAATGAAACCGATGATGCAGGAAGCGGCATAGACTGGGTAGAAAAGCTTCGGCTTCTTACGGGTCAGGCGCTTGCCCAGCGCGTAGAACATGCCCACTGCGGTGTTAAAGACCATGCCGTAAATGACAATCGTCATCACATAGCCCAGAGACGGGTGAATGGTGTTGATGAGCTCTAGAACCGGCAGATCTTTTGCATGCACGGTCGGTGCCACCATGAATAGGGAGGCCACGAGCAGTGTCAGCAGAAGCAGGTAGATAAAGCCGCCGATGAGGCCACCGATGCCCACTGCACGATTGTCGAGGATGTTGCCGCCGATGACGATGGACATGGATACCGCGCACATGACGTTCAGGCCGGTGTAGTTCAGGGCGGCGAGCCACCAGTTGCCCAGCGTGGTGTCAACGTTATTCGTGGCGAATTCGTTGAGGTGGCTCCAATCAACGTCGGCGGTGGCGATGGTATAGCCGGTGGCCAAGACGATAAAGATGATGATGAATGGAGTAATGGTGCCGATGACTGCGGTGACGCGGTCAACGTCGAGCAGGCCGACGAGCAGGACGAGCACCAACATCAGTGTTGCACCTACCCAAATCTTTATGTCTGGGAATTGCTGCGTGATGGTGGATCCGCCACCGGCGAACATCACGAAGCCGATGGAAAAGAGCGTGGCAATCGTGGACCAGTCCAAGATCTTGGAGGTAATTGGTCCGGAAATTTTGTCGTACACCGCCGTGTGCTCTGTGGCCTGGAAATAAGATCCCAGCTGCAAAATTGAAATGCCGGTGATGATCATCAACCCGGCAGCCAGCGCTACGCCCCAGAAACCAGTGGTTCCGAAGGCTACGAAGTACTGCATAGCTTCCTGGCCCGAGGCAAAGCCCGCGCCGACAACAACACCGATAAACGCCATGGAGATAGCCAATGCGCGTTTCATCATGAGGAGATTTCTCGCATTCTCACACGCGCCGGGCAAAAAGAAATGCGCGCATTTTTGTAGCGCGCTGGCCCGGGTCGACCTTCGATTTGTCACGTGTGTTTTTAAGCCATGCTACTTTTCTTTAATGCCTTTCATCCAGACAATTTTCTAAAAGTGCACAGAAATTTCGCGAAAACTTCTTGGGTTCCAGCGCTAAAATCGCAGCTAATTGTACCGAAAGTGAAGCCTGGTAAATAGTAGGTAACGATTCGCGCTAATGATTCCTGGCTAGGCTCCTGTACCTTCGATGAGGTCTTTGCGGGCGCGGGCAACGCGGGAACGAATCGTGCCGATGCGTACGCCAGCGATTTTGGCTGCTTCTTCGTAGGAATAGCCCAGTACTTGGGTGAGGATGAGGGCTTCGCGGCGGTCTGCGGGCAGGGCGTCGATTAGCGTGCGGGCGTCGATCCAATCGCTCCACGCTCCGGAGTTCTCGGTCGAAGGCGTCTGTGCCGCTGCGTCTTCATATTCCGTTGCAGCCTTTCGCGGGCGCGCCATGTCGTGGCGAATGTTGTCCACCCATACGCGGCGCGCGAGGGAAAGCAACCAGGTGCGTGCTGAGGAGCGCGCGGCGAAGCGGGGGAGCGCGCTGATGACTCGTAGGTACGTCTCTTGGGTGAGATCGTCTGCGATTTCCGCGCCGCCTAGGTGCGCGAGAAGACGCCACACATCATCCTGAGTGGACTTAATAAACTCCGTGAGAGCTGCGCGATCGCCGCGGCCGGCCTTGAGCGCAAGGTCAGTGACGCGGGCGTCGTCATGCTCGGAGTGGTGTTTCACCAAAATGAACTTACCAGGATGAACGCTAAATTAGATTTCCCTGGCAGAACTTATTAATTCGCTGATTTTTGTTGCGAGGGCCTATTAAGCGGGGTAGGTTATTGCTTGTCCGTGATTGATAATCCACCCCAAATTATCAACAATTTTATTGACTAGTTCCCGCTAGTTTTCTTAGGAGGCTTTCCATGACTAACTCTGAAGCTGACAAGGTCCTCGACAAAGGCCAGCGCCCCGCAGGCGGCCCAAATACCACCAGCCCTTCCGGTCAGCCGGTTGCTACCGAGAATACCAGCATTACCGCAGGTCAGAACGGCCCAGTTGTTCTCAATGACATTCACCTGATTGAGAAGCTTGCGCACTTCAATCGCGAGCGCGTGCCAGAGCGCACCCCGCACGCAAAGGGCCATGGCGCCTTTGGCGAGCTGCACATCACCAACGATGTCTCGCGCTACACCAAGGCGAAGCTCTTTCAACCAAACACTGTCACCCCAATGATGGGCCGTTTCTCCACCGTTGCTGGCGAGCAGGGATCTCCGGATACCTGGCGCGATGTGCACGGCTTCGCACTGCGTTTCTATACCGAGGATGGCAACTACGACATCGTCGGCAACAACACCCCGGTCTTCTTCCTGCGTGACGGCATGAAGTTCCCTGACTTCATTCACTCCCAGAAGCGTCTCGGCGTCAACGGCCTGCGTGACGCGGATATGCAGTGGGACTTCTGGACCCGCAACCCAGAGTCCACCCACCAGGTCACCTACTTGATGGGTGACCGCGGTACCCCGAAGACCACCCGCCACCAGAACGGCTACGGCTCCCATACCTTCCAGTGGGTCAACGAAGAAGGCGAGGCCTTCTGGGTGAAGTACCACTTCAAGTCTCGCCAGGGTGTTGAGAACTTCACTGATGCTGAGGCAGGTGAGATGGCAGGCAAGAACGCCGACTATCACCGCGAGGATCTCTACAACGCCATCGAAGAAGGCGACTACCCAATCTGGGACGTCAAGGTTCAGATCATGCCGCTTGCTGAAGCAGCTGAATACCGCTTCAACCCGTTCGACCTCACCAAGGTTTGGTCCAAGAAGGACTACCCACTGGTTGATGTCGGATACTTTGTGCTCAACCGCAACCCACGCAACTTCTTCGCGCAGATCGAGCAGGTTGCTTTGGATCCTTCCAACCTAGTCCCAGGCATCGGCCTTTCTCCGGACAAGATGCTGCAAGCTCGTGTCTTTGCTTATGCTGACCAGCAGCGTTACCGCATTGGGCCGAACTACAAGCAGCTGCCAGTTAACCAGCCACTGAATGCGGACAAGGTCAACACCTACGAGCACGAGGGAAGCATGCAGTTCCTCTTCAATGCTCCTGAGGATCCGGTTTACTCCCCGAACCGCCACGCAAAGGGCGGCGGCTACCTCGACGGTGACGTCAACGACCGTAGCCAGCTAGAGACCACCACCGCTCCGGATCTCTACGTCAACCCGGACCCAGCAGGTTTGGACTTGGTTCGCGCACCGTATGTCCGCCACGCTGAGGATTCCGATACCGCGCAGGCAACCGACCTGTACGAGAACGTCTACAACGACGAGGAGAAGGAGCGCATGGCGGACAACATTACCAACGCCATGGCTGGTGTTTCCTCCGAGACCGAGGAGCGCATCTACGCTTACTGGGGCGCAGTTTCCCCACGCCTAGAAAAGCGCGTTCGCGAGCTCTTCGCAGAGAAGAACTAGCACGTACTACAACCTCTTAATCACAGGCCTGAGCGTCCGCTGCCATAGCGTCGCTCAGGCCTCGTGCTTTCATGCCTTCGACGTCATAGCAGGGGCCCTGCATGCCGCTACTAGTGGTGCCGATGTGAGGTTCACCCTTCCACTTTTGGCCATCCCAATAAGCCCAGGCGAACCAATCGGTATTGCGCTGGGCAATGTATGCCCACGAACCGTCACAATCGATAACAGTCATGTTGCTCATCGAGGTGTTGGCCTGCTGAAGTGCATCGACTGAGCAGCTGCCTTTGCTTTGCGCCTGTGGCGTATCTGGCGCTGGCTGCTCCGGCTCGACCGTGGCGGTGACGGTCTTGGTTGTCGGGGCGGGCTGATCTTCGGCCTTGCTGCTGGTGGTGGTTGGGGTCTCACTAGTGGCGGTTTCTTTTGCGGCCGCGTTGGATTCGGCTGCTGCGAACTGCGGCTCGCTATCTGCAGTGTCTTTGGGGGAGCAGGCGGTGAGTGGAAGAAGTGCGGCTAGGGGGAGAATCAGTAGGGAACGTTTCATGGGCTAAATCCTATGATCAGTTGGTTGGAAGTTTTGGGATTTCTGTATCTTTGCCCCGACTTAAAACGGCGCGCCTGCGTTGTTTGCGGTGGTGGGAGCGATATTTTTTAAAGGATGAACTCCCGCCTTGCTGATTTGCCGTCCCGTCCCTCGCGCCTGCGTGGCGCACTTCTGTGCTTGCTGGTGGTTCTGCCCTTGGTGGTAGGTGCCATTGTGACAGGCGTGACGGGGTGGGATGCCTCACGTGCGTGGTCGAGTGAGGGAACCGGTGCGCCGACAGAAGGTCAAGCAGGTGCGGCGTCGTTAAGCGAGGCGGCGCGTGCCGCAAGCCAGGCGCAGGCCCAGGCTGGCTTTTTGAAGTCGGGAACCCAGCAGCTTTCCACCGGCACGGGCAAGCTGAAGGATGGTGCTGGTGAGCTGGGCGGTGGCGTCGACAAGCTCAGCGCCGGATCGCAGGAGCTTTACGACGGCCTGATTCAGCTGCAGTCCGGCACCAACCAGCTGGGCAATGGTGCAACTGAGGTGGCAAACGGCGTGGGTAACGCAGTGGATCAAATTACAGGTCTTACCGTGGTGCAGGGCCAGCTGCTGGCCGCCATCGACGGCACGCTGAAGGACCTTGAGGGAAATAATTCCCCCGAGGCGCGCAACATCAAGTCGCAGCTCGGGGACCTGCGTAATCAAGTCAATAATTTTCAGATTGACCAGAATCTAACTAATCAACTTAAGCGCTTGAAGGATGGCTCACGGGAGCTTTCCAATCAGCTCGCGGTTAACGGCTATGCCTATCACGATGGCGTGTATAAGGCAGCGGATGGCGCCAAGCGTTTGAACGATGGCACCAAGGAGCTTAATTCCAAGGTTGATGAGGCTCTCGGCGGCATCGACAAGCTGGACAAAGGTGCCAAGCGTGTTGACGGCATGGCGAAGCAGAACCAAACCAAGGTGCAGGATGTGCAGCGTGCGTTGCCGGCTGCCGCGGATGGTCAGGGTGCGGAAGTAAAGATGCTGAGCCCCATCGTGGCGCTGCTTATCGCGGCGATGGTCTCGCTCGGTGGAACTGCCCTGGGCGCTTATGTGGTGCGTTCGCGGAAGCCTTGGCTGAGCCTTCTTGCTGGTGTAGTTGTGCTGACTGCCGCGGCTGAGATTGTCTTTATGATTCTGGCTACCGGCGTTGATGGCATGGCTGCGGGGCTGGCTGCTGCCATGGCTGCGGCGACCGCGCTGGGAAGCGCTGGTCTTACGGCAGTGGTGCTGCACTACTTCCCGAAGATCGGCGCCGGTGTAGTCATTGTCCTTGGTTTGCTGCAACTTGCTGCGGTGGGCTGGTTCTGGAAGTCTGCAACTGCCGCCACCGCTGTGGCCGGGGTGTGGAAGACCGTGATGGGCTTGCTGCCAATGCACTGGTCAACGGTTGGCTTTACGGTTGCCGGTAACTCGGGGCAGCTGAGCCTCGCGTGGATCGGGCTTGGCATCCTTGTAGCAGTTGGAATTTTTTCGATAGGTATTATGAAGCGCGGCTTTTCGGCGAAACGAAAAGGCTAAGACGCTAAATGTACTGACTAATTGGTTTTTCTAAAATTAGACCAAACATGCAATTTTGTGATTCCTTCTGTGGAAACTTTTGATTGGTTACCGTTTTGTTTCCAATCGGTGCTAGAGTGAATCTTGCTCACAATGCCTACTTAGGGGGTAGGCAAACGGTTTCTCCAATCCGTTGTGAGTGATAGGGAATAGGGGCGACGCGGCTGCTGTAGGGGCGCCGCGTCGTTTCCCGTTTTGGCCCTTATACAGGAAGAACCGGCAATGTATAAGCAAACGCCTGATACCTGGTTCCAAGAATTCGCAGGCCGAGATATTTCCGGAAAAGACTTCTCCGGCTACGACCTGACCGGAATAAATCTGGAAGCAAGTATCTGCCGCGGCTGTTCTTTTCGCGGCGCGATGCTCGCCTGGGCCATCCTCCACAACGCGTACATGAAGCCAGTAATCGCCTCGTCAGAGCAGCTCGCGCATTGCGAAGGATTTGAAGCGGATGCTTCGGAGGCTGTGGGGATGTCTCTGTAGAGCTCTCCGCTGCGCATCATGGCGAAGAGGACGTTGAGGCGTCGGCGTGCGAGCG